>Ga0210394_10003051_pt1 | contig 21781 bp, 21 predicted proteins | sample IncBWC12MmetaG_FD_160121 | JGI IMG/M metagenome (GOLD analysis project Ga0210394, IMG submission 160121) | Forest soil microbial communities from Barre Woods Harvard Forest LTER site, Petersham, Massachusetts, United States - Inc-BW-C-12-M | ecosystem: Environmental > Terrestrial > Soil >...
TCCTTACGGAGTGTTCAATGCAGGTGGTGCGAAAGGTGGCTTCGGTTTTACGGGCGGTGGCGGCGATTTTGGTTCACGCTATGCCTGGTACGTTCGCGTGGTCCAGCAGAAGGTTTCAGAGAATTGGCTGAAGTATGAAGTCGATCCGCGAGTTAACGATGCGCGCAGAGTTTACGTCACGTTTGATATCAAGCGGGATGGGCATCCGGCCAATGTTCAGGTTGAGCAGTCGAGCGGGGTGCCGTCGCTCGATCAGTCGGCGGTGCGAGCCTTGCAACGCATTGACACTTTCGGCCCCTTGCCGCCGGATTATGCGGAGAACAAGGTTTCAGTAGAGTTCTGGTTCGATTACAAGAGATAGCTATCAGCTCTTAGCTCTTAGCTCTTAGCTCTTAGCTCTTAGCTCTTAGCTTAAAACAAGTTATTGGAAGGAATCGGTTCACGAATGCGCGAGGGCAACTTTCAATTGAATGTTCGTCATCATACCGTCTTTAGACGCTTAAAGGCTGATGTCGCCAAGAGGACGACCGGCACGCACTACTTGAACATCAAATCTCCCACTCGGACGTTTTTTCTTCTTCTGGCTGCGGTTCTTACCGCCGCTCCCTGCCTGGCTCAGCAAGATTGGATTAAAACCGGCACCGGTCTGGGGATGGAGAAGGTTCGCCTCGCTGTTCCTGACTTCAAGCCTTCTAGTGCCGACCCGAAGAATGCCGACCTGCTAAAAGTTTTCAACGCCACGCTGTGGAATGACCTGGATAATGCCGGCATCTTCGACATGGCGTCGAAGAGCTTCTATCCGCTGGCGGTCCCGGGCAATCCGACTGAGGTAAAGTTCGATGTGTGGAATGCTGCTCCTGTAAATGCGGCGATGCTCGCATTCGGCAACCTGGGCGTCACCGGCAACAACGTAACCGTGCAGGGATGGCTTTATGACGTGAAGAACATCGCGTCGCCGCAGGTGCTCGGAAAACAATATCAGGATGCGGCCACCAGCGATGAAGCTCGCATCATCGCGCACAAATTTGCCGACGAAATTATCTTCCGGCTCGGGGGCGGCATCCCCGGCATTGCCGAGAGCCAGATTTACTTTGTGAGCAGCCGCAGTGGCCACAAAGAGATCTGGGCAATGGACTACGACGGAGCCAATCAGCGCCAGGTCACGCATCAAAATTCAATTTCCCTATCTCCGCGAATTTCACCCGACGGCTCGCGCTTGGCTTTCAGTTCAATAACGAAATCGGGTTGGGAAATCCTGATGTATTCCATGGATTTGAATCGACTGGTATCGTTTACCAGGTTTGGCGGCAGCAATTTCTCTCCAGCGTGGTCGGGCGATGGCACCAAGCTGGCATTTTCCTCCTCACGCTCCGGAGATCCCGAGATATACGTCGTCGATCAATCGGGCGCAAATCTTAAGCGGATTACTTCGTCAAAGGGACCGGATGTTTCCCCCGTCTGGAATCGCAAGACCAACGCGCAGATCGCCTGGGTCAGCGGTCGCACCGGCCTGCCGCAGATTTTCACCATGGAAGCCGACGGCACGAATGTCCAGCGGCTTACGGACCAAGGGTATGCGGTGTCACCATCGTGGTCTCCCAATGGGCAATTTTTGGCGCTGGCTTGGACGCGGCATTACGGGCCTGGGGCGCCGGGATCGGAAGATCTCTACCTCATGGACGTGGCCAGCAAGCAGTGGGTGCAACTCACACACGATGGCGGACGAAATGACTTTCCGTCATGGTCGCCGGATGGACGACATATCGTTTTCCAGTCGAGCCGTTCTGGAAGTGAGCAAATCTGGTCCATGTTGGCCGACGGCAGCAACGTGAAGCAGTTGACTTTCAGCGGCAAAAATACGCAACCCAATTGGAGTTGGAAGTAATTCAAACTAGTGACAAACTCGAATCCTCGACCAAAGTTTCTGCGAAAAATTTGATATGGTTGAGGTACCCCGATTATATTCGTGTGAATGTTGGACAGGTGATAACCCCGCGTCCGCATTTTCTCGATTAAGTTTGGCGAATTCTTCGATTAGCCCGGAGGAGGCGGAGATTTGAACCCGCCCCGCTATTATTTCTGACGCGCGTTGGGGCAAAGCGCGCGACTACGCAGGGAGGAAAAGTGAAGCAACCGAGAATGAAGTGGTTTACGCTTGTATTCGCGCTAAGCGCCATCATGTTTTTAGGCGCCTGTCATAAGAAGACACCACCACCGCCACCGCCACCGCCGCCACCACCACCAGCGCCGACGGCCTCGTTGACGGCAAGTCCCAACAGCATTCAGGCAGGGCAGTCGACCACGCTCACCTGGCAGACTACAAATGCCACAGACGTAAGCATCGACGGCATTGGGGCCGTGCAGCCAAGCGGTTCGCAGCAGGCTACTCCGACGGATTCGACTACTTACACGCTTACCGCAAAAGGCGCCGGAGGAACGCAGCAGGCGACCGCGCGGGTGACCGTGACTCAAGCTCCACCGCCACCACCGGCTGCAGCCGGACCAAGCGAGGAAGAACTCTTCTCGCAAAGTGTAAAAGATATTTATTTCGACTACGACAAATCTGATGTTCGTCCAGACCAGCAAAGCTCGTTGCAGGCGGATATCGAATTTCTCAAGCAGCATCCCGACATCCACTTTGTGATTGAAGGACACTGCGACGAGCGCGGGTCGACCGAATACAACCTGGCTTTGGGGGACAGCCGCGCAGGGGCCGTGCAAAGCGCATTGACTCAGGGCGGAGTCAGTGCCAGCAGTATCAAGACGATCAGCTATGGCAAGGAGAAGCCGTTCTGCACTGAGTCCAATGAAGCCTGTTGGCAGCAGAATCGCCGTGGCCACTTCGTCTATTCGAAGTAGTTATTTAAGGTGCGGGGCCGGCGCTCCGCACCTTGGTATTTATTTTGGTTTTACTTTCCCGACTCAAACCGCACTCGCAGCGGATCTCCGAGACAACTGTGTCTGGACCGGGTTATCCTTCACAAGGGACGGTAGACCTTGTCATCCTGAGCGTAGCGAAGGATCTATGTACTCCTTGGCGCCAGAAATGCATAGGTCCTTCGCTACGCTCAGGATGACAAACTGTAAATTCTTAGTAAAAAGCGTTTGAACTGAAGGAATAGATCATGAAACTTTATCGATTTTTGGCCATTGGTGTTCTGTTAATCGGCTTCGGGGCAAATCTGACGCCGGCCTGGGGCGTAAGCAAAGAGATCATTCAACTCCAGACCCAGGTGCAGGCGCTGCAGGACCAGATGACGCACATGCAACAGTCTTTCGACGAGCGCATGGGGGTGATGAAGAACCTGATGGAACGGGACACCGACAGCATGAACAAGGTGGCAGCGGCCATCACTTCGCTGCAAACAAACCTGGAAAAATTGCAGGCCGACAACGGCGGCAAGGTCGACCAGCTTTCCGGTCAAATTCAGGCGCTCAACGATTCTCTGGATGAATTAAAAGCGCGGCTGGCCAAAGTCAGCAAGCAATTGGAAGATATGCAGGCGGCTCAGCAGAGTGTGGCCGCCGGGCAGGCCGCGCAGCAGGCTCAGCAGCAGGCCCTGGCGCAGGCTCCGCCCCCCGATGTGCTCTACAACAATGCACTGCGTGATTACAACGCCGGCAAGAATGATCTGGCGAAGCAGGAATTCTCTGATTATGTGAAGTTCTATCCCAATACCGATCTCGCGGGAAACGCATATTTCTATCTGGCCGAAATCGCATACAAAGAGGGAAACTTTCAGGAAGCTGTAACCAACTACGATCAGGTGCTGCAGAACTTTCCCACCGGCAACAAGGCGCCGTCAGCCGATTTGAAGAAAGGCTTCGCTCTTATCGAACTGGGGAAGAAGGATGATGGAATTGTAGAGCTTCGGCATGTAATCGAGCGCTATCCCCGGTCGAATGAAGCTCTGCAGGCTCGGGATCGGCTACGCAAACTAGGAGTGTCGACAACTGCTCCCCGCGCGCGAGGAGAATAAGATTAGCGTCTGGCGTTAATGCCAGTGTGATGACGCGTATGATGCCGATGATTTCGCTGCTTGTTGTGATGGTGGCGCGCGCTGGTTGACGCGGGCATCAGCTGAGCAGGAACCGATCCTCCGGTTTGTGCCCAAAGACTCAACGTCGAACACAAAACCACTGCGGCAGCGGTAAGAATCAATCGCTTCATACGTCCTCCAACTCCACTAGATTTCTTCTTATATACATTAGAAAACTCATGCCCTGTTGGAATGTTTCGGAGTAGGCTAATTATAGGCGTGGTTCACCGCCGTTGGGGAGATTAAATATGGAATCTTCGAAGGACCAAGACCGCTCAAAAGGCGCTGTGGAACAGGCAGAACCAGGCCGGCCCGGCAATGCTTCCATGCAGGGCCAACTCGGACACCGGGATCAGGATCCGATACTGAAATCCGCCGACACGGACTTTCCCGAGCCAGGTGGAAGCCCGGAGCACACCGGCGAACCCGAGGATGAAAAGAAGCCAGACGCCACGCGAAAACGGCGGATCTAAAAGGCTCAGTGTCATCCCGAGCGAAGCGAGGGATCTGGGTTCTTCTGGGCGCCGGAGAAACCTAGATTCCTCGTCGCTCCGCTCCTCGGAATGACAAAGCACGTACCTACGCTTCAGTTGGCCCCGGCGGCCATCTCCACTTTGACATTTCGCAGAAACTCCACCGCCGCTTCCGGCAACACTGTATTGATGAACATCCCCGACCCCAGTTCAAAACCTGCAACCCGGGTTAGACGCGGGATGATGCTTACATACCAATGGAAGTGCTTCACTCCAACGTACTCGGCGGGAGCGCTGCGGATGGTGAAATTGAAATCCGGATTGCCCAGCCCGTGGTAAATCTTCGCCAAAACGCTTTTCAGCACCCGGGCCAGGTCAGCCATCTCGACATTGCTGATGTCGCCAAAACTGGCCATGTGGCGGCGCGGGTAAATGGGAGTGCAGAACGGGGTTGGCGAGGCATAGAGTTCCAAGGCAACGAAGTGGTCGGTGAGAAGCACTACTCGCTGCTGGTCCTCAATTCCTCCTGCAGGCTTTGGCAGAACATGCACTCGCCAGGGGCCTCCGCCATTCGTGGGCACGCGCATTACTTCTGGCGGCGTTTTACTTTCGTTACCCGCGCAGAAAGGGCATGTTTCTATGAACGGTGGCACGATCTTCGCGGGACGGTGCGTTGCCAGCTCTTCCGGACGTTTGGCTCGCTCGGTCGCGATAGTGACCCATTCTTTGGTGAAATAGTTCTGGCGTAGTTCGGGCATAGTTGGTCCTCGAGTTGGTCTATCGGCAGGGATGGGATTTTCTGTAGTGCTGCACCGCTTAGGGCGCCCAATGGTTGGCTAAGCGATCAGGTAGAATAAACACTTCAGGTCGGCTCCCGAGTCAGAAGCTTTTCTCGAAACTGCATGTTCTTTTCCTACCCACTGCTAGCCGCGCTCGTCGCTCCAAAGGGCATTGGTCATTACATTCGGCAACATTTTCTCGACAAAACTTTTCAAGGTCTGTATCACCCCAACGCTTTTGATACGGCATTGCTGATTCCATATTTCATCGTGCTGGTCCTGCTGGCCTCGTATGGCGCGCATCGTTATGTTCTGGTTTATCTCTATTACAAGAACAAGAAAAATCGGACCACAGAGCCTTCCCGGCGATTTTCCGACCTGCCCTGCATCACCGTGCAACTCCCAATCTTCAACGAGCAGTTCGTGGTCGAGCGCCTGCTGGACGCCGTTTGCCGGCTGAACTATCCGCTGGAGAAACTGGACATTCAGGTGCTCGACGACTCGACAGATGAAACTGTTGCTGTAGCACGCGGGCTAGTCAATCACTATGCCGCCAAGGGCTTCCCGGTCACCTATCACCATCGTTCGAATCGCGAAGGGTTCAAGGCGGGTGCGCTCGCAGAGGGTCTCAAGACCTCGCGAGGTGAGTTTGTAGCCATCTTCGATGCGGATTTCGTGCCGCCTGAAGATTTTCTGCTGCGTGTGATCCATCACTTCACCGATCCGAAGATCGGTATGGTGCAAACCCGCTGGACTCACATCAATCGCAATTACTCGTTCCTTACCGAAGTTGAGGCCATTTTGCTGGACGGTCATTTCGTGCTCGAGCATTCGGGACGGGCTCGCAGCAATGTCTTTTTTAACTTCAACGGGACCGCCGGAATGTGGCGCCGGCAGGCGATCTACGACGCCGGCGGCTGGCAGCACGATACTCTGACCGAAGACACCGATCTTTCTTACCGGGCGCAACTCAAAGGCTGGAAGTTTATTTACCTGCAGGATGTCGAGTGTCCGGCGGAGCTACCCGTAGAGATGACCGCCTTCAAAACCCAGCAGGCTCGCTGGGCCAAGGGATTGATCCAAACTAGCAAGAAAATTCTGCCGCAAGTGCTCAAGAGCGATCAGAGATTCCACGTCAAGCTCGAAGCCTGGTATCACCTCACTGCGAATCTCAGTTATCCGCTGATGATTGTGCTCTCTGTACTATTGCTGCCGGCCATGATCATTCGCTTCTACCAGGGCTGGTTTCAAATGCTGTACATCGATCTGCCGCTATTTATGGCCTCGACTTTTTCTATTTCGAGTTTTTATCTGGTCTCGCAGCGGGAGTTGTTTCCAGGCAAGTGGTTTCGCGCTCTGATTTATCTTCCATTTCTGATGGCCTTGGGCATTGGGCTCACCGTGACCAATACGCGCGCCGTGCTGGAAGCGCTGTTGGGAAAAAAGTCGGACTTCGCCCGTACTCCGAAGTATCATGTCGAGTCGAAAAAAGACAAAGTGCGCGCCAACAAATATCGCCGCGGACTGGGCTGGGTGCCATGGGTGGAACTGCTGATCGGCTGCTACTTTGCCATCACCGTTTATTACGCCATAGAAAACGAAAACTACATCACCGTTCCATTCCTGATTTTGTTCGTGGTTGGCTACTGGTACACGGGGTTGATGTCGCTGCTGCAAGGACGCTTCACAGGAATTGCGCTTAGCGCGGAAACCCATACCAAACCATTTCCGGTCGGCGTTTGATCTTAGAACTATTTGTCATCCCGAGCGCAGCGAGGGATCTAGGGGTTGCCTGCCTCGCCTGCGGTGCCAGCAAGAGCCTGGATCCCTCGCTGCGCTCGGGATGACAATTCATACGGGATACAGCAGGCAGTTAAAGCTTCGAGGAACCTCAATGCGCAAACTCTTCATCTCTGCGATCGGTCTTCTGATCTTGGCTCAAGTTGCCACAGCCCTGGATCGGCAGCCCAACGCCGACTACCGCGCCCGGCGGCAAGCCTTGGCCAGCAAAACCAGTGGCGGCGCGGTCTTACTTTTCGCGCCGACCGAAGCCGAAGGCCCCAACGCAATTTATGGATACAGGCCCGACAGCGATTTCTTTTATCTATCCGGCTGGACCGAACCCGGAGCGGCCGTTTTGATTGCGTCCGCAATTGAGGCCAAAGGTAAAGATCCGGCGCGAGCTTACACAGAGATTCTATTTTTGCCTGCCCACAATTATGCAGCCGAAAAATGGACCGGTCCCAAGCTCGGTCCGGAGAATCCCGAAGCCACGCGCATTACTGGGTTCGATCATGTTGAAGTACTCGACAGCATGCGCGAAGAACTTGTCCGGCTCCTGCCCCAGACCCGCGCCGCGATCTACAGCGATGTTCCCGGACCCGGCGAAACCTCGAACTCTCAGACTCCCTTCGAATGGTTGAGTCGCGCCAATGCATTTCCTCTGGGAGTTTCCTTTCAGGATGTTCGCCCGCTCGTCGCCGAACTGCGGACTTACAAAGATGCGGGCGAAATGGATCGCATCCGCAAAGCGGTTAACGCCTCGATTGCGGCACACTTCGCAGCCATGCGCACTATGAAGCCGGAGATGAACGAACGCGAAATTTCCGCACTCATGCAGTACGAGTGGGGCAAGCGCGGCTGCGAGCGCCCTGCTTACGCGCCAATCGTAGGAGCAGGCTTCAATTCCACCGTTCTCCACTACTCCGACGATTCGGGGCCAATCCAGTCTGGTGATGTGGTCCTGATCGATGCTGCCGGAGAATATTCGCTCTACGCCTCCGACATCACTCGCACTCTGCCGGCTACCGGAAAGTTTACCGCGCGTCAGCGGGAGATTTACGACATTGTGCTGGGAGCGCAACGCGCAGCCATGGCCGCGTTTCAGTCAGGGAAGTCTCACCTCCGGCGCGATCAGCCGGAATCGCTCCACAACATCGCATACGACTACATCAATAGTCACGGCAAAGACCTGCACGGAGAGCCTCTAGGAAAATATTTCATCCATGGTCTCGGGCATTACGTCGGCCTCGATGTTCACGATGCTGGAGATTATGACGTCCCGCTGGCTCCGGGAATGGTTTTCACGATCGAGCCTGGCATTTATATTCCCGAAGAAAAGCTGGGAGTACGTATTGAAGATATGTATTACGTGGATGCCAGCGGCAAGCTCATCCAGTTGACCGAAGAACTTCCGCATACCGCAGACGAGGTGGAGCACGCGATGGTGTCCAGATAGGGTTGAAGGAATTCACTGCGAAAAAGAAATAGAATTGAACCCAGCTATGGTTTCCATTGGCTGATGAACGGTTGCGGGTTGTCGCAGAGCAGCAGACAAATGATTCCACCGCCGGTGCCCGCCGCCCCGATTACGACCCAAGGACCTGAAAGCGTGCTGCTCTTTACGGGCCACAGCGCTCCGGGTTTGCGCTTCTTCTTGCTGCAGTTTCCGGCCGCGTCGGCGGTCACTTCGTCTCCCTCCGAAAGGCTAGCGCTCCCCTTGGCGCAATTAACGTCTATGCTGCCCTTGCTGGCAACAACGCGAATGCTTCCGTTTGTATTCGCTACTTCAAATTCGGTCCAAGCGTCTGATGCAGGTGTTGCAGTAACTTCGCCGGCGGTTGCAACCATGCGTTTAGACGTGGCAACGCTGACGCTTCCATGCTGGAGAGATACAGAATTCTGTTCAAACTTCACCACCGAGTCCGGATATACGACGACGCCTGAACCCGGCACATCAAGAGTCGCGACGGACTCTGGCGGAGTTTGAATCAAGTCGCCCGGAAAAACGGCCGACGACCGGGGCAACGGTTTGCCATTCAGCAATACCGCTTCTTTGCCACGGCCATAGAGCATGGCTCCGCCCGGATCCGCATCTGCCGCCAGCAACGACGCCGGAGTAAATGCGATCACCATCCAGCAAATAACGTATTGGGGAAGGGACAGCTTCATCACACAAGCTCTTCGCCGTGATGCTAGCCCGCAGCTCAGCGACCGTCAATTGACTTGTGTGGTCACCGACCGCATCAAATCGCTGTTTTAAAAGTGGGGCATTCCGAATCCCGCGTTTTTAGCAGCGCGCAAAAGGAATCTCGCCATTCTAACCCGGCCAAAAACGCCCTGCTGTCCAGGCGGGTGCTGAAGCCAGACGGAAACACACGAAAAGGGTCGCGAATTACGTCGGATTGACTTACAGCTTATCGGTGACAAAAGGGGGATGCTACTCCAGACGGCTCGATGACACACATCAGCTTGCCAATTGGGTGTATCGTGTTGGGCAGCTTCTGAAGTCAGTATGGAGGGATTCCCATGAAACTTACTCTCCCTTTGTTCCTGCTGCTAATTTCCCTGTCACTATGCGTCCTGGGGCAAGACTCCACAACGCCCACCCCGCCTAAGTATTGTCACCCTTGCCTGTTTTACGGTGGGGATAGTCCGGCGCAAAATGGTCTTGCCAACGAAAAAGACATCATAGTTTCTGATGGCGCCGAGGTGCTGGTGCCTTTCGACGTTCCGGACTCACAGCAGTGGACCGTCACCGGCTTGTTCACGAATGACCTGTCAAACATCGACGTACTTGATCCTCCCAAAGCGTTCTGGTCGATTCGAAAGGATGTGAGGGCAGGTGACTGCGGCACCGTCATTGCTTCCGGCAATACTAACGCCACCTTCAAACCTACCGGGCGAGGCGGCAACGGTTATAAGGAATACACTACGTTGACCAAAATCAACCCGGTGATCCTGCCGCCCGGTCGCTATTGGCTGACCACTGTGCCTGAGTGCACCAACACCCACGACTCCAAATGCGAGGACAACGCTCGATACTTCATATCATCGTTTACCGGCAAGGGGAAGCAGGCTTACGGGCCGAAGGAACCTTGTGCTGCATTCTTTAACTCGCCGTTTTTTGGCACGAACTGTCAGCCTGCTTCAGATCGCAACCAATGCGTCAAATTTTCGGCGGGCGTGCTGGGGACAAAATAGGTTGGAGAGAGAACTCCCTGGTTGATGAGTGATATCGCGATTTACAGCAAATGCCTGCGCGCTGCTCGTTCGTGTTTCGTGAGTTTGCCGAAGTAAACGCAACCATCGGCTGACCCCGCCCTACAAGCTGGACGTCGAACTATTTCCAGCAATTCGCTCGCTGGAACGGGCAGAAATGCAAGTTTTCCGGCTGGCCATTTATAATCACCGCCGTCGAAGTGCTCGATTCGCGCGACAATCCCACCGTCGAAGCTGAAGTCACTTTAGCCGACGGAATCAAAGGCCGTGCCGAAAAGGTCTTGGTGTCAAGGCCATCGCGAAATACGGACTGCACGCGGATTGTACTTGCCGTACGGCAACTGTTTGAATCGGAGGTGGCGAATCCTGATCTTGTATATCATCTCTGAAGCTGAATCCCAGCGACGGTGAAAATTCTTTGAGCCGCATGAGCCAGAGCAGCTGTTCGCGACACTTGCTGCCAGATGAACAGGAGTCAAGGCGAGCGCTAAGCAATCAATTCGAGAGCTGGCTTGAAACTCACTCCGACTTCGCCGCCATCGTGATTGTCGGGATTGGCTTTGTCGCTCGCCTCAAAGCGGCTTCCGGCACATTTTTGAATCCCGACGAGGCGCTGCATTTCCTTGTCGCCAACCGGGCTTCCTGGGCACTCGTTTACAAGGCAAGCCTGACCACGGCGCACCCCCCACTTTTTATCTTTGTACTCTACTGGTGGCGCCACCTCGGAACCTCGGAATTGATGCTGCGCCTGGCATCGGTGATCGCCGGAGCGGCATTCTGCTGGATTTTCTTTCAATGGTTGAAGGGAATTTTCGGAAAGACAGTGGGACTAATTGGTTTGCTCTTTGTGGCTCTGCTTCCCGCGATGATCGCTCTTTCTGCCCAGGTACGCCAATACGAACTGATGTTGCTGTTTCTGATAAGCGCAGCCTACCTTCTGGAGCGCGCTTTCATAGAAAACTCTCCGTGGCGGATGCTTGCTTCGTCAGCTTGTCTCGACCTCGCGATGCTGACCCACTATTCGGCGTTTCTGTTTGCTGCAACGCTTGGCATTTATGCAGCATTGCGCATGGTTCGCTTTCGAGCCTCAGCGAAGGTTGCGATCGCCTGGGCTTCGGGAGAAATTGGATCGGTGGGTCTGGCAATTTTTCTCTACATTTCGCACATCTCAAAAGTCAAGGGAATGGCAATAGCGGCACAAGCTTTCGAGTTGTGGCTGTCCAAATCATATTTCCATCCAGAGCATGCGTCGGCATGGGTTTTTGCGGTGACGAGGACCTTTAGCGTCTTCCAGTTCATGATGGGACAGCTCGTCATCGGAGACATCATGGCCTTGCTATTTATAGCGGGCGTGATACTGCTGGGCAGCGGCTTTCTGCCGCAAAGACTGGGTCCAGACGTCTTTCAAATCAGGTCGCTTCTCATCCTACCGTTCGCCCTCAACTGCTGTGCGGGTCTGGCGGGAATCTATCCTTATGGCGGTACCCGTCACTCTGTATTTCTTGTCATCTCTGTCGCTACCGGGATTAGCGTGGGTCTGACAAGAATCACGGGGACGCGGGTTTTGCTGGGAATCGCGCTTGCTGCACTGGTTGTTCTGCTTTGTTACACCTTTCGAACCTCGTATGGGACTGACCTTCCCCGGGCGGATCAGAGCCGAACTCAAATGGAAAGAGCAGTAGGCTTTGTAAGTGAGCGAATTCCGGCGAACGAACCGATTCTAGTGGATTACGAAACCGGTATCGAACTTGGCCACTATCTATGTGAGCAGCGGCCCATCTTGCACGAAGACTCACCCTTGACTTTTGATATGTTTCATTGCGGCATGCATCGCATCATTTCAACGTCCCCGGAAATATGGTCGTTTGGCTCGCCGACCCTGGACAAATGGAAAGAATTTGTTCGTCGTGCTCGGTTCACACGCGGCGAAAGCATTTGGGTGGCGCAGGCGGGATGGACCGTTACGCTTGCGGACGAGCTGCAGAGAAATTATCCCGGATATTGCTGCCTGGAGAGAAAAGACTTCGGGCGCAATATCGTATTCTTCAAGATGATTGTCGATTAACAGCGAAGTCGCAAACCTGAAACCTTTTACTCTTTAGTTTGTCGCACCGTCGAGGAAAAATCTTGCCAAATCCGTGAAGAGACGAACGCAAGTATGATGAAACGGTAAATGCGAACTTTGCCACGCTGTCGCCGATCTACCCGTGATTTATAATCAGCGCCGTAAAACCGAAATGGCAATTGCTTCACGGAGAGCTTTCTCGTTCGAGTCCCTCATCGTTTTTCAATTAAGGATGCACTGATGCCCATGATGAATATTGCTGATATCCACGGCCGCGAAGTCCTCGATTCGCGCGGCAATCCCACAGTCGAAGCAGAAGTCACCTTAGCCGACGGAACCAAAGGACGCGCTATCGTTCCCAGTGGCGCGTCTACCGGCGAACACGAAGCTGTCGAACTGCGCGACGGCGACAACCAGCGTTTCCTCGGCAAAGGAGTGCTCAGGGCCGTCGAAAATGTAAATAGCGAAATCGCCGAAACTCTGGCCGATTTCGATGCCTCCGATCAGCGCGCCCTCGATCAAAAGATGATCGATCTCGACGGCACCGAAAACAAGGGACGGCTCGGGGCCAATGCGATTCTCGCCGTCTCCATGGCCGCAGCCCGCGCATCAGCCACGGCCTTCGGCCTACCCTTGTATCGATACCTCGGCGGCGCCGGAGCCAACACCCTGCCCGTGCCCATGATGAACATACTCAACGGCGGCGCCCATGCCGACAACAACGTCGACTTCCAGGAATTCATGGTCATGCCGGTCGGAGCCGAATCATTTTCCGAAGCGCTGCGCTGGGGCGTCGAAGTCTTTCACACACTCAAAGGCGTGCTCAAAAAGCGCGGTTACAACACCGCCGTCGGCGACGAAGGCGGATTCGCGCCGTCCGTCAAATCAAATGTCGAAGCCATTGAGGTTGTGCTCGAAGCCATCCAGCAGGCCGGCTACAAACCCGGAGAAGAAATTGCCATCGCCCTGGACCCCGCAGCCAGCGAGCTGTACAAAGACGGCAAATATGTTTTCAAGAAGTCCGACAAGTCGGCCAAGAGTTCTGAAGAGATGGTCCACTACTGGGCAAAGTGGGTCAACGACTATCCAATCGTCTCGCTCGAAGATGGCTTGGCTGAAGATGATTGGGACGGATGGGCGCTTCTCACCAAAGAGCTGGGCAGCAAGCTTCAACTCGTAGGCGACGATCTCTTCGTAACCAACGTAGAGCGATTGCAGCAGGGAATCGACAAAAACGTTGCCAACTCAATTTTGATAAAAGTCAACCAAATCGGCACGGTCAGCGAGACTCTCGATGCCATCGACCTGGCCCGCCGCAACGGCTATACGTCCGTAATCTCGCACCGCTCCGGCGAAAGCGAAGACACCTTCATCGCCGACCTGGCCGTAGCCACGGGAGCAGGCCAGATCAAGACAGGCTCAGCTTCGCGCACGGATCGCATCGCAAAGTACAACCAGCTACTGCGAATTGAAGAAGAGGTGGGAAGCCCGGCGAGATTTCTGGGCCCGAAGGCACTAAATTACAAGGGGTAAAGTTGTCGGAAACCCTAAATCGGGGTTGGCGATGGACAGATCAGCGCTATTCGCAAAGGCAATCATCCGGCGTTCACTCCCTACCAATGTGTTGACTTAGTCCATGACTTAGCTATAATACCCTTATGGAAGTCAATATCCACGAGGCCAAGACCCACCTGTCGCGCCTGCTCGAACGTGTCGCCATGGGCGAGGAAGTCATAATCGCCAAGGCGGGGAAGCCGGTGGCTAAGCTGGTGCCGTTAACCAAACGACCAAAGAATCGAATGCTCGGCTCGGCCAAGGGCGACTTTACGGTGCCCGATGACTTCAACGATCCTCTCCCCAAGGAGATCGAGGATCTCTTCTACGAATGAGGGCGCTTCTCGATACGCACGCATTTTTATGGGCGATTGCGGACGACCAGAGGCTTTCCCGCCGTGCGCAGAAAATATTTACCAGCCCCAACGACCTTTGGCTGAGCGCGGCCAGCGTTTGGGAGATACTGATCAAAGTGCAGGCGGGCAAACTTCCTTTGCCTGAGCCTTCGGGTCCTTACCTTGTTAAGCAGGCAGCAGAGAACCGGATCGAGGTTCTGCCGATTACTCTGGACCACATCCTGAGGATCGAATCGTTGACGATGCACCACCGCGACCCGTTCGACCGTATCCTGATCGCGCAAAGTATCGAGGAAAAACTTCCCCTGATCACGGCCGATCCGCACTTTGAGCGTTATCCTATCGAGTTGATCTGGTAGCTGTTCTCGGAGAGTAATCTTATGAAACGTCATTCCGCTGTCCTTGCAATTCTTCTGCTCGTAACCTCAGCCGCCTTCGGGCAACAGGCGACGCCTGCGACAGGCGACACCCCCGCTTCGAAAGAAGACATCCAAAAGCTATTCGAGGTCATGCAGATTCACCAGCAAATGCGCCAGGTGATGGATGCCATGATGAAACAGCAGACCGCCATGATTGACGAGACTTTGAAAAAGCGTTACCCGCAAACATCGGCTGAGAAAATTGCCCGCGCCAATCGAATGATTGCAGAAACTGTGAAGGACATGCCCATGGACGCCATGCTCGAGGACATGATTCCCATCTACCAACGGCACTTCTCTAAAGGTGACATCGACGTCATGAGCACCTTCTATGCAACACCGACCGGGCAGAAGATGATGCGGGAGATGCCTGCTTTGACCTCCGAATCGATGCAGGCCTCCTACGCGCGCATGCAAAAGCAAATCGACACCATTCAGCAAAAGGCCGAGCAAATCGTAAAAGAAGATCAAGAAAAACCGAAAAGCACGCCAGCAACACCGCCTCCCCAGCAAAAGAACTAGAGTAAGAATTCAGATCCGTGTTCATCCGTGTGATCCGTGGCGTTGTTTTTCTGACAGCTAAACCCAGGAGCTAGCAGCTAAATGCGTCCCAAACCACTCGTGCTAATCATTCTCGACGGCTGGGGCTACCGCGCCGAAACCAAAGCCAACGCCATCGCGCTCGCCCGCAAGCCTACTTATGACCGCCTTCTGCGTGAATATCCCAATACCTTGATTTACACGAGCGGCCCATACGTCGGACTGCCCGAAGGTCAAATGGGCAATAGCGAAGTTGGCCATCTCAATATCGGCGCGGGACGCATCGTGCACATGGACAGCACGCGCATCGAGTTCATGATTCAGAACGGCGAGTTTTTCTCCCACCCAGTCCTGCTCGCGGCCATGAAAAACGCCCGCACCGGCGACCGCCGTCTTCACCTGTTCGGCTTGCTCTCCGATGGCGGCGTCCATTCCTACCAGACGCATCTCTACGCACTGCTGCGCATGGCGAAAGAAAATAGTGTCGAACGCGTCTTCGTGCACGCCTTCATGGATGGCCGCGATACTTTGCCCACCAATGGCGCCGGCTACCTCGAACAACTGCAGCAGAAGATGCGTGAGTACAACATAGGGAAGATCGCGAGCGTAAGTGGACGTTACTACGCGATGGACCGCGACCGGCGCTGGGAACGAATTGCCAAGGCGTTCAACGCCATGGTGTCCGGCAACGGTGAGGGCGGCAAATATGTCGATCCGGCGCAGGGCGTAAAAGAGTCTTACAACAAAGGCGTGACGGATGAATTTATTGTCCCCTTCGTCTGTGCCGATGCGAAGAGCACGAGCGAAGACGCTCGCGCCTACACGATTCGCGATGATGACTCGTGTATATGTTTCAATTTTCGCGCCGACCGTGTCCGTCAGATTACGCGTGCCCTTACTCGTAACAGCGGGCTAAACGACAAAGCCGGCCGCGATTTACCGGGCGCCGACGATCTCGACACCGCCATCCCTCGTGATCGCGTCCCCAAGAATCTGCATTACGTCTGTATGACCCGCTATGACAAACAATTCAACCTGCCCGTCGTCATCCCACCTGAGTCAATGAACAATATCCTGGCCAACGTCATGGGCCAGATGAATCTCCGCAACCTGCGGGTGGCCGAGACCGAAAAATATGCCCACGTCACCTACTTCTTCAACGGAGGCGTGGAACAGCCATTCCCCGGTGAAGAGCGCCTGCTGGTGCCTTCGCCCAAAGTCGCCACCTACGACCTGAAACCAGAGATGAGCGCCGCCGGCATTGCCGACGCTGTGGTGAAAGCCGTTGAGGACGGAACCTTCGACGTGATTATCGTAAATTTCGCCAACGCCGATATGGTGGGCCACTCCGGCAAGATCGAACCCACGGTCAAAGCCGTAGAAACTGTCGACGCTTGCCTCGGCCGCATTGAGCCTGCAGTCCGAGCTAGGGGCGGCGCCATGCTCATCACCGCCGACCACGGCAACGCCGAGATGCTAATCGATCCCCTAACCGGCGGCCCGCACACCGCGCACACCACCAATCCCGTGCCTTTCATCGTGGTCGCAGATAACAGCAAGAAGTTCACGCTGAAGCCCGGAGGATCTCTGCGCGACATTTCTCCAACCATCCTGGGGATGCTAGGCATCGCTGAGCCGAAAGAAATGACCGGCCAGGATTTGCGGGCGTTCTCCCAGAAGAACTAACCAGTCGCTATTTCAGAGGGACGCTCAAAACCGTGACCAAGACGACCGCTTTTGCCCGCAACGTTTTGAAGGGGCGCGGCTCAGCCGCGCCGCCAACAGCCTAAAATTAAGAGCTAGAGATTCGTATCAGGGCTCGCCTTCAGGCCTGCCGCAAGCCAGTTTTCTAACGACGCCTTCAGGCGCTGCGGGCGACCTTGTTGCAGGCTCGCATAGCCCACGAAACCTCACATTGTCCGCCTCTAAGGCCTTAACCGTAGTGCAAAACCTTTCATCTTGACCACAATCCAGACGGGAATGATAATGATCGGCCTCAGACGCTTCGCGGCTTTCCGCTACTGTAGCGCGAAGCCACCGTTTTTGCGCAGCCAATACGCCGCGCGCAAATTTGGTTTTGAGGAGGCAATTTATTCCTGCACTGGTTCGTACCGGCGGCAGGGAAGTGCGCACAATAGTTTTCTCTAGGAGGAGAAACCAGTGAAAAGGTCCATTCTTGGTGTTTTGCTAGTACTAACGTTCGTCGCGGTAGGAATCGCGTCGGCGCCACCCTTAACCTTCACTTTTTCTGACGTCCACGCCAACAAAACAGCAACCGAGACCGACTCTTACGGGGTTAATAACGCTGGAGTCATCGCCGGAGACTATGTGGACTCGGCGGGCGTTCAACACGCCATGATCCTGGCTGGGACGAAGCTAACCACCGTCAATAATTCGAGTTGCGAGGCGATTACGGGTACGACTGGGATCGCGTTCTACGCTATCAATAGCGCGAACACCGCAGTCGGCTGGTGCACCAACGGCAAAACCTTTCTGGACGTTGCGTTCACCTACGCCGGTGGGAAATTTACCGCCGTCAACTTCCCTAAGTCAAAAGGAACCCAAGCTACGGGGATCAATGACAAGGGTTGGGTTACGGGCCTGTACCTGGATTCGGCAAGCGTGCAACATGGCTTTGTAAAGAAAGGCAGCAAGTACACTAGCATCGACGTGACAGGAGACACCTCTGCTGACGCCTACGGGATCAACAACGCCGGCGACATCACCGTGTTCGCCATCAATTCGAGCAACGACTACGATGCTTTCATCTACAACGGCAAGACTTTCAAAAAGGTGGGCTATCCCAAGGCAGGGCCTCTGGGTAGCGTCGCCCACGCTACGAACAACAAAGGCGCCGTCACCGGCACTTATTACGATTCTGCCGGCGATGTCCATGGCTGGCTGCTCGATGCCGGCAAATACTACGCATTCAACGATCCCACGGGTTGCAAGTGCGATACCCGTTCCGACGGGATCAACGACAAGCTCGAAATGGTCGGACGTTATTCGACTACTTTAGGCGGAGCCAGCTTCGGCTTCAAAGTCACAGTGAAGTAAGTCTCTGCGCGCCTCGCCGCCTCAACGCTCATCACTCGAGCTTGAGGCGGCGGGGTCGCCGAGCAATCTTCCTCACCGTTCCGCATTTTTCCGCTGCGCCAGGTAATCGTTAATCGCCGTGCCCCACTCTTTTCCGCTTTCCCGGTCCGCGATGCCGAGTTCTCTCACGTGTTCATTCGCCCCGGGATCCAACGCAGTACGCTCATACGCCACATTCACTTTTGTGTCGGCCGCGTCGACTTCCGAGAAGCGAACGTCGATGAGCACGACCATCGACTCAGGAACGACGTAAACGTACTGAAAGTGCCGCGTGCTCTTGTCGAAAGATGTGTTGATCCAATAAGCCTCACGGTGCCCATGGCGAATTGTGAACACTGCGCCCTGAATATCCTCCGCGGGCTGCGGATACAAGAAGTGCGGATCCCAGTGACCGCCCGACCATGCGCGCTCCCCCTCCGCTCCAAACAACGGCGCCACAACTTCATAAGGCGCATGAGCGGTGAACTCGAACTCGTTGCGCACGTGAACCACGGTCCCATTCACGGAGGTACCGCGATGATGACGATGGTAGAGCAACACCAGCAATGCGAACGCACTCACCGCCAGCACAACCAGCACCACAGTCTTCATCTCCGGCGCTCCTTAAGTTGATGGCTATCGGACGCTTTCAACGTCATGCCGTAAATCTTCTTGAATTGTTCGATTTCTTTAAGCGTCTCCGGAGAAAATGGTGCTTTACCTTCGAATGCGTGCAGCACCACGCCTTCCAGCAGGTCGCCCAGCGTCATGTCTTTCAACTCGGCTACGGCCTTAAGCACCTTCAACATGCGTTTTTCAATCCGAACCCCAGTCTGCACGCGCTCCACTTCGATCATCTCTCTAGGCATGCCCGTATGTTACCATGGTACATAGATACTTACCAAATAGAATTCCAAAAATGTCTGGCGCTCAGGGTTATTATGTTGTGGGCTGGTCAACATCCCGAATTTGCGACCGAGGCAACCATCGTGTATTTTGAGCAGTTCTACCTGGGCTGTTTGGCGCATGCTTCGTATCTTCTGGCATCGCAAGGCGAAGCCGTGGTGGTCGATCCGCAGCGCGATGTAGACATTTATCTCAAAGCTGCCGAGGAACACGGAGTAAAGATCCGTCATATCTTTGAGACGCATCTGCACGCCGACTTTGTTTCCGGACATAAAGAACTGGCCGCGCGCACCGGAGCCAAAATTTACATCGGTGCCCGCGCTGGCGCTGGCTTTCCCCACGACGCGGTGCAGGATGGTTTCGCGTTGCGAGTGGGCAAGATGGTAATCAAGGCGCTGGACACGCCCGGTCATACGCCTGAAAGTATCTGCCTGGTAATCGTAGATGAGGAAAAGTCACCCCAGCCGTGGGCGATATTGACCGGCGACACGCTGTTTATCGGTGATGTCGGAAGGCCGGATCTCTCAAAGATGCACACGCCCGCGGAATTAGCCGGCATGCTTTATGACAGCTTGCATAACAAACTGCTCGCGCTCGCGGATGATGTGCTTGTCTTTCCAGCACACGGAGCCGGCTCGCTGTGCGGCCGCAACATGCGGGCCGAACGCTCATCAGCCATCGGAACCGAAAGACTTACAAACTACGCGCTGCAAATTAAAAGCCGCGCGGAATTTATTCGGCAGTTGACCGCCAATCTGCCCACGCGTCCCGAGTACTTTCTTCAAGATGCGGAAATTAATCGTCAGGGCGCGTCCGCGCTCACCGACATCGGTGAACTTCCGGCGATCACCGCTGCTGAATTGAAATCGATGTTAGACGAAGGCGCCGTAGCACTCGACGTGCGTCCTGGCGATCAGTTCGCTCAAGCCCACGTGCCCGGCTCGATCAACATTGCGCTGTCTGGACAATTCGCCTCTTGGGCAGGAACGGTTCTAGGTTTGTCGGCGCGGCCCAGCCTGATAGCTGAAAGTCCCGAACAGTTGTCTGAAGCACGACTGCGATTAGCGAGAGTAGGGATTGAAAATGTAGCAGGATATTTGCAAGGCGGACTGACCGCCTGGAAGCAGGCAGGATTTGCGCTCGCTGAAATACCGCAGATCACGGTGCAAGGCTTGCGCAATCGTCTGCGGGCTCAGGCTTCCCAAGTTCTCGATGTGCGCCGCGAACCCGAGTGGAATTCTGCACACATCGAAGGCGCAGCATGGTGGCCTCTCGACAATTTCAAAATATCGGCGCCCGAGATCGACGGCGGCCGCCCGGTGGCCGTCCATTGCAAAGGAGGCTATCGCAGCATGATTGCATGTAGCCTGCTGCAACGAGCCGGTTTCAGAAACGTCACCAACGTGATCGGCGGATTCGATGCCTGGCAAGAGGCAGAATTTCCCGTCCAGAGTGAAACCGCAGTTGAAGCATAAGGAAGCGCGGTTGCAAAGCCGCACACTGTCGATTAATCTAACTTCTCCGCTTCTAAATCCCAATGCCGGGATGGCGGAATTGCGGACACCTCAAAGGATCTGCAAGCCTACATGAAAGCGCACGCGGAATTCATGGAGATAGGCAAGCGCATGCTCCAGCAATGGGAGGAAGGTGTCGCGCTTTCGCTTAAGGCGGCCTGAGCAAACCGCCTGCTCTTCGGAGATCAGTAGAACTAATTCCGGGTTGCCGACTAACCGGGAGTTGGCAAAAGACGAGTTACCTTTCTTCAGAGCAACAATTGAATCTTGTCAAACTGCTGAGCCCAACCAATCTTCGACAGGGCGTACACGATGAGGGGAATGCCTACTTCTGCAACAGTGACTCTGGCCTTCCCCTCAGATTCACTGAATTCAACGATAACGGTGATCTCGTTAGGCCACTGCCCAGGAACCGATACTTGCGAGCCGGGAATTGTTTTCCCGTTCTCGTTAGAGAAAGACATCGTTGACATGATTTTCTTGTTTGCGACGACTTCCTTGTAGGTTCCGGTGGTCCAAAACATCCTTCCTTGCGCAGATTTCATCGCCCAAAGATAGCTGCCACCCTCTCGCACGTCGTTCCGGACGACGAGTGCGGTGTAGCCCTTGGGCCCCCACCACTTCTGAATAGAGTCCGCATCGTTCCAAACCCTCCATACGTCCGCTACGGAGGCGTTGAAGGTACGTTCCGTGCAGACGGTCGTGTGGAAGTTCCATGCACCGAGGACCAACAGGGCCAACATCAATGTGATACTGCCCGATATTTTGTAAATCATGCTGAACCTCCCTATATTCGGCCTTGACATTCCTCCCTAGCTGGTAAGGGCTAGAGCATTCCTTCCAGCCGAACGTAGCTCGCTTCCATTCCACGTTCCATACCTGTTGCAAGCATCGCCGCGCGCGTCTTACCATCGGGCAGCGTCATTCGCATGGTCATCAGCGTTCCTGCGCCGTCGGCTTCAAATCGCGTTTCAATATGGTTGTCTGGCGTGGGATCCGGCAGGTGCATGCGCTCGACATGTACGATCCTGTTATAAGGCTCCAACTCCAAGTATTCGC
>Ga0210394_10003052_pt1 | contig 21776 bp, 20 predicted proteins | sample IncBWC12MmetaG_FD_160121 | JGI IMG/M metagenome (GOLD analysis project Ga0210394, IMG submission 160121) | Forest soil microbial communities from Barre Woods Harvard Forest LTER site, Petersham, Massachusetts, United States - Inc-BW-C-12-M | ecosystem: Environmental > Terrestrial > Soil >...
CCGACCATGCCGAAAGTCGCCGACTTCACCGTGGCTGTCGTCAGCGTGCTCTCGTTCAGATTCTGGCCCGTTCGCGCCACGTCATTGTGATAGGTCAGCACGTTCACCGTGCTGGCCTGCACCGCGTTCACGGTGAGCGTCACCGTTTGGCTGGTCGCGGTGCTGACCGCATTGGTTACCGTCACATAAATTTGCGCGCCGGTTTCAGCGAGGGTGGTTTGCGAAATCGTGTAGGTGTTTGAATTTGTGCCCACCGCGCTCGAATTCATGAACCATTGGTAGGTCAAAGGCGCCGTACCCGTCGCCGTCACTGCAAACGTCGCCGATTGTCCCGCCGTGACCGTCAGGTTTGTGGGCTGCAGCGTAATCGCCGGAGCAGCCGGATTCACCGTCAGCGTCACTGTGCTGCTCGTGGCGCTTCCCGCCGTGTTGCTCACCTTCACATGAATCTGCGCGTCGTTTTGCCCAGTAGTGGCTTGCGCAATCGAAAAGGTACTCGAGTTGGTTCCGGCTGCCGTACCATTCACGAACCACTGATACGTCAAAGGCGCGCTACCCGTCGCGGTGACTGAAAACGATGCGGTCTGCCCCGCAGTCACGGTAACGCTCGCAGGTTGCTGGGTGATCGTCGGAGCCGTAGCCGTCGCCGTCACGGTCAGCGTCACCGTGCCGCTCGTCGCGCTTCCCGTGCCGTTGCTCACTTTCACATAGATCTGCGCGCCGGTTTGCCCGGTGGTCGTCTGCGCAATCGAAAAGGTACTCGAATTCCCTCCGGCCGCCGCGCCATTCATGAACCACTGATAGTTCAGAGGTGCGCTGCCCGTCGCCGTCACCGAAAATGTCGCCGGCTGCCCCGCAGTCACGGTAACGCTCGCAGGTTGCTGGGTGATCGTCGGAGCCGTAGCCGTCGCCGTCACGGTCAGCGTCACCGTCGCACTCCTCGCCGACCCGGTTGCGTTTGTCACCACCACATAAATTTGCGCGCCCGTCTGGCCCGTCGTCGCTGCAGCAATGGTGAAGCTGCTCGAATTGCTTCCCGCCGCAGCTCCATTCATGTACCACTGATAAGCGAGCGTCGCGGTTCCTGTCGCCATCACCGAGAATGTCGCCGATTGCCCAGCCGTTACCGACTGGCTGGCCGGCTGCTCGGTGATCGTCGGAGCTGTTCCGCTGGGACCAATCTTGAAACCCGGAGGAGTACCAGCGTATCCGCAGGCGAGCAGGGAAACGCACATTCCCGTCTGAAGAGCGCACAGAAACAAACTTTTGAGATTTCTCAAGTAGCAGGCCTCGCTGATTGTCTGTTCGTCCTGTCGACGAGCGCAACGTGTGGACCGCCGCGCGAACGCAACCGCGACGAAATCCATCGCTCGCCGTGCGCTTCACCCGAGAAAACAAGTAGCACTAATGTTACGTGCCAAATGCGTTCGAATCACCTGACCGACAGGGCAGTTTCGGGACAGGGTCCGAACTGGACTGGCCATTTACGACCGATCCGTCGCAGTACAATCCGGCATACGTGCGGACGGCGCGTTTCCGGACCATGCGTCGGATCGACACACAACCGGCTATCTTTCAGCAATTTACCCGACCGAGGGTGTGCGTTGGGAGGGTTCCCGTGGCAATCCGAACTTCGCCGTACGGGCCGCGCGATCCCGTTTACACCGAACCGGGAACCCAAACCGGAACGGGCGTGTACGAAGCGCAAGTTTACCGGCAGCAAACGACTTCCCTTGGGTCCGGCAGCCTTAGTTGCATTCTGCGTGCCGTCCGTTCCGCCGGACGTAGCTCCATCGCAAGGTACGGCGTTGGGGTTTTTTCAATCATTTCCGAGCGATTTCGCGACGTGGAATTGATTGCAGCTCCACAGCGGGGATGAATCGCCGGCGATTGATCCTGCAACGCATTTCAAACTAAATGCGGAACAAACGGTGAGAAAGCTTGCGCGGCGCAGCGCCAAGCTTGCTAGCTTTTCGCCACCAGCACCACAGCCAAAAGCACCGCAATATAATGGCAGATGCTTCCCGCCATCACGAATACATGCCAGATCGCGTGGCCATACCGCAGGCGTGGCGCCGCGAAGAATCCGACTCCAATCGTGTACATCATTCCGCCGGCAATCAGCCACACGATTCCAGGCGTCGAGACGTGCAGCAGCAGCGGCTTCACCGCGATGATCGCCAGCCAGCCCATCGCCAGGTACACCGCGGTCGAAAAAATCTTAAAATGATCCACAAACCAGAATTTCAGCAGGATGCCCGCCATCGCCAGTCCCCAGATCACGCCCAGCAGCGACCACCCCCAGCCGCCTCCCAGATTCACCAGCAGGAAGGGCGTGTAGGTCCCGGCGATCAGCAGATAGATGGCGCAATGGTCGAAAACTTTCAGCGCGTGTTTGAAACGCGGCGCCACAATTCCGTGATACAGCGTGGACGCCGCGTACACGCAGATCAGCGTGCTGCCATAAATCGCGCAACTCACGATGCGCAAGGCGCTACCATGCATCACCGCCAGTGTCACTAACACGACGAAACCGGCGATGCTCAACACCAGCCCCACACCATGGGTGATGCTGTTCACCAGCTCTTCCGCGTCCTTGCGAATTGGATTGTCGCGAGCCACGTTCGTCTACACCTCTATTGTTCGCGCTCGAAGCGCAATAAGCAACCGTACCTTTGGATACATTCCATTCGCTGGAAGAGGCAAAACGGATATGACGCGACGACGAAGCGAAGATGTTCTTGCGCACGGCTGGCGGCTATGCCGTTTCGGCACTTGAAGGCTCGGGACGAACAGCGCCACTCGCGGCAGAGCGGTGCGCGCGCCCGTAAATCCACGTTCCCAGCCGATAGGCCAAAAGTAATCCCACGATCGCCGCGTACTGCAATGGCTTGCGCACGTCCGATTTCACCAGCCAATAATAGTGAATCACGCCCAGAATCGCGCTCAGGTAAATCGCGCGATGCAACATTTGCCAGCGTTTTCCGCCGAGCCGTCGGATCATCCCCGCCGTCGAAGTCAACGCCAGCGGAATCAGCAGCACGAACGCGGCAAATCCCACCGTAATAAATCGCCGCTTCTGCACGTCCTTCCACATTTCGGACCAGGCGAAAAATTTGTCGAGCCCAATCCATGTTCCGAAGTGCAGGCAGCCATAAAAAAACGCGAAGAGCCCCAGCATGCGGCGAAAACGAATTAACTGCGGCTGCCGCAGGATTTTCCGCAGGGGCGTAATCGCCAGCGTGATCACCAAGAATCGAATCGTCCAATCGCCCGTCGCATGAGTGATGAATTCGATGGGGTTCGCACCGAAATCCATGTTGTCCGGAAATCCCGCCAGGCCCTTGTGAAACGCGCGCCACAGCAGATGCCCGAAAGGCATCAGGCACACCAGGAACACCGCGACCTTGGTCCATTTGCTTGTAAGGATGGAATTCACGCGAGGCTCACGCTCAATAATATTTCTTCAGGTCCATGCCGCTATACATGCCGGCAACCTGATCGCCATAACCGTTGAACAACAGCGTGGGCCGCCGCCGGAATTCTCCCAGCCGGCGTTCGCTCGCTTGCGACCAGCGCGGATGATCCACGTTGGGATTCACATTCGAGTAAAAACCATATTCATGCGCGTTCGAGATGTTCCAGGTGGTGGGCGGCTGATCTTTCACGAAGCGGATGCGCACCAGCGATTTGATGCTCTTGAATCCGTATTTCCAGGGAATCACCAAGCGCACCGGAGCTCCATCCTGATTCGGCAGCGTCTCGCCATACATTCCCACGGTGAGCAGCGTCAGCGAATTCATAGCCTCATCCAGCCGCAATCCTTCGACATAGGGCAGCTCGATTCCCGCGGAGCCGCCCTCGGGCATTTGCTTCGGACTGTAATAGCTTTCCAAGGCGACAAATTTTGCTTTGGGCGTCGGCTCCGCCAATTTCACAATCGTGCTGAACGAATAACCGATCCACGGCACCACGATGGACCACCCTTCCACGCAGCGGTGCCGGTAAATCCGCTCCTCGAGCGGCGCGAGCCTCATGATTTCATCCATGGTGAACGTGCGCTTGTTCTTTACTTCGCCCTCGACGGAAACACTCCACGGCGTGGTGACGAAATTCCGGGAATTTGCGGCGGGATCGGTCTTGCTAGTGCCAAATTCGTAAAAATTATTGTAGTGCGTCACATCTTCCAGCGAGGTTTCCGTCTCCGTGGTGCTGCCGGGCCATTTCGTCACGCCGGTCAGCTTCACCGGCGTCGAACCGGTCGCGGGGCCCTCCAGCAATCGCGTCAGTTTCTTGTAGCCCGCCACCGCGCCATACGCGGCAGCCAAACCAAAAAGAAAATTGCGCCTGCCCATGTACAAGCTCTTGGGCGTCACATCCTTGTAGGTAAGATCGGGTGCCTTCTTTACGAGCATGCTGCTCCCCGCTTTCGCAATTCACCACACATATATGGTACGCGTCCCACGGAATTTTGGATGCGGGAAATTCCTGGCTGCAACCATCCTACAAATCGCGGACGCGCAAGGGCGGTGCTGGCAGGAGTGGAACTTCGAACGGCGGGGCTCCCGACCCTGCAGCCGCGCCGCTTGGTCGTGCGCAAGTCGTTTCGAAAATCTTCAGCGCTTGCTGGAGCCGAGTCCGGCATCCACGGGGAAATTCTGTTGGCGCAGCAGGGTAACGAATGCGGCGGCGGCTCGAGGCAACGTCCGGTCGCGCCGGTAAACCAATCCGAGTTCTCTGGTGAGTTGCACGTCCGAAATGGGAATCAGTTTCGCTTCGCCCGAACGCACTTCGTCCTTGGCAAAACTCTCGCTGATGATCGAAACTCCCAGCCCCGCCGCGACAAACCGCTTAATCATCCCGACGCTCGCCAGTTCCATGGTAATGCGCAATTTCGAGCGATACGGCCGGAAAAGTTTGTCGAATAATTGTCGGGTGTAGCCGGTCTTCGGCAGGATCTGCGGTTGCTCGGCGATTTCGCTGAGCGTGACGCCCTTCGCGCGCGCCAGCGGATTGCTGGTGCTGACCATCAGCATCAGCCGGTCGCGAAAAATCGAATGGACTTTCAGGCTGGGTGATTTCACCGGCAGCGTGACGATCCCCACGTCCACCGTGCCGTCTTCGATTTTCTCTATCACCTTGCGGCTGAAATTCCGGTAAATGCTGATCTGCACGGCGGGATATTGCCGGTGATACGCCGCGAACAGATCCGGCAGCACGTACAGGCACGTCGCTTCATTCGCACCAATATTCAGTGTGCCGCGCGGCGAACTGGACAGATCGGACACTGCCCGCAGCGATTCTTCTTTCAAATTCAGCAGCCGGTTGGCGTAAACGATCAGCGCTTCGCCCGCTGCCGTCAACTTCACGGTCTTTCCGACGCGATCGAACAGTTTTTGCCCGTACTCCTGCTCAAGCTGGCGGATCTGCGCGCTTACCGCCGGCTGCGAGCGGAACAGTTTCTGCCCCGCCCGCGAAAAGCTCCCCAGCTTCGAAATTTCCAGAAAGGTTGTTAGGTGATCGAAATCCATAATGTGAGCCCAGGATTATAGCAGACCAAACCCGTTGTAAGTATTTCAAAGGGGTCAAAAGGGCGCGGGTTCGACGCTCGACGGTTTTCTGTGCGTCTGCTGCGTCTCCGCGGTAGGAGCCGTTCGACTTTCTCTGCGTCCGCTGTGTTATTTCCTTACCGTTTGTAAGAATCCGCCCGCTTCGCCAACTGGGCGCGAATCGTCGTGAAATGCGGCGCTGGCAGCGCCTGGCGCTCCCTTCCCACGAAAATCGGATTCGAGAGAATCCAGGGCACATCCGCCCGCAACAACGGGTGCGTCATCAGAAAAATCTCCACGCGATACACGCCAGCGCCAGCGTTTTCCAGATCCAAATGATCCCCAACCACCTCGCGCACCGCCGCGCCATCCTTTATCAAAACGACGCGCACCGCCTGCTGCACCGCCAGCACCTCCACGTGCAAACGAGAATTCACCGGCGCGTCGCTGCCGCTCGGAAAATCCTGAAAATCGTGATGCGCGGAAAACTCAAATCGCTCAGGCTCGCCGGCCCCCCGCACGCAATTGAAAAAATCTCCACCGCGCACCGCCGCTTCCGGATCGGACTCATACCGCCGGGAAATTCCCATCCCCACAAACGAGAACGTATCCGCGTAAGACGGCAATCGCATGGAAAACCACGAACCAATGCGAAATCCCCCATGCGCATCCGACGCTTCGAACCCCCAAATCTTGTCGCGCTGCAGAAAGCCATCCCAATGCGCCAGAGATTCCGCCGGCACCGCGATGCTCCTCAGAAAATAATAATGCGAAAAAGGATAGTACATCGCCAACCGCAGCCGCTCGAGCCAGGACGCGCCGCGCAAACAAGTGAACAGATTCAACACCTCAATTCCACCGGGCCGCAAATCGCTATCCCAGTAACGCCACCCATAATCCGGATCGTCGGGATAAGCCAGTACCGGAAACGCGCCCCAGCCTCGCGCGTCGTCCATCGCTTCCGGCGGAAATGACGACAACCGGAATCCGGGCGCTTCCTGCGCACCGAAAAAAGTCAGGTGCCCATCCGGCAAACTCGCCTCCGAACCACCCACGATCGTCACTCCAGCAATAATCTTGCGAAAACTGGACGACGCGACGTTCGGCCGGCCGTGATCGGTCAGCAGCACCAGGCTCACGCCAGTCGCCCGCGCCTGCGCCGCGATTTCCTCCGGCGATTGCAGCCCGTCCGACATCGTCGAATGCACGTGATAAACGCCCCAAAGATAGGTATCCGACCGCTGCGGCGCATACGACGCGAAACGCAACCCCGTCGCCGCATAAGCGATCAGAGTCACGGCAGCGATCCCCATTGCCCAATATTTGATTTTTTTCATGCGCCGTTTCTCAAGGCCGCTCCACCTCGCCGCCGCTAGCATAACCTCCGGCCGCGTTTTTCATCGCGTATTTCCGTTCTGCGTTCCAAGAAAAGTCACTCGCCCGACGCTCCCACTCCAGCCCCAAGTGGAGTTTTCCGCCCCACGGTGCTACCTTGTCTGTTCTCGGTTCCCCGCGCGATAATCCTCAAAGAGGTGAATGAAAATGACCTGGGGCCAGCGTCGTGCAATCATCATCATTGTACTGGCGGTGTTTCTCGTCGTTCTGTGCATCGTGGCGATAAAACCTAATCGCACCCTGCGCTTGCCTTCGAACGCCGTTCTGGTAATTGACGCCGCCGGCCAGATTGAAGAGCAGCGCGCTCCCGACTTTTTCAGCGCCTTCAACGGCTTCACGCCTCCGGTGCTGCACGATTACGTGGACGCGATTGACGCTGCCGCCAAAGACTCGCACATCACCGGAGTGGTGGTGCGCATCGCGCCGCTGGAAACCGGCTGGGGCAAGCTCGAGGAAATTCGCAGCCACCTGCTTGCCTTTCGCAAAAGCGGCAAGCCCAGCATCTGCTATCTCGGCTACGACGGAATCGGCAACCCCGAATACTATCTGGCCAGCGCCTGCCAGCAAATCTGGCTGGTTCCCACTGCGCCCGTCAGCATTCGCGGCATGATGGCCGAAGCGGTTTTCTTTCGCGGCACCCTCGATAAATTAAAAGTGGTCCCGGAGTTCTATCACATCGCCGAATTCAAGACCGCCGGCAACACTTTCACCGAAAAGCAATTTACCCCCGCGCATAAAGAAGAGGTCGAAGGGCTGCTGCACAGCATCTACGATCAGTATTTAAACGACGCCTCCAAAGCCCGCGGCATGGATCGCGCGCAATTCGAAGCGCTGGTGAACCGCGGCCCGTTTTCATCCAGCGATGCGGTTGCCAACAAAATCGTGGACCGCCTCGGCTACTGGGATCAGCTGCAGGATTATTTCAAAGGTCGCGCCCACGGATGGAATCCCATCTCGCTGAATCGCTATCGTTCTTCGATCTCGAATGATGGCAGCACCAGAATTGCCGTCGTGCATGCCACCGGCCTGATCGTTTCCGGAGGCTCCGGCAACACGCCCGGCGGCGGTTCGGTGATGGGCGGCGATTCCGTCGCCGCCGACATTCGCACGGCGCGCAATGATTACAGCATCAAGGCCATCGTGCTGCGTGTGGATTCCGGCGGCGGCTCAGTGGTGGGCAGCGAAGTAATTCGCCGCGAAGTGGAGCTGGCCAATCAGGTAAAGCCCGTCGTGGTTTCCATGTCCGACGTAGCGGCTTCCGGCGGCTACTGGATCGCCGCGCCCGCGCGCAAAATTGTGGCCGATCCCGGCACCATCACCGGCTCGATCGGTGTGCTGATCGGCAAATTTAACGTTTCCGGGCTGTACACCCTGCTGGGCATCAGCACGGATTACGTCGCCACCAGCGACAACGCCACGCTTTTTTCCGCTCAGCAGAACTTTTCTCCCGCGCAGCGCGCCTACATCCAGAAATCGCTCAACGACACTTACGCCGATTTCACCAAGGGCGTCGCGCAGGGCCGCAAAATGACCGTCGAAGCTGTCGACAAGATCGGCAAGGGCCGCGTGTGGTCCGGCGCGCAGGCCAAGGAACTGGGCCTGGTCGATGAGCTCGGGGGGCTCGACCGCGCCATCGAAGTGGCCAAGCAGCTCTCGAACATTCCCGCCAGGGAGAGCGTCCACATCGTCCGCTATCCCGAAGAGAAATCATTCTTCGAGCAATTTCTCGAACGCGAAAAAGACAACAACATGAGCGAATCGCAATCGCTCGAATCCATCGTCCAACACATCGTCAGCCGAATGGAGCCAGTGCAAGCCCGCATGCCGTATGAACTACATATCCGCTAGCAGCGAACCGGAGCGCAGCAGCAGCCTGGGAACGCCAATCTCCTGATTGGCGGACCGCGCCACAGTGTCAAAGAGCGCCTCGGCAACGTTCGCGAATTTGCCTTTGAATTTGTAGCGGCCGGCGTCAGCTGGGCGCTTTTGACTTCGACTTGGCTTTCGTGGCGGCCGACTTCAGTCCGCCATGTGCAACGCGGCAACCGCCGAGCGCAGTTGAATCCCAGCACCCCTAGATCTTGGACTCACGCCCGCAAGCTTCCGGGCTGAAAGTGCGACAAGGTTTCGATATACTGTAAGACCGAGGCGCGGTACCCAAGTGGTAAGGGAGAGGTCTGCAAAACCTTTATACGTGGGTTCGATTCCCACCCGCGCCTCCAAATTCCCCCCTTTGTTTGCCGCCGCTTAGCGACTACGTTTTCACCGCGTAACTTCCGCGCACCCTTCCCACATCTCGACACACTGTTTTTTTCGCATCAGGCAGGACCGTGAAAACCAGAAGAACCTTCAGGTTCTTCGAGGTATCCGAACGTCCGCTAAAATCCACTTGTTCGGCTAACGCTGCGTTAATCAGGCATTGACCGGCAGGAAGCGCAGGAAGTATCTTCCATCGCGGCGGACATCATGCCGCCATCAGAGGCGAAATCGTCGGGCGCGCTCCACCTCACTCCCAACCCCCATTCAGGGTCCCAATTTTTAGACTCCTCACGAATCGCGTGTACGGCTCTGCTCGAAACACCAGAATGGTAATATCGAGCAGGAAGGAATATGACGATGAGTGACAAGATCCCTATGTTTCCGACGGCGCAACCTCCACGGGCCGATGAAGATACGGCGACAATCGAGCAGGTTATGGAACAGGTCCCAGGAGAAATTGAGCTAGACAGGATCATCAAGGCTCAGACGTCCGGACCTCAGATCGCAAAACGAATGGTGGAGCTGGAAAATTCCATCTGGTCGCTTGTCGGCGCACTTCTGCTGTTGCCGGAGGCCACACGAGTCAAGATCGGCGCGACGGACGCAATCGAGCAAGCACGATTACTTCTCGGTCAAAGCATGGTACTGGACCATAATTTGGAATTACCGGCACGAAAAAAAACAAAGTGACGCGCCCGCCGCGCTTTAAACCCCGCCGCCAGGTGCGTCGTTTGCCGGAGACAGCGCAGAATGGATTTTGGAATGCTCTGTCGGGACTACCGGCGGAATCTTGCCCAAATTCTCTCCCCTGTTGAGCTCCAGAACGCTGATCTGATCCACTTTGAAGACACCAATGGCAACACCGAATCGAATGAGAGTGCCGATACGGGTGTGGTCAATATCAATTATCAAGGCCAACTCCAAAGGTTTAGATTCGTGAGGCCAGTACTGCCGCCATCGAGCGTTCACCTGCTGTTCTGTCCCGCCCCGATCCTCGGTGCATTAACAACGCACCGCGTCGGGATAAGTTCGACTGCCAGACATGTCCAATCCATGAGTTCATTGGCGCTAGTTCGCTTTAGCGGGAGCTAACCTTCTGTCACCAATGGTTGTCACGATTTGTCGGACGATGATCGATCAACCTACGTCGCGTTGGCGGAGCGCAATGACCTGTCACTTCTGCCAATTACGTCCCGTGGCGACGAAGAGTAGGAATAGCGGAAAATGGAGATAATTTCAGTGAAGTTCAAACGATGAAAAGCCGCGCAACAGTCGTCTAACGCATTATGCCTGATTCCGCTTCGGAACGTCGCTGACGGTACCACGCACCCCGCAGCTGAGAACAGCGGGCCTCAATGATGAGCGGAGAACAGGCGCTTGGATGAGGGTTCTTGCTGAGCAGGGGATTAATCGTCTAGGAAACTCGCTGCAGCAACATCTCCCGCGTGCAGCCGGGAAAGGAGATCAGATGCGACATATCCAGGATCAAGTTACAGCGATGCACAAAGTCGTCGTCGGCACCTTGCTATTGATCGGCCTACTGACGATGGGAAGCACTGCTGCTTTCTGCCAGAAGGCCGAGACGATTGAAGCAACAGCTATGGGCACGGGCACCCAATTAGGACAGAACGTTGAAGTTCGACTGATCATAAACGACTACTCCACGATGGAGGAGAGGCAGATATTGGTGGACGGATTCACAAAAGGCCAAAACGAAGGCTTGGTCAACGCGCTGAAAAAGATGAGAGCAGTGGGCCGCATTTCGCTTACTGGCACCGTAGGGTATGACGTTAGTTTTATCCGGATGATTCCGACCCCGACCGGAAGAAAGATTCGTTTTATTACAAACCGTCCGATCAGGTTCGGTGAGGCTTGGACGGATTCGCAATCCATGTCTTTTGATTTGAGCGGCGGCGAGATCGACATCAACGATTCCGACAAGAGCAAGAGCAGCGGCGTTTTGTTTCCCCGTGCCCAACTCGTGATCGACAAGCAAGGGCAACTGCAAATTGATTTGACTCAGAACGCGTGGAAACTGGTGGACGTACTCGACTGGAAAGGAACGCCTGGCGTGAACTAACAGCGCAGTGCCCGTTGTTTTCTTGCCTCCAGTTCTGGAAGGCGCAGTCCGAACTCCCGAACGCATTTACCGGACGAATAAAGTGTTTCTTCACATCTCCGGTAGCTCCGGCTGTTCGCATGCCGCAGCGAGCGCGAGGAACTTGTACATTGCCCATGCTTCAATAAGCAGGAGAAAGTGACCCCAGGATTCCAGGTCTACCCAGGCGCTTGGGAGGACAAGCCGAACGATTTCACGGCGCTGGTCTCGTCCTGATGAACGTCGAAGACCGCTGACAGCATCGTCTTTTGCAAAAGCTCCTGCACCTTCTTGTTGACATTGGCAAGCTTCAATTGACCACCCTGCTTGCGGACGCTCGTGTGCGAGCGAACAAGCTCTCCGATGCCGGCGCTGTCAACGTGCGCTACGTCCGTCATATTCAAAAGTACATGCTTCTTGCCCTTCTCCAAGAGGCCGACCATAATTTCGCGGAGCATCACATTCCCTTCGCCGATCGTGATCCGCCCTTTGATGTCCACAATTGTAATCTCACCGAGTTCACGAGTTGCGGCTTGCATCCGGCTGGCAGATTGCGCTTGCATGCTCATGGCTAAGCTCCAGGGTGGCGCCTGCTCTGGCTGCAACTTCGGAAAAAACCCGCCGCTAGCGTGAGCGCGGACATCGGAAGCCCGAGGCACCGGGAGCTTGGATCAAGTTCTGTGCGAGACGCTGATCCGGTGACGCCCCGCGTGGGCAGTTGCTCTTGGCCCGCTTGAGCTGACTCGACCACTTCCACGACGGGTAGTGCATTGATAGCAAGGGTTTGACGTATGAGGAATTGTCAGAATTAACAGGTCCAGTGATGCAATCGACCGAGCAAGCGTTATTCTGTGCGGGCCGCAAAGAATCGGGCGGCGGCGAGCTGCCAACATTCCTATAGTGCCAATGCTGAGGAAGCCGAAAAGGATGAACCACAAAGGTGGCTCTTTTTCCATTACCTCAAGTACCGCAAGTGCAACCGACATGAGCCAAGTTTAACTCTGGTTCGCTCGGCGGGGATATGCACATGGTGACCGAGTTATTTGCGGACATCGCGGATAACATCACGTTCTACTTGGCCCATGGTCTAAAACGGAAGGCACGCTTTCTTTCGGATATGCGGGGAGAGATAGAGTTTCTGGAGTGGAAGGACCCCGACGAGGACATGACGGCGAAGAGCCTTGCGCTGAGAGAACTGCAGCACACGGTTCCTGTGTACGTACCGTGTACCTGACTTGGGCAAATGCTCTGTTTCTCGCGTGTTTCGCGTTCAATAGGACGAATAGCTCACGAATTTGCTGTGTCGCTTTTAGTCCGACCCCAACCCTGATACTTCCTCGAAGCCAACTTCTGAAGTCGGACCGAGGCTCGCTCATGAGACGCAATTGGTGTTGCCTCTGCGAAGGGCATTTGTCACCATCAATTCGGTTTCGTCAATTGCCTAGCGAATCGAGGTAAACACCTGAAAGGGGGCGACTGATGCGTGCCGCCGTGCTGCATGCGCTCGGCATACCGCCGCGCTTTGAGGAATTTCCCGATCCAACTCCGGGCGAAGGTGAGGTGCTCATAAATGTCTCCGCCGCTGCGCTGAAGCCTGTGGACAAACAGATGGCGGCCGGAGCGCACTACGCCAGCCCGCGCGAATTTCCTGTCGTTTGCGGGATGGATGGCGTCGGGCGCCTCGAAGACGGCACCCGAGTGTTCTTCGGCGGAGCGCGGCGGCCGTACGGCGCGATGGCCGAGCGCACTGTGGTTCGGCGAGTGCAATGTTTTTCGGTCCCCGAAGAACTGGACGATGTCACTGCGGCGGCCATTCCCAATCCCGGTGTGTCGGCCTGGCTGTCTCTCCAGCACAGCGCAAGGCTCGCCGCTGGCGAAACCGTACTGATCCTCGGCGCAACCGGAGTCACGGGCAAGCTGGCGGTACAGATCGCCAAAATCTTGGGCGCGGGACGCGTCGTTGCGGCAGGACGCAACGAATACGTGCTGAGCACACTCCACGAGCTTGGCGCCGATTCGACGATTCGCCTCGACGAACCCGATGAAGAATTGATCGCAGCCTTCCGCCGCGAGGCCGGCGCAAGGCGTTTCGACGTGATCATCGACTATCTATGGGGCCGCCCGACCGAAGCTTTGCTGCAAGCCATCACCGGAAAAGAATTTGCGATGGGGGAATCGCAGACTCGACTGGTGGAGGTCGGCGAGAGCGCTGGATCTACAATCACTCTGCCCGCGGCAGTCCTGCGCAGCACGGCGCTGACGATTCTAGGAACCGGAGGCGTGCCGTCTTGGGAAATACTCACCGACGCGTTCCAACAAGTGATGAACAGCGTAGCCCGCGGTAGATTGCGCATCGAGACCGAGCATGTTCCGCTCGCCGGGATCGAGGATGCCTGGGAAGCCCCCGCACACGCCCACAGGCTGGTCGTGATCCCGTAGCCTAACAAGAGTGCCGCTCGCGGCGGCGATGATCCCAGGCGGATGGTCGACAACCGAAAGTTGGGCTCGAACGGGGTTTGGGAAGCCTCGTACTAGAAGTCCCGTGGTGGCTAGGCGCCCGTATACCCGGCGTGTACCTCGCTTGGCCAAATTTGCCGGGTTAGTCGCTTTTGCCTGTTCGAGGGATCAATAACTTGTCGAAGCTCAACGTCGCTGTTCGTTCGATTCCCACCCGCGCCTCCCTTCTTCCCCTTTTGCTTTCAGTCAGTTAACAAATTCAGATTCCCCGCGTAACTTCCGCGTACCATTCCCTTCTCGAAGGATGATCGGATCACGCTCCCGGACACGTTCTAAGTCGGCCTCGGCCTGTCGCTGCCGTTCGGCGGTCCACGCTGCGTAGAATTTTTCCGTCACCTTCACACTTTGATGACCTAGGAGAGTGGCGACGCGGTCCATGGGAACACCGACCAACAAAAGCTCCGTGGCAGAGGTATCTCGGAACCTTTGTGGATGCAAGCTCAACGGGTCGGCGACGAGAGGTTTCGAGCGATTCGCGCTAGGGTAAGAGTTTCAGCGTCATGGATCGAAAATCAATCTGCACCTCTCGCGCTTGCGTGAGCACGTCCAAACCGAGAAGGCCATAATGAAAATCGTCCCCCACCGGCTTTGAGAAAACTTTCGCGGGCTGCAGTATTGTTTCTAGCCCTCCGACCCGCAGACGTATCTCGGGCAAGACGCTCGCGTCCCTTTCATTCGAGCCAGCGATTCCTGTCAACGTTTGCTTGCCAATAGTTCCCCGCCGCTTGATGAGCGCAGCGAAGTCTTCCGCGAATCGAGTCCACAGTTCGGTGCCCGCTTGGTTTCCCGTATCTAAAATGAAGTCAAGGTCTTGGTGTTCAAATTTCACGCGTACGACAGGGCTAAGACCGTCGAAGCACAGGTTTCCATCGACATTTGCCGTTTCACCTGTTGCACGCCCCATCTCAAAGGTCCCATCCGATTTCCAGTCAATTCGTTGGAGTGCCAGAGCAACGGGAAGCCCCACAAGACCGCGATCACCCGCAGGTTGTTCATCAACAGGCAGCTGAGCGTCCGGCACGACAAGGAAAGCGACACTGTGCAGTTTCACGTTGCCGATGCTCAGTTCGTCAACGACTGCAGTGCGGGCGGAAGTAGTATTGGCGTCAGTATCTGCTGCGCGCACGGCGGGCCCCTCTACGGTCACGCCCAGCAGGTGTGCTGCGGACTCACTCATCAGCGAGATGTTGAGATCGGTATCGAGCGCCCAGCGCACCGTTTTGCCGTGGATGGAGACTGGAAGAACAATCCCGTTTCGACCGACTTCGCTACGGATCGTGCTCGTCTGATAGAGCTCGACGGATTGATCCGGATGTTGGCCGAATGCGGCGTACATGGCACGAACATTCTCGACGTCGGACCGATCCGGCTTGTACTTTAATATCGAGCCAAACTGTTCGGTTGCCTCCCGATACCTGCCAGAGCGAGCGTAAAGATATCCCAGCATTTCGTGTGCTTCGATTGCATCTCGGGAGCCGGGCTCACGCTGAATCGCACGGCCAAGGTAGCTCTCAGCCCTTTCGCGATCATTGAACGCCGAGGCCACCGCGCCCAAATATAACTCTGAGACAATTTGTTCATTGCCCCTGATTGCGTCGCGAAGGTCGAACCAACGATGCCGTTGATACAACAACTTGAGCGTGGGATTCGCGCTCGCTGTCGCCAAGCCGCCGAACACCAGCATTGCCATCAGTGCTTTTTGAATGGCGTTTCTTGTCATTCGAACAAAGTCCAGTTTAGCCAGAAAATATGTTGGCTGTAACGATCATCAAAGCACAGTCTTGCATATTCTGCTCGACTCCGGTCGCCACCCACTTAGAAATCTCGCTATGCCTGATGAAACGCCGTTATCGGAAAAGTGAAGTCTTACTTCGAATGGACGGTAACGCGACTTATCACTTGAAAATCGGCAATAGAAACGCGTTAATCAAACATGGATCATCCGAATAGCCTCGAACGATTACTTGAACGCCGGTGGGTGCTCCTAACGCTGGCTGTAGCGACAGGGCTGGTTTCGCTTTTTTTGTTTTCGATTACCGTTCAGCGGGACCTCTTGGAGTACTTGGTTTATCCAAAGGAAAAAGCGGCTGACCACTATAGTTACCCCGAATGGAGATACACGGTTTTCGACGTTACGGTATTGCTCTGGTGTTTGGATGGTTTTGTTGCATGTGGCCTATCTTTGTGGGGTTTGCTTGCCACACGCAGTAACTCGAAATGGGTTTATCGCACGACGGTCATTTATTTCGTATTGTTGACAGCGTTGATCCTCGGCGGGATTCTAATGATGACCGCGAGGATTCATGGACTTTGAGCACTGGTCAGGGAAATTCAGAAGTCCGCACGCCTAGCTGGATTTAATCAGGCAGCGGTCGGGCGGCTTCTGCTACGGAATCCGCGGTACTCCGCAATCGACTACTCACTTTATTGGGACCAGCGCGTCTCCAGATCAGCGGGTTGAGTTCACTTATGTCGCGGCATCCGCTATACGCAACAAGGCAATCGAAGTTAAAGCCCCACGCCGCGCGTTTTTGATCTGCACTCGCCAATTGGCCTAGAAAAATATCGCCGTTCCAGGCCGGCTGCACGTCATGCCCGTGCGGATTTATCGCGAAATCCGTGCATGGAATATCCGTCCTATCCTTGCAGAAGGCCTCGGCAACATGCACTGTGGGGCTATTCTCCTTAAGCACATTGGAGGTAAGGTCTACCATAACTTCATCCAACTGCTGGTGAAAAAGGGAAACAATCACCTCAATGTCAGCTCGTTTGGCAAGTCGAGGTATTGATAGAACTCCATTGTCAAACACGAATCTGAACTGGCAAAGATCGCGGTCACAGCTCTTTTCCACCAGGTATCTTTGATATTTCTTTGTGAACGAAACAGCGGCTGTGGCAGGGTCCGGGCCTTTGTCCAGACTTTGTATGTCTGCAATTAGTTCCTTGGCCTGGTCCAGCACAGAGAACCTGCTGATGGCCACAAAGCTGCTGAACGCAATTGCTGCGGCGCACAAGGCGACCAGCGTTTTTTGGCGAGACATTCTGTCCAGATAGACACCCTTCGATGTGATGGAGTGCCCGAAATTCGTGGCAGCCATTACCGGGGACGTGAAATCGGGTGCAAACCACACGTCCGGTAACGCGGCCAGGCGTTGGCAAAATTTTGCATTGTCCCTGCGCAACTCTGTAGCCCCGACAAAGCGCGTCCGCCGAACTCTGTGTGTGGCTTGCCGTCCAAAGTGCGGGCGGATGGAGGACTATGGCCGGGGGTGCTGCCCGTTACGTGCCAAAAGACCGATGCTCTCACCTGCTTTAGCAAACGCATGGGCAGATTTTGTCGTGTTTCGTTGATAGGAACGGCTTCTGGTTTGGCGGCGCGGGCAGGGGAACGATTGGCCGGCTTTTCGGCCAGTAGCCGCAGCAACGGTCCCCGCAATTTTTGATGTAGAAATTCGTATGTGCGCCCATGGGCGAGCGTTGCTGCCGCGGCGTTGTAGTGCGCGCCGCCGTGCCGATCTCGCCGTCGAACTTCTCCGGTGCCTACTGGCCCGTGAGTTTCCAAGCTAGTACCAGGGGGTAGTTGTAAGTTTACGGCAACTATTGAATAATGGGCCGCCTTTTACTTAGCCAGCATCGCAAGTTCCATGGAAAAAATTGTCATTGGGGCGACTGAAGTCGCACAGGTCGTGCCGTCGCCGCCCGACCAGCCGAGACGATTAGAACCGAAGCTGCCGCCGCCGATTGCTTTCTGGGTTCGGGCGGCGATGAGCCCTCTCGTCCTATTTCTGCCGGTCCTGTGCCTGCTGACGCTTGTCCTGCGATTTGCAATGCGCGGGTTGCCGCCGCGGACACGCATCGCGTGGTTGTCCTTCCTCTCCACCCTGCTGATCATCAGCGGGATACTCACTTCGACTGCGGCAGTGCTGGCGGTGGCCTTTGTGCCGTTACCGGCGATGGTAAGCAGAAATCTTGTGGAGCTGGATGGAAAAACGAATTTCCCGGCCCTGCCTTCGCTAAGCGCGCTGGATGCAAAGGAGGTTTCGGCGGAGCTGAAGCCCCTCGTCGCCGTGATCAGTCCGGCGCGCCGGACGTGGACGTCGAACAGCGAGGTGCCGTCGAACAGCTTTGGCGCTGGAGTGCTTCTTCACGCGGGCGCCGACGGGTATTTGCTGTTGACGGCGCGTCATGTGGTAGACACGTCGAGATTCGGCTTGTCCGAAAACCGCGCTCTGGTCGCGATGGCTTCCGGGACCTGGGCGGGCGGCGACGTGATCGCCCGGCACAAAGACCTGGATTTGGGTTTGATCTGGCTGCCACGCGAAAGCGGTAGCGGAGAATTTACGCAACCGGTGGAAGCGAAGCAGGACATCAGAGAAGGTGAGAATATTTTCGTGATCGGACATCCGGAAGGATTGCGATTTACGCTCAGCACCGGAATCATTTCGCGCACGGACGAGGATGTATTGCAGATCAGTGCTCCGGTCAGCCCGGGGAACAGCGGCGGCCCGGTGTACGACGATCGGGGAAACCTTCTGGGAGTGGTTACTTCGATGATGGACCGGAGCATCAGTCCGAACGCCGAGAATTTAAATTTTGTCGTGCGAGCGGACGCCGTCCTGGACCCGGGGCGCTGGAACTTTTCGGGACCAGGACGCAAGTACCTCGATGAGTTTCTGCAAGCGGAAGCTGATCGAAAGCAAATTCAACCGCCGATCCATGGGGATGATACGCATGCCAACCATTAACGTGACAGTCTACGATTCCACGGAAAACAAACGCGTGCCTGTGGAACTCCCGGACGATGCGCCGTGTAACAAGATTATCGCGGTGCTCATCCAGAAATTGCGGCTCCCCACAAACGGCCCGGACGGAGCGCCGCTCAGTTACAAATTCCATCACAAGAATTCCGGCAGGCAAGTACAGGACTCCCAAACCCTTGCCGAAGCGCAGGTCCAGGATGGCGACATCTTGCGCTTGCAGCCGGAGATTACGGCGGGCTGAGGGCCACCCACGGCTATGGAAACCACTTCACCAAGCGAACTACAGCAAGAACGTTACAGCCGATTTCGGTTGATCCCCTGGTGGGATCAATCGAAAATCGCGGCGTGCCAGGTGCTGGTGGTGGGGGCGGGCGCCCTGGGAAATGAAATCCTCAAGAACCTCGCGCTTCTGGGATTCCGGAAAATCATATTGGTCGATATGGACCGGATCGACGAATCCAATCTTTCGCGCATGATTCTTTTTCGCAAGGGAGACGTGGGGGAATTTAAGGTCAACGTGGCCGCAAGAGTTTACAAAGAAATCTGCGCGGAAGGGATGGTGCAGCCGCTCATCGCCAACGTGGTCAGCGAGTGCGGTCTGGGCCTGTTTGCGTGGAGCGACGTGATTCTTGCCGGGCTCGATAACCGCGAGGCCCGTCTATGGATCAATCGCTCGGCGTGGGTCGTCGATCGCCCGTGGATCGATGGAGCGATCGAAGGGATCAACGGGGTCGCGCGCGTATTCTTGCCCGGCAGGGCGCCGTGCTACGAGTGCACTCTGGGCGCGGTGGACTGGGAAATTCTACACCGCCGGATGTCGTGCAATCTGCTGGCTCACGAACAGGTCACGGAGGGGAAAGTTCCAACCACGCCTACCATTGCTTCGATCGTTGCCGGGATCGAAGTGCAGGAGGCCGTGAAATTGATTCACGGCGTGCCTACTCTGGACGGCAAGGGTTTCGTCTTCGAAGGCTTGAACCACACCTCCTATCGCGTGGAGTACAGCGAGAATCCGGATTGCATGAGTCATTACACGCTGCCGGAAATCGTGAAACTGGGAAAAAGATCGGAGGAGCTGCGCCTGGAGCAGCTCTGGCAGCGGGCCAAAGCCGATCTTGCTTCTGAATCCGTGACGATTGAGTTCAGTCGCGACGTTATCCACAAATTGACGTGCCCCCATTGCGGAAAAGAGCAGGAACTATTTGCCCCGGTCGGATCGGTCACCTACGAAGCGGGGCGTTGCCCGGATGACGGGCACATGAGGACCGTCGCGGTGGTGCATGGATTCACGGGCAGCGAATCATTCGGCTTGCGAAAGTTGAACGAGCTAGGTCTTCCTCTATTCGATATCTTCACGGCGCGCAGTGGTGCGCGTGAAATTGGTTATCTGATCGAAGGCGACGCTGCAGCGGTCTTGGGACCTCTGCTAAACGCCGGAGCGCGATCGTAATGGCGACCCCCAAAAAAAGCGACGAGCCGCTGCTGCGCTTCGGCACCGAAGTCGCGCGACAGATTCGCCAACACGCCCGTTCGAATCGAAAAACAGAGGTCTGCGGCGTGCTGATAGGTACCGAAGGCTCCGGGATTACGAAAGTCGAAGCGTGCATAGCGGGAGAGAGCGCGGCGCAAGGCGGCGCGCACGTTACCTTCACGCAAGACACCTGGGAGCATATCTACAAAATCAAGGATCGCGACTATCCGGATGAGCGCATCGTCGGCTGGTACCACTCGCATCCGGGTTTTGGCGTTTTCCTCTCCGACCACGACACCTTCATTCATAAAAATTTCTTTTCTTCAGCGACCCAAGTGGCCTGGGTTTATGACCCGCATTCCGATGAGGAAGGCTGCTTCGGTTGGAGGAACGGGCGCCTGGAAAGAGTTGGCGAGTTCGAATTTGTGGATAGCCGCGGCGGCGAGAGAGCGGATGCAACCGGAAAGGCGGAGCCCGTTTCAATTGACGCAGACGACGAGCCAGATCCCGCAAAGGAAAAGCGGTCGCAGCCAAAAACCATGGAAAGCGATGACGAGCTCTCCAGATTGACGAAGATCGTCTCGAATGTTTTTTCCTACCTGGCGATTTTTATCTTGGGCGGCTTCTTCGTCTGGTATCTGATGCCGCGAATCCTGCTGATGCCGGTCCCGATCGATCCGATCACGGGGCGTCCAATGAAAGAATTTCTGGAGAAACAGCAGGATGCCGTCGGGTATTGGCTCAACGGTCCACACGCCGGACAACGGGCGGACATACCTTTGGGACCAGTCCCAGATGAACCCGCGGGCGCCTCTCCCGGAAAATCTCCAGACGGCGCAGGAAAAACGAACCAGAACGATCCGAACGCGGCAAAGAAGGGCGATGGCCGGCGATAACAGAGAACCCCTGAGAATTACCTCCGCGGATTTAGCTGAGGTCGTGGTCCGCGAAGCCGGGCCGAACCCCATCGTGGCGCCGCGGCCTGGCGACGCAAAGTCCTACGGTTCCATTACTGAGGCGGCCGATAAAGCCCCGGCGGTGGCAGAAGAGCGCGGAAGTATCTTGTTGCAAGGGTGGTTTTACCTGGGCGCGGCGGGATTGCTGGGTGCAGCTCTGGGCTGGGCGCTGTGCGAGCCAGGGTTCGTTGACAGCCGAACCGGAGAACGATGGGGAAATATCTGGATGATTCCGGCTGTAGTGACGTTCATGTGCATCGGATTTGGCGCCGCAGAGAGCATTGTCGAGCGCTCCATTCGCAAGGCTCTGCTGCGCGGCGCACTGGCCGTGCCGCTGGGTGTCGTTCTCGGCTTTGTCTTTCAAGTGCTGGCAAACATCATCTACAACGTAGACTTGGGCCTGGTGGCGCAGATGGGAGTGCAATCGTATCGCAATCCCGCGGCATGGATTGCGCGAGGAATCGCGTGGGCAGTCTTTGGTGTCGCGGGCGGAATTATCTACGGGATCGTGGGGCAATCCGGGCAAAAAACGAAGTACGGGATTATCGGGGGAGCGATCGGCGCGGCCATCGGCGGAATGATTTTTGATCCGATCTCGATATTGATGAAAGGCGCGAGCTTGAGCCGCGCGGTTGGCTTTGGGCTGGTTGGTCTGGCGACCGGCGTTGCGATGGGCTTTGTCGAAAGCGCGCTCAAGGATCGCTGGCTGTACGTAACCTCGGGCCCATTGGCGGGTAAGCAGTTCATCCTCTATAAGGCACTCACCACCAT
>Ga0210394_10003053_pt1 | contig 21769 bp, 19 predicted proteins | sample IncBWC12MmetaG_FD_160121 | JGI IMG/M metagenome (GOLD analysis project Ga0210394, IMG submission 160121) | Forest soil microbial communities from Barre Woods Harvard Forest LTER site, Petersham, Massachusetts, United States - Inc-BW-C-12-M | ecosystem: Environmental > Terrestrial > Soil >...
CGTCGGTCATGAACGACCTCCTGTTGCGAGTTGCGGTTGTCTGCGCGGGACGTCTGTTGCGGCTTGCTGGCTGCGCAATTCATGACGCGAGAGCTTGCCGACCGACGTGCGCGGCAATTCATCGACGAATTCGAGGGCTGCCGGAATCTCATGCTTGCCGAGCTTGCCGGCGAGGAATGCCTTGAGGTCGTCGAGCGAAAAGGCACTGGCGCCTGCGCGCAATTTGACAAAGGCCTTGGCCGCTTCCCCGCGGTAATCGTCGGGAATCCCGATCACGATCACCTCCTGCACGCTCGCGTGTTCGTAGATCGCCTGCTCGATCATCTGCGGATAGACGTTGAACCCGCCGGAGATGATCATGTCCTTCTTGCGGTCGACCAGATAGAAATAGCCGTCCGTATCCATGTAACCGATATCGCCGGTCAGGAAACGGCCGTCGGCAAAGGCTTGCGCGGTTTCCTCCGGCCGGTTCCAGTAGCCCTTGGTGACGTTGGCTCCCTTGACGCGAACCTCGCCGATCTCGCCAGCGGACAAGACCTTCCGGGGATCGTCGAGCGCAACCACGTCGATTTCGATGCCGGGCAGCATCAGCCCGATCGAACCGGGCTTTTCCGGGCCGCCTAGCGGATGGGCGGTACCGGGCGAGCACGTCTCGGTCATGCCCCAAGCGCTCTTTAATTTCATACTGGTCTTGCGCTCGAAGACCTTGGCCACTTCGACCGGCAGCGGCGCGCCGCCCGATCCGCAGGTGACCAGCGACGACATATCGCGCTTGTCGAGATCGGGAAGGCTCGCGATCGCGATCCACATCGTTGGAACGCCGGGGAATACGGTGGCGCGCTTGACCTCGATGTCGCGCATCACGGCCTCAACATCGAAGCGCTGGTGCAGCGAGATCAAATTGCCGCGCCGGAGCGAGAACAACAGCACCACGGTCAGCGCGTAGATATGAAACAGCGGCAGCACGCAGATCACACGCTCGATCGCGTTGCGCTCGAGCCGCGATTTCTTGCCCCAGACATCATAGACCGATACCGCGGAGGTCAAATTGCCGTGGCTGAGCATCGCGCCTTTCGGCAAGCCCGTGGTGCCGCCGGTATATTGCAGCAGTGCGATATCGTCGGGCGCGACGTCGGGCCATTTGGAGGATCTTGTTGCGCCATCAGTGAGCTTCGCAAAGGTGATGATGGCAGGGCTATCCGGTATAGGCGTATGCGGATTGCCGACCGCGCCCCAGTGATCGTCCTCGCAGACGATCAAGCGATCGACCAGGCCCTTTTCCAGGAATTTCAGCGCCGTCGGCAACAGGGTCGCGAGGTTGGAGGTGACCAGAATTCGCGCGCCGCTGTCGCGCAGTTTGTGGGACAGCGCGCGCTCGCCGTCGAGCGGAGAAAGATGAGCGATGCGGCTACCTGCCTTCAGCGCCCCGAAGAAATTCACGGGATGGTCGGGCGAGTTGCCGAGAAACAGCGCAACCGTCGTGCCCTTGCCGACGCCGGCGCGCAGAAACGCGGAAGCAGCATTCTCGGCGAGCGTTTCCAGCTCGGTGTAGCTGATGGCACGGTCGCGGAATTCAATGGCCGGACGCGCATCGAATTCGGCCGCTGCCTTGGACAACAGCTCAGGCAGCGTTCCGCATTCCAGCGCATCGTCCCAATGAACGCCTTCCGGATAGAATTGTTCGCCGGGATGGGTCATGGCGAAAAGACTCTATCGCTCGTCATTCCGGGGCACGCGAAGCGTGAACCCGGAATCTCGAGATTCCGGGTCTGGCCCTTCGGGCCATCCCGGAATGACAAATAAGTAGACTTACCCCCCTCCCTGACCCTCCCCTGCAAGGGGGGAGGGAACATCGGCATCGAACCTGCGATACTAACTTCCATCACGCAGCCTTCGCCGTCTGCGTGAGCGACGCAAAGCTCTTGCCCTCGGCCGCAAGCCGCTTGAGCAGCGGGGCCGGCTCCAGCGACGGATCGTTGGTTTCCTTGGCGTAATAGGCCAGACGCTCGGCAATGTGCTTCAGCCCGACCTGGTCGGCGTAGAACATCGGCCCGCCGCGATAGATCGGCCAGCCATAACCATAGAGCCAGATCACATCGATATCGCCCGGGCGCGCGGCGATCTTCTCCTCGAGAATCCGCGCGCCTTCGTTGATCATCGGGTACATCATGCGCTCGAGGATTTCCTCGTCGCTGACGACGCGGCGCTTGCGCCCGAGCCGTTGCAGCGTCTCGTCGATCAGCTTTTCCACTTCGGGATCGGGCAGCGGGGAACGCGAACCGGCTTCATATTTGTAATAGCCCTTGCCGGTCTTCTGGCCGAAACGCCCGGCTTCGCACAGGGCGTCGGCAATTTCGGACTTGATGCCGCGATCCTTGCGCGACCGCCAGCCGATGTCGAGGCCGGCGAGATCGCCCATCGCGAACGGTCCCATCGGCATGCCGAACTTGGTGACGACGGCATCGACCTGCTGCGGAAGAGCGCCCTCGAACAAAAGCTTTTCGGCCTGCTTGCCGCGCTGGGCGAGCATGCGGTTTCCCACGAAGCCGTCGCACACGCCGACCACCGCCGGAACTTTTGCAATTTTGCGCGCCACAGCAACGGCCGTGGTGAGCGCGTCCGGCGCGGTCTTGGCCGCACGCACGATCTCGCACAGCTTCATCACGTTGGCGGGCGAGAAGAAGTGCATGCCGAGCACGTCCTGCGGGCGCTTGGTCTCCTGCGCGATCTCGTCGATATTGAGATAGGAGGTGTTGGAGGCGAGCACGGCACCGGGCTTGGCGTATTTGTCGAGCGCGGTAAAAACCTCCTTCTTGATCGCCATGGTTTCGAACACGGCTTCGATGACGAGGTCGGCATCCCTGACGTTTTCAAGTCCGACGACGCCGTTGATCAGCGCCATGCGCTTGGCGGGCGCATCTGCCGGAATGCCGCCACGCGCCGCGGTCGCCTCGTAATTCTTCTGCATCACGCCCATGCCGCGCTTGAGCTGCTCCTCGCCGGTCTCGATCAGGGTGACGGGAATGCCGGCGTTGGCAAAGGACATCGCGATGCCGCCGCCCATGGTGCCGGCGCCGATGATGGCGACGCGTTCCACGGTGCGCGGCTTGGTGCCCTCGGGAACGCCCGCAATCTTGGCCGCCTCGCGCTCGGCGAAGAAGGCATGACGCTGCGCCTTGGACTGGTCACTGGATACCAGCTTGAGGAAGGTCTCGCGCTCCTTCTTCAGTCCCTCCTCGAACGGCAGATCGATCGCAGCACCAACCGCATCGGCCGCCGCGAACGGCGCCTCCAACCCGCGGGCTTTCTTCGTCATCGCCGCGACCGCATTGGTGAAGATCGAGCGATCGGCTTTTGCCGCGGCGAGCTTGCTGTCGTCGTCGCGCAATTTCCTCAAAGGACGTTTTTCCGCCAGCACCTTGCGGGCAAAGGCCTCAGCGCCTGCGGCGGGCCCTTCGACGATCTCCTCGATCAGTCCGTTCTTCAGCGCCTCGGAAGCCGAAATCGGATCGCCGCCGACGATCATCTTGACGGCGAGCTCCGGGCCCACCGCGCGCGGCAGGCGCTGCGTGCCGCCGGCGCCGGGCAACAGCCCCAATTTCACCTCGGGCAGGCCCAGCCGGGCATCCCTGGTCGCCACGCGGTAGTGGCAGGCGAGCGTGACCTCGAGGCCGCCGCCGAGCGCGGTGCCATGAATGGCGGCCACCACGGGCTTGGGCGAATTCTCGATCTCGGCCAGCACTTCATGGAGGCCGGGAGACTGCGGCGGCTTGCCGAATTCGGTAATGTCGGCGCCGGCGATGAAGGTCCGCCCCGCGCAGGCCAGCACGATCGCTTTCGCGTCGGGATCGGCAATCGCGCGCTTGATGCAATCCATAATGCCGCCGCGCACGGCGGCGCTCAGCGCATTCACCGGGGGATTGTTGACCGTGACGATGGCAACGACGTCATGACGTTCAAGACTGACCACTTCGCTCACGGAACTCTCCCTAGATATCCTGTTCTTGCATAGCTTATTTTAAGTAGACCGGCACATTTCGCATTGCGGAATTGAATTCCGCATCTTGACAGGGAGGGTTATTTTGAAGCACGTCCCTTGTCAACAAAGCCGCCTGATATGGCTTTGGATTTGACATTCGATTGTTGAACTCGCGGGTACATCGGTAGCGAATCTCAAATCCATTCCACCAGCGGTGAGCGTCGGCGGCAGAACATGAAGCGTCAAGGCAAGAAAGCGGCGACTGATCGTAGTTTTGTAGTCGCGCTTTCCCGCGGGCTCGATGTGCTGCGCGCGTTTCGGCCCAATGACGGGCTTCTCGGCAATCAGGAGATTGCCGCCCGGACGAATTTACCGAAGCCGACCGTCTCCCGGCTGACCTACACCCTCACCAAGCTCGGTTACCTTACGCCGGTTCCGCGGTTTGAGAAATACCAGCTTGCGCCGGCAGCCATGGCGCTGGGTTATGCCGCGCTGGCCAATCTCGGCGTCCGCCATCTCTCGGAACCCTTCCGGGAAGAATTGATGCGCGAGACCGGCGGTGCGGTGGCCGTCGGCGGCCGCGATCGCCTCAGCATGATCTATTTCGGCCAGAGCCGCGGCATGACCATCGGCGTCCAACTCGACGTCGGATCGCGAATTCCCATCGCAACCACGGCCATGGGGCGCGCGTATCTCTGGGCGCTGGGCGAAGAGGAACGCAACACGTTGCTGCGGGACCTGCGCGAACATTACGGGCCCCGCTGGGCCAAGATGCGCGACGGCGTCGAGCAAGCCGGCGAGACCATGGCCAAATATGGCTTTGTGATCTCGGCCGGCGAATGGCACGACGACATTGCGGCGGTCGGCGTAGCACTAAAGCTTAATGACGGAACCGGCCCATATGCGTTTAACTGTGGTGCGCCGGCCTTCCGCTTCACGGAGGACCGGCTGCGCAACGACATTGGCCCCCGTCTGTTGACCATGGTCAGGAATATCGAAGCCGCACTCGGCGGAGCGCCGCCGCAATATAAAAAAGAAGAAGGCAAGAAGTTGAGAGCAGGAGGGAAAGTTGCACGTGTGGTTGAGGGGATCCGGTAGCCTTTGCCGTTCTGATTCAGCAAAGGCCCGGGCCGGTTCCTGCCGGTGCGAGGCACAATGACGCAGGCCCGAACGGCGCAGGTGGCATCGCCTCTGCTCGCGGTTTGCGACGTCAGCGTCGTGTTCGGCGGTATCATTGCGTTGAACGGCGTGTCGTTCGACCTGCACCAGGGGCAGATCCTGGGCCTGATCGGGCCGAACGGCGCCGGCAAGACCACCCTCTTCAACTGCCTGAGCCGGCTCTATCAGCCGAGCGCAGGCGATATCCTGCTGGAGGGCGCGAGCATCTTGAAGCGCCCGCCGCACCGCATCGCGGAAATCGGCATCGGCCGGACCTTTCAGAACGTCGCGCTGTTCTCCAACCTCTCGGTGCTCGACAACGTGCGTGTCGGCGCCCATGCCCGGACCCAAAGCGACATCATCAGCGACTCGCTGAAGCTGCGGGGTGTCCGCCGCAACGAGGCTGTGCTCAACGAACGCGTTCGCGAAATCCTCACCTACCTCGAACTCGAGGATGTCGCCCACCTCATCGTTTCCGGCTTGCCGTTCGGCACCCAGAAGCGGGTGGAACTGGCGCGCGCGCTTGCCGCCGAGCCCAAGATCCTGCTGCTCGACGAGCCCGCGGGCGGCCTCAATCACGAGGAGGTCCATGCGCTCGGCGACCTCATTCGGCGCATCCGCAACGATCGCAAGATAACGGTGTTGCTCGTCGAGCATCACATGGGCCTCGTGATGTCGATTGCCGACCATGTGGTCGCGCTCAATTTCGGCCGCAAGCTCGCCGAAGGCACGCCCACCGCGGTGCAGTCCGATCCCGACGTCATCAAGGCCTATCTCGGGAGCAAGGAGCAATGACGGCGCTCCTCAATATCAAGGCACTGAATGCCTTTTACGGCCAGGTTCAGGCGCTGCATGGCCTTGAATTCTCGCTCCAGCAGGGCAGCGTGACGACGCTGCTAGGCGCCAACGGGGCCGGCAAGACCACCACCTTGCGCGCGATCTGCAACATGGTGCGGACGACAGGGGCGATTGAATTCGACGGCGCTGCCTTGTCCAGCCGGTCGACCGAAAACATCGTCCGCCTCGGCATCGCGCACGTACCGCAGGGCCGCGGCACCTTCACGACCATGACGGTGGAGGAAAACCTCCAGCTCGGCGCGATCACGCGCGGCGACAGGGCCGCTGTCTTGTCCGATATCGAACGCATGTATGCGCATTTTCCGGTTCTCAAGCAGCGGCATACCCAACAGGCCGGAACGCTTTCGGGCGGCGAGCAGCAGATGCTGGCGGTTGCGCGTGCCTTGATGTTGCGGCCGCGGCTGATGCTGCTCGATGAGCCTTCTTTCGGGCTGGCGCCCTTGATCGTGCGTGACCTGTTCAAGATTCTCGGCAAGATCAATCGCGAGGAAAAGGTCACGATGCTGGTGGTCGAGCAGAACGCGCAATTGGCGCTGGAACTTGCCGACCAGGCCTATGTCATCGAGACCGGCCGCATCGTGATGTCCGGCAAGGCGAACGAGATCGCGGACAATGAAGCCGTCCGTAAATCCTATCTCGGCTATTAGGGAACGCGGGCCATGGAGCTTTTCGTCAATCAGATCCTGGCCGGTATCGCCACCGGCGCCATCTATGCCTGCATGGCGCTCGCCGTCGTCATGATCTATCAGGCGATCGACCATCTCAATTTCGCGCAAGGCGAAATGGCGATGTTCTCGACCTTCGTTTCCTGGCAGTTGATGCAATGGGGCGTGCCTTACTGGGGCGCTTTCCTGCTCACGCTGATCCTGTCGTTCATCGGCGGCATCCTGATCGAGCGGCTGCTGTTCAAACCGCTGGCGAAGGCACCCATTTTGACCCACGTGGCCGGCTTCATCGCGCTATATGCGATCATCAACAGCGTTGCCGGGCTGATCTGGGACTTCACCATCAAGCAATATCCGACGCCGTTTGGGTCGGCGCCATTCCTCGGCAGCCAGCTGATTTCGACCCATCAGGCCGGCATGATCGGCGTCACCGTACTGCTCTTGATCGCGCTCTACGTCTTCTTTCAATACACCCGGTTTGGCCTTGCCATGCGCGCGGCAGCGTCGGTGCCGGAGTCGGCCCGGCTGGTCGGGGTCAACACCTCCTGGATGATCGCGCTCGGCTGGGGCATGGCGGCGGCGATCGGCTCGATCGCCGGCATGCTGATCGCGCCAGTGGTATTTCTCGAACCCAACATGATGGGCGGCGTGCTGATTTACGGCTTTGCCGCCGCCGTGCTCGGCGGCCTGACCAGCCCGTTCGGCGCCGTGGTCGGCGGATTCCTGGTCGGCATCTTCGAAAATCTCGCCGGCACCTACATTCCCGGCGTCGGCAATGAATTGAAGCTGCCGATCGCGCTGGCGCTGATTATCACTGTTCTGGTTGTCAAGCCGGCCGGCCTGTTCGGCCGGCCCATCGTAAAGCGAGTTTGATCATGAGCGCCGTGCAGGAAGCCGTCACCGCGGCACCCGCCATCGAAGCCGTTCCGAAGCGGGCGATGACGCTTGGCACCGGCACCTCGCTGCTCGTGCTGGCGCTACTGATCGCCATGCCGCTGTTTGTGAAGAACTTCATCATCTTTCAGATGACGATGCTTCTGGTCTACGGCCTTGCCGTTCTGGCGCTGAACATCCTGACCGGCGGCAGCGGGCAATTCTCGCTCGGACAGAGCGCCTTCTATGCGGTCGGCGCCTACACCTCGGCGATCCTGATGGAACATGCCGGCGTCAACTATGCGCTGACGCTGCCGGTCGCAGGCGTCATCTGCTTTGCCTTCGGATTTCTGTTCGGCCAGCCGGCGCTGCGGCTTTCCGGCGTCTATCTGGCGCTCGCGACTTTCGCGCTCGCCACCGCGATGCCGCAGCTTCTCAAGCTTGGCTATTTCGAACATTGGACCGGCGGCGTGCAGGGCCTCGTGGTGACCAAACCGGATGCGCCGGAGGTCGTGCAGAGCGTGCTGTCGTGGTTCCACCTGAAAATGTCGCAGGACATGTGGCTTTATTACTTCACGCTCGCCATCACCATTGCGATCTATATTTTCTCGGTCAACCTGCTGAAATCGCGCTCGGGCCGCGCCTTCATGGCGATCCGCGACAACGAAATCGCGGCCTCCGCCATGGGCGTCGACGTGGCGCTCTACAAGACGCTGGCCTTCGGCGTCTCGGCCGGCATCACCGGCGTCGCCGGCGGGCTGGGCGCAATCGCCGTGCAGTTTGTGGCACCCGACAGCTTCACCATCCAGCTGGCGATCGCGCTGTTTCTCGGCATGGTGGTCGGCGGCGTCGGATGGCTGCCTGGATCGATCGTCGGCTCCGCCTTCATCATCTTCGTGCCGAACATTGCCGAAGGTATTTCCAAGGGGCTTTCCGGCGCCGTGTTCGGCGTCATCCTGTTCCTCGTCATCTTCCTGGTGCCGCACGGCGCGAGGCAGGTCGCCCTGGTCGCCCAGCATCTGATCGGCCAGTTCAAGAAACGCTAACAGAGCTTAAACGCTTAGAGAGCCTGAGGAGAAAACGATGCCTGCAAAACGGAAACTGCTGATTGCCGCGATCGCCACCGGCGCCTTCGCGTTCGCTTCTACCGGCGGCGCGCTGGCGCAAAAGAAATACGACGACGGCGCGACCGATACCGAGATCAAGATCGGCAACATCATGCCCTATAGCGGCCCGGCTTCCGCCTACGGCGTGATCGGCAAGACCGAGGCCGCTTATTTCAACAAGATCAATGCCGAGGGCGGCATCAACGGCCGCAAGATCAACTTCATCACCTACGACGACGGCTATAGCCCGCCGAAAGCGGTCGAACAGGCGCGCAAGCTCGTCGAAAGCGACGAGGTGCTGCTGATCTTCAACCCGCTGGGCACGCCGTCAAACTCCGCGATTCAGAAATATCTGAACGCCAAGAAGGTCCCCCAGCTTTTCGTCGCAACCGGCGCCACCAAATGGGACGAGCCGAAGGAGTTTCCGTGGACCATGGGCTGGCAACCCAGCTACCAGAGCGAGGCACGTATTTACGCCAAATACCTGATCAAGACGAAGCCGGACGCCAAGATCGCGGTGCTCTATCAGAATGACGATTTCGGCAAGGACTACCTGAAGGGCCTGAAGGACGGGCTCGGCGCCAAGTCGTCGATGATCATGGCGGAAGAAAGCTATGAGGCTTCCGAACCCTCGATCGACAATCATATCGTCAAGCTGAAGGCTTCCGGCGCCGACGTCTTCATCAGCATCACCACGCCGAAATTCGCAGCGCAAGCGATCAAGAAGCTTGCCGAGATGAACTGGACGCCGCTGCATATTGTATCCAACGTGTCGGCCTCGGTCGGCGGTGTGATCAAGCCGGCCGGATTCGAGAATGCGCAAGGCATCCTCTCGGCCGCCTATGCCAAGGACGGCGCCGATGCGCAGTGGGACAACGATCCCGGCATGAAGAAGTTTTACGGCTTCCTCGCGAAGTACGACGCGGACGCCAACAAGCTCGACGGCTCCGTGGTGTACGGCTATGGCGTCGCCCAGACCATGGTGAAGGTGCTTGAATTGTGCGGCGATAACCTGACCCGCGAGAACGTGATGAAGCAGGCCGCAAGCCTGAAGAGCTTCACGCCCGACACCTTGCTCCCCGGCGTCACCATCAATACCTCGGCGACCGACTTCGCGCCGATCAAGCAATTGCAGATGATGCGCTTCAAGGGCGAGAAGTGGGAATTGTTCGGCGACGTTATCAGCAGCGAGCTGAGCAATTAGTGGAGTGGATTTGAGCATTCGCTGTGCCGTAACCGCGAATTCGCGATGCGAATGTCGAATCCGAAACTCCACTGGAGATATAGTTGATCGTGATCCTTTGATTCTGACGTTTTGAAACCTGTCCGCCTCACCCGGATGCAAACGTCAGAATAGGACCACTAGCATTCCGCTATGTGGAATCATCCGCGTCTCGAACGCCTACTGTCTCGAACGCCTACTAAAGAAGCAGCCCTCCGCGCCCGCCGCGCAGGGCTTTTTCTTGTGAGGAGGGCGGCAAAATGATACTAAAACCGTCAGGTTTTAGAGAGCTTTCGAGCAAGAAAGCTCTGCCAAAACACAAGCATCACCTGGGAATCAGAGGGAAAACGTCATGGCTGTTTTAGCGAACAGAATTGCGATCGCGTCGGTTGCCGCGTTTGCGCTGCTTGCCGGGTTGAGCACCGGCGCGCTGGCGCAGAAGAAATACGACGCCGGCGCTACCGACACCGAAATCACGATCGGCAACATCATGCCCTACAGCGGTCCTGCCTCCGCTTACGGCGTGATCGGCAAGACCGAGGCCGCCTACTTCAAGATGATCAACGATGCCGGCGGCATCAATGGCCGCAAGATCAACTTCATCAGCTATGACGACGGCTATAGCCCGCCAAAGACCGTCGAGCAGGCGCGCAAGCTCGTGGAAAGCGACGAGGTACTCTTCATCTTCAATCCGCTCGGCACCCCGCCCAATTCGGCGATCCAGAAATACATGAACGCCAAGAAGGTGCCGCAGCTCTTCGTCGCCACCGGCGCGACCAAGTGGAACGATGCGAAGAACTTTCCGTGGACGATGGGCTGGCAGCCGAGCTATCAGAGCGAGGGGCGCATCTACGCCAAATACATTCTCAAGGAGAAGCCCAACTCCAAGATCGCCGTGCTCTACCAGAACGACGATTACGGCAAGGACTACCTGAAGGGCCTGAAGGACGGCCTCGGCGAAAAGGCCGCCTCGATGATCGTCGCCGAGGAAAGCTTCGAGACCTCGGAGCCGACGATCGACAATCATATCGTCAAGCTGAAATCGACCGGCGCCGACATCTTCTTTGACGTCGCGACGCCGAAGTTCGCCGCACAGGCGATCAAGAAAGTGGCGGAGGTCGACTGGAAAGTACTGCACATTCTCAACAATGTTTCGGCAAATGTCGGCAGCGTCATCAAGCCCGCCGGCTACGAGAATGCGCAGGGCATCATTTCCGCGGCCTATCTGAAGGACGTCACGGATCCGCAATGGGACAATGATCCGGGCATGAAGCAATTCCTGGCCTTCCTCGCCAAGGATTTTCCGGAAGCCAACAAGATCGACGGCTCGGTGATCGTCGGTTACGGCGTTGTGCAAACCATGGTGCAGGTACTCAAACAGTGCGGCGATGACCTTACCCGCGAGAACGTCATGAGGCAGGCGGCGAACCTGAAGAATTTCCGCACCGAGGTGCTGCTGCCCGGCATCGCGATCAATACCTCGCCGACCAGTTTCGCGCCGATCAGCCAGCTTCAGTTGCAGGTGTTCAAGGGCGAGCGCTGGGTGCTGTTTGGCGATATCATCAGCGGCGAAGTCGGCGGCTGATACTCTTTGGAGCATGAGGCTGAAACCCCCCGCGAGGCCTGTCGCGGGGGTTTTCTTTTGCCGCCAAGGGAGGGATAACGGCGTTCCTGCCTGCAAAGCTTGAGCCCTCTTGAATAAAGCCGTGACACCATGACCGACCGACGTCCTCTCCTGCGCGCGATTTTCGATGCTGCGGTCGCCGCCGCGCATCCCGACGTCGTGCTGTCGGCGCATCTCGGCCCGATTCCTGCGGGCAACGTCATCTGCCTTGCCGCCGGCAAGGGCGCGGCCGCGATGGCCGCTAGCGCCGAGCGGCATTATCTCGATGGGCTCAAACTCGAGCCTGCGCGCCTGTCGGGGATTGCCACCACCCGGCACGGCCATGGCGTGCCGACACGGCGGATCAGGGTGGTCGAAGCCGGCCATCCCGTGCCCGACGAGGCCGGGCTGAAGGCCGCCGACGAGACGCTCGCGCTGGCGCACACGGCCGGCCCCGACGACCTTCTGCTGGTGCTGTTGTCGGGCGGCGGCTCGGCCAACTGGATCGCGCCGGCCGACGGCGTAACGTTTGCGCAGAAGCAGCAGGTGAACCGCGCGCTGTTGCGCTCGGGCGCGCCGATCGGGGAGATCAACACCGTTCGCAAACATCTCTCCCGAATCAAGGGCGGCCGGCTGGCGCGCGCCGGACAGCGCGCCGAGATCGTGACGCTCGCGATCTCGGATGTGCCGCACGATGATCCATCCGCGATCGCCTCGGGGCCGACGGTGCCGGATCCGACGACGCTTGCGGATGCGCGCGCCATCGTCGCCAAATACCGCCTCAACGTCGACGACGCCATCCGCCGCGCGCTCGATGACGCCAGGAACGAAAGCTGCAAACCGGGCGACGCCGCCTTCGCCCGCGCCCGGTTCGAACTGATCGCGCGGCCGAAGGCTTCGCTCGATGCCGCGATCAAGGTCGCGGCGAATGCGGGATATGCGACGCTCGATCTCGGCGCCGACCTCCAAGGCGAGGCGCGCGATGTCGCCGCCGATCACGCGCGCCTGGCGCTCAAGGCGCGCGCTGACGGCAAGCGCCTTGCGATCCTCTCCGGCGGTGAACTCACGGTGACCGTGCGCGGCCAGGGGCGCGGCGGCCCCAACCAGGAATATGCGCTGGCGCTCGCCGCGATTCTCAAGGACACGCCAGATATTTCAGCGCTGGCCGCCGACACTGATGGGGCCGATGGCGGCGCCGGCAGCGCCAGCGACCCTGCGGGCGCCATCATCGATCATGCGACATTTGCCAAAATGAGATCGCTTGGGCTCGACCCCGCGGCCTATCTCGCCAACAATGACGCGACCGCCTTCTTTGCCGCGACCGGCGATCTGCTGCTGACCGGGCCCACGCTGACCAATGTCAACGACATCAGGGTGATTTTGGTGGATTGACGTGCGAAAGCACGTCATCCCCGGGCGCGCTTAGCGCGAACCGGGGATCTCGAGATTCCGGGCTCGAGGCTACGCCTCGCCCCGGAATGACGACTAAAACTCGCTGGCAATCCTGCTCAGCATCGCAACCAGCGCGGCGCGGTTGGCGGATCCGAGCAGCTCGTTGAGACGCGTCTCTTGCTTGGCGACCACGAGCTTCTTCGCCCGCGACAGCACCGCCCTGCCCTTTTCCGTCAGAACGAGATTGTGCGAACGCCGGTCGTTGGCCGAACGTACCCGCGCGCACAAATCGCGGCTTTCGAGGCCGTCGAGCATCGCGACGAAATTCGGCCGGAGGATTCCAAGCGTGCTCGCGATCTCCGTCTGGTTGCGGCCGGGATTTCGGTCGAGCAGCAACAGCACGGAGAATTGCGCGGGCGTAAGCTGCAGCGGCGCGACGCAGCGTAAAAAGTCCTCGAAGATTTTGAGCTGCGCGCGCTTGAGCGCATAGCCAAGCATCTCCGACAGTTCGCCGAGTTCGATCGGCGGATCCTCGGCCTCCTTGCGGGCGGGGCGAGCGGCTTTGGCGGCAGTTCTGGAAACGGTCATCGTTCGGTGTTCGCCATCGCGCTATACTCAGACGCGCCCTGCCAGAGCCGGCGAGGCCTTGAGGTTATATTCGATAATTGTTATCCAACATATCAAACTACGCACGCGGATTTCAACCGCGGCGTCGGACGGATGCGCGCTCCTGACAGACGCGCGACCGGCCCGTGAGGGGACCCAAGGGAGCGCCTGCTTGAACACGACCATCATGCTGTTCCTGCTGCAGGACGGCATCACCAATGGCGCGATTTACGCCCTGCTCGGGCTGGCGCTGGTATTGGTCTTCGCGGTCACGCGCGTCATCCTGATTCCGCAAGGCGAGTTCGTGACCTACGGCGCACTGACCTATGCCACCCTTGCCTCGGGCCAGGTGCCTGGCACGGCGCGGCTTGCGGTTGCCATGGGCATCCTCGCTTTGGGCTTTGACCTCTATGCCGGCCGGCGATCGCTGCGACCGGCCTGGATCGGACGAGCCCTTGCCACCAACATCCTGTTGCCTGCGGCGATCCTGGTCCTCACCTCCTCTCTCGCGGACCGGCAAACGCCGGTTGCCATCGACATTGCGCTCTCGCTACTGATCGTCGGGACCATCGGCCTGTTCCTCTACCGGATCGCCTTTGCGCCGATCGCGCATACTTCCGTGCTGGTGCTCTTGATTGCCGCCGTCGGCTGCCATCTCGCGCTGCAGGGGATTGGTCTCGTGTTCTTTGGCGCCGAAGGCCAGCGCGGCCCGGCGCTGTCGAATGCCGCTTTCACCATCGATCCCTTGCGCTTCACCGGCCAAAGCATCGCCGTCTATGCGGTCACGCTCGCGCTCATCGCCGTGCTGTGGCTGTTCTTCGGATTTACCCTTTATGGCAAGGCGCTTCGCGCCACGGCGGTCAACCGCCTGGGTGCGCGGCTGGTCGGAATTCGCACCGGCCTGTCGGGGCAGATCGCGTTCCTGCTTGCCGCCGTGATCGGCGCCATTTCCGGCATTTTGATCGTGCCAATCACCACGCTTTATTACGACACTGGATTCCTGATCGGCCTGAAGGGTTTTGTCGCCGCGATCATCGGTGGCCTCGTCAGCTATCCCTTGACCGCGGTCGCGGCGCTTCTGGTCGGCTGCGTGGAGGCCTTTTCCTCATTCTACGCCAGCAACTTCAAGGAAGTGATCGTGTTTGCGCTGATCATTCCGGTGTTGCTGCTGCGCTCGCTGGCAACGCCCGCGGTCGAAGAGGAAAAGGATTGATGGGACAGCGTTGGCCCGTGCTGCTGTTTGCGCTGGCGATGGCCGCCGTCCCATTCATCCCGGGCATGCCGCCGTTCTGGATCGTGCTGTTGGACAATATCGGGCTTTCCGCGCTGGTGGCGATGGGGCTGGTGTTGCTCACCGGCGTCGGAGGACTGACCTCATTCGGCCAGGCCGCGTTCTGCGGCTTCGGCGCCTACGCTACCGCCGTACTGAGCACGACCTACGGTCTCTCACCATGGCTGACGCTGCCACTTTCGCTGCTTGTGAGCGGCGTCTTCGCGGTAGCGCTGGGCCTCGTCACGGTGAGGCTGTCCGGCCATTACCTGCCGCTCGGCACCATCGCCTGGGGGCTCGGCCTGTTTTACCTCTTCAGCAAGCTCGAATTCCTCGGCCGCAACGACGGCATCTCCGGCATCCCGCCGCTTGCGATTCTGTCGCTGAACATGATCGATCCGGGCGCGATCTATTTCGCGATCTGGACCGCGGTCATCCTTTGCGCGTGGCTGACAATGAACCTGCTGGATTCGCGCACCGGCCGCGCCATCCGCGCGCTGCGGCGCGGACACGTGGCGGCCGAAGCGTTCGGCGTCCACCCGCCACGCACAAAACTTCTGGTCTTCATCTACGCAGCCGTGCTCGCCGGATTATCCGGTTGGCTCTATGCCCATTTCCAGCGCGCGGTAAACCCGACGCCGTTCGGTGCCCAGGCCGGCATTGAGTATCTCTTCGTCGCGGTGGTCGGCGGCGCCGGCTATGTCTGGGGCGGCGTGCTGGGTGCGGCGATCGTGGTCGTCCTGAAGGAAGTTCTTCAGGATTATCTGCCTTATGTCTTTCACGGCGAGGGCCAGCTCGAAACAATCGTGTTCGGCATGATGCTGGTGCTGCTGCTCCAGCTCGCCCCCAGCGGCGTCTGGCCATGGCTGACGGCACGGTTACCCACGAGACCAAATCGCAAAGCCGTCGAAGCATCGTCCGCGTTGCCGGTGCGAAAAAAAGCCGCACCGATCGATGACGTCGTGCTGCAGGTCGATCATGCGTCCAAACGATTTGGCGGCCTGATCGCGGTCAACGACGTTACCTTCGACGTCGGCACGCGCGAAATCGTCGCCCTGATCGGCCCCAACGGCGCCGGCAAGAGCACGACGTTCAACCTCATTACCGGCATTCTCCCGGCTTCCAGCGGCGCCATTTCCGTTCTTGGCGAGAGGCTTCACAGGATGACGCCGCAAGCCATTACCAAGCTCGGCATCGCCCGAACGTTCCAGCACGTCAAACTCGTTGCCGACATGACGGTGCTCGAAAACGTCGCGATCGGCGCGCATCTGCGCGGACACGCGGGTGCGCTCGCGAGCCTGTTCCGGCTCGACCGCACCGATGAGGCCAAATTGCTTGGCGAGGCCGCGCGGCAAATCGAACGCGTGGGACTTTCCGCCCAGGCCGATACGCTTGCCGGAAACCTGTCGCTCGGCCAGCAGCGCATCGTTGAAATCGCCCGCGCGCTGTGCGCCGATCCGATGCTGCTTTTGCTCGACGAGCCGGCCGCGGGCTTGCGGCAACTTGAAAAGCAACAGCTCGCGACCCTGCTGCGGGCACTTCGCGACGGCGGCATGTCGGTGCTGCTGGTGGAGCACGATATGGGATTTGTGATGGGTTTGGCCGACCGCATCGTGGTGCTCGATTTCGGCGTCAGGATCGCGGAAGGCACGCCGGAGAAAATCAGGAACAATCCCGAAGTGATCCGCGCCTATCTCGGGGCGGTGACATGAGCGCGGACGTGCAGCCTCTCTTCCAGGTCACCGATGCGCATATCGCCTATGGCAAGGTCGAGGCGGTGCGCGGGGTTGCGCTCGACGTCGCCGAGAACGAGATCGTCACCATCATCGGCGCCAATGGCGCCGGCAAGACGACGCTGCTCAACGCCATGATGGGTATCTTGCCGCTGAAGGGACGCGCGACCTTTGCCGGAGCCGACCTGTTGCGGCTAGAGATCGAGGACCGCGTCGCTGCGGGATTGAGTCTGGTGCCGGAACATCGCGAGCTGTTTACCGCGATGAATGTCGAGGACAATTTGCGGCTCGGTGCGTTCCGGATCGGAAAGGCGCTCGCCGCGCAATCGCTGGAGCGCGTCTACACGTTGTTTCCGCGGTTGAAGGAGCGGCGGCGGCAGTTGGCGGGAACGCTGTCCGGCGGCGAGCAGCAAATGCTGGCGATGGGCCGCGCGCTGATGGGCGCGCCGAAGCTATTGATGCTCGACGAACCGAGCCTGGGGCTCGCGCCGATCATTGTCGCCGACATCTTCCGCACGATCGCCGAGTTGCGCTCAAGCGGCGTCTCGGTATTGCTGGTCGAACAGAATGCGCAAGCCGCATTACAAATCGCCGACCGCGCCTATGTGATGGAACTCGGCGTGTTCATCTTGCAGGGAACGGCGAAGGACATCGCCGCAAACGCGCGCGTCGCCGCGAGCTATCTGGGATTCCAACCCGAAGGCGAAGGCGCGGGGTAAGCGTGTCCCCCGCGCCGCGACCTTGTTCGACGCCGGATCGTGGCGTCTCTTCTGAACTTAGCGATCCGACCGCCGCGCGATCCGCCTGAGCTGCCGGATGGAAAGGGCATGCAGCAGGATCGAACTTGGCACGGCGAAAACGGGAATCAGCACGGTTGGAAAGGTGCCCGCGAACGAGGCCGGGATATCCAGGCCCAGGATCTGCAGCGGCCCGGGGTTAGTGAGCGTACCCATGGTGACGGCGACGGCGAAATCGAGCAATCCGAAAATATTCCAGGCGATCGCGGCACTCCGACCGCTCTCGGCGCCGGAGGCAAGCTGCAGCGCGACCGGCAACGCCATGATGCCCGTGAGTATGTCGCCGATGCCGGCAGGCCAGGCGAAAGCGCCTGCGACGGTGCCGTTCACCCAACTAACAAGAAAGATGCCGCCGAAGATTCGATAGACCTGCAAACCGACCAGCCAGGAAGCCGGCGTGGCATCCAAGAAAGCCGCGATCGATTTCGACCTCAGCAGTACGAAAAGCCCGATGATCACGGGGGCAAAAATCGCGATCGGCAGCCGCGGCAGACGCGCTACGCCGGGGATCGGCTGAAACCCGCCGTTGAGCGCCAGATTCCAGACCACCGCAAGCCACAGGGTGAAGGGAATGGCGACGCTGAGCCAGACGATGATGCGCTTGTTCGCCGAAAATTCCGTCCGCGCCAAACCCAGCCACAGGCCTGTCAGGGTGGCGGTATGAATGACCAGGCGGGTGACGACCGCGGGGATACCGGTAGGGGCAAGGCCCGGAAAAGCCAGGTTGATCCCGACCCAGGACGCCGCCAGCGCGGCGCCCAACGCCAACAGGCCGATCGTCGCCGTCTGGGATGGCTCTGCTTTGAACCCGGTAGACAGGGTGCTCATGATATCGACTCCCTTGTGGCTAGTTAGTATAAATTATATAGTGACTATAATAAATGAATCCGTTATGTCAACGCGGTCGCCTATGATAAGATTGTGAGCATGCCTGCCCGCAGGGGCGAATCCGAAGCCGGACGATGTCAAAGCTGGTATCTCAATGACCGTCGACTACACGCAATTCTGTCCCGTGGCCCGGACCCTCGATATTGTCGGTGACCGCTGGACCATTCTAATCCTGCGTGACCTCATTCTGGAGGGCCCACGCAAGTTTCGGGATTTGCAACGCGCGTTTCCCAAGATGAGCCCCAACACACTGTCGGCCCGCCTCAAAACGCTTGAGCAGCACGGTGTTGTCGAGCGGCGGATCTACGAGGATCACCCGCCCCGGGCCGAATATGTGCTCACGGAGAAGGGCCGCGAACTTCGGCCTGTGCTGCGGACGCTGCGCGCCTGGGGGGAAAAGCATACCAAGCCGCCGCCGAGGGGGTGACGCTCTGGGAATTTGCGCTGCTGGTACATCGCCGGCAACGCGCGCGTCGCGCTCTACCCTCTCCCGCTTGCGGGGGGAAGGGTGCCCGAGCGAAGCAGGGCGGGTGGGGGTCGGGGTTTCCACTCAGAGATTTCGCCCCCTCCCCCGCAAGCGGGAGAGGAAGCGCACTGTCGCTGCTGCGATCGCTTCACATCGCCGGCACGTATTTTCCGTCCTTCACCGTGAGGATGATGCGCGAGCGATCGTCGAGGCCGGAGCGATCCTTTTCGGTCCAGTTGTAGACGCCTTGGCTGGCCACGATTTCATGCTCGCTCAGGAACGCCTGACGGATGGCCTCGCGGAATTCGGCCGTGCCCGGCCTGGCGCTCTTCAACGCGGCGGGGATGATGCGCTTGAGAACCTCGAACGCATCATAGGCATGCCCGGCGAACTGGCTGCGGCTGTTCGGACCATACTTCGCCTCGTAGGCGGAATTCAGCGCAAGGCCCGGCTTCTTGGTCAATGCGCTGTCCGCCTGGCCTTCCGGATTCATCACCGGACCTGACGCCATGATCACGCCTTCGGCTGAAGCGCCTGCGATACGGATGAAATCCATGCTGGCGGCGCCGTGGGTCTGATAGATCAGGCCCTTGTAGCCGCGCTCGCGCAGCGCCGACTGCGGCAGGCCTGCGGCCGTGCCGGACGCCCCGACCAGGACCGCGTCGGGGTTGGCGGCAACCAGTTTCAGAACCTGGCCCGCGACCGACGTGTCGGGCCGGGCAAAGCGTTCTTCGTCGACCAGCACCAGCCCCATCGGCACGGCCTGATTCTTGAAATCGTTGAACCAGAGATCGCCATAGGAATCGGAGTAGCCGATATAACCGACGGTTTTGACGTTATGCGCCTTCATATGTTCGTACAGCACCTTGCCCATGATCGGCACGGGCTGCGGCATCACCACCGACCATTTGGTGCGTTCCGGTGTAACCGGAAAAGGCGCGAGGCTGATATGCGGAATGCCGGCCTCGTTGGCGACATTGGAGATCGCGATCGTCGGCGGCGTGGTCGACGATCCCATGATAACGTCGGCCTTCGATTCCGTCACAAAACGCCGCGCATTGGTCGTGGCGTTGGTCGGATCGCCGCCATCGTCGAGAACGATGACCTTGAGCGGAGTGCCCGCGATTTCCTTCGGCACAAATTCAAGCGCGTTGCGTTCGGGAACGCCAAGCGCCGCCGCCGGGCCTGTGGTGGAAATCGAAATGCCGATGGTGATTTCGCTGGTTTGCGCGGCCGCAGGTCGTGCCGGCAGCACGAGGGTCGCGGCGGCAAGTGCCGTGAGAAGCAGGCATCGCATGAATTCCTCCCTTGGGTGTTATTCTGTCGCGTCTCTCTGATCGGTCGAGCCGTCATCCCTTCATGAATTTGGCAATTATCTCTTCCGGCACCGCCGCCGATTTCAGCCGGCTGGGGTCGTCGGGGTGATGCCCGACCAGAACCCGCGTCTCGAACGCCTCGATCGCCAGCCGCTCGCCCTTGAACACCTTGTGCGTCACCTCGAAGCTCGACCGCTTGAAGCTCTCGATGCGGCTTTCGATTCCGATCCAGTCGCCGTGGGTCGAGGCGATATAGAATTTCGCCCGCGTATCGACCATGGGAATGCCGACCAGGCCGTACTTCTTCACGATATCCTGTTTCGAGAAGCCGGCCGCCTCGAACATGATCGAGGTCGAGTCGTCGAACATCTCGAAGTAGCGCGGGTAATAGACGATGTTGGCGGGGTCGCAATCGCCCCACTGGATCTGCACGTCCCGTCGATGCACGAACACCGGATCGTCCTATTTCGGCGCCATGCGGAGCGAGGCGTCGAGCCGCACCACCTCGCCGTTGAGGTAAGCGTTGTCGATCATCTGCATCACGAGCGAGGCAAATTCGTTCGGATCGCCGAGGCGGCGCGGAAACGGAATCGCGGCCGCGAGCGAGTCCTGGGCCTCCTGCGGAAGGCCCGCCAGAAGCGGCGTGAGGAACAGGCCCGGCGCGATCGCCAGGACGCGAATGCCGAACTGCGCGAGCTCGCGTGCGATCGGCAGCGTCATCGCGACAATGCCGCCTTTGGAGGCCGAGTAGGCGGCCTGCCCGATCTGGCCGTCGTAGGCGGCGACCGAGGCGGTGGAGATCACGACGCCACGTTCGCCGCCAGAGAGCGGCTCCAGCGTCGACATGGCCGCCGTCGCCAGCCGGAGCATGTTGAATGAGCCGATCAGGTTGATCTTGATGACGCGATCGAAATCGGCAAGCGGCATCGGCCCTTCCCGGCCGATCACCCGCTTGGCGACGCCGATGCCTGCGCAATTCACCAGCACCCGCGCCGGGCCGTGGGCCTTGGCGGCCGCGGCGATCGCGGCTTCCGCTGACGCCCCATCCGCGACGTCGCAAGCGACCGCCACGCCGCCAATTTCGGCGGCAACGGTTTCCGCAAGCTTGGCGTTGATGTCGCAGACCGCGACCTTCGCACCTTCTTTTGCAAGCCGGCGCGCGGTGGCGGCGCCCAATCCCGATGCGCCGCCGGTGACGATCGCGGCCTGATTCTTCAATTGCATGGTTTCCTCCCGAATTATTCTTTGACTTAAGGCGTTATCACGTCTGCCTCAGGCGCGGGCGAATAAAGCGCCTCGACCAAAGGCTTGCGGTGGTCGAGCACCGCGCGCTGGTTGATCGATCCCTTGTCGGTGACTTCGCCGCGGTCGATCGAGAGCGGCGCATCGAGCAACAGCGCGCGGGTGATCTTCGTCGAGGAACCGGTCGCGGCCGACTGGAACGCCGCAAACCGCTGCCGGAATGCGCTACGGACCTGTGGATCATGCGCGGAGGCGGCAACGTCATCAGGCGGCAGCGCCGGATTGATCAGGCGGCAGCCATCAAGGTCGAGGATGACCAGTGCCGCGATCTCGTCGCGGTTGATGCCGGCGATCACGACATCGCGCACCAACGGGGCGCAGGCCGCGATGAAGCGGGCGCGCAGCGGCCCGACGGAAACCCAGGTTCCGCTCGCCAGCTTAAAATCCTCGGCGATGCGGCCGTCGAAGTCGAAGCCGGCGGCAAGGTCGGTTGCGATCGCGGGTTTGACCGCGTCGCCGAGTTTGTAAAATCCCTCGTCGTCGAAGGCCGCGGCGGTGAGTTCCGGCTGGCGCCAGTAGCCGGCGTGATGTTCGG
>Ga0210394_10003054_pt1 | contig 21769 bp, 19 predicted proteins | sample IncBWC12MmetaG_FD_160121 | JGI IMG/M metagenome (GOLD analysis project Ga0210394, IMG submission 160121) | Forest soil microbial communities from Barre Woods Harvard Forest LTER site, Petersham, Massachusetts, United States - Inc-BW-C-12-M | ecosystem: Environmental > Terrestrial > Soil >...
ATCGGCTCGATGATGCCGCGCGCGGCCGAAAAGACCTCCTCGTCGCGCAGCCGGACGAAACTCGGATTCAACCGGCTTTCGGGGACCACGGCCTTGAAGAAATCGACTGGCTTTCCGGTTTCGTCGCCCTGGTGGTAGTCGGCATCGTCCTCGGCCGCGACCCGTTCCATTTCGCGACGCAGGGCCACCTCGGCGTGGCGGCGGCGCACATCGAAGTCGGTGACGGAGACGCATCGGAAACGAAGCTTTCTGTCCCTGCAGAAGATGATTCCGCCGAAGTCATTGTCGGCGCGATCGCGCATGAGAAGGCCGGCCACGCGTTCCCGGCCGTGCTCGTACCAGCCGACTTCCTCCGCGATCAAGAAGATGCCCGGCTGGCGAGCATAGCCGGCGAGCGCATCGAAACGGATCGACGAAATGGGCTTCATGCCCGCTAGTATAGACCCGCGTTAGGCGTTTTTCGCTATCGTGGACGAACAGGCGGATTCCTCGCAAAGGGGGAAATTTGGCCGTTCGCTGCCGAAAACATGCCAAGAACCGGCGCCAGGACGGTTGGCAGTCCCGCAGTCCTCTCTCGACTTTATGCCCGCCTCTACATAGGGTTGCGATGGGATGGTCCTTAGACCGTCCTGGGGCTTAAGAACCTCTTCGGTTAGGCGGCCCAAGTGCGCCGTCAAAGCACTCCTCGACCAGTATGGTCGGGGAGGCATGCGCGTATGTACAGGGCGAAAGCCTAAAGGCGCATGCGGCTCTCCTAACCGAGGCTTCTTAACTCCCCGATCACCAGGACGGGGAGCGAGATGCGTCCATTCCACATCATCGCGGCAGCTCTTTTTTCTTGTTTGACAATACCGATGCTCGCGCTCGCGCAGAGTTCAGATCCCGCCATCCGAAATTGGGAATCCTTGCCGGAAAATCCCGGCATGCGCGAAGTCTGCTCCAGCACTCTGCGATATTCGACCGCCATCGCGAACCTCAGAAATCAGGGATCGCAGCTCTCTGGTCTATTGCGATGGGCCGAACAAGAGGCCGAGCGGTCAGCGGCCGAGCTTCCTTCAGAACCGCTGTTGCCGATCGGCACAATGCTGAGCCTGACCAGACTCATTCAGGAATCGTACCTCGCCGGTCCGATCTATCAGCAGATCAGGGGCGGCTTCCCGCAATACGCCTATCGATCCTGCCTGAAGGGTAAGCCGATCGACCGGTGAGCAATTTGGGACCGGGCACGCCGGGGGCCGAGCGCCGTGAATCGATACGACAGCAAAAGTCTGCATCTTTTCGTTCTTGCCGCAGCAACTGCTTTTTTCTTAAGCGGCTGCGCGCCGGACCTCGGGATGCTTACGCGCGATCCTCAAGACTTTTGCTCAAGGCCGAACGTGCTCCCTGCCCTAGTAGAAGGACTGCACAAAATCCAAGGCTACACTGACGCTAGCTTGCAGGATGTTTCGACAGTCCCGGTAACTGGCTTCGATCTCGACACGACGCTCGGCTCCCCAGCGCCAGCATTTGCCTGTCACGCCACGATTGTGCGACGCGACGGAGGGACGACGACGGGAAGGATCGTCGTCAGCGAGGGCTTTCGGAAGGTCACGTGGATGTCCGATGCCGACTATAAAAAAAGCGCGGCGGTGAGTGCTGCACAATCTGAACGGGATGGGCGGGCGTTATTTGAAAAGCGCAGGGCTGACCAGGACCGCCTCGCGCGCTGCGATCCCGCGATAAAAGCACGCTACGACGCGGCCGTCTCCCAGCTTTCGCGTGGCAGCGCGGACTACTGGCAGTACTCGCACCAGAACGAAACTGCGCAAGGGTTTTCCGGCCTACGCAGATGTTCAGCGAGCGATCATGAAACTGCGCGAAGACGAATTGCAGGCTTGCAGTCGATAGGGTCGCGGCGCGGTGGCCAAGACGGATGAACAAAAAGGGCAGGCTGAAGCGGCTGGTAGCGTGGCCACTTTGAACCGCGCTTAACCCGGCTGGCGGGCTCGCTCGCGCGCTTTCCGAGCACAGCCAGGGGGAAATAGCCAGTCTGGCTAAGACGAACCAGCGGCCACTTGTGGGCGATTCAACATGGATAGGTGAAGGGATCAAAAATCGAATGCGACAAAAATCTTAGTAATATCAATGTGTAGTGGCGGAGAGAGTGGGATTCGAACCCACGGTACGGTTTCCCGCACACACGCTTTCCAAGCGTGCGCCTTAAGCCACTCGGCCATCTCTCCGAAGGGCCTTCTCTTGAAGGCGTGCGCGGACTTTTGCAAGTGACCGGCGCGGCGGCGTGGCCTATTTCCACAACAGGCTGGAAACATTGATTAATTTTTAAAGAAGAGAACCAGCCGTCAAAATCGCTGAACCAAAGCCCGCTGACATTCGACTGCTGATTGTGCGACATCACTACCAGCGAGGGTGGCATGACGATCCGGCGAGCTTTGATGTGTCTGGTTTTCCTGTGCGCGACGGGCCACGCGGCCGGTGCGCAGGCTCAGCTCTGTCACCGCGAGGGCACTGTCGTGACCTGCGACGACGGGCGGCGCGGCGCATGGTCGGGAGACGCGATCATCTGGGCCGACGGCACCCGATCGCGCTCCTCCCCTCACCCGAGTGTCATTATCGGCAACAAATCGTCGGTCACGGTCGGGCCCGGCGTCTTTGTCGGTCAGGGCAAAGGCATGGTGCCGCTCGACGATCCGAACAAGGCGCGCTGCGTCACCCTCGACGATGTGCCGTATTGCAATTGAAGGCGAGGTTTATCGCGCATTCACCGAGCGGAGCGGCCACGGCGGGGCCGGCGGCTCCGCGACCATCTGCATCGGTGTTTCCGCCTCGCCCCGGGTCTCTCGCAACGTCTCGACGAACCTTGTGAACCAGTGCTGGATGGAGTGACGCTGAAGCTTCGCCATCATGGCTTCCCAGCGCATCCGCCGCTCGAGTAGCGGCATCGAGAGCGCCATCGCGATTGTCCGCGCCATGCCGTCGATATCATTGGGATTGACCAGCAGCGCGGTGTCCAGCTCGTTGGCCGCGCCGGCAAACTTCGACAGCACGAGAACGCCGGGATCGGCGGGGTTTTGTGCCGCGACATATTCCTTGGCGACCAGATTCATTCCGTCATGCAGCGGCGTCACGACGCCGACCTGGGCGGTGCGATAGAGCCCGGCCAGTACAGTCTGGCTGAAACCCTTGTTGAGATAGCGAATCGGCGTCCAGTCGACCTCGCCGTGGCGGCCGTTGACGTCGCTGACGAGTCTTGCGAGCTCATTTTGCAGATTGCTGTAGGCTTCGATCGCGCCGCGCGAGGGCGTCGCAATCTGCAGCAAGGATACCGCGCGCGCCAGCGACGGATGCGCCGTCCACATCTGGTCGAACGCCTTGATGCGATTGACGAGCCCTTTGGAATAATCCAGCCGGTCGACGCCGATGGCGAGCTTCTCGCCGTTCAGGCTGCGGCGCAGGCGCGATACGTCGGGATGCGAGATCGCGCGAGCAGCCTGGCGGGCGAATTTTTCCGCATCGATGCCGATCGGGAAAACCGCAATCCGCGTCTTGCCATGCGGCGAGGTCACAACGCCATCCTCGACCGCAAGGCCAAGCGTGGACGAGAGGTAGCTCGCGAAGTTTTCGTAATCATCCTCGGTCTGGAAACCGATCAGGTCGTAGGCGAGCATCGCCTCGACAAGTTCGCAGTGATGGGGAACCCCTTCGATGACCTCGCGGGCGGGCCAAGGTGTATGCAGGAAGAAGCCGATCGGCCGGGTGACACCGAGCTCGCGCAATTCCGCGCCCAGCGCCAGGAAGTGATAGTCCTGAATCCAGAATATGGAATCTGATTTACGGAAGCGCAGCAGCGCGCGCGCCATGAAGGCGTTGACTTCGCGATAGGATAGATAATCTTCCTGCGAGACGCGGATCAGATCGGCGCGCGAATGCAGCGCCGGCCACAATGCCGAGTTGGCAAAGCCTTCATAGTATCCGCCGTAATGCGCTGCCGGCAGATCCAGCATCGCAAGCGCGCCGGTCCCGAGCGCTTCGATCTCAGCGAACGGCTCCTTCTGCGTGCCGTCACGCACGCGCCCGCTCGAACCGACCCAAATCGCGCCTGACTGCTCCACGATCGGAAGCAATGCAGCCGCCAGACCTCCGGTCATGGGCTCATTGGCATTGCCGCGCGTGAGGCGGTTGGAAACGACGACGAGGCTCACCGGGTTCCCCTCCTGATGCTTCACTCGCCAGTTAACATTCGTTCATCAATATGGTTCCTCTCCACCTTTCCAACGAATTGAAACCGAATTCGGGCGATGGCGCGATGGAATATGACGAGCGCGGGGCTTGCAGAAGATTCGCGCGCAAGAAAATAACAATCGCCGCCGATCAAGGTGCCTCCAATGCCTCGCCGTCGACGAGACGCGCAAGCCATGCGCGAACGTCGCGCGGCTCGTCAAAATGACCCGCCACCCTTTGCGCGCGCCGGCCAACGGAAAAAGCGAGCCCGCCGATATCGGGCATGAGCGCAAATACCGATTCGTCGGTGACGTCGTCGCCGATGAAAATCGGACGGCGGCCGCGAAACGGCAAATGACTCATCAGTTCGCGTACGCCTGTTGCCTTGTCGAAACCCGATTGCTTGATTTCGCACACGCATTTTCCGGGCAACACCTCGATCGGTGCATTCGGCAGATCGGCGCGGATCAGCGAGACCGCCTCGTAGATCGCCTTCTCGGCATGGGGTGCCAGCCGATAGTGGAGCGCGAGCGAGTAGCCCTTGTCTTCCAGCAGAATTCCCGGGCTGAGCTTGGCGATTGTGGCAAGACGGCGCTTCAGCTCCTTGTCCATGGGCGGTGCATGGATGGCGACGGCCTCGCTGTCGACCGATAAACGCATTTCCGCGCCGTGACCGCCGACCGCCGGAAACTGGTCGGGTGCGAAGATCAGATCGATGTCGTTGAGCGAGCGCCCGCTGACGAGCGCGAGGGCGCCGTTCGTTCTCTCATGGAGACGACGAAGGGTCGATGTCAGATCTGGCGGCACCCAGACCTCCCGCGGCGTCGGCGCAAGATCGAGCAGGGTGCCGTCAATGTCGAGCAGGAAAGCGGCTTCGCTCAAATGCCGCGCCAGTTTGTCCGCGCCCGACTGCGACACGAAATTATCCGCTTGCGACGCAGGCAACTCACGGCTTGCCGAGCCCTCGCTCATCATGTCTGCTCCACGGAGGCAAGAGGACGCGCGATCGATTCAAGTGAACGCCGCTCGGCGGCGATGCAATACCGCCACGCCACGGCCGAGGCTGCAAGCATCAACATCGCACCCAACAGATAGCCGGCGAAGACGCTGGCCCGCGAACCGGTGTCGATCAGCGCGCCGAACAGAACGGGGCCGGCGACGCCGCCAATTGCCGTCCCCACCGCATAGAACAAGGCAATCGCCAATGCACGCACCTCCAGCGGAAAAGTTTCGCTGACGGTGAGATAGGCGGCACTGGCGGCGGGCGAGGCAAAAAAGAAAATCACCATCCAGGCGATGGTCTGGGTCTGCGCACTCAATACGCCGATCGCAAACAGGTAGCCCGAAAGCGCCAGCAACACCCCGGAAACGCCGTAGGTGAGCGTGATCATGGTGCGGCGTCCCAACGTGTCGAACAGCCGCCCGAGGACGAGCGGTCCGAGAAAATTTCCCGCGGCAAAGGGCAGGATGTACCAGCCGATCTGGCTGGCCGCGATTCCGTAGAAGTCGGTCAAGACCAGCGCGAAAGTGAAAAAGATCGCGTTGTAGAAGAAGGCTTGTGCGACCATCAATGTCAGACCGACCAGCGAGCGCTGCCGATAGACGTTGAACAATGTACGCGCAACCTCGCGCAGCGGTGTATGATCGCGCATCTGCAATTTCAGCTTTGGCCACGCGCGGTGAGCCGCATCCTGACCTGCTCCGACCGAACCTTCGATTTCGTGCATGATCGCGTTGGCCTGTTCGGGGCGGCCATGAATGATCAGCCACCGCGGGCTCTCCGGAATCCACATCCGCATCACAAAGACGACCAGGCCAAGACCGGCGCCGGTGAGATAGGCGAGCCGCCAGCCGAGATCGATGTCGAACCATTTCGGGTCGAGCAGAACGATCGCACTGACCGAGCCGAGCGCGGCGCCGATCCAGAAGCTGCCGTTGATCAGAAGGTCGGTCCATCCGCGATAGCGCGCGGGCACCAGCTCCTGGATCGTGGAATTGATGGCAGTGTATTCGCCGCCGATGCCCGCGCCGGTCAGAAACCGGAACAGAACATAACTTGCCACGCTCCACGACAGCGCGGTGGCCGCGGTGGCCGCGAGGTAGACCCCGAGCGTGATAAAGAACAGCTTCTTGCGGCCGATCCGGTCGGTGAGCCACCCGAAGCCGAGCGCGCCGAGCACCGCGCCGGCGAGGTAACCGCTATTGGCAAATCCAACCTCGAAGTTCGAGAAATGCAGCGTCGGGCTCTCCTTCAACGCTCCGGACAAGGCGCCCGCCAACGTCACCTCCAGCCCGTCGAGGATCCATGTGATCCCGAGCGCCAGCACGACGCGGGTATGAAAGCCGCTCCAGCGCAGTGCGTCGAGACGGAACGGGATGCTGGTTTCGACAACGCGATCGTTTGAATTGGCGGGCTGTGGTGCGGCATCCAAATCGCCCTGCCGTCGCTGCAAACCCATCGCGCTGAACCAATCAGGAATTGCCGGGAAGGCCTGGGTCCTTTCAGCGCTTGGCGGCAAAAAGAACCCGTTGGCCCAAGCAATTAACGCCTGTCCCGCACTTGAGTTCCCGCCCTTTTCGGAAGTGAACTCAGGGCCTTGGGTTCATCGGGCCGGCGGGAATTGTCCAAGACTGAGCGCGAGCACCTGATTCGGGCCAAGATCGAACTGAAAGGGCAATTTGGCAACGACGCCCAGTGGCGACGGCGTTGAGCGACCGGCTGGGGCGCCGTCGCGCCGCAACCTCATGCGGCGCGTATATTGGCCATGAAGCGGTTGAGTTCCTCGCGCAATCGCGAGCTTTCGGCCGAAAGCGACCGCGCCGAATCCAGGACGTTGGCCGATGCGGAGCCGGTTTCCGCCGCGCCGCGGTTGACTTCCATGATATTGACGGCGGCCTCGCCGGTCCCTTGGGCAACGTTTTGCACGCTGCGCGCGATTTCCTGTGTCGCGGAACTCTGCTCCTCGACCGCGCTCGCAATCGTCGAGGCGATGTTCGAGATCTGGGCGATGGTTCCGCCGATCTCCTTGATGGCGGCGACCGATTCCTGCGTGGCGCCCTGCATGCCGGCAATGTGGGTCGAAATCTCGTCGGTCGCTTTCGCGGTCTGGCTGGCCAACGATTTGACCTCGGACGCAACGACGGCAAAGCCGCGGCCGGCATCGCCGGCGCGGGCGGCCTCGATGGTGGCGTTCAGCGCCAGAAGATTGGTCTGCTCGGCAATCGCTGTGATCAATTTGACGACGTCGCCGATCTCCTGCGCGGCACGGGACAGCTTGCCGATGCGCCCATCGGTTTGCTGGGCCTGAAGCACCGCCGCTTCGGCGATCTTGTTGGACTCCTGGACCTGCCGTCCGATTTCGTCGACGGAAGCCGAGAGTTCCTCGGTCGCAGCCGCAACCGATTGCATGTCACTGGAAGCCTGCTCCGATGCGCCGGCGGCCTGACCGGACAGGTTTTGCGTGGTCTCCGCAGTTCGCGTCAACGTTCCGGCGGACGCTTCGAGCTGAACCGCCGAGGCCGAAACATTGGCAACGATGCTGCCGACCGCCGCCTCGAATTCATCGGCGAAGCGAATGAGTTCGGCCCTGCGGCCCGCAGCGGAGGCCTTGTTCTGGGCGTCAAGTGCTGCTGCATCGCGCTCGGCCTTGGCGATCGCCTGCACCTTGAACTCCTCGACCGCGGCGGCCATGTCGCCGAGTTCATCCCTGCGGCCGAGGCCCGGCAGGACGACGTCGAAATTGCCGCCGGCGAGTTCGCGCATCGCCTTGCACATCGCAATCATCGGCCGCGAGATTCCCCTGCCCAACACTATGGCCAGCACACCGCCCAGCAAGAAGCCGCCGATCGCAAGCGCGACGATGAGACGCTCCGTTTCGCTGATGGTGGCGACAGATTCGGAATCGAACCGTTGCTGATCGGCAAGCAGGTCGGCCTTCATGGCGTTCGACGCCTTCATGATCGCCACCGTGGAATCGGCCATCTCGATGGAGAGTTCATCAATCTCCTTCGCATGGTCGACCAGCTTGGTCAGCGCCTTGTGGTATTCCTCCAACTGGACTTTTGCATCCGTGACGGACTGCGTCACCTTTTCTTCCCCGGTGGGGATTGCGTCGAGGGCCGTCTCGACGAACTTGAGACGTGCGAGCGCGCTTGCGGCTACCGACTGGTCGGAATTGACGATGAAGGTATTGGCGAGCGCCATCGCGGTCTGGAACTGCGCGGCCACCTTCTTCGCGGCGAGCGTGATCGCTGCAAGCGCGGAGTCATCCTCTACCCCGCTCGGCAGATCGTCGAGCTTGTAACGAAGCAAGTTGCCGCTGCGCATCAACTGGTTTTGGCTGACAAGTTCGCTGTCGCGCTTGGATTTCACCACATCGGCAAAAATCTTGGTGAAGGCGTGGAATTCCCGGCCCAGACGCGTCACCTGGTTGATGCGCGCCGGATTCGTCGTATTCTTCATCGACTGATCGATGGCCTCTTTCAGCGCGGCTTCGGCCGCTAACGCTGCTTTGGCGTCGTCTTCCTTGCCGGTCGCCACATAATAACGCGCCAGCGCCCGGTAAGAGATCAGTTCGCGGTCGATATTCTGGGCGAGATCGGATTCCGACACGCTCGCGCGATAGGCGGCGACACCGGCGGAAACGTGCTCAAATCCCAGATAAGCGAAGCCCATGCTGACGGCGGTAATAGCGAGCACGACGGCAAAGCCAAGGCTGATCTTCCCGCGAAATCGCAATGTGGGGAGCCTTGACGACGCCAATTTCAGCCGGACACGTTTCGAAAAGATCACCACGGACCCCCCAGTCGCTACCCAGAATCCCGGCCGCCCCGTTAAACCACGGGCGTCCGGTATTCGGAAACCTAGAATAGAATCGATAAGAGGTCGTAAACTGGGCGGTGCGATCCGGTTGGCCCGGCGCCAAATCGGCCCGCGGCCAGTTGACGGATATCGGGGGTTTGGCGAACTATCGCCCATCCGGTCAAGGTAATGGCGTAGCACGCGATTACCGCTGGCTTATGGAAAACAGAGTGCCTGACAGACCGGATCCTCAGACATCGGCAATCGAGTCGTCAGGCCCGCTGATGGGTGTGCGCATCGTCGAATTCGCCGGTATTGGGCCCGGTCCGTTTGCATGCATGATGTTGGCCGACATGGGCGCCGAAGTCGTTACGCTCGACCGGGTCGGGGCTCGAAAGCACCGCGAATCGGCGGCCGGACGCGGACGGAAAGTCGTCGAACTCGACCTCAAGGATCCGGCTGCACTGACCCAGGTGCTCGACCTTCTTGAACAGGCAGACGCGCTGGTCGAAGGCTTTCGGCCCGGCGTGATGGAGCGGCTGGGGCTCGGGCCCGATGTGGCGCAGGCACGAAACCCGCGACTGGTTTATGGCCGCATGACCGGATGGGGACAGGAAGGCCCGCTGGCGCAGTCGGCCGGCCACGACATCAATTACATCTCGCTCACCGGCGCACTGGCGGCAATCGGGCCCAGGGAAAGACCCGTCCCGCCGCTCAACCTGGTCGGCGATTTCGGCGGCGGCGCGCTTTATCTGGTTGTCGGCGTGCTCGCGGCTTTGCTGGAGGCGAAGAAATCCGGCAAGGGGCAGGTGGTGGACGCGGCGATGTGCGACGGCGCGGCCTCGCTGATGTCGATGTTCTTCGACATGACGGCGATCGGCCGTTGGAGCGATGGGCGCGAGAGCAACTTCCTCGACGGCGGCGCCCATTTCTACGGCGTCTACCAATGCGCCTGCGGCAACTTCATTTCCATCGGCTCGATCGAGCCGCAATTCTACGCGCTGTTGCGGCAATTGACCGGTCTTTCCGAAACGGCCTTCGACGCGCAGATGGATCGCGCGGCATGGCCCGCGCTCACGCAGAAGTTGGCGGAGATATTTTGCACAAAGACTCGCGACGAGTGGTGCAGGATCATGGAAGGCACCGACGTCTGCTTCGCACCGGTCTTGACCATCGCGGAAGCTCCTCTGCACCCGCACATGGCGGCCCGAAAGACTTTTGTTAAACGCCACGGCGTCACCCAACCGGCCCCGGCACCGCGTTTTTCGCGCACGCCCTCGACCATTCGGGAGCCCGAGACGGCGGAGATCGCAAGCCTGGTCCATGCGTGGCGCAAGAGAGGCTAGATTTCCTTCCTCGTTACGGCTGGGCCAACCGTGACCGCGTTCGACGCCCGTCCGAAATCGAGGGAAGTTCGTCATTCGAAACTCCCGGCCGATTTGAGATGATGGCTTTTCCGTTCGAGGACATCACGATCATGGCGCTGCAGCTTCGGCCGAACTGCGAATACTGCGACAAGGACCTTCCCTCCCATTCGACGGAGGCGCGCATTTGCAGCTACGAATGCACGTTCTGCGCAGACTGCGTGGCTGAGAAACTCAGCAATGTCTGTCCGAACTGCGGTGGCGGATTTGCCCCGCGGCCGATCCGGCCCGCGCGGGAATGGCGGGCGGGCCTGTCGGTGGCGAAGCGCCCGCCGTCGGACAAACGCGTGCACCTCTCATACAGTCTTGAAGATATCGCGGCGCATTCGAAACGGATTCGGGATATCCCGCCGGAACAGCGGTAGAACCATCGCTGCCGTCATTGCGAGCCAACGGGTCGCGCGAATGCGCGCCCGATGACAGGCTCTGCGAAGCAATCCAGAAATCCATCAACAAATGGATTGCTTCGTCGCTTACGCTCCTCGCAATGACGGAATGATTTACGCCGTCGCCGGCAGAATCGTCCCTTCGACCTCGCCAAAGCCGACACGGTAACCGTCGCCCTGGCACCAGCCGCGCATCACAAGCGAATCGCCGTCTTCCAGAAAAGTTCTGGTAACGCCTTCGGCAAGCTCGATCGGCTCGGTACCGTTCCAGGAAATCTCAAGCAGGCTGCCGCGCTGGGTTTTCTCCGGACCCGAGATGGTGCCGCTGCCCAGGAGATCGCCGATATTCATCGCGCAGCCGGAAGAAGCGTGGTGCACCAATTGCTGCACCGACGACCAGTACATGTATTTGAAATTGGTGTGGCAGATACGTACCGGCTTGTTCGTGGATGCCGCGCGCAGGCCGACCTCGAGTTCAAGGTCGTAGTTGTTCGGCTGCGCCTGCTGCAAATATGGCAAGGCTTGCGGAATTTGCGCCGGACCGTGGCGTCGAAACGGCTCCAGCGCCGCTGATGTCACCACCCACGGGCTGATCGAGGTCGCAAACGCCTTGCCCTGAAACGGTCCGAGCGGGACATATTCCCAATGCTGAATGTCGCGGGCGCTCCAGTCGTTCAACAGCACAAAGCCGAAGATCATCTCCGCAGCCTGCGCTTCGGTGAGCATCTCGCCCATCGATGACGCTTGGCCAACCACCGCACCCATTTCGAGTTCGAAATCGAGCCGCTTGCAGACTCCGAAACTCGGGAACTCGGCAGTCGCCGGCTTCAATTGGCCGCGCGGACGGCGCACCCTGGTGCCGGAAACCACAACCGTCGAGGCGCGGCCGTTATAGCCGATCGGCATGTGGAGCCAGTTCGGCTGCAAGGCGTTGTCCTTGCCGCGAAACATGACGCCGACATTGGTGGCGTGCTCTTTCGACGAATAGAAATCGGTATAGCCGGCGACCGCGATCGGCATATGCAATTTCGCATCCGCCATCGGCACCAGCGCGCGCTGGCGCAATTTTTCATTTTCGCGCAGTTCTTCATTGTCGTGGCGCAGGAGATCGCTGATCCGGAGACGGGTGCGCGCCCAGACCTTTGGCCCCAGCGCCATGAACGGATTGAGCGAAGCGGCCGAGAACACGCCGAGCGGACCGACATCCAGCCGGCAGTCCTGCTCGAGTTCCCAGAGATCGAGCACGTGGTCGCCGATTGCAACCCCAACACGCGGCGCCGGCAACGCCACTGTCGAGAACACGCCATAGGGCAGATTCTGGATCGGGAAATCCGATGCCGGATCGACCGCAATGAAAGAACGGAGCGTGGGATCGTTAGGGTGGGGCACTCAATTCTCCAATCGGAAAATCGTCATGCCCGGGCTTAACCCGGGCATCCATCCTTTAAGAAAGAGCGATGGATCGCCGGGTCAAGCCCGGCGATGACGAGCACTCCAAAATCACGGCTTGCCCGGATCGAAACGTTTTTCCAATCCCTTCCAGCAATCCAGGTAATCGTCCTGCAGCGTCGACGATTTGGCCGCATGCGCGGTGATGCGCTGCGGAAACCGCGTCTCGAACATGAAGGCCATCGTGCCCGTCAGCTTGACCGGCTTTAATTCGCTGTTGCTGGCACGATCGAAGGCCTGGCGGTCGGGACCGTGCGGCAACATCATGTTGTGCAGGCTGATGCCGCCGGGCGTAAAACCCTGCGGCTTCGCATCATAGACGCCATAGATCAGGCCCATGAACTCCGACATGATGTTCATGTGATACCAGGGCGGGCGGAAGGTGTTTTCCGCGACCGCCCAACGCTCCGGGAAAATCACGAAATCGATGTTCGCGGTGCCGGCCGTTTCCGATGGCGAGGTCAAGACCGTAAAGATCGAAGGATCGGGATGGTCGAAGCTGATGGCGCCGACCGGCGAAAAACTCCGCAAGTCATATTTATAGGGCGCGTAATTGCCGTGCCACGCCACCACATCGATCGGCGAATGCGGCAGTCTCGTAACGAATAGCGAGCCGCCCCATTTCACGAACAATTCAGTCGGCGTGTCCTTGTCTTCATAGGCCGCGACGGGTGTGAGGAAGTCCCGCGCGTTGGCCAGGCAATTGGCGCCGATCGGCCCGCGCTCGGGCAGCGTGAAAGCACCGCCGTAATTTTCGCAGACATATCCCCGCGCAGGTCCATCCGTGAGTTCGACGCGGAATTTCACGCCACGTGGAATGACGACGATCTCGCCGGGCTCGGCGTCGATGCGTCCGAATTCGGTGACGAAGCGCAAGTTGCCTTGCTGCGGCACGAACAGCATCTCGCCGTCGGCATTGTAGAAATTCTGATCGACCATGGATTTGGTAATCAGAAATAGATGCGCGGCCATGCCGGCTTGCGTGCCGGCATCGCCCGCGGTCGTCATCGTTTGCACGCCCTGCAGGAACGTCATCTCGGTCTTCGGGATCGGCGCCGGATCCCAGCGCAATTGCGCAATCGAGATTTCCTGTTCGTGGCAGGGCGCGGTGCGCCACAATCCGGCATCGACCTTGTCGAAGCGGCCGGAATGCCTGACCGAGGGACGGATTCGGTAGAGCCAGGAGCGTTCGTTGCTGCCGCGCGGCGCGGTGAAGGGCGAGCCGGATAGCTGCTCGGCATAAAGCCCGTAGGCGCAGCGCTGCGGCGAATTACGGCCCATCGGCAGCGCGCCGGGCAGCGCCTCGGTCTCGAAACTGTTGCCGAAGCCGGACATATAGCCCGGCGTGATGTTGGCCGAGCCGCGGCTGACGATGTCGGGCGATGTATTGATGTTCATCACGATCCTCCTTGCAAGGAAGTCCACATTTCCCGGTCGCGCTTGTCGGTCCAGATCACGGGATCGTCGATCCCGGAAGCCTCGTCGAAAGCGCGCGAGACGCTGAACGGCAGGCAGTGCTCGTAAATGGCAAAACTCGAAAACTTCGGGTCCATCACTTCGCGTGTGGCCGCCATCGTGTCCTTGAGGTTGCGGCCCCGGGCGACGGCGGCTTCGGCGGCGCCATAAAGCGTGGTGACGAAATCGCGCGTCATCGCGATTGCCTCGCGCCCGGTCGAGAGTCCCTTGAGCGCATCGCCACGACCCGGCGCGATCGCCTTGGGATTGAAGCTGCGGATTTCATTCAGCGTCGCCGGCCACTCCCGCAAATGCGCATCGCCGCAGTAACAGGCCGAGTGGTATTCAATTAGATCACCGGAGAACATCACTTCCGCATCCGGCACCCAGGCGACGATATCGCCCGAGGTATGTCCCGCGCCGAGCTGCATCAAGTGCACCTCGCGTTTTCCCAGATAGATCGACATGTCGCCTTCGAAGGTCAAAGTTGGCCAGGTCAGTCCGGGGATGCTTTGCGCATCCTGGAACAGGCGCGGAAAGCGGCCATATTCGGAATCCCAGTCCTGCTGGCCACGTTCCTCGATAAGCCGATAAGTTTCCTGCGAGGCAATGATGCCTTGCGCCTTGTAGGCGGACGCCCCGAGCACCCGCACCGCATGATAATGCGACAGCACGACATATTTGATCGGCTTGTCGGTCACGGTGCGCACCCGCTCGATCACTTTGTTGGCCATCGCCGGCGTCGCCTGAGCGTCGAACACCAGACATCCATCGTCGCCGACAATGATCGCCGAATTGGGATCGCCTTCCGCGGTAAAGGCATAGAGGTCGGCGCCGATCTCGGAAAAAGTGATCTTCTTCTCGGCCATATCCGTGGTGGACGCGAAACCCTTGGCCATCGCCTGCATTCCCTCTTCGTTATTGTTGCTGCTGCTGCTGGCTTGCTTCCAGCATCCGCCTCTTTGCCAGTTCGATTGCCTCATGCAGCACCTTGAGATCGCCGATATGGTTGGCCAGAATGAGCACAAGTGCGGCATCGAGATCGGCGCTCTGCTCGTCGCTCAAGCCGCGGTGGGCCTCGACAACGGCGCGAAAGGCATCATCTGGTCTTTCGAAGTTCGAACCGGTGGATAGCGCCATCCTGACCTCAACTTTCGCCTGACGCGCGCGCCAGCGCGGTCTCGAGCATGCTTTGTGTGGGTTGGCGAAAACGTGCGGCGACGTAGCCGTCGGGCCTCAGCAGATAGGCGGATCCGGCTTTCGCGTCGTAACGGGCCGCTGCCAGTCCCTCCGGATCCGACAGACCGCGTTCGCCGAACCTGATAACGCCGACACCATCGGGGGGATCGACTGCTGAGCCGTTTGCAAATTCGATTAGCGTAAAGCGCCGCCCGCATTTCAAGAACGCGTCGGTGAGGTATTCCGCTTCACCGGAAGCTGCCGTGACCGGCGCATCCACCATCGATGCGCCAGGGCGCGGTCCGCCGCGCCACATCCCGCCATCGACGGTCGACAGCGGCGTTTCGTAGACCGAGGGCACCGAAAGCCGGCCGCCATTGACCATGCGTTTGCCAAATTCCGTTTCCTTCGCAAGCGACAGCACCGCCTTGCGCAACCGCGCCTCCTGATGCGAATTGGGCGCCATGAAATCGGTCGAGCGGCTCGATTCGCGGATGTTCTCGTCGGCGGCCACGCTGCGTTCGATCTGATAGCTCTCGAGCAGGGCTTCCGGCGATGTCTTGCGCAGCACGCGGTCGAGCTTCCAGGCCAGATTCTCCGCATCCTCCAGACCGGAATTGGCGCCGCGGGCGCCAAACGGGGAGACCTGGTGCGCGGCATCGCCGGCAAAGATCACGCGGCCGTGGATGAAGCGCGCCATGCGCCGGCACTGGAATTTGTAAAGCGATATCCATTCGAAATCGAATTGGTCGTGGCCCAGCATGCGCGCAATCCGCAGCCGGACATTCTCCGGCCGCTTCTCCGCCACAGGGTCGGCATCCCAGTTGAGCTGAAGGTCGATGCGCCAGATGTCGTCGGGCTGCTTGTGCAATAATGCCGAACGGCCGGCGTGGAATGGCGGGTCGAACCAGAACCAGCGCTCGTTCGGAAATTCGGCCGTCATTTTGACGTCGGCGATCAGGAACTGATCCTCGAACACCTGGCCTGAGAACTCCGCGCCCACCATCTGCCGCAACGACGAGCGCGCGCCGTCGCAGGCCACGACATAATTCGCGCCGACCCGATAGGACCCGTCGGGCGTATCGACGGTGATGATCACATGGTCGTTGCGTTGTTCGAGCCCGACCACCTTGTTGCGCCAGCGCAAGGAGATACCGGGCAATTCCGCCACGCGGTCGACCAGATAGGCCTCGGCATAGAACTGCTGGAGATTGATGAAAGCCGGCCGCTTGTGGCCCTCCTCCGGCAACAGATCGAATTGATAGAGCAGCGAGGCGCCGTGAAAAATCTTTCCGACCTTCCACACCACCCCCTTGTCGACCATGCGCTGGCCGACACCGAGCCGGTCCCAGAATTCGAGCGAGCGTTTCGAAAAACAGATCGCACGCGAGCCTTCGCCGATCCGGTCGGCATCGTCGAGCAGCACGACCGGCTGTCCGCGTTGCGCCAGATCGATGGCGAGCGACAGCCCGACGGGCCCCGCGCCGACCACGACCACGCCGTGCATCGCTATCCCGGCTCCGCCAACATCCTGATCGGCGTGGCGGCAGTAGCGGAACCGGGTTTTGGCCTGAATCTCGGCTTGGATATTGGCCTGTGCCATCTGTTCCTAATCTCTGGCCAGAAGGAACCGGTTCTGTTAAAATAGTTTCAGTTGCAACTATTCTAGACCCGCCGCGGCGTCGGCGCAACCCGCAATCGGAACCCTTTTGGCCAAGACCCTGCTTGATTTATTCCGTTTCGTCCCGTTCCGCCTCAACCGTCTGGCGGCCGAAGTCAGCGCCGCGCTGTCGGTCGAGTATCAGGAGCGCTACGGGCTCGATATCCCCGAATGGCGGGTGCTGGCGACGCTCGGCTTTCGCAACGGCGCCTGCACCGCTCAATATATTTGTCACTGCACCCGCACGCATAAATCGACCATCAGCCGGGCCGTCACGACGCTGATGCGGCGGCAAATCATCGAGCGCGTCGCCAACGAGGACGACCGGCGCGAATTCGCGCTTCAGCTCACGCGCAAGGGCCGCGCGCTCTACCAAGAATTGATCCCGCGGCTGTTGCGCAAGGAGCAGGAGATTCTCTCCTGCCTGTCGGCGCAGGAACGCAAGGATTTCGCCGCATTGCTCGGCAAGATCGAGCGCAGCCTTGCTCTCGCGCAGACCGGCGAACAGGCGGGCGCGAAGCAGGCTTATTGATCGATCATCTCGGGGCCGCGGGCTCTCACTTGGCGAAAGAGCGCGAGGGCGCCTGATGCAGCGCGAAAGCATCGACCTTGTCGCTGGCGCGCGGATAAAGCTCGGCGACCAGCGGGTCGTGCCCGGGAATAATGCGGTCGGGATGGCCGGCAAGCCGCTCGACGGTTTCCCACCCCGCGCACATGTCGCCAACGTTGTAGACGATCGGAAACGGGCTGCGGCGATGGAGGTTGCCGTAGAAGTGGGCAGCGTCCGACGCCAGCACGACCGGACCCCGCACCGTCTCGACCCGCACCACCTGCAATCCGTCGGAATGGCCGCCGACATGATGGACCGTGACGCCGGGGGCGACTTCGCCCTCGCCGGCGTGAAAGGTGACACGTTCGCCATAGATGTGGCGCACCATCAACGTCACATGCTCGACCGCAAACGGATGGCGCAAATGGCCAAAGCACATGCAGCGTCCCGTGGCGTAGCTCATCTCACGGTCCTGCACATGAAAGCGAGCGCTCGGAAACAGATCGAGATTGCCGGCGTGATCGTAATGCATGTGGGTGACGATGACATCCTTGATCAACTCGGCTTTAACCCCAAATCGCGTCAGCGCCTCCACTGGATTGAGCGTGAGCTTGCGGCTTCGTAAACCCGCCTCGCGTTCGTTGAAACCCGTATCGACCAGAATATGTCGGCCATCACCCCGGATCAGCCACACAAAATAATCGAGGTCGGACGCCGCAGTCTCGTGCGGGTCCGGCGACATATAATTCATATGGGGGGTGCGCGGCGACATCGTCGCATAGCGGAGCGCATAGATTTCGTAGGTCGTTTCCATCGGTGAGCTTCTTTTTCGTTTCGGCCAACCGCAGCAAGCCATCGCCCCGTCGAAAGGTCAAACCCCTTCACCCGTTAATGTGTCGCGGCAATGACACCTATGTTTTTCCGTCGTTATGGCCAGGTCGAGCCGCCGGGCCGGATCAGCCGCGGTGGCCGGAGCCCAAGCGGGTGCGCGGCTATTTGCCAGCACTGAAGACGGTTGATTCCACTTGAGGGCGCGGTTTGATAATGCAATTTTCGTGGGCTAAGGTCGGCTTGGCACGAGCCTTGGGACCAGCACTTACTGGTTGAACTGACAAAGAAATTGGCTGGACTGACGAGAGAATGAGTATCCGCCTTCCATTACTGGCTGTTTTGATGTTTTCGCTGGCGCCGATTTTGCCCTCGGCCGCGATCGCCGCGGACCGGTTTGCCCTCGTCATCGGCAACGCGAAATATCCGGACGCCGATGCGCCCTTAAAGGAGCCGATCAACGACGTGCGGGCAATCGCCGATGAACTCAAGCGCGACAGCTTCATCGTGGAGGTCGGTGAAAATCTGACCGGCGATGGGATGCGTAAAGCGCTTGAGCGGCTGTACGGCCACGTCAAGCCGGGCAGCGTGGTGCTGATCTTCTTCAGCGGCTACGGCGTTCAATCCAACCGCCAAAGCTTCATGATTCCCGTCGATGCGCAGATATGGACCGAGGCGGATGTCCGGCGCGATGGCCTCAGTCTCGAGACGGTGCTTGGCGAAATCAACAGCCGCGGCGCAGGCGTCAAGATCGCGCTCGTCGATGCTTCCCGGCGCAACCCGTTCGAGCGCCGCTTCCGCAGCTTCTCCGCGGGGCTAGCGCCGGTGATTGCGCCCAACGGCACACTGGTGATGTATTCGGCGGCGCTGAGCTCGGTCATATCGGACAATGGCGGCGAGCACAGTCTGTTCGTTCAGGAGTTGCTCAAGGAAATCCGCGTTCCCGACCTGATGGCCGAGGAGACGCTCAACCGCACCCGTGTCGGCGTCACCCGCGCCTCCCGCAGCGAGCAGGTGCCCTGGATCTCCTCGTCGCTGGCGGAAGACTTCTCCTTTATTCCGGGCGCGCGGCCGATGGCCTCACTTCCGCAACAGCCGCTCCCGGAGAATTCGCCTGCGCCGCGCGTCGATCCCCCGGCGCCGCCAAAGGCCGAGACGCCTGCCCCGCCTCCGCCCGAGAAGCCGGTGGCCAGCCTTCCGAATAATGACCCGCCGCTTCCGCCGACCCAGCCTTCGCTTGCCGATGATCCGACCATCAAGAGCCTGAGCGCCAAGATCGCGGACAATCCCGATGATGCCGGCGCCCTTTACCGGCGCGGACAGGTCTATGCGAGCAAGGGCGCCTACAGCCTTGCGATCAAGGATTTCGACGGCGCGATCCGGCTGAACCCGAAGGACGTCGAAGCCTATAACAACCGATGCTGGGCACGCAGCGTGATCGGCGATTTGCAATCGGCGCTCAGGGATTGCAACGAAGCGCTTCGGCTGCGCCCGAACTTCGTCGATGCCCTCGACAGCCGAGGGCTCGTCAACCTCAAGAGCGGATTGGCCAAGAACGCCATCGCCGATTTTGACGCCGCGCTCAAAATCAATCCGCGCTTGACTTCGTCGCTGTACGGACGCGGTCTGGCGCGACAGCGCAGCGGCGCCATTTCGGACGGCGAAGTGGACATCAACAACGCAAAGGCCATGGACCCGAATATTGTAAAGGAATTTGCCGGTTACGGGGTACGCTGAGAATACTTCGATCCGCCCTTGACCTGTGCACTTCGCCGAAGGCTCCGGGAGAGAGCCGCCTGTACCGAACCTGCCTGAACGCGTCCGCAAGGAGGATTGGCAATGTCAGGGATTTCGACCTCAAGGATTTCGACAAGGAACGTTTTTATTGCGGCCCTTTCGCTCTTCGCCGTGGGCACGGCGCTATCGATCGGCGCAGCCAAGGCGGCCGAAGATGTCACCGAGGACCAGATTCTCCAGGCGCTGACGCCGGCGAAGAAGCCCCTGACCCGCAGCCTGTCGATGGGCGCGCCGGCACAGGCTGATCCGGCCGCGGCCGAAGCCGAGGGGAAATTCGTCCAGTCGCTGCGCAACCGGTCCACGCGCTCGCTCTCGACCGGCGAACGCGAGCAGATCGCCACGATCGTCAAGGACAAGCCGAAGATCGATCTCGAGATCAATTTCGATTACAACTCCGACCGGATCAGCGCGAGGTCACTGCCCGCGGTCCAGGCCCTGGGACGGGCACTGTCCAATCCAGATCTGAAGGGTTCGACTTTTGTCGTTGCGGGCCATACCGATGCGGTCGGTAGCGACGCCTACAATCAGGACCTTTCGGAACGCCGGGCCGATTCGATCAAGCGGTATTTGGTCGACAAATCCGGCGTCCCAGCCTCCGATCTCGTCACCGTCGGCTACGGCAAGACCAAGCTGAAGGACCCCGCCAATCCGACGGCGGAGGTGAATCGCCGCGTCCAGGTCGTCAACACGGAAAACAAGGCCACCGCCTCGAAGTAAATTGGCGGATGAACTGCCCAAGCGCGCTTCGCCCAGATCTGGATTGAATTCGGCAATGAACCCTTTGGACTACCTCAAGCCCGCGCTCGCGGTTGTTGTCTTCGTGGTCCTTGGGGCCGGCTGGTACTGGTTCGAGCACCGTTCTCATCCCGAGGAAAAGGAGGCGCCGGGCAAGGCGCTTGTCGTCGTCACGAAATCGACCAATGCCTGCTTCTCGGATCTGGTGCGGGTGACCGGATTTGTGGTGGCGCGCCGCGAAGCGGTGGTCGGCGCCGATCAGGAGGGTTCGAAGGTGACCGACGTGATGGTTCGCGAAGGCGAGATGGTCACCGAGAACCAGGAGCTGGCACGGCTCACCCCGCCAACGGCCCAAGGCGCCGCAAACAGTCCGGCGCGCGCGGCGATCTCGCTGCGCGCCCCGGCCGCCGGACTTGTGACGCAGGTCAACACCATTGTCGGCGCGCCCGCTTCGCCCCAGGCCGGGCCGATGTTCCGTATTGCCGTCAACAACGATGTCGATCTCGACGCCGAAGTGCCGGCGGTCCACATGATGAAGCTCAGTCCGGGCGCGACCGCACGGATCAGCCGCGATAACGGCCAGGACATCGTCGGGCGGGTAAGGCTGGTGTTGCCGCAGATCGACCGCAATACTCAGCTCGGCCATGTCAGGATTACCCTGACCGGCACGCCTGCGATCAAGATCGGCATGTTCGCGCAGGCCAGCATCGACGCCAAGCGCAGTTGCGGGGTCGCGATTCCACGCACCGCCATTGACCATCTCACGGTTCAGGTGGTCAAAGATAACACCGTCGAGACGCGGAAAGTCCGGGTCGGGCTTGTGTCCGATACGTCGACGGAAATCCTGGAAGGCCTCGAGGTCGGCGAAATCGTCGTAGCCGATGCCGGCTCTTCGCTGCACGATGGCGACCAGATCAAGACGACGTTTGCCGAGGAACTCGATCGGACGGTACGCTGATGGCTATGAATATTTCGGCATGGTCGATCCGCAATCCACTGCCGTCCGTCGTTTTTTCGATCGTCCTTCTGGTGTTGGGCTGGGTCAGCTTTACCAAACTTGCGGTGACGCGGCTGCCGAGCGCCGATATTCCCGTGATCTCGGTGGCGGTCTCGCAGTTCGGCGCCGCGCCCGCCGAACTCGAATCGCAGGTCACCAAGACCATCGAGGACGGCGTGTCGGGCGTCGAAGGCGTGCGGCATATTTCATCCTCGATCACCGACGGCCTGTCACTGACGACGATCCAGTTCGCGCTTGAAACCAACACCGACCGCGCGTTGAACGACGTC
>Ga0210394_10003055_pt1 | contig 21759 bp, 12 predicted proteins | sample IncBWC12MmetaG_FD_160121 | JGI IMG/M metagenome (GOLD analysis project Ga0210394, IMG submission 160121) | Forest soil microbial communities from Barre Woods Harvard Forest LTER site, Petersham, Massachusetts, United States - Inc-BW-C-12-M | ecosystem: Environmental > Terrestrial > Soil >...
CTATTTGATGACCTGGGGCACAAAAGGCTCCGGGCACGGCGAATTCAATCTGCCGCATTCCATCGCGATCGACGCGAAACGCCGGCTGTACGTTGCCGACCGCTCCAACAGCCGGATCCAGATTTTTGACGAAAATGGCAAGTACATCGATGAGTGGGACAATATTCGCTCGCCGTACGACGTCATGATGTCGGAGGATCAGTATCTGTGGGTGTCCGACGGCGTCAACAATAAATTCCTGAAGTACGATTTGAACGGGAAGCTGCTGTATTCGTGGGGAACCTACGGCTCGTTCGCGGGACAGTTCTGGGGCGTTCACCAGTTTGCGGTCGATTCCGCCGGGAATTTGTACGCGGCGGAAACGTTTGGGGGAAGAACGCAAAAATTCCGCCCGAAAAAAGGCGCCGATCCCGCAACGATCGTCGGCCAGCCGGGCAAAGTCCCCGCCTCCTGAGCCTCAAACTATTTGAATTTTGCCGCGACTGCAGCGACGCCCTGCGGTTCTTGGTGAGGCCGAAACTGCGAAGTCCGCTTGCGCTCGCGGCGAACACCGGAGGCAGTAAGCCCGATCATTCGAATCCGATGATCTTCCAGGTTTTGGGCGAACCAACGCTCGCCAACCCGAAAGCGCAAGACCGCGGACAACGTGCAGGAATATTCGCGTTGGGGCCCGCCGGCCGCCTTGTAGATGACTCCCGCCAAGCTGATCGGTAGCGTGTCGCCCTCTCCAACCATCTGTCGAATCCGCAAGACCTCACGGCAGGACGGTTCGTCGGTCTGGTCATTCGCGGTGAGATCGCCGAGTGAGATTTCGATTTCCTCAGCCCACACGTGTTTTGCGGTCTCATTTTCAAGCAGGAGCGAGATCGACTGCATGCCATCGAGTGCGGTGAATCCGATGCACGGCCGAAAGCCTGGAAACGCGTCCCTTGGGTCGGGATTCTTCACGGAGCGCCGGAAGCGCAGCGCGACGTAAACAAGAACGATACTGACGACGAGCAGATAAATGGTGTGCATGGCGATCATTGGATGCGGAGTTCCCCCTCGGCCGATTGAATGGCGGATCTTGCTGGGTTGGCGCGTCCGGACTGTTTTGGCGCATCGTTTGTTCGCCCCGCGCACGGCCCTGGACTGCACGCAACCAACGGGCCGGCTCCGAAGAAACGAATGCCCCGAAACGATTCCGCAGCCACAAAGATATTTAGCGGTTTCCGGCGGTGCTGTAAAACAAAGAGTCGCCGGCGTGTTCTCAATTCAATACGGGTACTCAGTTCGCGCATGCGGAAGGCTTACCGTCAGTCTCAGCTGCTTGGCGATCGTCTCGCTTGCGTGTGTGGAACTACGTGATCCAATGCTTCAGCGTGAGGACTTGTATCGGAAAAATCGATAGGTCCCTTTATGATTTCCTTATGAATTTTATTGTATTTTTTAATGCCGAAAAATACTGAAAGCTTCCGAGCGGGCCGGCAATTTTCGACGTGGATACGCGGGCTGTACAGGCAGTACTGGCGGATCGTTTTTCGCGCGTTGCTCTGCTCGCGTCGCCCTTCTCCCAAGCGGATCGTCCGCGCTAGTGAAGGAGAAAGTACCCACGGCGCTTCGAGCCTTGTAGAGGATTCCAATTCAACGAGACATGCCGACCAACCACAGTCCTCATCCATCCGATTCGGCTCCGAAAGCCGCTCTACCCAGGGTTCTCATCGCGACGACAGCCATGCTGGCTTTTGTGTCATTCTGGCGCGCGGCGGCCATCGTTCTGAATGACATGGGGTCGTCGGCCTTTTACGCCGGCGCCATCGCCGAGCACTTCATCGGGAAAACCGGCCCGTGGTTCATCCTCGCGATCATGTGCCTGGCGTACGCCGTGCGTTCGATTTACATCGAGAGCTGCAGCATGTTCGTACGCGGCGGCGTGTACCGCGTCGTGAAAGAGGCGATGGGCAGCATGCTGGCGAAAGTTTCCGTCTCGGCGCTGATGTTTGACTACATCCTGACCGGGCCGATCAGCGGAGTCTCGGCAGGGTTGTATCTGGTCGGTCTTCTGAACGAGCTTTTGCATTACATGCACTCCGCGCTCGTGCTTCCGGTGAACTTCACGGCCGCCACCTTCGCCGCGCTCGTGACGATTTATTTTTGGTGGGAGAACATCAAAGGGATTCACGAATCGAGCGAAAAGGCGCTGCGCATCATGTACGTCACGACGGTGATGGTCGTGGTCATGATCGCGTGGTGCGCCTGCACGCTCTACTTGAAGGGCGCTCATCTGCCGCCCTTGCCGCGGCTCTCGACCATCGTCTACTCCGACGATGCACTCGGCTGGCTGCGACATACGCACTTGCCGTATACCGTCGGGCTGATCGGCATCTTGATCGGACTGGGCCATTCCGTTCTGGCGATGAGCGGTGAAGAGACGATGGCGCAGGTGTACCGCGAAGTCGAGCATCCCAAACTGAAGAACCTCGAAAAGGCCGGCTTCGTCATTTTTCTTTACAGCTTGATCTTCACGGCGGGCGTCGCGTTCTTCGCCGTCATGATCATCCCTGATTCCGTGCGCCAGAATTTCTTCGATAATCCCATCGGCGGCTTGGCGATGTATCTCGTCGGCCCGATTCAGCTGCGCCTCGCGTTCCGCGGCTTCGTCGTCGTGGTTGGAACCTTGATGCTGGCTGGAGCGGTCAACACGGCTATCGTCGGCTCGAATGGCGTGATGAATCGCGTCTCCGAAGACGGCATTCTGCCGGACTGGTTCCGGCGCCCCCATCCTCGGTTCGGGACGTCTTACCGGATTTTGAATCTTGTCGTCGGGCTGCAGCTGCTTACGATTTTCCTGAGCGGCGGCAACATCTTTGTCCTCGGCGAGGCGTACGCCTTCGGCGTGATGTGGAGCTTCGCGATGAAGGGGCTTGCCGTGCTGGTGCTGCGGTACAAGCAGCCTGGCGAGCGCGAGTTTCGCGTACCGTTCAATTTGACGATCGGCGGGGTGGAAATTCCGATCGGGCTTGCCCTCATCACACTGATCCTGTTTGCCCTGTGCCTGATCAATTTGTTCACCAAGGAAGTCGCGACCCTTTCCGGAGTGGCGTTCACGATCGTATTTTTCGCGGTTTTCACCATCTCCGAACACGTCACGAAAAAGCACGGGTCGGCCCACAAGGACCTGGACATGTTCAACGTCGAGCCGGGGGACGCGCTGACGCCCGGTGGGCTCGGCGTCCGTCCCGGCAATGTCCTCGTGATGATTCGCAATCACAACACGCTCGATAATCTTTCCGCGGTGCTGAACCGCGTTCATCCCCGCGAAAAAGACGTTGTGGTGCTTCACCTCCGGCTGCTCGGCCGTGCGAGCTCGGGCGAACACGAGCTCAGCGCCAATGAGCTTTTCAGTGTCAACGAGCAGCATCTCTTTACGCACGCCTTGGCCCTCGCGGAGAAAAAAGGCAAATCGATCCACCTCGCCGTCGCGCCTGCCACCCAAAAATGGGACGGGATTTTGCTCGCTGCGCAGAGCCTCCAGTCCACGACGATCGCCTTGGGCATGTCCTCGTGGCGAGCGGTGGCCGATGAGGCGCGCATCGCGGGCCTCGCCTGGGAATCGCTGCCGGAGCCAAAGCCCCAGCTGACCCTCGAAATTCATACCCCCGGTGGCCAGGAACACATCTTTTATCTTGGGCCCCATGCCCCGCGGCTCACGTCCAAGGAAATCGATCTGCTGCACGGTCTGTGGCTCGAGTTCAGCAGCGAAGTGGCGCCTGAGGAGCTCCACCACCACGACGTCGTGCACATCGCCCTCGACGAGCTTCGCAAGAACATCGCCAATGGCCGCCGGGAAGAGATTATCGGCGCGCTGCGCGTACACCTCAAGGAAATTCGCGACCGCCGTACCTCCGCCAAGTAAGCCGCGCTACCATTGCCAGGTTGGAATTCGCGTCATGCGGGGAGACAGGGTTTCCACCGAGAAATAGAGAGTTCCACAATTTTTCCACAGGCTGGTTGGATTATCATGCCGGCTCTTTGCCCGGGCCTAGTGGACTGGGCGCAATCTTACGAGGAGTTTGAATGAAAGCGATTCTAGTCCCGAAAACGGGAGGGGTGGAAGTCCTTACGTACACGGACGTTCCCGACCCGAAGCCGAAGCCTAACGAAGTGATCGTGAAGGTTGCCGCGACGGGAGTGAACTTTATTGACGTTTATTTTCGCGAAGGACGTTACCCTATAACGCCACCCTTCATTCTGGGTCAGGAGGCTTCCGGAGTCGTCAGCGAGGTCGGGAGCGATGTCAAGGATTTCAAGCCCGGCGAGCGCGTTGCCTATACAGGAATCACCGGAGCCTATGCGGAATATGAAGCCATTCCGTCGGACCGACTCGTCCACGTCCCGGCGGGAATCACCGACCAGCAGGCCGCAGCTGCCTTGCTGCAAGGAATGACCGCGCACTATCTAACACGCAGCACCTACCCCTTAAAGCCGGGTGACATCGCCTTGATCCACGCCGCGGCGGGCGGCGTCGGCTTACTGCTGGTGCAAATGGCCAAGGCGCTCGGGGCGCGGGTCATTGGGACTGTGAGCACCGAGGAAAAGGCCAAGCTGGCGCGCGAAGCCGGCGCGGATGACGTGATTTTCTATACCACGCAGGATTTCGAAGTGGAGACCAAGCGCCTGACCGATGGAAAGGGCGTTCACGTGATCTACGACGGCGTGGGAAAAACCACATTCGATCAGGACTTGAATGTCCTGCGCCCTCGGGGCTATCTTGCGCTCTTCGGAGCCTCGAGCGGCCCGGTTCCGCCGTTTGATTTGAATAGGCTGGCGCAAAAAGGCTCTTTATTTGTCACCCGCCCCACGCTGGTACATCACATGGCGAGCCACGAGGAATTGCAGCAGCGCGCCGGCGACGTATTGAACATGATCGCGTCGGGCAAACTGAAGATGCGAATCGAGCATCTCTATGCACTGAAGGATGCCGCGCAGGCGCATCGAGACCTGGAGGGGAGAAAAACGACCGGGAAATTGCTCTTGATCCCGTAGCGCAATCGTGGAAATTTCATCGAGTTGAGTGGAGTTTCGGCCGGTTGTAGGCGGCGAAAGCGCGTCAAGTTGCATGCAATGGTTGCATACACATAGTTGCATACCCATAGTTGGTGCGATAACATCTCCGTTAAGCGTATTCGAACCGGGTGGTATTTCGGCCTGATTCTTTGATCATTCAATTCAAGGAGCGTCATGCCCCGCTTAAAGAGTGTTCCAAAACCTGCTCCCACGAATCTGGCATCGTTGATCCGGGGCCTTTACGGTCGCGTTGCTCGGCAACTCAAGGTGGATCCGTCCTACGTAAGCCGCGTCGCACGCGGAGAGCGGCAATCCGACGAGATTGAAGCGTCTCTCGAGCGAGAGCTGAAGCGCATCATGGCTCAGGTCCGATCGAATAGTAACGGTTCCGGCCGGCGCGCTGGAAAGCGTTCTCGAACGAAAGCTAAGAAAAAACGGGCTACGTAACGCTCCCGCATCAGAGTCAAGAAGCGCGGCACGGCGGCGATTGTGCCGAACGGAAGGGCTATTGCTGCTGATGCCCGGGCTGCTGCACCCTCTCCACAATCGGAGGCGGCTCAGGAGCCACGATCTTGTTCTCGCTGAGTTGTTCGCGACCGTCGTTGTCGATCGCGGGACGCACGCTCACATCTACCGAAAGCCTCTGACCGGCATGGCCCTTGTACACGCCGCGCACCGGCGCCACGTCTCCATAGTCGCGCCCATACGCGATCCGCACGTGCTGCAAACCGAGCGGCTGCCCCAGCGTTGGATCGAGTCCAACCCAGCCTGAGTCCGGAAGGTAGACTTCCGCCCAGGCATGCGACGCCGACCCTCCGATCACCTCCTGCAATTTCGCGTCCGGCGACGCGGCGCTGCTCGGAACCAGGTAGCCGGAAACGTATCGAGCCGGAAGGCCGCGCTTGCGGACCACTCCCAGGAGCAAATGCGCGAAATCCTGGCAGACTCCCGCGCTGGACGCGAGCGAATCCGTGATCGACGAATTCACGTGCGTCGCTCCCTTCACATATCTGAATTTTTCGTGAATCAAGGTGGACACTGCTTTGACAAATCCCGATGCGGTCCCGTCGAACCCGCCGCTGGCCGCGGCGATGAGTTCATCGAGTTGCGGCACGTGCGGGACGAAAGCCGTCGGCGCGATGAATTCGAGAAATTCTTCCTCGAGTTTTTCGCGGCGATCCTCGAGTTCGGAAAGCTTGATCCCGCCCTCGGGCAGGAGCGGGGCTTCGTGCGCGAGAACCACGGACTCCGCCTCGATTTTCAGGAAATGGTGCTCGGGAAGAATGTTGAATTGGTGCACCCAGTTGCCGAAGGAATCGCGATAGGAAGTGCCGCGCGAGGCGGGGTTGGTGAGCAGGCGAAACGAGAGACAGCTCTGCGTTTCGTCGTGGATCGGCCGGAGGCGGACCTCGTTGTAGCTTTCCGAAACCGGGCCGTCGTATCGAAATTCCGTGGCGTGTACCAGATGATATCGGTTCATGCGACCACCGCGTAGTAGAAGTAGTTTCGGGCGATGTCTTCGCCGATCGAGCCGCACATTTGAAGCATTTCGCTCAAATAGGAGTGCAGGCCCAACTGAAATATTTCCGTGATCCGGTCGTAGCGCAGCCTTTCGAGGACCTTGCCAGTCAACCGCTCGGCTTCGTTCGCATAAGATCCTGGACCCGTGCCGCTGATCGCGCGCAGGCCGGCCTGCACTTCCGTAATGCTGAAACGGATCGAGCGCGGATGCAGCGGATGCAAAATCAACATCTCGGCGACTTTCTCCGGCTCAATCGACGCGTGATATTTCCGGTGGTAGGCCTCGTAGGCCCCGACGGATTTGAGCACGGCCATCCACTGATGATTGTCCCCTCCGCCGATTTCGGCCGGCGCGTCGTAGAGGACGTGGTATTGCACGTCGACGAGCCGAGCCGTCATTTCCGCGCGTTCGATGAACCAGCCGATGCGAAGAAATTCCCAGCCTTCGTCATGTGGCAGGGTCGCGTCCGTCACGCCGTGAAAGCGGTGGCTGCCAAAGCGAATGGCATCGCAAAAGCGGTGCGGCCCAGCGACGATCTCCTCGTCCGGCTGGAAGCGGTTCACCGCGAAGTACAGGCTGTTGATGTCTTCCCACATTTCGCGGGAAATGAAATCGCGAATGGTTCGCGCGTTTTCCCGGGCCTTCGCGATGCACTGCACGATCGAGCTGGGATTGTCATGGCGGAACGCCAGAAATTCAAAAACGGCGCGCGCGTCCGCTTCGCCGTACAACGAGCGGAAGCGTTCCTCCTCGCCGGCCATCACGATCAGCGGATCCCAGTGCAGGCGATACTTGTCTTTGGACTGCTCCAGCACGGTGTGGAAATTCACATCGAGGATGCGTGCGGTGTACTCCGCGCGCTCGATGTAGCGAGCCAGCCAGAACAACGATTCCGCGATCCGCGACAACATTCAGTTTTCTCCGAACAGAACCCAAGTGTCTTTGCTGCCGCCGCCCTGCGAGGAGTTCACCACCAGCGAGCCTTGTTGCAGGGCGACGCGCGTCAGCCCGCCCGGCACGATCGTGACTTTCTCGCCGTCGTACAAACAGTAGGGACGCAGGTCGACGTGGCGCCCGGCGATCGATCCAGTCGCTGCGTCGTACGAAGGCACGCGCGAGAGCGGCAGGACGGGCTGCGCGATGTAATTCCGCGGGTCCGCCTTGATACGCTCCTTGAAATCCTCGAGCCTTGCGCGATCCGCTGTCGGACCCATCAGCATGCCGTAGCCGCCGGACTCGCCCACAGCCTTCACAACGAGTTCGGGCAGGTGATCGAGAACGTAGGCGAGGTCTTCCTTCTTCGAGCACAAATACGTTTCGACGCTGCGAAGAATCGGATCTTCGCCCAGGTAATAGCGAATGAACGTGGGCACGTATGCGTAGATCGCCTTGTCGTCGGCGACGCCGTTGCCGACCGCGTTCGCCAACGCCACATTCCCCGCGCGGTACGCGCCCATCAGGCCGGGCACGCCCAGCACGGAATCCGGCCGGAAAGTCAGCGAATCCAGAAATTCATCGTCCACGCGGCGATAAATCACGTCGACGCGATTCAGGCCGTGAATCGTTTTCATGTAAACGATTCCGCCATCGACGATTAGGTCGCGGCCTTCGACGAGCTCAATGCCCATCTGCTGCGCGAGGAAGCTGTGCTCGAAATAAGCGCTGTTGTAAATACCGGGAGTCAGCAGGGCGATTTGCGCGTCGTTTCCTCCGCGCGGTGACAGGCTGCGCAGGATGCGCGCGAGTTCGGCGGGGTAGTGGTTGACGGGAAGGACCTCGTACTCCGAAAAAGCGTCAGGGAAAGTGCGCATCATGACGAGGCGGTTTTCGAGCACATACGAAATTCCGCTGGGCGTGCGCACGTTGTCTTCGAGAACGCAGTAGTCGCCCGTCTTGGAATCGCGCACCAGATCGATGCCGCAAATGTGCGTGTGAATTCCTCGCGGCACCTCGATCCCGATCACTTCGCGCAAGAAATGCTTGCAAGAGTAGACGAGCGAACGGGGAATCTGGTGGTCGGCGAAAATCCGCTGCTTGCCGTAAACGTCCTGCAAAAATAGATTCAGTGCCACTACGCGCTGCGCCAGGCCGGCCTCGATACGCCGCCATTCGGAATTCGGAATGATCCGCGGGATCAGGTCGAAGGGAAACAGCCGCTCCGTGCCGCGCCCGTCGCTGTATACCGTGAAGGTGATGCCCTGGAGCAGAAACGAAAGATCGGCGTGCTGCCGGCGCTCTTCAAATTGCGCGGACATCATCGCGCCGAGCTTCTCGAAAATCTTAGCGTAGTGCGGCCGCGGCACGCCGGGCGCCGAAAACATTTCGTCGAAAAACGGACCGACTTCGTAATCCACAAATAGCCCATCAAGGGGCTGCTTGGAGGGGACTGATGCCATGATGCAACTTTACCAATATCGCTGCACATCCGGCGGAAGAAAGAATCTATCCGAGCCATCAGAAATCCGGAGAGCAGTGACCCGGCGCGATGTGAAACGCGACTACCAAGCCGTGAGAACGAATTTGAGGGCAGCTCAGTTTTCATTGAGAGAACCGACTGAGAGCTGCAAGTCGCTTGTTTTCAGTATTGTGTAGGGATTCCCATCGACCAGCCCTGGCGACCGCTCCTTTGCCGAACTAGCGACGGATCCTTGGAGCTTCTCGCCTCTAATGCGCGGGCCGATCACCCCGGATTGGTCTCGAAGTTACTGCAGCTACTGGTTTTTCGAGCGTCGCCGTGCGATTCTTACGGGCGCATTTCTTATTCTAAAGGCAGAAACGCCGGCGTGCCCATACAGCCCCCACTTAGCAGCGAACTGCGCGAGCATAGCGCGGCCGAATCCGCGCGTCTGCAGCAGGAATTTTCCGCGACCAAGGACGGCCTGAACTATACGCGGCAACGATCGTCGCTTGTGGACTCCATGGTACGCCGTTTGTGGCCGCAAATCGTCACTTCCGCCGCCGAGATCGCTCCAGTCGTCGTCGCAGCCGTCGGAGATCTGGGCAGGCAGACCCTGTTTCCATATTCTGAAATCGAGATCCTGGTTCTCGCGGAAACGCGCGAAGCGGCTCAAAAATTCCACAATGCTGCCCAGCAGCTGTCGCACGGGATGAGCGAGATCGGCCTCAAGTGCGCCGCGAGCGCGGTTGGGGCCTCAGACTTCATCCAGTTTGATTCCGATCGCGTGGAGGCGATTCTCTCCCTTCTCGACTTCCGATTTCTGGCCGGCGACGAGGAACTGTTCGGGAATTTTCGGAACCGAATCTTTCCTGAAATCATGGTCCGTGAAGCCCAGTCCCTGGTCGAGCGCCTCGCCGAAACGGCACGCACGGGCCACCGCAAATTTGCGAACACCATTTTTCACCTCGAACCGAACGTGCGAGACGCTCCGGGCGGTTTTCAAGACTACCTGACGGCGTGCTGGCTGGCGGCGTTGTCCGCCATGGAAAAAAATGGCGGCTGGCCCGAGCCGGAGTCTTTGTTCTCGCCCGCAAACCGTCAATCGATGGAATCGGCGCTGGCCTTCTTCGCATCGGTGCGCTGTTTCCTGCACCTTCGCAACAAGCGAGACTTCAATCTTCTCACTTGGGACGCTCAGGACGATTCGGCGGCGCAGGGAATCGGACTCGCGAAATCCGGCTCCTGCAGCGCCACCGACTGGATGCGCGTCTATTTTTCCCACGCGCGTGCCGTCGAGCATATTTCCGGCCAACTGCTCGAGGAAATGCCCGCCGCGCAGTCCCTTTTTTATAGGCAGCTCGAAACCTGGCGCAAGGGATTTTCCGACGAGGATTTCTCCGTCGTGGACGGACTGATTTTTTTCCAGAAGCCGGAGAATCTGGCCGATCCTGCTTTGACGTTTCGGGCCTTCCGGCTGATCGCCCAGCGCGGTTTTAAGTTAAGCCCGACGGCCGAACACCAACTGGAAGAAGTCCGTCCGCGGCTCGCCGAGCACCTTCCGAGCGGCTCCGAATTTTGGCGGTTTCTCGACGACATTTTACCGGAACTGCACGCCGCGGACGCCTTACGCTCGATGCACTCGCTTCACCTGCTGAAGCTGTTTCTGCCGGAACTCTCAGGAATCGACGCGCTGGCACTGCGTGATGTCTCCCACCGCTTCACGGTGGACGAGCACACCCTGCAGGCGATTGAAAATCTGCACGCCCTCCGCCAATCGAAATTCAAATGGGACGAGCGCTACGCCGGCATCCTGAGCGAACTCGACCAGCCTGAGCTGCTTCATCTCGCAATTCTGCTGCACGACACCGGCAAAGGCGTCGCGCCGGTCGATCCCATTCCCGCGAGCCTGGAAATCGCCGGCAAATGCCTCGCGCGGCTCGAGCTTCCCAAGGCAGACCGCGAAACGGTTCTCTTCCTGATCGCGCACCATCAGGACTTGGGAGCCGGGTTGCGGCGGGACATTTTCGACCCGCGCACCATATCGCAGTTCGCGGAGAGCATTGGCAGCCCGGAGCTGCTCAAGATGCTGTGCCTTTTCACGTATGCGGACATCAAAGCCGTCAATCCCGAAGCGCTGACCCCGTGGAAAGCGGAGGACCTGTGGCAGCTTTATATTGGCACGGCCAATTATTTCAATCGCAGCGTGGATGAGCGCGTTCATGGCGACGCCAACGATGAAGTTCTGAACCATCTTCGCTCGCTCGCCGCTGCGGCGGGACAAAAGCTGCAAACATTTCTGGACGGTTTGCCGCGGCGATATCTTCGCACCCATCCCGTCGACGAGATTCTGCGGCATTTTGAGATGGCGGGCCGCCTCGGACAGGATCCGGTGCAGTTGGCGCTGAAGCGCTCGCGCCACTGGTACGAGCTGACGGTAGTGACGAAGGACCGCCCGCGGCTCTTTTCTACGGTCGCCGGAGCTTTGGCCGCTTGCGGCATGAACATCGGAAAGGCCGGAGCGTTCTCAAACGCCGGCGGCACGGTCGTCGACACGTTTTCGTTTACCGATCGCTATCGCACGCTGGAAATGAATCTGCCCGCCTGGGAGCGCTTCAAGACCACGGTCCACGACGTCCTTGCCGGAAAACGCGATCTCAAACGAATGCTGCGCGAGCGGCTCGAAATGGAGAAAGATCAGCCCGAAAAAACTGTCGTCCTGCCACAAATTCAATTTGACAATGAATGTTCCGCGCACAGCACGCTGATCGAGATCATCACCCAGGATCGGCCCGGCCTGTTGTATCAGATCAGCTCGGTCTTCGCCCAACAGGAATGCAACATCGACATCGCGCTGATCGATACCGAAGGCCAGACCGCTATCGACGTGTTCTACCTGACCTCGGCCGGCGGAAAACTCGCGCCCGAACTTCAGGAACGCCTGCGCCAGTCCCTCGTCAAGGAACTCTCCGACTAGAACTCATTTAGCTCTGCTGACATCCATCATGTGGATTTGCAAGTTGTTGTAGCCCGGGTCTTTAGACCCGGGGGATCTGCGAGTGACGAAACAGACGAACCCCGCCTCTAAAGAGGCGGGGTACAGCAGTAGCCGGGAATCGCTACTCGGAGCGACAGAAGGACGCATTTTGCCAAGCGATTTCAAACAGCCAGTTATTTCATGAATGTGCTTGGCTTGGTTGCGGCTCCAGCAACCGCCCCTCATCCAATCGATGGGTTTCGGCGTATAGTGGATGTATAGAAAAGTTAGCGGCACAGCTGGTGCCTGGAGGCTTGTGATGTTGGTTAAACGATCCCGTGACCTGAAGTACTCGGACGTAACCCCTCGCGAGGCGTACCTGAATCGCCGCAAATTCCTTCAGGGATTAGGGATAGCGGGAGGGTTGGCTCTGGCGGGGAAGGGCATCGCTGATTTGATCAACCCATCGGCGCGTGCATATGCTGCCGCCAAGCTTTCGCCGCTGACCCCCAGCCCCTTCAGCACCACCGAGAAGGTGACGGACGAAAAGTATGTGGCGACTTACAATAATTTTTATGAATTTGGCACGGATAAAGGCGATCCCGTGAAAAACGCCCAGAAATTCGTGACTTCACCCTGGGAGATTTCCGTCGAAGGCGAATGCGCCAAGCCGCGCAAATACACAATGGACGAAATCCTGAAAATCGCGCCGCTCGAGGAACGCATCTATCGCCACCGCTGCGTCGAAGCGTGGTCGATCGTGGTGCCGTGGATTGGATATTCGTTGAGCACGATCATCAAGCTGGCGGAGCCGAATTCCAACGCGAAGTTCGTCGCCTTTCAAAGCTATTTTGACAAAAAGCAGATGCCCCTGTGGGGCCGCGCAGGGATCGATCTTCCCTATATCGAAGGCCTGCGAATGGACGAGGCTATGCATCCGTTGGCGCTTCTTTGTGTCGGGATGTACGGCGAGACGCTGCCGAATCAGGACGGCGCGCCGGTTCGCATGGTGATTCCCTGGAAGTACGGATTCAAGAGCGTCAAGTCTCTGGTCAAAATCAAATTCGTGAAGGATCAGCCGCCGACGACGTGGAACATCACCAACGCGCATGAGTACGGCTTTTACTCCAACGTAAATCCGAAGGTGGATCACCCGCGATGGAGCCAGGCCCACGAAGTTCGCCTGCCGGGATTCTTTAAGAACACGCCCACGCAGATGTTCAACGGCTACGGCGATCAGGTGGCAAGCCTCTACAACGGCATGGATCTAAAGAAATATTACTGACGAAAGAGAAGCTATCATGAATTCCATTTTGACCAGTAAATGGACAAAGGTATTCGTGTTCCTGATCTGTCTCGTCCCGTTGGGCGTGCTGATCTGGGAGGCCTTCACCGGCAATTTGAGCTCGAACCCCACTCAGTTTCTCGAGCATGCCACGGGAGATTGGACGCTGCGGTTCGTGGCCATCACGCTGTGCATCACGCCGCTGCGCAAGCTCATCAAGCAGCCTCAACTGATCCGTTTCCGCCGCATGCTGGGTCTTTTCGCGTTTTTTTACGGCTGCTGCCACTTCGCCGTCTACCTCACGTTTGACCAAATTTTCAACCTGCATGGCATCTGGGCGGACATCGCGAAGCGGCGCTACATCACAGTCGGATTCACGGGTTTCGTGCTGATGATTCCGCTTGCCATTACATCGACTGCCGGATGGATTCGCCGCATGGGCGGGCGCCGGTGGGCGACGCTGCACCGCGCGATCTATCTTACGGCGGTCCTGGGCGTGATTCATTTCTGGTGGCTCGTTAAGTCGGACATCCACCTTCCGCTCGAATATGCCGCCGTGTTTGCAGCGCTGCTCGGGTGGCGCGTCTACGAACACTATGCAAAGCTCCGCCGCGGCGTGGCCCCGGCGATTCCGGCCCGCAAGGGACAGACTTCCACCGTGCAGGACTAACTCCGGCCAACCCTTCCCGGGAATTTGCGTTTTTGCCGCGGCGGTGGATAGAATAAACTCTCCTGGCTCTCGAAAATAAAATGTCATCTGAATCGCCGCAAACGCAATCCATTCCGGAAGAGAAGTTCGGGTTCGCCTACTGGGCGGACCGCGTGTTAGAAGAGCACTCGAACGTCGGCGGCGCCCTGCCCGCCGGGCCGATCCACGACCTCCGGATTTCCCTGCGCCGCTGCATTCTCATCTCGGAAGTGATGAGAGATCTCGATCCGTCGTGCGACTGGAAGGCGATGCGCAAGTCGGCCCGGCGCACGTTTCAGCGGCTCGGGACGCTTCGGGACACGCAAGTCCTGAACGAGTGGATCGAAAAGCTGGGCGCGCCGGGCGAGGCTTCGACGGACGCGCTTCTCGACATCCTGAAAAAGCAGCACGAGCAGGACCGAATCGATGCACGCGCCTCCGTCCGCGAGTTTGACCGCAAGGAATGGCGCGGCTGGCGCCGGGAATTTGCAAAACATTACCGTCATGTGGTTTCCGACCGCGCCGCGTGCGAATCACTCGTCCTCGAAATGCTGGAAAACGTACGCGCGCTGAATCGCCGAGCGCAGCGCAGCGCAAGCCTTGGCGCCTACCATCGCCTACGGGTGGGACTGAAGAAATTCCGCTACGCCGTCGAAAATTTTCTCCCTACGTTGTATCCGGTGTGGGAACCCGACCTGAAGCTTTTGCAGGACTTGCTGGGAGAAATTCACGACCTCACGGTCCTCGACCAGATGATCCTCAAGAACCAAAGCCTGTTCGAGGAAACGGCGCTGGCCGGGTGGCGCTCGAAGGTGGAAGAGCAGCGATCGTCGCGCCTCGCACAGTATCGCGAGAAGGTCGCCGGAAAAACGTCTCCCCTGCGGATGTGGCGCGACAGCTTGCCCGCGGAAAAGGATTTGCGCGCGGCTGGGCTTGCGCGCCTGGGCGAGTGGTCCTCTTTCGTGACGCCCGATTTTCCCCGCGCGCGCAGAATCGCGCGGCTGTCCCTCCAGTTATACGACGGGCTCGCGAGTTGCGGCCTGATGAGCACGGAATCGCAATTCGACGAGCGATTCGTGCTAAATGCTGCGGCGCTGCTCCAGGACGCCGGGCGATTCAAGAAGAGCAAGGCCTACCACAAAGAGACTTATCGGATGATTCGCAAGCTCACACCGCCGCTCGGTTGGTCGAAACAAGACCTCGAGTTTGCGGCGATCGTCGCGCGATTCCATCGCCGCGCTCTGCCGTACCCGGATCATGCCAGGCTCAGCGTCTACGAACTGCCGCTGCGGCAGACCCTGATTCGCCTCGTAGCCATTCTTCGGCTGGCGAACGCGTTTCAGACGAAGCCGTACCGCTCCATCCGCCGCCTTCAAGTCGAAAATGGCCCGGACTACCTAGCCGTACGCGCCGAAGGTTTCCGCGAAAACGACCCTACCCACGCGAAGCTTTCTGTCGCGCAGCGCTTTTTCGAATTTGCTTTCCAACGTGCCGCGCGCTTCCTCCCGCCCGACACTCGCACCATGCTCCCTCAAATCGTCCGCCCGGACGCCCAAAGCGACGCCGCTTAAGTAGCGACGCACTCCAAATTCTGATTTTGTCGCTCTGAAGGACTTGCCGCTAGAATGCCAAGCGCAGAGAAAACTGCATCTCACGCGGATCCTGCGAGCTGGTAATTGAGCCGAAGGGCGAATTCGCGGCAGTGCTGAACGTCCGGCCAGACCCGACCGGCGCATTAAAATTCGGGTGGTTGAAGAAATCAAATATGTCCAACCGAAACTGCAGGTTCATCGTCTCCCGCAGAGGAAATTGCTTCTGAAGTGTAGCATCGAAGTTGTCAAGTCCTGGACCGACAACCGTATTGCGGCCCACATTCCCGTAGGTAAACAGCGCGGGTTGCGAAAAACATGTCGTATTGAACCATTTGGATGGCGTTTTCGGTCCATTATTCGGGTTGCAGACAAAATTCGGCCGCTGTGAGTTTACAGGAGTTCCGTTGTTGGCGTTGTCGTTGGGAAGATTCACTGTAAAGGGCGCTCCGCTCTGCAGGGTCCAAATACCTCCTACCTGCCATCCTCCGAACGCGGTGTTCATCCAACGCCGGGAGTCCCTCAGGAAGGGAATCTGATAGAGGAAGTTGGTCACGAAACGATGCCGATGGTCGAAATCCGAAGGTCCCGACTCCGCCGCATAGTTGCTCATGTCCTGCGGCACGTTCGGCCCAGCATTGTCCGCACCGGGATTCGACGCGTCGTCCAACGCTTTAGACCACGTGTAGACCGAATTAACGACGAGGCCATGCCAAAGGCGCTGCGTAAGGTTGAGCGCCAGCGCATTGTACTTTTCCCAACCGTCCCACGAGATCGTCGTGAACCCGCTCATCGCTGGAATGGGCCGCACATGACCGGCACCGGGAGCGAGTGCACTATCCGGGAAGAGGTTCTGCAACGCCTGATTGTCGGCATGCACGGTGTACGATCCGATGTACTGCGCTTCGAAAGATGTACTGGAGGAGAAACTGTGTTGGACAGACAGATTCCATACGTTGTTGTACTCGATCTTAAAATCGTGGTTGAGGTTATTCCCGCTGACCGAACCCGTTGGGGTAGCTAGAATATTTTCCGTGGTGGATGGGGGAATCACCACTCCGGCGGGAACAGTCACCGACTTGGCGTAATAGAAGGGCAGATTTAGCGCAGCGTTCTGAATAATGTTGTATGCGGCTTGGTTGGTGTAGATTCCAAACCCCGAACGGATCACGGTGTGATGATCCGGTAAGGCCCAGGCCAGTCCTATTCTGGGAGCCAGCCGCAGGGGACGCATTTGAAGCAGGCTTCGGTCCCAACCAGCCTTCGCGGAACTGACGACTGGAATGGAAGCCGGAATGTTGCCAAGCAGAGCGGACGCCGCCGGGGAAATTTGGCCCGCGTCATTGCTGGCGACGACAAACTCACCGCCCGGCACCAGGACGTTTATGATTGCCATGTTGTTATTCGCGTCCGCTAGGTTCTGGTTGTACTCGTAGCGTAGACCGACGTCGAGTTTTAGACTGGACGTGATCTGCCACCCGTCTTCGATGTAGAGATGTGCCCAGTCCGTGCGGCCCTGTAACGCTCCTCGCCCTACCTGCCCCGCCGAACCAGAATTCGGCGCTCCCAGAAGGAAATCACCCAAGGCGCTGCCAGTGAATTTGTTGTTTATAAAACCGAACGTCCCTCGTGCGTTTTGTGCGTTCACGGGCTCGACATTCAAGTGGATAAAGTAGCCACCAAATTTCACAGTATGCGCGCCATGGTGCCACAGCACGTTGTCATATAGCTCATAGTCGTTGTCCTTGCGTGTGACGTACTGAGTCGATTCACCCATCGTGGAAAATCCGGTAATCGCAGCCTGGGGATACCCTGTGTCCAGAGGATTGGAAGTCACGCCCTGCAGTCCGGTGGGTCCGGCAAAATTGATCCCAGCGTTCGGGCTCGATTGCCCGCCGCCAACCCACATCCAACCGAAGCGCAGTTCATTGATCCAGGACGGGCTGAAGACATGGTTCCAAGTCGCCGAGAGATTGTCGGTGTGGGTTCGCAGGTTATACCCAAACCCTGGCAACAACGCCTCGTTCAGTGCTCCCGATCCGAAAGGATCGAATTCGTTATCGTCGAAAATCGACCCGCGAATAGACGCACTGTCACTGGAACTGAAAGTATGGTCGATCCGGGCGTTGTACTGGTTTACCCCGATGGTAGAGAGGCCCGTAGCGCGAAGATTGTTGCTTCCGGTCAGGCCGGGCGTCGGCAACGGAATTACTGCCAGCAGCGCGGCTGCCACCGGGTCGATAGTGGGGATGGTATCATTTGGATACATGGTCGTGGTGCCGGGAATGTGGACCGTAATCCCTGATCCCGTGAAGTTGCCAGTGCGCTCCAAAGCGGTCGGAACGTTGAACAACTGGGTTTGAGACTTTCGAATCCGCACACCCTCGTAATCGAGGAAGAAAAACGTCTTGTCCTTCTGAATCGGGCCGCCAAAACTCGCGCCGAACTGGTTCTGCTTATAGGGTGGGATCGGTTGAGCTGGTGAAACAAAGAAATTCTTCGCGTCGAAGACGTCATTCCGCACAAACTCAAATGCGCTGCCGTGAAATTGATTGCTGCCGGATTTGGTGATGACGTTGATGATCCCGCCAGATTTTCCGCCAAACTCGGCGTCGTACGAGGTCTGGTTGACGGTAACTTCCTGGATGTCGTCGACTGACGGGCTCAGAACCAGGTTGTTAAACGCCTCATCTGTGACGGATACGCCATCGACCAGATACAAGTTGTGCCCAGTGCGCTGCCCCAGAATTCCGAAGACCAATCCTGTCTGCTGTAGCGCCGACCCTCGCGTGCCCGCCGGAGGGATTGTCACTCCAGGCGTTAGTCCGACCAGATCGATAAAATCACGTCCTTTAAGGGGAAGGTCGATCACCTGTTGCTGCTGGATGGTGTCCTTGATGGCTGCCGATTCCACTTGCAGCAGGCCGGTCTCGGCTGTCACTGTTACGACATCGTTCTGCTCTCCCAGCTGCAGCGAAAACGACTGCCGCAGTTTGTCCCCTGCGTGCACGACTATGCCGGACTGTGCCGCCTGCTTGAACCCCTTTGCGCTGACCGTGAGCTTGTACTCTCCGACCGGCAGCTGTGCGAGCAGAAATTCGCCGGACGCATTCGCCGGTGCCGTATATTTCAGTGGCGTCCCACCCTCAACGGCTTCAACCGTGGCTCCCGCGACGGTGGCTCCGGAAGGGTCCAACACCTGTCCCGAGATCTCCGCCGTGTTCATTTGACAGAACCCTGGCGTCCCGGCCAACGCGATCAAACCGGCGAGACAAATTGATGCGTAGGCAATGATTGTGGTTCGCTTCAGCACAACTAGGCCTCGATTTGGAGCAGGATTCCTGCCGCGACTTCGCGTATGAAATGTTCAAATGGGGCCTTTTTCGGGAATGGCGTTCACACAAACAACCACCCAGCCACGCCGCGACGACGTCACCCCGTTCTGCGAGTTTGAAACTACACTGAAATCGAAATCTGGCGCTGTAAGGATGTTGTAAAAAGCCGAGGATCCGGGAACAACGGAAAATGCTGCGAAAGGGGGAAGATTTAAATTGATGAACGCCGCTAAGTTACAGGTGCGACGTGAGTTAGTGTAGCGAAAACAATCAGGAGGAAACCGCTTCGGTTGTCTTGGTTCCAGGTTGTCGAACAGAGTGTTCCGCACACGGCAAATGCAGAGTGAACGCGCTGCCGCGCCCCGGAGCGCTCTTGACCGTGACCTCGCCGCGCATCGCTTCCATGATGCTTTTCGCCAGGGGCAACCCGAGGCCGGTGCCGTGAATTTGCGCCGCCATCACGTGCGGGCTGCGGTAGAACGGCTCGAAAATGTGCCGCAGCTCCTCCGGCGCGATTCCGATCCCGCGATCGGTGACGCTGATCTGAACTTCTCTCCCCGTCATGCCGTGTTCGGCGACGCGCGCCTCGATTCCAATCCATTTTTGATCGTTGCCGTATTTCAGCGCGTTCGTAATCAGGTTCTGCACACACTGGGAAAGGGCCGGAAGGTCGCCCGCGACCTGCGGCAGGTTCGGTTCAACTTGCTGTTCCACGTGGAATCCGGCCGTTCGAATGAGTCCCGCGGTGCCGGAAAGCGCGGCGTCGAGAATCTCCGGCACCTCGAGCGAACGCACGCTGTAGCGCTGCTTGCCCTCGCGAATCGCCGCGAAGAGCAGTATCTGCTCCACCATCTCGAACAGCTTTCTGGCCTGCGCGCCAATCACCGATCCGTACTGCTCGAGCTGCGGCTTTCCTTCGACGACGCCGTGCGCGATATTTTCTGCCGCGGAGCTGATCACGGTCAGCGGAGTCCGCAGCTCGTGAGAGACCGCAGTGACGAAGTCCATTTGCAACTTCGCAAGCTTTTGGGCGCGCGTGCTGGTGAAGATCAGGATGGCCATGCTGATCACGAGCAGGAAGAGCACGCCAAAGCTGATTGCCAAGTCGCGGCGCCGAGAATCCGCAATGAACGCACCCAGCGCGCCTCCGCGCCGATGCCGCACAATTAGATGCCAGTCCTGATCCGCTCCGCTGTCTGCCATAAGCGGAAACCACGTCACTGCGGCCGAAGCTGCCGGACCGTTTTCCTCGGAAGGCGTATGGAAGATGTGGATCGGAGAGCTTCGGCCGGCGTCAGGACGGCGGCCAAAAATGTTCATCGTTCCGTCCGCATCGGAAACCTCCGAATCGCCAAAGCCCGCGTCGGAGGAATAGAGAGACCCTCCCATCCCTTTGCCGGTTGTGACTGCCACCTGATAGTCCAGTCCCTCGGTGCCGCTAAAATATCGTTGAGCCAGCGAGGGAAGAATGTTGTCGCGCAGATCGTTTCGGTCGAGCACGACCACGATCCAGTCAACCTCAGCGCGAGGCGGGGGCTGCGTCGACCCTGTGGCCGAGGAGATCGGAACAAGGGGCCGGACCAGCGCGGGAATTTCAGGATCGAATCGCCAACCGGCCAAGGTCCCGCCGGCATAAATGCGGTTTTCGAACGCGGCGTTTGTGTCTCGAGCGGATGCAGTATTCGTTTCGCCTGTAGAGGACTCGACGCCATCGGGCAGAGTCTGCGAGCTGGACTTTTGGAGATCCTCGCTTAACGAGTGCAAACTCGACGGCCACTCGAGGGGTTCGAATCGCTCGCGCGATGTTGCAAGCTGTAGCAGTGGTGCGTCCGCGCTCTCTCCGGTCCGCGCGATGTAAACTCCCGAAACGAGGTTCGGATTCGCCGTCGTCCTTTTCCAATCGGCGAATCTTGCCGCGTACAGGTTCAAGTCCTTTGCGGCGTTCGCGTCGGAGTCTACGCGGAGCGCGACGCAAATGTCGGAGAATGCGCGGAAAAAATCGAGATGCCAGTTGATCATGGACATCTGCAAGCTGTCGGCCAGGCGGATGCTCGTGGCCTCGCTGACCTGGCCGCTCCAGCGGTACTGCAGCACGCCCAACACGATCACCACGATCACCGCTAGAACGATGATGACCGTCGAGAACTCGCGTTCTTTCATGGGCAGTTTCATGATGGACGCTGACTGGATCCTCTCACGAAATCTCTACGTTTTGTCATTGCGAGCGAAGCGAGGAATCTCTCTGTGTTTTTGGGCCCGGGAACGATTCCTCGCTTCGCTCGGAACGACAAACAAAATTGCGACGGCGTCTGCATTCCGGCTACGACTTGAACTTGTAGCCCAGTCCCTGCACCGTCAGAATGAATTTGGGTTGTTTCGGATCATCTTCCAATTTTTGGCGCAGGCTGGCGATGTGTACGTCCACGGTCCGCGTGTACATATCCGCGCTGTAGCCCCACACCTGTTTCAGCAGCTCCTCGCGCGAAAGCGTCGCGCCACGCCGCTCGAGGAAGTAGCGCAGCAGTTGAAATTCGCGCGCGGAAAGATTCACCGGCTTTCCGTCGCGCTGGGCTTCGGTCCCCAAAAGGTCCACATGGATGGACCCGAAATCGACGCCGCCAGATTGCACCGAGCCCGCCGGTCGAATGGGCGCGCGCCGCATGAGCGCCTCGACACGAGCCACGAGCTCGAGCATGTTGAAAGGTTTTGTGACGTAGTCGTCCGCGCCGATTTTCAGGCCGCTCACTTTATCGCTCGTCTGCCCGCGCGCGGTCAGCATCAGAATCGGCGTGATAAGCCCGGCTTCGCGGATGCCCTTGCAGACGTCGAAGCCGTCCCGTTTAGGCAGCATGACGTCCAGGATGATCAGGTCAAAGGGAAGCTGCGTGGCCTTTTCAAATCCCTCGTCGCCGTTGGCGGCGC
>Ga0210394_10003056_pt1 | contig 21749 bp, 19 predicted proteins | sample IncBWC12MmetaG_FD_160121 | JGI IMG/M metagenome (GOLD analysis project Ga0210394, IMG submission 160121) | Forest soil microbial communities from Barre Woods Harvard Forest LTER site, Petersham, Massachusetts, United States - Inc-BW-C-12-M | ecosystem: Environmental > Terrestrial > Soil >...
GCTGTCGAAATCCCTCGGTAGAAGATCCCCGGCGCAAGGGTACTACGGCGGCTGGCCGCCGCCTGCGGGCAGTGCGCGCCGCCGTGCGCACTGCCGGTACGCAGCGCCGGGCGGTTGCGCTATTCTGGCCGCCCACAACAATTCGTAACTCGAAGGGGGTCGGCCGTGGCGCAGGTCTCTGCCGCGCGGCTCGCGCGCACAGCGGGCGTACGCCGCGAGGATGAGTCGCGGTGCTGACCCGGCGTGCGCTCATGCTGGCGGCCGCGGCAGGGTGGCTGCGGCCGGGCGCGTCGCGCGCGCAGGTGCCGGGGGCTGAGGCCGTCGCGACTCTCGGTACCCTGCCGGGCAAACAGCCCCTCATCCAGCGTGCTTTCCGTCCGCCGAATTTCGAGACGCCGCTGGCCGATCTCGCGGCACCTTTCACGCCCAACGAGGTGTTCTTCGTGCGCTACCACCTGCCGGTCATCCCGCACCTGGATCCGGAAAGCTGGCGGCTGCAGATCGGCGGGGCGAGCGCCCGCCACCCGCTCACGCTGACCTTGCGCGAGCTGCAGCGCGATTTTCCCCACGTGCAGCTGGCCGCGGTGAACCAGTGCGCGGGCAACCGGCGCGGCTTGTTCTCACCGCGCGTGCCGGGCGTGCAGTGGGGCGACGGTGCGATGGGCAACGCGTCGTGGACCGGGGTGCGGCTGCGCGACGTGCTGCGGCGCGTGGGTGTGGCCGGCGATGCGCTGGAAGTGGTGTTCAACGGGGCCGATGCGGCGGTGCTGCCGCAGACCCCGGATTTCGTGAAGAGCCTGCCGGTCGAGCGCGCACTCGATGAGAGCACACTGCTCGCGTTTGTGATGAACGGTGAGCCGCTGCCGCACTGGAACGGCGCCCCGGTGCGGCTCGTGGTCGCGGGCTGGACCGGGACCTACTGGATGAAGCACCTCACCGATATCCGCATCGTGCCCGCGCCGTTCGACGGTTTCTGGATGAAGTCCGCCTACCGCGTGCCGACCGGCGCCTTCCCGGGGGCGCGCTTCGCCAGCCAGGAAACCCCCGAAACCACGCCGATCACCGAGATCCTGGTGAATTCCCTCATCATCGCGCCGCGCGCGGGAGCGCAGCTGCGCTCGGGTACACCGGCCGCGGTCACCGGCAAGGCCTGGGATGGCGGCGCGGGCATCGCCGCGGTGGAGGTTTCCACCGACGGCCGCCGCAGCTGGCGTACTGCCGTGCTCGGTCGGGATCTCGGGCGCTTCGCGTGGCGCGATTTCCGGCTGCCGCTCGACACTTCGGGCAAGGGACCGCAGGTGATCGCCGTGCGCGCCCGCAGCCGCAGCGGCGCCACCCAGCCGGACACGCTCACCTTCAATCCATCGGGTTATCACGACAACATTGTCCAGAGCGTGACGGTCGAGGTCGCATGAGGCGCATGCGCATCGCCCTGTCAGTGGCGGGCGCCGTGGCGGCGGTAGCCGCTGGCGGCGCGCTGCCTGCGGCCGGCGCGGGCGAGGTCACCGAGCTGCGCGACGGGCCGGCGCGCGATCTCACCCTCGGACGCTGTAGCATCTGTCATAGCGTCGAGTACATCCCCGCCAACGCGCCCGCCATGAATCGCGCCGGCTGGCAGAAGACGCTGCAGAAGATGCGCGAGCGCTTCGGGGCGCCGATCAGCGACGTGGAGGCACAGCAGATCCTCGATTACCTGGACGCCAACTACTCCGGCAAGCCGTAAGGAAGCGGGGCTTCGGCCGCGGCAGCGCCGGATCGGTAGCGCCGTCAGGAGGCGTGTATGCCGGATCATCCGTTCAGCGTGCAGGGCATCGACCACATCGTGCTGCGGGTACGCGAGCTGCCGCGGATGCTGGCGTTCTACCGCGACGTGCTCGGCTGCGCTCTCGAGCGGCAGCACCCTGAGCTCGGCCTCACGCAACTGCGTGCCGGGAGCAGCCTCATCGACCTGGTGACCCTTGACGGCCCGCTCGGCGGCGCCGGCCCGCAGGGGCCGGGGCGCAACGTCGATCACTTCTGCCTCACCCTGGCGCCCTTCGAGGAGGCGCGGCTCATCGCCTGGCTCGCCGAGCGCGGCGTGGCTGTGGAGGCTCCGGCCTCGCGCTACGGCGCGCAGGGCGAGGGGCGCTCGTTCTTCGTCGCGGACCCGGAGGGCAACCACATCGAGCTGAAGGCCGCCGTGCGGTAGGCGCGCGTCGCGGTACACTGCCGGCGTGAGTCTGGCAGGCAAGACCCTGTTCATCACCGGTGCCAGCCGCGGCATCGGGCTGGCGATCGCGCTGCGCGCCGCCGCCGATGGCGCCAACGTCGCCATTGCCGCCAAGACCGCCGAGCCGCATCCGAAGCTCGCCGGCACCGTGTACACCGCCGCACGCGCGGTCGCAGAGGCGGGCGGCCGGGCGCTGCCGCTGGTGGTGGACGTGCGCGACGAGGCGGCGGTGGTTGCGGCCGCGCGCGAGTGCGCCGCGGCATTCGGCGGCATCGATATCTGCATCAACAACGCCTCGGCGATCAACCTGTCAACGAGCGCAGAGATCGACATCCGCCGTTACGATCTCATTCAGCAGATCAACACGCGCGGCACCTTCGTCACCTCGCGCGCCTGCCTGCCTTACCTGAAGCAGGCGCAGAACCCGCACATCCTGACGCTGTCGCCGCCGCTCGATCTGCAGCCCAAGTGGTTTGCGGGCCACCTCGCCTATTCGCTGTCGAAGTACGGCATGTCGCTGTGCATGCTCGGGCTGGCCGAGGAATATCGCGGCGAGGGCATCGCCTGCAACGCGCTGTGGCCGCGCACCACCATCGCCACGGCGGCCGTGGAATTCGCACTCGGCGGTCGCGAGATGCTGCGCCGGTGCCGCCAGCCGCAGATCGTCGCCGACGCCGCGCACATCATCCTCAACCGCCCGGCCCGCGAGTGCAGCGGGCAGTTCTTTATCGACGACAGCGTGCTCTACCAAGCGGGGGTGCGCGACTTCAGCCGCTATAGCGTCGAGCCGGGCGCCGTGCCGCTCGGCGACCTCTTCATCGATGCCCGCCTCCCGGCGCCTCCCGGGGTGCAGGTCGAGTTCCTGCGATGAGCCCCGCGGCGGTCAACCGGCGCATCGTGCTTGCCCGGCGCCCCCAGGGAGTGCCGCTGGCCGAGGACTTTCGTCTCGAGACGCTTCCGGTCCCGGTCGCAGGTCCCGGTCAGCTGCTGCTGCGCACGCGCCTGCTGTCGCTCGATCCTTACATGCGCGGCCGTATGAACGAGGGGCCCTCCTATGCACCGCCGGTGGCGCTCGGCGCGCCGATGACCGGGCAGACGGTGAGCGTCGTCGAGGCCTCGCAGGTGCAGGATTTCGCACGCGGCGACCTGGTGCTGGCGAACGCGGGCTGGCAGGACTACGCGCTGTCGGATGGCCGGGACCTGCAGAAGATCGACCCCGCGCTCGCGCCGCCGTCGTACTGGCTGGGAGTGCTGGGTATGCCGGGGCTTACCGCTTACGTGGGTTTGCTCGACATCGGCCAGCCGCGCGCGGGTGAGACCGTGGTGGTGACGGCGGCGACCGGCGCCGTCGGCTCGGTGGTCGGCCAGATCGCGAAGCTCAGGGAATGTCGCGTCGTCGGCATCGCCGGCGGACCCGACAAGTGCCGCTACGCCACGGAGGTCCTCGGTTTCGATGCGTGCCTCGATCACCACGCGCCGGAGCTGCCGGCGCAGCTGGCCGCGGCGTGTCCGCGGGGCATCGACGTGTACTTCGAGAGCGTCGGTGGCGCGGTGCTGTACGCGGCGCTGCCGCTGCTCAACATCAGGGCGCGCGTGCCGCTGTGCGGGCTGATCGGCTGGTACAACCTCGAGCGACCGCCGCCCGGCGGCGACCGCACGCCGCAGCTGCTGTTCACCGTGCTGCGCCAGCGTATCAAGCTGCAGGGCTTCATCATTTTCGACCACTATGACCGCATTCCGGCATTCCGGCAGGACATGGCGGCGTGGCTGCGGGCAGGGCGGGTGAAGTACCGCGAACAGATCATCGCGGGACTGGAGAATGCGCCGCAGGGGCTCATCGGCCTGCTGCAGGGCGCGAACTTCGGCAAGCTGATCGTGCGCGTGGCGGACGGTTGAAGGGGAGCGCGGCGCATGAGCACCCCGCCCCGCGGCGCAGTGAAAGTTTGCTGGGTGTTCGACGTGCTCTCGCCGTTTGCCTACCTGGCATTCCCGCGCCTCGCCGAGCTCCCGGCGGGGGTGCATCTCGAGCTGGTGCCGGTATTGCTCGCGGCGCTGCTCGATCAGTTCGGGCAGGTGGGACCGGCGGAGATTCCCGCCAAGCGGCGCTTCACCTACCGCTTCGTGCTGTGGCGCGCGCGTCAGCTCGACATGCCGCTGCGCTTTCCGCCGGCGCATCCGTTCAATCCGCTCGCGGCGCTGCGGCTGGTGATCGCCGCCGGCAGCACCCTGCGTGCCGCCGGGACGGCGCTCGATGCGGTCTTCCGCGATGGACGCGATGTCAGCGATCCGGCCGTGATCGCCGCGCTGGCGCGTGAGCTCGGCGTCGCCGACCCGCAGGCGGCGATCAGCGACCCGGCGGTCAAGCAGCGCCTGCGCGACAACACCGCGTGGGCCGCCGCGCGCGGCGTGTTCGGCGTGCCGACGGTCGTGATCGGCGAGGAGCTCTTCTGGGGACACGACGCCTTCGACATGGCGCTCGACTACCTCAGGCAGCCCCAAGCCTTCCAGGATCAACAAATGCAGGCGGTCGACGCGCTGCCCGTCGGGGCGACCCGCAACAGGTGAGCCTGGGGCTCTCGCCCTCAGCCTCCTACGGCCGCTGGTGCCCGTGCCGATCGCGTCTCGCCGGCGGTCGCCGCCGGGCGCGGAGGTTGCGGCCGGCGTTCCGGGTATATATTATCGACAGCATAATATTAACCGGCTTGGGTATCCGACGCGTGTTCCGCAGCCGCGAGGCGAACCTCGTCCAGGCGTCCCGCCACCAGGGCCTGCGCCCGGCCTGGCTGCCGGTACTCCTTCTCATGTGCGCCCCGCACGCCCCGGCCGCGCCCACTGCGGCGGCCTCTACCACTACGGCTGCTCCCGCCAGGATCGATCTCGATGCTTTCGAGGCGCAGCGGAAGAGCATCGCACTGCCGGACGGGGAGACCCTCGGCTACGTGCTGCTCGGCGATCCCGCCGGACCCCCGGTGGTGCTGATCCACGGCTACACCGACAACGTGCGCGACTGGGTGCCGCTCGTGCCCTACCTGTCGCCGCGCTTTCGCCTCATCCTGGTCGATCTGCGCGGTCACGGCCGCTCGGGCAAGCCCGAGTGCTGCTACACGCGACTGGATTTCGCTTACGACGTCAAGCTCCTGCTCGACGCTCTCAAGGTGCAGCGCGCCGACATCGTGGGCCATTCGATGGGCAGCTTTGTCGCACAGACCCTGGCCGAGTACTGGCCGGAGCGCACGCGGCGGGTGGTGCTCATCTCCTCGAGCGGCGGCACCTGGCCGGCGGCTGCGCCGCCGCCTTACGAAACGCAGATCCGTCAGCTCAAGGAGCCGATCGATCCTGATTCGCCCTTCATGGTCGAGTGGTGGTCCTCGCCGACGCCCGTGGACGCGGACTTCATCCGCCGCCAGCGTCGCGACGCGGCCAGCATCCCGCTGCGCGTGTGGCTGGCGGTGCTCGATCAGGGCCGTATCGGTGGCAACCTGCAGCAGACACTGCCGCTGCTGAAAGCGCCCACGCTGCTTATCTGGGGCGGCAAGGATCCGATCATCCCGGCGGAGGGCCAGGCGAGCCTGCGCCGTGCGCTGCCGCAGGCGCAGGTCAAGGTTTTTCCGGATCTCGGGCACAACCCCTTCTGGGAGCAGCCGCAGGCGTGTGCCGAGGTCATCAACGCGTTTCTCGCGGCGGCGCCCCGTGGCGCGGCCGCATCCTAGACGAACCACAAACTGGGGGAGCTTGCCAACATGAAGTCGATCGTGTTCTCAACCGGCCTGCGCTACGCTGCGTTGCTGCTGCTCGTTACCGACCTGAGCGGCGGCTCACCGCCGGCGCTCGCACAGCAGCAGACCGACACCACCGCCACCAGCCCCGAGCCGGAAACCATCGTCGTCACTGCCCGCAAGCGCGCGGAGTCTCTCGCCGAAGTGCCGACCAGCATCACCGCCTTCACCGCCGAGACGCTCAAGGACTACAACGTCCAGTCCTTCGCCGACTACGCCAGCAAGACCCCGGACCTCTCCTTCACCTACGGGCAGGGCCCGACCGGCTGGGCCGATGCCCGCACGATAGCCATCCGCGGCATCACCGGTCAGAACCTGTTCGGCACCGCGGGCGCGACCGGCTTCTACATCGACGACACGCCCGTGCCCGGCTCGGTCGACCCCCGGGTGCTCGATCTCGCCAGCATCGAGGTGCTGAAGGGCCCGCAAGGCACGCTGTTCGGCGAGAGCTCGCTCGGGGGCAACGTGCGCCTCATCACTCGCCAGCCCGACCTCAATGCCTCGGGCTTCGGCTTCTCGGTGGATGCCGGCGCGACTTCGGGCGGCGGCAGCGTCGACGGCGGCGGTAGCTTCATCGCTAACATGGTGGTGATACCCGGGACCGCGGCGCTGCGCGTGACCGGCTTCGCCAACCACGACGCCGGCTGGGTCACCCGCACTTATCCCACCGATCCCACCAGCCCCGGCACCGCGAACCCGTTTCTGTCGGTGGCGCGCACCAGCTCCGGCGACCAGGGCGCGAACAGCTCGGCGGGTGGCTCGGCCGCGCTGCTGCTCCGCGCGAGCGACAACCTCGACATCCGTGTGCGCGTCATGCTGCAGGACACCAAGTACCATGGCTTCCCGACCGCGTTCGCGCCGCTGCCGAACTTCGACGTCTCGAGCTACATTGACGACCGTGCATTCGACGTGCAGCCCTACGCGACCGACAGCTGGACCATGCCGACCCTCGATTTCAAGTACTCGGGGACGGGCTGGTCGGTCGTGTGGGCCAACAGCTATTTCTACCGCCACACCCAGGACGTGGAGGATTCGAGCTACGGCACCCGCCAGGTGCTGACCAACTCGCCGTGCCCACCGAACTTCTACTGCGTCTCCGGACTTCCCGCCCAGCCGTACCTGTGGGTTGGTGACCGATTCCACGACCAGACGTCGAGCGAGGCCCGGCTGTCGTTCGATCCCATCCACAACATCAGCGGCACCTTCGGCCTGTATTACTCGAACACCCACACGCGCTTCACTATTCCGAACACCAACGCGACCGGGCTCGACACCGCGACTATCGGTCCGGGCGGTCCGCCCGCAGAGAGCCTGTGCACGCCGGCCTGCCCGCCCGGGCTAATCTGGACGCAGACCAACCCCGGTACCGAGGAGGACAAGTCGATCTTCGGTGAGCTGTACTACAAGTTCCTGGAAAAATGGACGCTCACCCTCGGTGGGCGGCAGTACTGGCTCAACCAGAGCACCGATTACACCGCGGACGGCCTGCTGAACTTCGGTGCCACGCCGAGCAATCCGCAGTCCAACAGCCAGTCGGGCTTCAATCCGAAGGTCGCCCTGCAGCTGCAGGCGACCGATGCGACGATGGTGTACGCCTCGGCGTCGAAGGGCTTCCGCGCGGGTGGCGCGCAGGCCAACTTCCCCGGCTGCTCGTCCGACATCCCCGTCGAGGATGTTACGCACATCAAGTCCGACACGCTCTGGACTTACGAGCTCGGCAGCAAGATGCAGACGCAGCACGCGCTCATCTCGATGGCCGCCTACGATATCGAATGGAGCAACCTGCAGCAGCAGGTGGCGCTGCCCTGCGGCTTCTACCTGCAGGTGAACGGCGAGAAGGCGCGCATCTACGGCGGTGAGATCGAGGCGAACTGCCGTGTCACCACCGAGCTGCAGTTCCGTCTCGGCCTCGGCTACGAGCACTCCGACATCACCGATCCGGGCAACCTCGCGCTGGTGGCGGTCAACGGCCCGGGGGTGCAGCCAGGATCGCGGGTGAGTGGCGTGCCGAACTTCACCGCCTTCGCCGGCGCGGTATACACCCGTGCGCTCAATGCCGAGACGCAGGGCTTCATGACGGCCGACTACAGCTACACGGGCAACAGCATCTCGCTGCTTGTCGGCGGCGCCGGGGCGGTTGCGACCCGGCCGGGCTACAGCCTGGTCAACCTGCGCTTCGGGGTCGACCGCGGCCCACACGAGATATCGCTCAACTTCCACAACCTGTTCAACGCGAAGCCGAATCTGGGCGACATCGGCTACATCGGCTACGCGCAGTTGAATCAGGCGGGCAGTCCGATCCCGCAGGTGGCGACGCTGCAGCCACTCACGACGACGCTTCAGTACACGCGCTCCTTCTAAAGCTGCAGAGCCGTGCAGGGGCGGGCGGACCTTGCAGCCGCGGGCGTCAGGCGCCCGCGGCCTGCTGGTCCGCAGCACCCGCCGAGCGCATCGCCCAGGCGTGTAGCAGCTGCAGCTGTAGGCGCAACTGACGAATCTGCTTCTCGGGGGGCCAGTCGCCGGCATTCGCCACCGCGCTGGCGGTGAGCCCGTTGATGAAGGTCACCAGTGAGCGCAGCACCTGCTCGCGTATGGCCGCAGGCCATTGCGGCCACTCGGACCAGCCCTGCGCCAGGCAGCGCTCGAACAGCCGCATGTACTCGCGATGGACCCAGGCGTTGATGCGCTTCAGACGCCGGTCGGCAGTCACCTGACCCCAGAAGGTGATCCAGAAGGCGCACTCGGTGTGGCGGTGCTCGTCGAGCGGCAGCGCTTCCATGAGAAGCGCCAGCAGGTCCGGCCGTGCGGCCGCCGCTGCCGGACGGGTGAGGCGCTCGTCGATACGCCGCAGAATCAGCCGCAACGCCGCAATGATGATGTCCTGCTTGCTCTCGAAGTAGTGCGCCAGCATGCCGGTGGTGTAGCCCGCCTCGCGTGCGATACGCACCATGCTCGCCTGGTCGAACCCGTGGGCCGCCACGACCCGGCAGGCCACCAGGGCGATCTCATCGCGGCGTTTGGCATGATCGACGATCTTGGGCATGGGCGTTGCTCCTGCGCTTCAGGCGGCGTGCGCCGCGTTCGCATCGTCCGGATCCAGGCCTGCGTCCGCGGAGGCGGCGTGCCGCCGGTCGTACTCGAGGTCGACCGATCGGCACAGAGCGAGATAGATGCCGGCGGACACCGGCAGCCCGATCAGCATGGCGATATCGGCGCCGCCGAGCGCCCGCGCGACCACGCCGGTGTACATCCCGGTGCTGAAGAACGGAATCATCGCGACGAAGCCGCCGAGGTAGGCGATCAGGCCGCGCCAGTTCCAGCGCCCGTACATGCCGGCGGGGTTGAAGATCTCGCGGATCGAATAATGACCCTTGCGCACCACGTAGAAATCGATGAGGTTGATGGCGGTCCAGGGGGTGAACAGGTACAGCAGCACCGCCAGGTAGTCCTCGAAGCGGCCCATGAAGTCGCTGGAGGAGGACAGCGCGATGGCGCAGCTCGCGACGAATGCGACCGCGAGGCTGGCGAGGCGCTTGCCGACGGTGCACCTGAGCGGCTTCACGGTGTCGGCCACGCTCAGCAGCGTGAGCGAGGCGCCGTAGAAATTCAGGGCCGAGATGGTGACCAGCCCGAGCAGCGCGCTGAACAGCAGCACCTTGCCCAGGCCCGCCAGTACCTGATCCGCGGCGTGTTCCATCGCGGCGGCGACGTCGAGCCCGGGGGCGGCGGCGGCGGCGAGCGTGCCGACCAGCATCATCCAGGCGCCGCCGATGAAGGCGCCGAGGTAGGTCCACCAGAAGGACTCGCGCACCCCGACATCGCGCGGCAGGTAGCGCGAGTAGTCCGAAACGTAGATCGACCAGCTCAGCTGGTAGGAGGCGGCGGCGAACATCTGCGCCAGGAACGGCACGGCGCGAAAGCCGCTCAGCTGCCATTGGGCGGCCGGGACTTTCAACAGGAACAGCGCGCCGAGGGAGAACACCGACAGGATCGCGATCATCAGGTAGGCAAACGCGCGCTGCGCCAGGTGAATCTTGTCGTAGCCGATGGCCGCCAGTGACAGCGCCAGCAGCGCGAACAGCACCATGGCGGGGCCGGAGGCCGCGGGAATGACGGGCGTCAGCTGATGCAGGGCCTGCGCCGCCAGCACCTGGTTGAAGGCGTTGTAGCCGATGTAGGCGACCAGTGCCACGCCCCACACCAGCAGCGCACCGGTGTAGCCGAACTGCGGGCGCGACTGGATCATCTGCGGCAGGCCGAGCTGCGGTCCCTGCGTGGAGTGAAACGCCATGAAGAAGGTGCCGAGCGCGCAGCCGAGCACCACGGCGAGCGAGCTCCACAGCAGGTTGCCGCCGAGGCTGATGCCGAGCACTCCGACTGCGAGCGTCGCCAGGTGCGCATCGCCCGAGAACCACACCGGCCAGAGGTGCCAGACCTTGCCGTGGCGTTCGGCAAGCGGCACGTAGTCGATCGAGCGTTTTTCGAGGAACGTGCCGTTTCCCATGAGTCCGGGAGGCGAGCTGGCGAAGGCTGGTAATGTTATGACGTCAACATTACGAATGCGAGCGCCCGCGCGGCACGACTTCATAACCGGCGACCTTCGGTTCGCTGTCGCTGATCTGTGCCGGGAAGCCCTTGCCCAGCACCCGCACGCCGCAGGCCTCCTCGAGACGGCGGATGATGTTGGGCGAGTGCTCGCGCGCACCGTAGCGGCGCGCGCCGTCCCTGAAGATCGCCAGCACCAGCGGCGACAGCTCCAGCGGCACGCCGTGCGCGCGCGCCAGCGCGTCGAACAGGCCGACGTCCTTGATGACCAGGTCCATCGTGAAGTTGATGTCGCGGCTGCCGTTGAGGATCACCTGCGACTCGGTCTCGTGCACGAAGGAGTTGCCCGAAGAGATGCGGATGGCGTCGTAAGCGGTGTTGAGATCGAGGCCGGCGACGGCGGCGACGCTGAGCGCCTCGGCGAGTGCGGCCAGGTGCACGGTGCACAGGTAGTTGGTGAGGACTTTCAGCTGCGAGGCACTGCCCAGCGGGCCGGTGTGCAGAATGCGCTGGCCGAGGATCGACAGCAGCGGCAGAACGCGCTCGAAGGCGGCGCGGCTGCCGCCGGCGAAGATCGAGATGTTGCCGGTGGCGGCGCGGTGGCAGCCCCCCGATACCGGGCAGTCGAGCGCTGTCGCGCCGCGCGCCTCGACCAGCGCGCCGAGGCGGCGCACCTCGGCGTGGTCGGTGGTGCTCATCTCCAGCCAGATCTTGCCGGCAGCGAGCGCGGCGAGCACCCCGTCGGCAGCCTCCATGACCGCGGCACTCGCCGCCGGCGAGGGCAGGCAGGTGATCACCACGTCGCTCGCCGCGGTGAGCTCGTGCGCCGAGCGCGCCGCCGTGGCGCCGGCGGCGACCAGCGCCTGCACACGCTGCGGGTCGAGGTCGCGCACCGTCAGCTGCGCGCCGTGGCGTCGCAGGTTGCCGGCAAGCTGGCTGCCGACATTGCCGAGACCGATGAAGCCGATGCGCAGGTCGATCATGCGGAAACATTCCCCGGGGGTTGGGCGAGCAAGACCTCAGCGTCGCGGCCGGTCAGTGCGCGGTAGCGCCGGTCGCCGGCGCCGCGGGCGTGGGGGTGGGGGCGGGCGCTGCGCCTGGAGCCGCTGGCGCCGGAGCTGGCGCCAGCCGCGCGTGCGGGCTCGCCGGGACGGCGGCCGGGGCGTCGCTCTTGAGCTGCAGCTCCCGGGTCTGCGGCACGCAGTCCGGCGGCCAGTCGCGGGTGGCCGCGACGGCGGAGTTGTCCAGACGCTGGCAGGTAGCAGCGACACGACCTTGCGTGCGCTGCAGGTCAGCGCTGGTGAGCACCCAGCGACTGCTCACCCACAGTCGTCCGGTGCCGTGCCCACAGGCCGCGTCGTTGTCGAGCTGCAGCAGGTTGTTCTGGAAACACCCCACCACCGGCAGCGACTGATTGTTCGGACTCAGGGTCGACCAGGAAACGGTGCAGGCCAGGTGAAAGCCGTGCGCGGCATCCCCCGCCACCAGCGGCAGAGGGCGGTTGCGGGTGCGGGGTCCGACGATGTGGTTGTCGGGTACCTGGCAGGTGCCGGGCGCGCCCGCCCGGGTCGGTTGATCACCGGCCGGCACGTCGCGGACGATTCCCACGCTCAGCAGTGCCATCAGCAGCCATCTGGTCATGTTGGGCCTCCGCCAGCCCGGCGCGCGAGGTACAGCTCATCGACGCGCCGGCCGAACTCCAGGATTGCGGTGTGGGCAACGAAAAAGCCGAAGGCGGCAAAGGAGAAGTAACCCAGCCAGTCGCCCGGGGGCAGCCGCAGCCAGCGATAGCCGACCCAGACCGCCAGTACGATGACCACGAGCGACAGCGCCATGGCAAACAGATACAGCCACAGGCTACGCGCGCGATCGCGAATCTCGCCCTTGCCGGCGACGCGCAGCTCGATGACCACCAGCGCCACCACAATCGCCGCCACCGCGATGAGTTGCAGCGAGCGGTAGCTCGCCATGAGCAACAGCAGCACCGTCGCCGCCAGGATCCACACGGGCGTGGGCCAGCGGGCCACGAACGGGGCGATCCAGCCGCGCGCGGCGGGGGAGAACAGCTGGAAGGGGCTGTAATCCGCCGGTCGCACGCTGTGCAGTCCCTGCTGACGCCACAGGAAGATCGCCGCCAGTACCCACAACACCAGCAGGTCGTAGAGGTAGAAGGCGAGCTTCGGCGTGCGAAACTCCTTGCGGACCTTGGGGCGCCCGTCAAAAGCGAACAGGTTCTGCAGCGCCGCCGCGTGATAGTAGACGCCCGGCAGCAGTGTGTGCAGCGGGGTGGTGACCAGATCGCCGCTGCCGCGGAAATTCCCGCCGACCATGAGAAACGCGCCGTCGGCGAGGTCGAACAGCTGCTCGTTGGTCGGGCCGAGCGTCGGGTCCTCCTCGGGACTCAGCAGCGCCGTGGCAAACAGCGTGGCGACCGGGGGACACGCCGATTCGCGCGGCAGCGCCGGCTGGTTGAGAACCGCGCGCAGCGGCGAGAGCGACTCGACGCAGGAAGCGTGTGACCAGTGCTGATTGAAGGAATCGCCTTGTGCCGACCAGGCGAGCTCGTAACCCGCGCCGGCCGCCTGGGCGCCGATGAGGTGCGCGAGGCAGCTGCCCGGTTTGGGTATGGTGTCACAGTACATGCGCACCGCCGCGCTCGGCATGCCGGTGCCGGCCGCGGTGTCGCCGCTGCGCTGCTCGAACGGATAGCGGCGGCTGACGAAGTCACTGTCGTCGGCCTGCCGCTCGACCGATACCGCGGTGAACACCTGCGAGGCGCGGATGGCTTTGCCGCCGACGTCCGGGCAGTCCACCGCGTCCATCGGCGCCAGATCGTCCGCCCGCGTGACCGCCAGGTACAGGGCGATGCCATCGGCGCGCAGGCGCGAGGCGACGTTCAGCAGCTCGCAGGTATCGGCCCGCGGGGCGGGGTCGATCAACAGGAAGTCGAGCAGGATGGCGCGTGGCCGCAGTACCTCGAGCTCGGCCAGGAACTGCGCATGAAACTGCACCGACACGGGCCAGCGCGCCCCGCGCAGCGCGAGCGCCCGCTCATCGAGAATAACGACGACGACGCGCGGCTGCGTCGCTGCGCGCCCTGCCACTGCGGTATCCTCGCGCGGGTACAGCCACGCCTGATCGCCGAACCACGCGTATACGAGGTCCTGCGAGAAGCGCCGGCTCGGACTGGCGGTCCCGACGAGATTGAAGTTCAGGAAAAACAGCGCCACTGCGGCGAGCAGCAGGCTGTGCAGCGCTCCGCGCAGCAGGCGCGCGCGGGTATCCCGGGGCCTGGCGGCGGCATTCCCGGGGGTGCCGGGACCTCCCATTGACATGACTTGATGCTGTCGTATGCTGGAGCGCGAAATCAAGTGCGGCCGGTACGGCACCGGTGCACGTCAAAGAGAAACTCGCCCGGGGAAGCAGGTAACGAGACGAACGGTCCGGGGTGCAGCCGCTCGCCGGCCACCCCGAACTTTCCGGAGTTCGCGCATGAGCCACACCGAAGCCGCACGCCGCGCGGCCGCCGTCGCGCGGCTGGCCGCAGTTTTCATCTTGTCAGGTGCCGCACCCGGCACGGCACTCGCCGACGAGCCGGCGCCGAAGGTCATCGACAGCCAGACCATCGTGCGCAGCCTCACACCGGCCACCTCGGTCAGCCGTGGCTTCGTGGTGGAGGCGAAAGTCGGCGCGGGAGCGGACACTGCCGGTGGCGGCAGCAAGATCAATCTGGATATCCGCTTCGGTAACGACAGCGACCATCTGAGCCAGGCCGCCCAGGGGCAACTGGCGGCACTCGGCGATGCGCTCAGTTCCGCGGGTCTGGCCAACGCGAAGTTCATGATTGCCGGGCACACCAGCGCCACCGGCTCGGCCGAGCACAACCAGCACCTGTCCGAGGCGCGGGCGCAGGCGGTGCGCAGCTACCTGATCGAACACTTCGGGATCCCGGCCGGGCGGATCCAGGCGACCGGCTACGGCTCCTCGCACCCGCTGCCGAACTTTGCGCCCGCTGCCGTGCAGCAGCGGCGTGTCGAGATCATACGGCTGCCGCCAGCCTCCTGAAGCTCAAGGAGCCAAAGACCATGCCGACCTGGGTTCGAATGCTCGGCGCCTGCTGCGCCGGGGCGCTCGCCGCGAGCAGCGCGCATGCGGAATCGCGCGCGCTGCTGATCGGCGTCGGCGACGTGCGCGGTCATCCGCTGCCCGCCATTGACCTGGACATCGACAACATGAAGAAGGTCGCGGTGATCATGGGGTTCAAGCCCGATGACATCAAAGTCCTGTTCAATGAGCAGGCCACCGCCGCCAACGTCAGGCAGGCGCTCGGCACCTGGGCGAAGGATGGGGTCGGCCCGGACGATCGTGTGATGATCTACTTCAGTGGCCACGGGACGCGCGTGCCCGACGCACAGAGCGCGCACGGTCAGGACGATGCACTGGTGATGCACGACGCCGAGGTGGTGACCGTCAACGGCAAGGCGGGTGTGCGCGGCGTGCTCCTCGGCCGGGAGCTGGGGGCGGCGCTGCGCGCCATCCCGAGCAGGAATGTGCTGGTGCTGGTGGATGCCTGCCACAGCGGCACGGCCACGCGCAACATCGATCTCGGCAACCTGAGCCTCGGCGTCGGCAGCGGCGTATCGAAATTCTTTGACTACCCCGGCATGCCGCAGGCCGCGCCGGTGAGGGCGACGCGCGACATCGAGGTGCCGAAGTCCGGTGGCAGCGAGAACTATGCCTCCGTGTCCGCGGCACAGGACGATGAAACGGCCACCGGTACCGAGCACGGCGGGCTGTTCACGCTCGGCGTAGTGGACATCATTCAGGGCGCTTCGCGCGATGGCAAGAGCCCGACCGTCGAGGATGTGCGCGCCGCGGCGGCGACGTATATCGCCGCGCACGAAAAGGATCCGAGCCATCCGGTGGCCGACGGCAACCAGCGGCTGATCCGCGGCGAGCTGGATCTGCTGCCCCTCAAGGGGGGGCAGGGACCCACCTGGCAATCGCTGGTCGCGCTGGCGGGCAAGGGCCAGCCGCTGATGATCAGCGGTGCGGGCAAACAGATCCGGGTCGGCGAGCAGATCGTGTTCGAGGTGAAGGTGCCGCGCGCCGGCTATCTCAACGTGGTCACCGTCGACAGCCAGGATCGTGCCACGGTGCTGTATCCCAACAAGTTCAACACCACCAACGAGGTGAAAACCGGCAGCTTTCGCTTTCCGACCGCCGACATGAACTTCGTGGTGCGCGCGGCCGAGCCGCTCGGGCCGTCGCTGGTGGTGGCGTTCCTCACCGACAAGAAGGTGAACCTGCTCGACATGGGCATCGAGGGACGCAACGCCGCCGGCAAGATGGAAAGCGTGTTCACCGAGGTGAGCGCACGCGGCACGCGTGCCCTGGTGGTGGAGGCGCGCGCGAACGAGGTTGCGGCCGGAACGCTGGTGGTGCGCGTCGATCCGGCCGCGCACTAGTCGAGGGACCTACCATGCCAACCAAGCTTCGTCTGCTGATGATCCTCGCCGCCGCGCTCGGCGGCGCGCTCGTGAGCGCCGCCGAGGGCGGCTTCCAGCTGCTGACGACGCGCGAGTACCAGTCGGAGCTCGCGGCACGCACGGCTCCCGGCGCCGAACTCGTCCTCAAGGGGGCGGATTTCAACGCGCCGATCATCACGGTGGTCAAACCCGATCCCCATGCAGCGATTGCGCCGCCGGTCGACATCGACGTGCGTTTCCAGCCGGCGCAGGGAGCCAGCGTCAACATCGCCTCGCTCAGGATCATGTACGGGTTTCTGAAGCTCGACATCACCCAACGCATCCTGAAGGCGCCCGGAGTGCAGGTGACTCCGGCTGGCCTGCAGGCCAGCGGGGCACAGCTGCCGAGCGGCAGCCACAAGCTGCTCATCGAGGTCGCCGACAATCTCGGTCGCATCGGGCGGCAGCCCCTCGAGTTCGTCGTCCAGTAGGCGCGCAGCGATGATGGCGAGCGGACGGGGCGCGCTGTTGCTGGCACGGACGCTGACGGCGCTGTGGCTGGCGGCGGGGTGCGCGTCGCTGGCGCGGGCGGCGGACTCCGGCGAGCGCACCCCGGTGGCGTTCGCACCCACGCGCGCCGTGCTGCTGCTGATTCCCGGCGCCCAGGCCGCACAAGCGCTTTCCGATCATCGGCCCGCAGCGCTCGATAGCAGCAGCGCGGCGGAAGTTGCGCTGCTGCGCGATTGCGCCGACGGCGAGCCCCAGCGCTCACCGGTCTCCAAGGGCTTTCTGTGGAGCGTCGCGACCACCGGCTGGCGCGTGATCCTGCATCCGCTCGCCGTCAGCATTCACGACGAGCTGCTCAAGTACGCCAAGGTATCCGCGGCCAGCGCGAGCGGCGACTATTACCGCGCCGGCGATGCCAACGCCACTACCGCTGCGGTCAGCAACCGCATCAGCTGCCTGCGATTCACCCGCTTTGCCGGTGATGCTGCGGGCGAGGAGGTGGCGCTCGACCTGGTGGTGAGCGTACGGCTCGATCCGGCCCGCGATGCGATCCGCCTGCGCCCGCTGCGCCTCTACGTCAGCCAGGGGGCTGCGAAGAGCGCCGACGGCCACTATTCGCTGGCGGTCGCGGTGCGCGCGGAGTCGGTGTGGCGGGACGAGTTTGCCGGGCACCAGGGACAGATATTTCAGCAGACGGTGGCGACCGAGAGCGTGGACCTCAAGTCCGGCTCATTCCTGAAGTACTACCCCACTGAGGCCGACAGCGGTACGCGCGTGCCGATCGTGCCGATCTCGTTCGGCGCGGATCGCACGCATGACTTCGGGCGCACGGAATTCACCGTGAGTGTGGCCGAGCTCGGCACGCAGCCGGCCACCCTGAAGCTGCTGGCCGAGATGCTGCCCGACCCGAACCAGGATCTCAGCCAGCTGGTGATCGCCGCCGCGCTCGCCGGAGCGCACCTGCAATGAGCGGCGCGCGCGCCGTGCGCGCACGCGGCACGGCCCGTCACAGGTGCGCAAGCACCTGCACCTTGCTCTGGGTGTGTCCGGTGGGCATCACCACCACCTCGTTGCCGATGCGCTGAAATTCCAGGTCGATGCACGCATCGCCCACCGGCAGCGCGCGGATGGCGAGTTCCTCGATGCCGATGGGAAGCTGCGGCGCTTCCACGTGCACTTCCTTGCGCGCTCCATCGATGCGCACGCCCAGACAGGCCTGCAGCAGCATGAATACCGACCCGCAAGCCCACGCCTGCGGCAGGCAGGCGACCGGGTAGGGCGTGGGTGCCTGCCCCGCCACGCGTGCAAAGCCACAGAAGAGCTCGGGCAGGCGCATGGTGAACTGGGTCGCCGCCTCGAACAGCCCGCTCAGGATCTGCACCAGGGGTCTGCGACCCAGATAGCGCGCAATTCCTGCGGCGCACAGCGCAGTGTCGTGCGGCCAAATGGCGCCGTTGTGATACGACATGGGGTTGTAGCGTGCCTCGCCCTCGGCGAGCGTGCGGATCCCCCAACCGGTGGCGAAGCGCTCCGACAGCAGCTCTGCGGCGACCAGCGCGGCGCGCTGCGGATCGGGTACGCCGCAGTACAGCAGGTGGCCGGCGTTCGAGGCACGCACCTGGCACGGGGTGCCGTCGCCATCGAGCGCGATCGCGTAGAACTTCATCGGCTCGATCCAGAAACGCTCCTCGATGGCGGCGGCGAGCTGCCGGGCGCGCAGCCGCCAGCGCTCACTGGCGGCGTCATCGCCGCGCGCTGCCGCGAGCGCCGCCATCGCGCTGAGCGCGGCATAGGCATAGCCCTGGACCTCGACCACCGCCACCGGGCCGCGCGGCAGGGCCCCATCGGCGTGAAAGATCGAGTCCTGACTGTCCTTCCAGCCCTGATTGACCAGTCCGGTGTCCGCGCCGCGCGCATAGTCGATGAAGCCGCCGGCGCTGCGATCGAGCCGCCGCTCGATCCAGGCGGTGGCGGCGAGCAGGTTGGCCCAGATCTGCTCGATCAGCGCGTAATCGCCGGTGCGCTGCGCGTAGGCGCCGGCGAGCATGACGAACAGCGGCGTGGTGTCGACGCCGCCGTAATACTGCCGGAAGGGCACCTCGTGCAGCACCGCCATTTCGCCGCGGCGCATCTCGTGCATGATCTTGCCCGGCTCGGAGTCGCGGAAAGCGGACTCCTCCCTGGCCTGGGTGAGCGCCAGAAAGCGCAGCACGCCGGCGGCAAGCGGCGGATTGAGCCACAGCGTCTGCAGCGCGGTGATGATCGCGTCGCGGCCGAACTGGGTGGCAAACCACGGAATGCCCGCATAAGGGTAGGGGCCGGTCGCCAGCGGCGTCGTCAGCAGGGCAAGATCGGCCCGCGAGCGGTCGGTCCAGGCGCTGAACAGCCGCCCGGAGCTGTCGATGCGGGCGCCCTCAGCGATGCGCTGCTGCATGCTGGCGTTCAGATCCTGCAGCGCGCCGTTGAAGCGTTCCGCGGACGGCGGGGCGGCGCTGTCCGCGCCGATCTCGAGGAATAGCTGCGCCACCTCACCGCGGCGCAGATCGAACGAGAAGCGCGCCTCGCCGGCCGCCAGGTGGGTCGGTGTCAGCGAGAAGCGGATCTCGGTGGTGCGCAGGCGATCATCGAGTCCGCGATAGGCGAGCAGCACCGCGCTTTGCTGCACCCGCGGGCTGAGCAGCTCGCCACGGCGCGCGCGGCGATGCCCCTGGACCTCGAAAATGTCGGCAAAATCGGCGGCAAAGCACAGCGTGAGCGGCACGCGGGCCTCGACGCCGCTGAAGTTCGTCAGGCGCAGCCGCTCGTAGACGCGGCTGCTCCACAGGAAGCGGCAGCGCTCGATGTGGATGACGCCCTTCGGGATCGACAGCTCCCCGAGCGCCGCCAGCGGCCGGTTGGTGAGGTGGGAGGTGAACACAGTGTTGTCCTGGGAGATGGCGGCGCCGAGCAGCGACGGCCGGCGGCCCGCGACGTCCATCTCCAGTCGCGACAGGATGCGGGTGTCACTCGCGAACAGCCCGTCGTCGTGGCCCTGGATGTCGCCGAGCGCATCCGCGAGCAGGAAGGTGTCGGCATCCTTGAGCGTGTAGCGTGGCAGCAGTCCGCGTTCAGCGCGCTCAGCGTCGTTCACCCCCGCGGCGCTCACAGCCGGCTCTGCTTGCCGGGCTCGAAAACCTGGCCGAGCGGGCGCACATCGAGCAGGCGCGTGTAGACGTCGAGGTAGGCATTGGCCATCGTCGTCGCAGTGAAGCGCCGCTCAAACGTGGCGCGCACCACGCGGCGGTCAATCTCGGGCAGCCGCGCGACCGCTGCGAGCGCCTCATCCTCGGAGTTGACGATGAAGCCGGTGACGCCGTGCTCGATGACCTCGCGTACCGAGCCGCAGTCCCAGGCGATTACCGGTGTGCCGCAGGCCATCGCTTCGATCATCACCAGCCCGAAGGGCTCCGGCCAGTTGATCGGGAACAGCAGCGCCGCGGCATCGCCCAGAAACTGCGCCTTGCGTTCACCGCCCACCTCACCGATGAATTCTATCAGGCGATGATCGAGCAGTGGATGCACCACGCGCTCGAAGTAGGCACGATCCGTGTCGTCGATCTTAGCGGCCATGCGCAGCAGCCTGCCGGCGCGCACCGCCACCCGCAGCGCGATGTCGGGCCCTTTTTCCGGCGATACGCGCCCGAGAAACGCCAGGTAGCCCCCCGCCGCACGCGGGCTGAAGGGGTAACACTCGGCGGCCACGCCATGCGGCACCGTCTGCAGCCAGTTGGCGTGCGGCAGCGGCGTACGCTGCTCATCGGAGATCGATACCAGGCCGAAGCTCGACCAGCGCGCGAACACCTCGGGCAGATCCTTCAGGTCGAGCCGCCCATGCAGCGTGGTCACGCTGCGGTGGGCCTGCGGCTCGAATAGCGCAAAATGCAGCAGATCGACGTGAAAGTGCAGGATGTCGAACTGGCGTGCGCGACGGCGCACTTCGTACAGCATCGTCAGGTGCGCCGCCAGGTCGTATTTGAGCGGTGAGCGGTCGAGGCGGATCGCCTGATCGCGCACCGCCACCAGCCGTGCGCGGGTGCGTGCGTCCGCCGCCGCGAACAGCGTGACTTCGTGTCCGAGCTCGACCAGCGCATCGCACAGGTGTGCGACCACGCGCTCGGTGCCCCCGTACAGTCGCGGCGGTACGGCTTCGTAGAGGGGGGAGATCTGTGCAATTTTCATCCGCTGGCATCCAGGTTCGCTGTTTTCCGTCGCAGTTAGACGACGGACTGATCATGACCCCTTGCCACGGCGCCGCGTAAGGCTCAGTCCGGCCCAAAGGTCGGTCGGATTATTCTCACACTCCGCAGGGCCGTCCTACACGTGGTGCCGCTGCGGGACGGACATCCGCGACTATAGCCGGGGCGCTGGCGGCGACTGAGTTGCGCCCGCGAGCAGCGAGGCGCAATTCGCGTTCTTCGCCAGCCCCGGATCGACGAAGGCGATCACGGCCGCCAGTGGCGTGAGCAGCGCGCCGAGGGCGGCAGCGATGGCGCCCTGCTTGACGGTCTGGCCCAGATCCAGGTGGATCGCGGGCTTGAGCAGGTGCCCGCGGATCTCGATCGGCGTCTTCAGGCGTGTCAGGCGCAGCTTCTTCGGCTGACCCTTGATGGCGAGCTCGAGCTGCTCGGGCCCGAGCTTGATGTCGCCGCTGCCGGTGATGAGCACGTTGCTGGTGTCGATGAGGAGGTTCTGTGCCTGCATGGTGCCATCGTGCACGGCAAACTGCGCCACCCCGCAGCGGATGTCGTCGTGCTTGCCCTTGCTCAGCAGCAACCCCAGCCCCTCGACCACATCGATGCCTGTCAGCTCGGCAAGGGCCGAGCGGATTTCGCCGTGCGGCAGGATGAAGGTCACCCGGCCGTCGGCATTGGCCACGAAGTCATGCACCGAGTCACCTGCGCCGCTGAGCACAATGCGTGCTTCGACATCGCCGGCGAGCGGTGCATTGGCGGCGGTGGCCTGGCCGTGAAACTGGGCCAACTCGATATGACGCACGCGCAGGTCCAGTTGCGTCTGCGGTGTGCGGTTGCGTGCATCGAGGCGTAGCGTGCCGTGCAGAACTCCCTCGGGGAGCGTGAACTCGAACGGATCGAGCGACAGCACGCCATCGTCGAGCCTGATGCGCAGCGCCACCTGCTTGAGCGGCACCGTGCCCGCATCGATCGCGGTGGCGGTGAAGCGCACATCGCCGTTCATGGCGCGTAC
>Ga0210394_10003057_pt1 | contig 21738 bp, 19 predicted proteins | sample IncBWC12MmetaG_FD_160121 | JGI IMG/M metagenome (GOLD analysis project Ga0210394, IMG submission 160121) | Forest soil microbial communities from Barre Woods Harvard Forest LTER site, Petersham, Massachusetts, United States - Inc-BW-C-12-M | ecosystem: Environmental > Terrestrial > Soil >...
CTGAATTCTCCTCATTATTTACCACCGCTCTTCCTATGGTTCCCCAACTCGCGGCCAACGTGGATCGCGACAAGGTGCTGAAACAGGGCGTGCCTCTCAGCGATGTTTATCAGACCTTACAGGCCTTTATGGGAGGCGCATTTATCAATTTCTTCAACCGCTTTGGACGGGTTTGGCAGGTTTACGTTCAGGCCGAAGGCGACTTTAGGACGCAGGCCGACAATGTGGGCCGCTTCTATGTCCGTAACACTTCCGGTCAGATGGTCCCGCTCTCCACGATCACTTCGATCGAGCCTCGACTCGGCCCTGAGTTCACCATGCATTACAACATGTACCCCTGCGTGCAAATCAACGGCATCACAAAGGCTGGCTTTAGTTCCGAGCAAGGCATGAGGGCGCTCGAGGAAGTCTTCGCCCAAACCATGCCGCAGGGGATGGGCTATGACTATATGGGCATGTCCTTTCAGGAGCAGAAGGCGCAGCAAGGCGTGCCGCCGGCTGTGATTTTTGGATTTTCCATCCTGTTCGTATTCCTCATCCTTGCGGCTCTGTATGAAAGCTGGACTCTCCCCTTCAGCGTGCTGCTGAGCACGCCCATCGCGGTGGCTGGTGCATTTGGAATCCTTTTCGGGCGTCGGATCATTGGCCTTCTGATCTTTCAGGATTACACCGCCCTGGCACTCGAGGACAACGTCTACGCGCAAATTGGGCTGATCATGCTGATCGGCCTTGCCGCCAAGAACGCGATCCTGATCGTGGAATTTGCGAAGTTGGAGTACGAAAACGGCAGACCACTGGCAGAAGCAGCGCTGGTAGGCGCAAAGCTCCGTCTGCGGCCTATTCTGATGACGTCCTTCGCCTTCATCCTTGGATGCGTGCCACTTTGGAGGGCGACCGGCGCTGGCGCTGCTTCAAGACAGGTAATGGGTACGGCTGTTATCGGAGGCATGTTAGCGTCTAGTTTTCTAGCAATCTTTGTTATTCCGGCATTGTTTTACATGATTGAGCGACTCGGCGGCGCCGGGGAAAAGCATGTGAAAGCGCCGCTCCCGACGCCAACTCCAGAACCGGGAGACTAGCAGGTTCAATGCCAGGAAACGAATATTCCCAGATGCCAACTGGAAACACGATTTTGACAAACACCAATTCCTGCAAAGGGAATAGGTCCCCAACTCTCCCAACCAGGCAAAGCGTATACGGGTGTGGGGAGAGCAGCTTGACGTCTCAGCTACTTGCCCTGACGCTTGTCATGGCTCTGGTCGTATCCGGTTGCGCGGTTGGGCCCAACTACAAGCGACCTGCCGTGAATGCTCCAACCGATTACCGTGGTGCTCAAGTTGCTGCGCAGCAGGCGTCGTTTGCCGATATGCCGTGGTGGGAAGTTTTTAAGGACGAACGGCTCAAGGAGCTCGTACAGACTGCACTTGCGAACAACTACGACTTGCGCGTGGCCATCACTCGCATCGAACAATCGCGGCAGATCGCTGCACAGGCCCGGGCGCAATACTTCCCCTTCGTCAATTACTCCGTAAGCAGCAGCGATGGAAAAAATGAGTTCGTGGGGACTGTCGCGCCGAACGGAGGGAACACGCGAGGCGCTTTTTTGGCGGCGGCGAGCGTTGCCTGGGAAGCAGACGTCTGGGGTAAGCTCCGCCGCCTTAATGAGTCTGCTCGTGCCCAATATCTAGCAACGGAAGAAGCTAGGCGCGGAGTAATGCTCACTCTGGTGAGTGATGTCGCGCAAAATTACTTCTTGATCCTTGGATTGGAGCTCCAACTCGACATCGCCAAGCAAACGACGGAGTCGTACACTCAGACTCTTAAACTTTTCACGCAGCGTCTCGAGGGTGGGGTTTCTTCAGCGCTAGACACGTCCCGTGCAGCGGCAACTCTGGCCACTGCTGCCGCAACCGTCCCTGAAATAGAGCGGGAGATCGCACTGGCGGAAGACCAGCTCAGCGTGCTCATGGGCAGCAACCCTGGCGAGATCGCGCACACCGCAAAGCTGCTCGATGAGATCGTTCCACCTGAGGTCCCCGCGGGATTGCCTTCCGCTCTTTTGGAACGCCGCCCCGATGTGCTTCAGGCAGAGCAGTTGCTGCGATCTGCCAATGCGCAAGTTGGGGTGGCCCAGGCGAATTTTTTCCCCCAAATTGGTCTTACCGCCCTGCTTGGACGGGCTAGTTCCCCACTGTCTGCCCTCTCTTCCGGACAGACAAACGTCTGGAGCATTGCGGGCAACGTTGCTGGTCCCATCTTCCAAGGCGGTGCTCTCAAAGCTCAAAAGCGCCAGGCTGTGGCATTCTGGGAACAATCCAAATTACAGTACGAGCAGGCAGCTCTGATTGCTTTCCAGGATGTATCGGACGCGCTCATTTCGCGCCAAAAATATGATGCCATTCGGGAAAAGCAGGACGAGGCTGTCCAAGCCTCCCAGGAGTCCGTCAGAATATCCCTTCAACGATACGTTGCTGGTAAATCTAGCTATTACGAAGTTCTCGAGGCACAGCAACAACTTTTTCCCGCTCAGATCGCTTTGGCTCAGACGGAACTCAATCGCCGCACGGTCATCGTCCAGCTTTACAAAGCGCTTGGCGGAGGCTGGAATTTGAAAGATCCAGACTGGGTGGGACCCAAGTCCCAGCCTTCTTCCGGCACACCATGAGCGCACGAACGCGCGTCTGAAATGCACTTTTCTCCTTGAATCAAAAGGGATCGTTACTGCAAATCCAGGGAACTTCTACAGGGTGAGCTAGCTTGACGATAGCCTTTAACCCTGAATTAGCAACACTGCAAAAGATTAGAATGGTAATTCTTTCCTTGGGTGCCGAGAGGGCCACAATTACCCGGAGCCAGCTCATTTAGCCCCACCAGTTCTTGTTTTTTAAATCCAGGTGCTTTTCCGCCGGCCAGATATTAAGTTCCGTCGATCCTGCCGAACATCTCAATAAACGTTGCGACGAGCGCGGTCCAGCCTGTCTGGTGGCTTGCTCCGAGACCCGCGCCCGCGCCGTAGTCGCCGTGGAAGTACTCATGAAATAAAACGTAATCCTTCCAATTAGGATCGTTCTTGGAACTTCTCACTGCCGCCATAACCGGGGCGCCAGCCATGGTCGTCGCGCAAGAAGATCCGAGCGAGCAGGTCTGAGATCTGCTTGCTCACCTCGAAGAGGTTCATGAGCTTGCCGGATCCCTTGGGGCTTTCGATCTTAAAGCAGTCGCATCTCGGACAGCTCTCTACGGTGCTGTACGGCGCGAAAAGCCCTCTAACGGCTACCTGTCAGTTTTACCGATTTGTGAGTTCCTTTTGATGGAGTATATGGTTCCTGAAAGCGCGCTCAGGATATTGGAGGAGGCCGGTATGGGAAAGAAAGACAAAGAAAAGAAGAAAAAGAAGCTGAAAGAGGAAGAAGACGAAAAGCAACATAACTCAGGTAATGGAACCGCAGGCACCTTTGCCGACGGTCACCCTCTCGACGAGATTCAGTATCTAGAGGCAAAACTCATCCTTAAGCCGGACCGTTTCACATCTGTAGAGAGTTTCCGGGATTTCGGGAAGCTGGTTAAGAAAACCGCAAAGAACGAAGACGTGGGATTCGTTCCGGATGTGGAGGCCGGTTTGCGTCCAAATATCCGCGAGATAATCTTCATGGATACGCCGGACTTTCGCTTGTATAACAACGCTTTCATTCTTCGTCGTCGGGTCGCTTATCTCGACGGTTTCCCCGTGGGCGACCCTGAGATCGTTTTCAAATATCGCCATTCGGACGAGAAGACAGCAACGGCTGTGGATGTTCGCCCGAAGATAGCCGGAAAGTACAGGATTAAATTTAAGGCCGAGGCGCTGCCGCTAAAAGATAGGATTGGTTCCTACAGAATTCTGTATTCACACACTTGCGTGTTCGGGTTGAGTCAGGTTCACGAAGCGGACCGCACGTCGATGTCCACCTTGTTGCGGGTCTTTCCAGCCCTGGGAGTCTTGAAGACTTCGCCCGATGAAAAGATAAGCCTCGTGAGCGAGGCGATCGTCGAAGAAGTGCTGCTGAAACTCGGAGAACTGGACTTCGGCAAGGGACAGGTGGGGAACTGCGACGTAGCCCTTTGGCGCACCCGTGGCGAACACAAGCCCCTCGTAGGTGAATTCGCGTTTCAAGTGAAATTTGACCGGCGCGAAGATGTGCACGAGAAGGCGAGGAAGCGCTGCGAGCGATTCTTCATCTCACTTCAAAATGATGTGAAGGACTGGATTTCCCTAGGCACGACGAAAACGGGCTCGGTCTACCGTCTCAGAGGAAATGCACCGCAAAGCCATGAGTGACCGTCCCCCGTCGGTCGCCGCGAGGATGTGGTGAAGTGGCCCCGATTGTTGCCACACGATATTACGGGTGTCCGGTTCGCTGTCAACGTGTTCATCGGATCGACGATTTTGTGGTACCTGCTACATCGCATCCTTGACACGAACCCGATCTGGGCCATCGCATCGATGATCTCTGCTTCCGACCCCCAGGTGAAGGAGGCGGCCCGGATGTTCCGCGCCCGCATCATCAACGTCCTCGTAGGCTGCGGCGTTGGTCTGTTCTTGCTCGTCGTGGGCGGGACGAGTGAGTGGAAACTCCCGCTGGCGCTCGCGGTGACCGTCCTCGTATCGACATACCTGGTCCGCATACCGACAATGTGGCGACAAGCGCCAATCACGGCCGCCATCGTAGTCGCATCGGGCCTGACGGAACATTCTAAGCGGACCGGTGTCGAACACGGCCTCCACAAGGTGGCGGAGGTACTTCTGGGCTGTCTGATGGGACTTGTCGTCAGTTATCTGATGTCGCGGGTCTGGCCGCTACCCGACCAGGTGAAGAAATCGGTGGCTTGAGCCACCTTAGGCAGGCGGGGCCAAGTGCTGCGCATACTCTTAGCTCCGGAGAAGCAATGACGGGGATGTCCTTGGTTCATTTTGCCAAGGGCTTGCCTTCCTCCGCCTCAGGCCCTGTTGATCCGGGCGTTTCGACGCCAGCTTTAGTCTTTCGTCCATAAATAAGAGCACGCAGCTTCTCTTCACCGATCATTCGCCCTAACTCTCTAAACGCAAAAAAGGGTATCAACATGACAAACATTAGCGCGCCAATGGAGAGGATGGCCTCCAGACGTCCACCGCTGATCGCAGAAAAGCTCTCAGCAAACGATTTGCCACGGATCATACCAACAATTATTCTCTCTGCGACGTGAAAGCCGGTCAGGAAAATGGAAAAGACGAGAGACTTGTACAAAACTGGGTATACCAGGGGCTTCTCTTTGAACCCGGCTCCCAGATGCAGGTACTCACCGACGAGCAGAACCTTTGCAAGGACGAATGCGTTGATAATTGCAAGGCTGTGAGCAGTGAAATCCAAATTGTGCTGTGCCCGGATGATGCTCTCATGGATGGAAAGCAACGCAAATACAACCCAAAGGTAGAGGAAGATCCCCAGAAACACCTTAAATTCAAGAAAGGCTTTCTCTTTCAGCTTTTGTGTACGTTCACTCAGAGCCGTTGCTTCTGCCATGTGCGGAACTCCATTTGCGAGCAACTCTATGCCACCTGCCGGTGCGGCACACCTGGCATTATTGACAGTTCGGATAAGAGACGCCCCACCGAAGTCCAGGAGGTCGCACAGCGCCCATTCTCATGGCTTAGGTGACTGCCATGCCCCCAGCAGGAGCACATACCGCAGCCAGTGATAATCTGTTCTAGGAACTCAACTGACGGCTCATTTAGCCCCAGCCAGTTCTTGTTTACTAAATGCATGTGCCTTACCGCCCGCCAAATACTCAGTTCGGTCGATCCTGCCGAACATCTGAATGAACGTTGCGACGAGCCCGGTCCAGCCGGTCTGATGGCTGGCGCCAAGGCCGGCGCCGTTGTCTCCGTGGAAGAATTCGTAGAATAAAATGTAATCCTTCCAGTGGGGGTCGTTCTGGAATTTCTCCGTTCCTCCGTAAACCGGTCGTCTCCCAGAATCATCACGGAGAAAGAGCCGAGTTAGCCTGTCCGCAATCTCCTGAGCAACCTCGAAGAGGTTCATCATTTTCCCTGAACCTGTGGGGCACTCCACCTTGAAGTTGTCCCCGTGGTACAGATAAAAATTCTGGAGCGCCCGAATAATCATCGCGTTTACTGGGAACCAGATCGGGCCTCTCCAGTTGGAATTTCCGCCGAACGTACCGGTATTCGATTCTGCAGGTGCGTAGTCCACCCGGTATTCCTGGCCGTTGGTGCGGAAGATGTACGGGTTTTTCTCATGGAACTTCGAAAGCGAGCGAATTCCATGAGGGCTCAGGAACTCGTTCTCATCGAGCATCTTCGAGAGAATCCGGCGCAGCCGCTCCGGATTAACGAGGGCTATGATTCCTCGACCGGCCACTCCCCAATTCCCCGGGCCCGAAGGGTGAAGAGAACTCATAAGGTCAGACATCTTACCCAAGCGCGCGTGAAACGCAGCAGTGGCCCGAGGAACAATGTCTCGTTGCGACTGCTCGGCTATTGTGGTGGCACACAAGGGCAGCAGACCGACCATCGAACGTACCTTGAGCCGCGTAGCGCTGCCGTCTGGCAGCCGCAGCAGATCATAGTAGAAGCCATCTTCTTCGTCCCACATCCCGACTTGGTCTGTCCTGTTTATCGCCGCGGATATATAGACGACGTGCTCCAGAAACTTATAAACCATATCTTCGTAGACGGGATCGTGGACGGCGATCTCCACCGCAAGCTCGCACATGTTCTGCGCGAAAAGTGCCATCCATGCCGTTCCGTCTGCTTGCTCCAGGTACCCACCGGTCGGCAAAGGGGCGCTGCGGTCGAAAATGCCGATGTTGTCGAGCCCCAGGAATCCACCTTCAAATACGTTCCTTCCAAACCGATCCTTGCGGTTCACCCACCAGGTGAAGTTCAGCAGGAGCTTGTTGAAAGCGTGTTTGAGAAACTTGAGGTCAACCTCGCCCCGCTTGGCCATTTCGGTGCGATGCAGGAACAGGGCCGCCCAGGCATGTACGGGAGGGTTTACGTCGCTGAAATTCCATTCGTATGCGGGAATTTGGCCGCTCGGGTGCAGGTAGCGTCCGCTGAGCATGCGACGGAGCTGCTCCTTGGCGAAGTCGACGTCCACAACGGCAAGCGGCAAGGTATGGAACGCCAAATCCCACGCAGCATACCAAGGGTACTCCCACTTATCGGGCATCGAGATGATGTCGTCGTTGACCATGTGAAACCATTCGTGGTTGCGAGAGTCGCGACAGTTAGGTAGGAGGGGATGGGCCCCGTGTTCCCTTAACCATTGGTCACCATCGAACCTATAGAACTGCTTTGTCCACAGCATGCCGGCGAGCGCCTGGCGCATAACATTGGCGGCATCTGGAGAAGCAGTGTCCGGAGTCACGGAACGGTAGAATTCATCCGTCTCCTCCAATCGCAGCTTTATTAATTCTTCGAACGTCGCGCCGAATAGGCCATGCTCCTTCCGGTCTGACGGATCCTCGGCGGCCGCACCGGTAAGGCGAAGTCGGATCACGGCGGACTGGCCCGGGCCAACGCTGACTACATAGTGCGCTGCCGCTTTTGTGCCTTCGCCTGCCGGATTCACTGCGCCGGACCGTCCTTCGAGCAAATAGCGGTGGAAAGCATCCTTTACGTACGCGCTCTTATTGGGGCTGCCAAATAAACGTTCATAATTTGTCTCGTTCTCAGTAAAGAGAAGCTTCGGATCACCTTGGCAATGCAGCAGGTATTCTCCGAGTTCAGCGTGGGAAGCCTTAATGGTTTCCGCGCCCTTACGGCCATCCATCCGGCGCAGGACGGGCTTCTGCGCCCCCTCGTGCCAAGTCCACCTGTTGCGGAACCACAAGGTAGGCAGGATATGGAGGGTTGCGTCCTCCGGCCCGCGGTTGCACGCGGTAATCTTGATGAGCGTGTCCTCCGGTGCCGCTTTCGCGTACTCCACGAAAACGTCGAAGTAGCGGTCATTGTTGAACACCCCCGTGTCGAGGAGTTCGTATTCCTGTTCTCTCCGGGGACGCCGCCGGTTTGTCTCGACAAGATCGGAGTACGGATATGCCGCTTGCGGATATTTGTAGAGGTACTTCATGTAGGAGTGCGTTGGTGTGTTATCCAGATAAAAGTAATACTCTTTCACGTCCTCGCCGTGATTTCCTTCGCTGTTCGCCAAGCCAAACAGCCGCTCCTTCAGAATAGGATCGCGCCCGTTCCAGAGGGCGAGCGCGAAGCACAGCCGTTGTTTGTCATCGGAGAATCCGGCGAGGCCGTCCTCGCCCCAGCGATAGGCGCGGGAGCGCGCTTGATCATGCGGGAAATAATCCCAAGCCGTGCCGTCTTGACTGTAATCTTCGCGAACCGTGCCCCATTGTCTTTCACTTAGATAGGGGCCCCACTTTCGCCATTGCGCGCCAGAGCGGATCTCTTCGAGTCTTCGAGCTTCCGCATTTTCGGTCACAGTATTTTTCTCCTACGGCCTGTCGGGCTGCAAACCTTGGAGACGGCTTCTTTGCGGAATCGAATAGCGAGTCTGACTACTCCTCATCCTCCGTGCGACGCCAAGTCTTATCCGGGTTGTAGCGCTCCATGGCCTTGACGATATTAAGGGAGTCCGGACCGAGATCCTTCTGATAGACGACCCCGTCATAGCTGACCATAAATGTCATCACTCCCGTCACGCGATACTGTGCAGGCACGGCAACTAGGGCAAACCCGCCGAATCAATGCATGTGATTTCAACGGGGCCAGGACTAGTGCGACCTCGCGCCAACCGAGACCCGCTATCGCGGCACTTAGCGTGCCGCCGCCTTAGCCGCTCGGCCGGGCTTCCTGTGCTTCTCGGTCAGTTCGGTCTCTGCCTGCAACCAGTCTTCAACCTCGGACCCAGGTGTACCGGCGCGCTCGCAATAGATTTGGTACGCGCGTAGCTCAATTTCTTCACGCGTCGGACCCCCCTCAAGCACCTTTGACTCACTCGAGTTTGGTACGGATTTTTGAGCGGGCTCAGTCATAAGTTTCCCTCTTGCTTTCTTTCAGAGATCAGCTAGTTGAGACAATGGCGCAGAATATTGACTGGGTCCGCCCAAAGCTATTGTTAGAATTGACAGGCCCGATCGGCGTTCCGCCTCGACATCCACAATTGCGCAGCACACCGCGGTCTTGTCGGGCTTAACCGGATTCCCCAGACAACAGGTCCGCTGCGAAAGTCTGTAAATGCCGCGACAAAGGCATGACGCTTTCAGCCGCCAATGCTTTGAGGGGGAGAGCAGATCGCGCCCTGTTCGTACTCCAGCCCACCGTCCGGAATTTGAAAATTGCAGCTCTCCGGTAATGGGACTTAGTCGGGCTCGACAACACGCCGAAACAGTCTTGCTTTAGTAGGCTCCCGGACGGGAGCGGTCGATAGCTCGCAGGCAATGATTAGGCGTTTGTGGGAACTAACAATATTCGCCGGAAACCGCCCTCATTCCGTGTAGAGCATCAGAAGAAGCCCGAGAACAATCAGCAAGGAAGGCCAGGTGTACTTGTAAATTTGCTTCCAATTTGAACGCATTTCAGCCAACCCGTTCGTCAGAGCGATCCCAAAGCCCGCCGACGCGAACCAAAAGTGTTCGCTTTCAACGTGTTTCATGGCCTCCATGGCATGGGGTGCACTCATGTTCCCGCGATGCACATGAAACAGCAGGAGGACTGCTCCCGCCATGCCCACCACCGGAAAAAACCATGCGATCCAGGGTGCCTTGAATCGACCTCGGGCTCTTTCGAGTTCGACATACCCAAGGGCCAAAAGGATGAGAGCGAATATTTTGTGCTGAAGATCCTCTTGGTTGTGTGTAACCGCAAACCACGGAGTCTGGGGACCGAAAGGCCAAATCTCCGTATCGCTGAAGACCAGAAGATAGAGCCCCGCCGCCAAGAAGCACACCGGCCAGGCATAGTGCAGGATCGGCCAGCGTTTCCCGAGTTTGTCCCCCCCGAGAATAAAAACGCCTGCGAGAACTACGAAGAATCCCGCCAGGTGGTGATTGAACTCACTCTCGCGCTTGTCCGCGAGGTGTCTAGCCATCTCAACGGGTCCTTCAGGAGCTGCAAGCCCATTCATGTCGGCATGATTCATTCCCGGCATGTTTTCCATCTCGGGCATTTCGTGTTGTTGCGGCCAAACCATGGGTTCGAGGAAAAACAGGAAGAAGACAAAGAGCAAACCCATCGTCATGAGGTTACCCACTCGCTGAAAAACGGTCACTTGAATGGGCAACACTTGATTTCCCTCAGAGATTTTGTCCCTTGCTGAGATCACTATAGAAATACCGAGTTAAAACTCGGTCTCCAATGCCGAAGAAGCTCGATACTCCATCCGTATGGAATCATGCGACAAGTCTTTAAGAGTAATTTCCGCGGCAACGCACAATCGTTGAGGTTCATCTCCAGCACCTTTGCGGCTGAGAGGAGAATTATCATGAAACAATTTCACGTCAGTTTTACAACTAGGCGCGGAGGTTCTCATCTGTCAAAACTAACAGTACCCAGTTGAATGGTGCGGGAGCACCGGCGAGTGGTTATCTAGCTCGGGGTAGGCGTAGATCAATATAAAAATGCGAACTAAAGCTAATTCCAAAGAACGAATGTCTTACCTCGGATGGGGTTGACCTACTCGGCGATTTGCCCAGCTTCCAGGACGGGCTGTGTTTTGGGCGTGCGCACTTTCTCCATTTCGCGCGCGAGCCCGGCAATGTCGAACTGTGTCGTGACCCCCGGTGCGACTTCTAAAAGCATCGTCTTGTGCATCATCATGTCTTGAAGTAGGAGTTGGTCACCGCCTACAGAATCACCTGCGGCTCCTTCCAACACTGGACCATTGGGAGCGTCTGTCTTGGCAGGGTATGACCATAAGACGCTGTATAGGTTCTCCGTGCCGAACCCCAGTTCGTCCCACTCGATGCGTTTCTCTTGTCCGTCCTCAAATTTTATGCGGAGATACATTAACTTGCCCTTGGCCGGCTGGTGAACGACAGACTCCCAGTGCGCATGCCTGACGAAAGACAAGAAAGACTTCGTTCCCTTCTGGAGGATGACTAAATCGAACTTGCCGTCTGACGAAGTTCTGCTCAACGCAACGGCGTTGCCGAGGCTCTCTTTGACATTTTCAGTATGCCAGGCTTGCTGATTCACGTGTTCGACCGACGGTATGGGAAGCGCTGCCGCTGGCTCAATAACGGGAGATGTACTGGCTGGTGCAGCTGATGCCTGCACAACTGTCGGCGCGCTCTTTGAGACGGCTTTCTGGGAATTTCCTGAGCAACCTGAAATGGTGATCAGGACGCCCGTGGACATCAATAAAAAGACCGTCTTCATTGTTGTCTCCTCTCAGACTGCTCCTCGAATGATCGATTGCTCAATGTTCTTAAGTCTGAGGTTCTTTCTTCGGACCTTGAATAGCCCGAAGGTACAGGTGTGCTCAACGCGAAACTGGACTTTGAAGCCGTTCCGGCTGCGGAGTAAGGAAAAGATCGACCGTCAACTGCTGCCTAATTTCGGTTGTGGTCTCAATTGACATCGCTACCCTAATTTCACGCTCTTCTGAATCAACGATGGCTTCTGGCGAGCTCTTCTCGCCATCTTTGAATGTCCATTTCTGCTTTGAAGACGTCGCTGTAATTAACCGAGAGGCAATTTGCGGCGGAACGGGTTTTCCTTAAGGAGTGACGAACCACTTGTTATAGATTTGCTTGTAGGTGCCATTTTCACGAAGCGCAATCAACGCACTGTCAATCTTCTTACGCAGGGGACTATCCAGCTGCAACTCGATGGCAACCGGCATGTTGTTGAATACGGGACCGACCAGCTTTACACTTCCCTTCCCTTCGTGCGCTGCATAGTAAGCGAGGAGCGGGAAGGGCGCGACCACTGCATCCACCTTTTTCTCCACGAGAGCTTTAAACATCTCATCAGATGAGAACTCCTTCACTTGCGCTTTCCGCTCCCGGAGATAATCGACGGCAATAGAGGTGGCTATCGTGGCGACCGGTTTACCGGGCAAATCGTCCGGCCCTTCGATAGACCCACGGATCCGCTCGACGGTTAAGGTTGACGTCAGCCGGGCGGTATAGGACGCAACAAAAACTACGCCAGCAAACATCCATAAGATGGAGACGGCGCGCGCTACCCATTGGCGGGGCATCGCTTCTGCCTGCAACGTTAGAGTCGATAGCCCCCAAAAGCTCGCCTCAAAGATGCCTGGAATATAGTTCCGGTTCGCAATGCCGCCGTTTGGATGCCGACGTTCAAGCAGCCAGATCAGATGAGCCGGGATTATCGCTAGCAGCAAGGCTACGCCGAACCATTCAAGGGTCGTGCGCGAAAATAGCAGACGGAGCATGTCCTTTAGGGGGGTCGCAGGCTCCACCGTTGTGCCAGCCTCTCGCACCATAATTCCGAGGCCTGCATCCAGTATTGGATAAGAAAATTCGAAATCGGCATCGCGTGCCGATGTTATGAACATTGTGGGAGTGAGATCGGCGGTTTTCGAGCGCATTGCCTGCTCTAAAGCGCTTCCGTCAGGCAAAACCTGATAGCTCGTCACCAATTTGAGCCGCTTGGCAATCGCATTCCAGAGCTCGATGCTGAACCCGGTAAGTGAGCCGTTTTGTTCCACAACTAGCGGTGGAAGAATAACAACCGCTACGCGGACCTCCGGCGCTTCACCTTTTGCCAAAATGGCAGCGCCCGCCGGCGTAATCGCCACTGCGCTTTTGGCTGTAGCTTCCTCTTCGGGCGCGTAGGCAATCTCGATTGTCTTGGCGAAATAGTCGCGTGACTCCCGCCAATCGCCCATCAAGTCGAATGCGCTTCCCTCCGCCACTCTGGCGTCAAACGACACCTGCGAAGTTTGAAGAATCTGGCGATCCCGCCCTATCGCATATGGAATTTTCCTTTCGCGTATAGGTAGCCCGCCTTGTTTTACGAACTCAGGTCGTCGCTGCCGTGCAGGCGCTTGTGCGAATAGGCCAGCCAGGGAATAGAGAATGACGAAGAACGTCGAAGCAATCGTGCGGACCATCAAGTTCATGCGCGTCATCGTACCATCGCAAACCAACTTATTTACTCCCATTGGCTTCTGCTTCATAGAGCGAGCGGGATTGGAAGCGTCGACGTTGTCATCTCCAAATCTTGCCCTGACTGATTCTCTTTGAGTTTCAACGCCAGATAATAAGGGGTTTTTGGAACCCGTTCCAGTACCTATGTGCCCGGTAACCGCGTTGCTCAGCCATTGAATCTAACTAGCGGCTGAGGTCTCTTTGTATCTACGGTCATTGCAATTTGCCCACTCAAAGTCGAAAGACTTGCGCGCCAAGTGCCGTATTCCGTTTTCCCAATTGCGCTCAAGGGCTGAAGATCAGCACGAGGTAAACGAGAAAGACGACCAAATGCACGGTTCCTTCGAGAACAGTAGTGCGCGATCCGGAAAAAGTGAGTGTGCAGAGCACGAGCGTCAGTGTAAGAAGCGCGATACCTATCGGATCGAGGCCCAGGACCATGGTCTTCCCTGTTGCCAGGCCAATGAAGAGAATCGCCGGTACCGTGAGGCCGATAGTAGATGCCGAGGCCCCGAGAGACAAGTTGATCGATCGCTGCAGCTGATTATTGAGCGCCGCGCGCATCGTGGCAATCCCTTCGGGCGCAAAAACGATAAGAGCGATGAGCACTCCGCCTAATGCTGGAGGAGCTCCAAGCACGGCAATGCCAAAATCGATTAACTTGGCGAGCTGCTTCGCCAAGAGCACAATCGGCAATATGGTGATTACGAGTAAGGCCGTGTGCCGCCCGAGGACGGCGAAGGTAACGGCGCGCCTCTCCCGCGGCGAGCTTACGGATGCAACCAGTTCCGAGTCGTGGTGCGGCTCGACAAAGAAGCCACGGTGGCGCCCGGTTTGGATTGCCAGGAAGATGCCATAAAGCAGAACGGTAAAAAGGGAAAAGAAAACAGCTTGCGTGGTCGTTAGGCTACCGACCGGAACTGCCTTCGTGAAGCTGGGCAAAATAAGCGCGATCACCGACAAGGGGATGATGACCGCGAGATAGGCGACGGCTCCCTGGAGATTGTAGGCCTGCTCGTGATGGCGCAGCCCACCTGAGATCAGAGCAAGGCCGACGACGCCGTTCAGAACGATCATCAGGACGGCGAACATTGTGTCGCGTCCAAGCGTCGGCACGGCCTCGCTACCAAGCGCGACCGCGCCGATTAACACGACCTCGATAATCACTATCGAGAGCGTGAGAACGAGCGTGCCGAGCGGTTCCCCTAGCAGCTCGGCGAGGTGGTCTGCTTCTTCGACGACCCCGAATGCACACCACAGAATAACGGCGAAAAGCCATAGAAACAGCACGGCCGCGGACAAAGGAGAGCTGAGTTGGGAGAGCCAACTGCCGCCGAAGAGCAGAAAAAGGGCCACCGTCAACCATGAGATCGCAAGGCGCCACATGAGAAAGAACGGCGGGACCGTTTTGTCTTTCTTCCCCATGATTCTCCTGCCCTTCTGGGACTGCCACTTTAGCCTCGATTGGGGGGTAGGCTCGAAGCCAAAGACTCAGATACCTTCTTATCTTTTAGGCTGGGGCCCACGAAGGTCGCGTTTAGAACCTCGAATGCGAGGCACAGTCTACATCACAGCTACTTGGCAGTGCGAGTTCAACGGGTCAATGCGACACCGCCTACTCAGTCGATCTGGCAATACTTCCTCCTAGAGACCGATATACCCGGCTGTCCTCGATCAGGCCCAGCCAGGATGGTGTTCTGTTTGGATTAACGCTCGCGAACGGCTTTTAGCTGTTGCTCTTTCGCGTGAGATGCCGGCGTAAAGCACCGGTGTGTATACCGAGGAACCGGATCAACATGATTTCGAGGTCTGTCATTCTTGACAGTGGTGCGGTGTGTCGCACCGGGCTAGCATTTCCCTGTTTCGCGGCACAAATAACTGAGCGTGAGTGGAGGTGTCTGATGGCGACGGCAAACCCAACCGAAGGATTGCGTGGAGCGGGTACGATCATCAAGAAAGCCAGTGGCTGGTTTATTGGCGTGGCAGTGGTGTTCATTCTTCTGGGGATGATGTCGATTATTGAGCCGGGGGTTGCGGGTTTGGCGGTAACGATTCTGGTGGGATGGCTTCTGCTATTTGGCGGCGGAGCACACATAATCGCGGCGTTCAGCGGAGGTGGAGCAGGACGCGTACTCTGGCAGGTGCTGATCGGAATTGTGTATATCGTGGGTGGACTCTACTTTTTGACGCACCCGTTGCTGGGGTTGGGAACGCTGACGTTGCTCTTGGCGGTGATCATCCTGATGGAAGCGGTGTTCGAAGTCATCGCATATTTCCGGATGCGCGGCCACGGAGGCTCGGGCTGGCTACTGGTGAATGCTCTGATCACGCTCTTGCTCGGCGGTTTGATCTGGTTCCACTGGCCGTCAAGTTCGGCTTGGGCAATCGGGATACTCGTAGGGGTGAACCTGCTGATGACCGGGATTTCGCGGCTCATGTTTGGTCTTGCAGCCCGACAACTGGCAAGCCGCGCGGCCGCCTAGCAAACGGCGGGTGCCTCAGGCTGAACAAGCCGAGCGCGTAATCTGTCGACATGAGCCACGAAGAAAGCACATCGCTTCAACAATTTTAGAAAAAGCATAGAGACGCCGCGGGTGATCCATTCTCGTTATTCGGGAGCGGGCCTTGAGGGTCCCAATGCCGTCCTGCAGTGTTTTGGTAGGAGCGGTGGGGATCGAAAAGACAGACCTTTCCTGGAACCGACATGGCGGGATTGAGGGCGCGCGGAAAGATATTAAGGGAAACGCTCAGATGCGGAAGGGCAGCAGGGTGAAAAAAAACAGCAGGACGATCAGCCAGGCGACGAGCGGGCAACATATTCCGGCGCGAAAGGCGAATTGAAATCCCCCAATCCCCTTTGCTTCGGGCGCCATTCTCTTGAATGTGACGACGCTGCTCAACCCGAGCATCGCGGAACAGATACCGAAGAACCAAAAGAGCAACAAGCCCTCCGTGGCAACCTGTGGGTCGGATTGATGCGCCATTTGGAGAAACGGCGGCGTAATGGGAACGAAGATTAGCATGGCTATAACTAAGTTGAATGACCGCCCCAGTGGCCAGAACAGCGCATTAGCAGCGACCCCGAACAGCGCAATGAAACCTGTTGCCGCGCCCAGACCAAGCGCAAATGCCAGCGATTTCTTCCCACTGCGGAACAAAAAATAGAGCAGTACAAGACTGAGGAAGCTCCGAAGACCAAACGCGGATAGAAACCCGGACAGGGCGCGCACTGGTTCAGAATGAGCCTCAGCCACAAATTCCCCGGCCAAAGAAATCGTGTAAATCAAGGCAAAGCACCGGGCCGCCCACAGCCACCGAGAACTAACCACACTGATCGGCTCGGCCAGGTGGCCCGGACCTAACCTATAATTTGTTGGCTTGTCCACGAAGGAAGGGTATCACTTCAATAATTTCATAGAAAGTTTGGACACGCGGAGGGTGGACGGGTGGCCCGGGCCGAACCCATAATTTGTTGGCAGCAGCCACGAAGAGAGCGTATCACTTAAATAATTTCAGAAAAAATATAGAGACGCGGAGGGTGCCCCACCCTCGTTTTTCGAGGGTGGGTCTTGGGGTTTCCGACGCCATCATGCAGTGTTCGGTAGCGGCGGTTGGGGATCGCACTGGCGCGTCCCGTTTGTCTACTTCTTCTTTGGTTTTGCTTTGCAGCCCTTCACTTTCTTGAGGTTTGAAATATCTTCTTCCGTCCAGAGCCTGACGTTGCCATCGACCATTGGCGGTGCCGCGACTTCATCTTTCATAATCCACGTCTGAAGACTTTGTCGCGAATTGCCGATCTCCTTTGCCGCATTAGCCGCAGTGTAGAGTTTTGGACGCATGAGCAGAACTTTACCCGACTTGACAGTGCTTCAAGCTGAACTATAGTTTCATAGCTGGGAGTTCCACTCAGCATGAGTCTCAAAGAAGCACTAGAGACGGCGGGCGCCGTACTCGTCAGCCTCGGCGGGGGCGGGGCGATAGTGTTGGCCCTCTCTGGCTGGCTCGGAAAAGTCTGGGCAGAACGTTTTTTGGAGAAAGACCGAGCGGCACATGCCGCGAAGATTGAGCTCCTCAAAAATGATCTCGATCGAACGACGCGACAATACCAGGCCGAGATCGAGAAAACCCTCTTCGTTACCAAGACGCACTTTGAATCCGAATTCGCGATTCTCCGCGAAATCTGGCAGAGAGTCTCCGAGGTGCGAGTTTCAATGCTCAGGCTCCGGCCATCGAAGGGATTCCCCAACGAACCTCACGAGCAAGTGCAATACATGCAGCAGAATTACCCTATTTTTTCTAATGATTTGGAGGCCCTACTGCATGCAGTTGATCACAACAGCCCTTTCTATCCTCAAGAGATTTTTACACTCCTCGACGAGTTAATTGTTTTGGCGCAGATAGAACGCGACGACGTACAGGGCGGGGCGGACGTGTTCACGCCAGTGTGGTTTCATCGCGCGGCAGCGAACCATGCGAAGTACCTCAAAATGGCCCAAAAAATAAGTGTTGCCATTCGTGATCGACTATCGAAATTGGCGGTGCGCGGGGTCAATGTACAGTGACCGTGTGAAAAAAAACCCGTGGTGCGCGAATTAGGAAGCCGATGAAAGTGAAGAGCCGCGAGTCATGGTTCGTAGTCGGACTGAACAAGCTGAACTTATAATTTGCTGACACGGGCCTCGAACAGAGGATATCGCTTCAACGATTCTAGAGAAAATATAGAGACGCGGAGGGTGCCCCCACCCTCGTTTTTCGAGGGTGGGTCTTGGGGTTTCCCAAGCCGTCATGCAGTGTTTGGTAGGGGCGATGGGGATCGAAATTGCATCCCTAAATTCTAAGCCTCGCTGATCCAAGGCGTTACCGACCGCTCCACTTCTCCATTGTTGTCAAAAGTTGATAAATTGCGCGTTTGTCTCGTGCGTTGAGAAAAATCAGGATCGGGCTTCGGCCCAGTCTGACGCGCGCTATGCGCTCGTGGGCCCACACGAGGCGGCGCGGGCTAGGAGGAGATCGCGTTCACGCGCGTTTTGGGTTAGGGCGGCGGCGCGTTCGAATTCGGCGCGGGCTTCGCTAACGCGGCCTAGCTTGCGCAGCAAATCGCCGCGGACGCTCGGCAGCAAGTGGTAACACTTGAGCGCAGGATCGCCGGCAATGGCATCAATGATGGTGAGCCCAGCGGCGGGGCCTTCGGCCATGCCTACGGCGACGGCACGATTTACCTCGACGATCGGCGATGGCGCGACATATGCGAGCGCGGCGTAGAGCGCGGCTATGCGCGGCCAGTCGGTTGCGTCGGGGGTGAGCGCGCGGGCGTGGCACGCAGCGATGGCGGCGTGCAGCGTGTAGGGGCCGAGGCTGCCCATCGTGCGGCTCAACTCCTCGGCACGCGCAAGAGCGGCGAAGCCGCGGTGAATCAGAAGTTGATCCCACAGCGCGCGATTTTGCTCGAGCATCAGAATCGGCTCACCAGTCGGGCTCACGCGAGCGCGCGTGCGCGACGCCTGAATTTCCATCAGCGCGACGAGGCCATGAACTTCCGGCTCGCTGGGCGCAAGCTCGGCGAGGATGCGGCCGAGGCGTAGCGCGTCTTCACACAGCGCGGGGCGGTGCCACTCGTCCCCCGCGGTGGCCGAGTAGCCTTCGTTGAATATCAGGTAGATCACCTTCAGAACATTTGCGAGACGCCCAGAAAGTTCGGCGCCGCGCGGAACTTCGTAGGGCACGTGTGCGTCGGCGAGTGTGCGTTTGGCGCGAACGATGCGCTGCGCGATCGCAGGCTCGGGCACGAGAAACGCGCGCGCGATTTCGTTGGTGGTGAGGCCGCCGATCAGTCGTAGCGTGAGCGCAAGTTGCGCCTCGGTACTCAACACGGGATGGCACGACGTGAAAATCAGGCGGAGAAGATCGTCCCCAATGTCGTCGTCGAGCGCTGAGGCGTAATCGGGCACGGATTTTTCCTGCTTCTCTTCGAGTTCGCGGCCGAGTTCGCTGTGCTTGCGGTCGAGAAGCGAGCGGCGGCGGACGAGATCGATCGCGCGATGCTTCGCGGCGGCCATGAGCCACGCGCCGGGATTCGACGGGACGCCTTCGGTGGGCCACTGTTCGAGCGCGGCAACGAGCGCGTCGTGCGCGAGATCTTCGGCGGCGCCGACGTCGCGCGTGATGCGCGCCAAGCCAGCGATCAGGCGCGGAGATTCAATGCGCCAGACGGCGTCGATCGCCGCGTGCGTGTCGGAGTGCGCACCTGGTTCAGGATTCGTTGAGTGGGTGCCGGAGGACATCGACACCCATCACAACATTTTTCCTCGCGAGCCGCAACGCGGCTATTTATTCTGATCGGGGGCCTTTGCCGCTGGGTCTTTACATGCTCGGTGCCGGTGTTCCATCGGACCATTTGCCTACTCCCACCAGGACGACAGACAGTGGTGGGAAGGATTTGAGTTCTGGGTAGGATTGCGCGGAGATGTACCAGTAATTTACGGCCATGACTGGGGAGTTTGTGAGATTTGCGCCCCAGGCGGCATCGTCTTTCGCTGTTTCGTAGAACATCAGGTGGGGGAGGTTGTGGCCGCCGTAATCGGTGAGATACGAGCCCTTCGACATCATGTAGCTGACAGTTCCTTGCTCCAGGGGCGGCAATTCTTTTTTGTCTATCGCTGCTTTGATAGAGGCGATTATTTCGGATTTGGAATGGCCTGCCAGTACCAATTCCGCGCGCTTGTTGGCATACGGCAGGACGGAGCGGACGGCGGGTGGGTTGATGCATTCCGCGGCGCGAACTTTGGGATTCCAGAATTCGGGCTGGTCGAACATGCCCATCCATGCGCGTCCGACCCAGCAGACCCAACCGTTTTTGCCCTGGACTGCGGTCTCGTAGCCGTGACGGGTTAGGACGATGACTGAGGCGTCGTGGGAGATGGCGTCCGGGGCGGCGCTGCGGGCCAGGGCGATTTCTGCGTCGCGATCCATTAGATATTGTTCGACCGGGGCCATCGTTGGATATGGTTGTTTGGGGTCTTGTGCGGCTGCGGGCCGGGTGGCCATCAGCGCGACGACGAGTACGAATGCGCTCAGGAAAATGCTGTGTATTTGATTTCGGGCCATCGCTTTTCTCCCTACTTTTTCGTTTTCTACTGTTCCGTTCCGACTTCGACCGAACTCGCACTTGTCGAACATTGAGCGAGCTTGCGTTCCGAGCATCCTTTAACGCATAACGAGAGACTCCTATTTGATTCGAATGGTCAGAAAGCTTCCGTCGTCCCTAAATGCCCGGAAGCTCTCTCTACATGTACGTCGAATGACGCGCGTTGGGATCGACACGCATGGCCAAGTATTCGGAGGCGAGTCTCAGCGAGTGACAAAGCTATTACAAGCGCATCTCAGCGGCGATGTCGTCGCCGAACTTCTTTTGGATCTCCTTTTGGGTCTCGGGATCGAAGTCGGTTAGATCAAACAACCGGCGGACTTCGACCATTTCGTTATCCGAGCCGGGGATGCGTGAGGCCCATTCGAGCGCCTCTTCGCGAGACTTCACCTGAATAATCCAGAAGCCGCCGACCACTTCCTTCGCTTCGGGGAACGGACCGTCGGTGACTTTCGACTTTCCGCTTTGGAAGGTAACGCGCGCGCTCATCGTCGCGGGCGGGGTTAGACCGTCGAGCGCGAGCAGCACACCGGCTTTCCCTAGTTCCTCGTTGTACTTTCCCATTGCCTCCATACTTTTGAAGTCGGGCACCCATCCGGGTTTTGCGTTTTCGTAGATTTTCGGAAACATGATCATCATGAAGCGCATAGTGTTCTCCTTGAAGGTTGAGCGGACACCGTATCAGGGCCGCTACTTTTATATAGGAGTTTGGACCGCGCTGGGCACCGAAATGTTACGGGGCGCTGGGCGCGGGGTCCGTCTCCACTTAGGCGTCGAATTGGTAGGGCGCGAATCGACACTTTTTTTGACAAATTTTCGCGTAGCGTTAGGCAACGGGTGGCCCGCAAGTTTAGCGGGGAGCTTTTGACTTTGCTTTTGACTTTGCTTTTGACTTTGCTTTTGATTTTGCTTTTGATTTTGCTTTTGATTTTGCTTTTGACTCCGCGAGGGCACCCAACGCGCGGGCTTTCCGTGCAAGACCTTTGATTTTGAACTGTTCGCTCTATTTCGTTCGCCAATGCACTAACTCCTTTGGAATCCGCACTTTCAGAAACACGCCTGTAAACTCCCTGGAATGAGCAGTTTTAAAACGTTGAACTTAAAACCCTTTAGAATGAGCAGTTTCAAGAAAACAGGGTAGGCCTCAGGCCCTACACGTCACGCAGGCCGGATGGCCCAGACTGAGCAAGTGAGCTTGTAATCTGTCGACGTGAGCCAGCGAAACAAAAAATGCAAAGCGTGCTCCTACGATTTGCGCGGCGCGAAAAGGCGGCACGTCCGTGGGCCAGATTCCCGCGAAAGTAGGTTCACTTTGGTCGCTCCGGGTGTGGGGGCTTCGACTCGAAATCAGTGGACAGGCTGAGTTCTTTCCAGGCCCTTGCTTCTTCTAGGCGTGCGAGGTCGTTTTTCTCCGCCCCGTTGTACGCATCGCTGCCGAGCAACAGTCGCAATGGAGGTTTCTGTTCCTGCGTCAG
>Ga0210394_10003058_pt1 | contig 21736 bp, 26 predicted proteins | sample IncBWC12MmetaG_FD_160121 | JGI IMG/M metagenome (GOLD analysis project Ga0210394, IMG submission 160121) | Forest soil microbial communities from Barre Woods Harvard Forest LTER site, Petersham, Massachusetts, United States - Inc-BW-C-12-M | ecosystem: Environmental > Terrestrial > Soil >...
CGGGAAGCTGTCGAGAGCGGAACTGGAACGAATCACCCGGCGTTACACAGCGGAACTCAGCGAATGGTTCGGCCCCGAGCGCGACGTTCCCGCTCCGGACATCGGCACGAACGAACAAACCATGGCCTGGGTGATGGACACCTACGCCATGCACACGCGGCAAGCGACCACTGCCGTGGTGACCGGTAAGCCTCTGGAATTGGGCGGTTCGCAAGGCCGCAAGGAAGCCACTGGCCGAGGTTTGATGATGTGTTGCGACAAGGCACTCGCGAAACTCGGAATGAAACGCGAGGGTTGCCGCACCATCATTCAAGGATTCGGGAACGTCGGCTCGCAAGGCGCGCTGCTGATGCACGCAGCCGGATATAAAATCATCGGTGTGGCCGACATCAACGGCGGGCTTTACAACGAGAAGGGTTTTGATATCCCCAAGGTTTACGACTGGGTCTACAACCAGCGGAAGCCGCTCCCGGATTTTCCCGGCGGCGGAGAAAAAATGACCGCGCAGGAAGTGCTGTTCCACCCCTGCGAGATTCTGGTGCCCGCCGCAACCGAGAACCAGATTACAACCCAGAACGCTCACCGCGTCGATTGCAAGATTCTCTGCGAAGGCGCGAATGGCCCGACTACTTCCCACGCCGACTCGATCATCGAAAAAAAGGGAATCTTCATTATTCCCGACATTCTCGGAAATGCGGGCGGAGTCACCGTCAGCTATTTCGAGTGGGTCCAGGACCGCCAGGGCTTTTTCTGGCGCGAAAACGAAGTGAACGAGCGGTTGAAGGACGTGATGGAGCAGAGCTTCGATCAGGTCGTTCGCTACGCGGAGACGCACAAGGTGAACAATCGCATCGCCGCTTACATCGTGGCCATCGATCGCGTGGCTCGCGCGTTGAAGCTTCGCGGGATTTATGCTTAGAGGGCCGAAGTTGCGGCTTGGTCTTGGAGGCGTATCTGAATCCTGACTCAATTTCGTCCGGTGCTCTGAAGACGGAAGACGAGCACCGGCGGGATATCTGCGCCGTTGGACGCTGGGTCCACGACCGCGCCTACGTGGCCTCCACGGACGGCAACATCTCCCTGCGCCTCGATCCGCGGCGGATACTCACCTCGCCCACCGGCGTCAGCAAAGGCATGATGGCGGCGGACGACCTGGTGATCACCGATCTCGAAGGGAGAAAGTTGAGCGGGCGCCGCAATCCTTCGTCGGAACTTGGAATGCATCTTTTGATTTATCGGCGCCGGCCGGATGTCAATGCGGTGTGCCACGCTCATCCGCCCACGGCCACGGGCTATGCCGCCGCGGGGATACCGTTGAATAAGGCAATTCTGGCCGAACTAGTGCTGTCGCTGGGCTGCATCCCGGTGGCGCAGTACGGAACGCCGGGAACGCCGGAATTGACCGACGCGATCGAGCCGCTGGTCCAGAGCTATGATGCGATCCTGATGGCCAATCACGGTGTAGTCACCTACGGCCCCGATCTCCTTACCGCGTTCTTTCGGATGGAGACGACCGAGCACTTCGCGCGTGTCGCTCTGGTAACCGAGATGCTCGGCAAACAAGTCTTGCTTTCCGGCGGGGATGTGGAAAAATTGCTCGCGGCACGCGCCCGTTACGGCGGTCAGACGGCAGCGACGGTCGGCGCTCAGTGTCCCGTTACTTCGGACGCCGCGGAATCGGAAAGGATTACGCTGACGCGGCGCGAGCTTGAAGCGCTTGTGGATGAAGCGGTACAGAAAGATCGCATACGGCGCTGACTTGCTAGAGGCTCAAATTTCAGCGTTGTCATCCTGAGCCCATCCAGACGGGCGAAGGATCTCAACGCTAGTCCAGTCACACAGTAAACGCGCTTGAGGCAGTAATGTTGTTCTTTCGGCGGAGGTAAAGAATGGGCGAAGCACTGGGAATGATCGAAACGCGCGGCCTGATCGCGATGATCGAAGCCTCGGACGCCATGGTGAAGGCGGCCAAGGTCACGCTGGTGGGCTGGGAAAAGATCGGCTCGGGCTACGTTACTGCAATGGTGCGCGGCGATGTGGCCGCGGTAAAAGCGGCGACCGATGCCGGAGCAGCCGCTGCGCGCCGGGTCGGAGAACTCATTGCGGTTCACGTTATTCCGCGGCCGCATCAGTCGCTGGAAGACGCGCTCCCCATTGGCAAGTCCGCCATGGCTGCAGCGAAGTAGCCGTCGCGAACGCTCGAGCGCTCGCTGGTTACGCCGCGCGAAGACGCGCGTGGAAGCAGCGTCTCTCGACTCCGTGATTTCACTCGGGTTCCTGAAATGGTGGAGTTCTCGCTCTTGACATTTAACGCGCAGCCGCCGACTCTCCACTTCCTCCCATGATACTGGCGCGCATCGTCGGCACAGTGGTTTCCACGCGCAAGGATCCGCGTCTTGAAGGGAAAAAACTTTTAGTCGTAAAGCCCATCAATCCGGAAGGCGGCGACGAGTCTGGCTACCTGATCGCGGTAGATACAGTCGACGCCGGCTTTCGCGAAACCGTGCTGGTCGTTTCCGGCAGCTCCGCGCGCCTCGCCGCTGAGTGCAAAGACCGTCCCGTTGACGCCGCCATTATCGGTATCGTCGACACAATCCACCTTGACGCGCTGCACGAAGCCGAACTCGCCGCTGCGCGCAAAAAATGAGGACGAGTCCGTGAAGTATACTCGCTTCGAAGAACTGCCCGCCTGGAACGCCGCCATTGAGCTAGCGGTAGGCATTTACAAACTCATTTCAGACCGCTCGTTACTCAAACAGAGAGCATTTCGAGACCAACTTGAACGGGCCTCTGTTTCCGTTTCGAACAACATAGCCGAGGGATTTGAGCGCGGAACCACGCAAGAGCTGCTTACTTTCCTGTATATTGCCCGAGGCTCTGCCGGCGAAGTTCGTTCCATGCTGTGTTTGCTCGAGCGTCTGCTGCACTCAGCCGATTTGAAATCTGAAACTAGAGATCTCAAATCAGTATCCGGCAATCTGCAATCTGAAATTTCAAATCTCAAATCGCTTGCGGAAGGTGTTTCCCGCCAGCTCCGTGGATGGGCAGATTCTTTGCAGGGAAGTGCGATCAAGGGCCAGCGCTATCTGACTCCGAAAGTGCGGCAGACGGAACAGGCTCGTCGCGGGCGGGAGCAATTGCTGGAAGAGCTTCGGCAAGTTCAAAAAGGGGCTTGAGGGAAGCAAATTTGAAATCTGAAATTTCAGAACTCAAATCAGTATCTGGGATTTGAGATCTAAAATTAAGAGTCTTGAGAGAAGCGAAGGATCTCCGTCTATGCTACTGGGCCGCGTAATCGGGAACGTCGTTGCGACGATGAAGAATGCCTCGCTGGAAGGGCAGCGGTTGCTGATCGTCCAGCCAATCGACGGGCGCGGCCGCGACAAGGGGAAGGCGATTGTCGCGCTCGATTCCGTTGGCGCGGGTGCCGGCGAGACGATCTACTATTGCCGCGGCAAAGAAGCGAGCTTCCCATTTCTGCCGGTGGACGTGCCCACGGAAGCGACAATCGTCGGCATCGTGGACACCATTAACATCCCCGCCGCCGGTGCGAAGGCCTAAATGCTGATCGGAAAAGTGATCGGCGATGTGGTTGCGTCGCAGAAAGCCCCGTCGCATGAAGGGCGCAAGATTCTGGCAGTTCAGCCGCTGAATCTAGATGGTTCGGATCGCGGCGAAGTAGTGCTCGCGCTCGACGCCGTGAGCGCGGGGATCGGCGAGCGCGTCCTTCTCAGCACCGAGGGATTTTCCGCGATGACTTCCGTGGGCCGCCCGAATTCCCCCATCGACTCTGCCGTGATCGGCATCATCGATGAAATCGACCTGATCTCCGGCGCCAAATAGTCAACGAAAGTTGACGCATTCCGCTTAGCGAACTTCAGCCGTAAAAAAAATGCGGGCAGCGCCCCGTGAACCGGAGCGCCGCCCGCAGCGAATCTCTCGATCGAAGTGCGTCCGCTACTTGCCGGACGCCATTCCGCCGGAAATTTCAGCGTACTTCGTTTTACCGTTGAAGTGGATTTCACGAATCTGACTGCCGTCGGTCACGATGGCCGAATAGCGCGCTTTGTTGGGCGCGTCCTTCCACTGAACTGCGGCCGTGGCCACCACTTTTCCATCGCGCGACAGCGTCACTTTCGACTCGTCCGCCGACACCGTATAACTGCCGGGCTTGAGTTCCGCTCCGGCCAATATCGCCGCAGTGGGAAGATCCATGGATGCTTTCACCGTGGATTTAGAATCGTTCGTGTCGTGTTTCGCCGCCACCGGCAAAGCCAGTGCCAGCGCTGCAAGGACTGTCATTACGAAATTCTTTCCGCGTCGGGACATTTTATTTCTCCTTGGTGAAATTCGCCCCTTGCACGCACTTAGACGCGGCAGCTTTCGCACAGGAAGCACGCGATTGAAATGTTTCGCAAAAAAAGTTTACTCACACGCAACAAAATTGCCGCCGTACCGCGGGCGGACACTGTTCTCTCGAAAGCGAACACCGCGCGTTTCAACAGTGCACAATAATGTGGCAACCTCCGAAAACTCGGATAGACTCGCGGTCCGTTACGCACGCACCATACGTGTGGGCTGCGCAGGCGCTTATTTACTCTTCGAAGATGTAAGTTTCTGCGCTGCGGCCGGCCAGCGGCCGTTGAGGAATTCGTCGATCGAGGAAAAAACCAGTTCGGGATTATCGAGCCACGGGAAATGCGCCGCACCATCTACGGACACAAAACGGGCATCAGCCAGAGTGGTTGCCCACTCCCTGCCACTACCATACGGAGCGTTGCGATCTTTTGTTCCGTGGATTGTGAGCACCGGCATGGTCACCTTGGCGAGGCCTTCATCTCGAATGTGAAGCCGCTCGATAGATCCGATACTGGCTTCGAAGTGCTTGTCGAGATTCATCGGCCATTCATTTGAAAACTCGCAATATCCTGGCCCGACCCTTTCCGCGTTAGCAGGATTCCCGACAAGCATCGTCCGGGTGACGCCCCAGTCTTTCTCGCAATATTCTCGTGGGTGGGCTTTCTCGAAACCTTCGGCTCGCAATTTCTCAAGACTCTTCATTTGCCCCGGGTCCGGAACCTTGTCCGCATCCCGCGCGGTATATTCAGGTGGATACTTTGCGCCGAATTCTCTACGCACCGGTCCAATCTGGACGATTCGCTCCACGTGCTCCGGATGCTGCGTGGCATAGAGGACAACCATCATGCCAAGATAAGACTCGCCGATCAGGCTCACCTTCTGCGCATGGAAGTGCCGTCGCACAGCCTCGAGATCATCCACGTCGGCCTGAATGCTGATTCTCGAGCTGTCGGTGATGGAGTCCGAATGCCCCCGGTTCCGCATGTCGTAGAAAATCATCGTGCGATTTTTCGCCAGCGATTGAAAATCCCGGAACAAGATGAATCCGAGCGGTACGATGACGGTCTGCGCCCCCGAACCGGCCTTTCGATAGAACAAGCGGGCTCCATCGCTTGCCGTGACGTAGCCTTCGTCAACAGGTTTCGTTTGACCGAATGCGCTTGGCGCCAGAATTGGCGGCACCGAAGCCAACATCGCCGCGAGCGCCAGCATTCGAAGATTCAGACAATGCCGCATGATCGCCTCCCGGTTGGATTATCATCCAAGTTAGACGCTCGACCTACAATTCGGTATGCGCGTCGGGCGCAACTGCAACGCTCGGCGCGCGCTTCGTTGACACCCTCTCGCCGCTCAGGAATAATCGCTCGACATGATTGGATTGCTCCGCGGCAAGCTCGCTGACAAGCGTCCCAACCAGGTGCTGCTCGATGTGAGCGGCGTCGGCTATCAGGTGCAGATTTCGCTCTCGACTTTCGCCGCGCTCGGCGCGCTTCACTCTGAAACCACGCTGCTGATCCACACTCACGTGCGCGAGGATCAGCTGGCGCTGTACGGGTTCGTCACCGCGCGCGAAAAACACTGCTTTGAGCTGTTGATCTCAGCTTCCGGCGTGGGCCCGTCGCTGGCGCTGAAAATACTTTCCGGCATGAGCCTGGAAGTGCTGATTCCCGCGATTCGGAATAGCGATTTGGTGCAACTGGTGCGCATTCCTGGCGTCGGCCGCAAGACCGCCGAGCGTATCGTCGTGGAATTGCGCGACAAGCTCGCAGCCATTGACGTCACTGCGCCGGGCAAGACTGCCACTGGTTCGCAGCTTGAAGCGGACGTTTCTTCAGCGCTCGTCAATCTCGGCTACGACGCGCGCGCCGTTGAAAACGCCGTGGAAAAAGCGCGCGGCACTGGGGGGGCTGATTTTGAAACACTGCTGCGCACGTCGCTTCAGATTCTCGGCTCGAGCGCCATGCAGAAATCCGCGCGCGCCGGCCGCGACGAATGAATCGCGCCCGCGCCTCGTCCGTTTGACATCACAGGAGGCCGCCGTGATCCAGTTCTACTGGGAATTCGTGGCGCGCGAAGACAAGCTGAAAGAATTCGAGCGCTACTATTCCGGCGAAGGTCTCTGGGCGGCGCTGTTTCGCAAGCACCCCGGCTATTGCGGGACGATCCTGCTGCGCGACGCCGAAAACCCGCGACGATTTCTCACCATCGATCGGTGGGACAGTTTTGCCGCGCACGTTGGCATGCGCGCCCGGTTTTCAGCAGAATACGAAGAGCTCGACCGCACGTGCGAAAGTTTCACGGAAAGCGAGCGCCGCATCGGCGTCTTCCAGGATGACGACGGCGAAAACGGCTAAAATGTTTAGGTGCCCGAAAAAATGACCGTCCCCAATAGAATCGTTTCCGGCAAAGCTTCCGATGAAGACGCGCGCATCGAGGCCAGCGTCCGCCCGGCTAGCTTTGCCGATTACATTGGACAGGAGCGCGTCAAAGAAAATTTGCAGATTGCCGTGCAGGCGGCGCGCGCGCGCGGAGAAGCCCTCGATCACGTTTTGCTGTATGGGCCGCCGGGACTCGGCAAAACCACGCTGGCGCAAATTCTCGCGAATGAAATGGGCTCGGCGATTAAAGTTAGTTCGGGGCCGCTGCTCGAGAAAAAGGGTGATCTTACCGCGGTGCTCACGTCGCTCGACTTGAGCGACTTCTTTTTTCTGGACGAGATTCACCGCCTTCAGCCGTCGCTCGAGGAAATTCTTTATCCCGCGATGGAAGATTTCCGCGTGGATTTGATTATCGGGCAGGGCGCAGGCGCGCGCATCCATCCTTATCAGCTGAATCGCTTCACGTTAGTGGGCGCCACCACGCGCGCCGGACTGATCATGGCGCCGCTGCGGTCGCGATTTGGAATCGTGCATCGCCTGGAATTTTATACGCCCGAGGATTTGCTGCGCATCGTCACTCGTTCCGCGAAAATTCTCGGTATCACCATGGACGAACCCGGCGCCCAGGAAATCGCCCGCCGCAGCCGTGGCACCCCGCGCGTCGCAAACAGGCTGCTTCGACGCGTGCGCGATTTTGCCGAAGTACGGGCCAAGGGCCAGATCAACGTCGGCGTCGCGCGCGACGCTCTCGCCATGTTGGGCGTCGACGAGCACGGACTCGACGACGTCGACCGGAATCTCCTGCTCACGATTATCAAGAAATATTCCGGCGGCCCCGTCGGCCTCAACACCATTGCCGCTTCGCTCAGCGAAGAAGAAGACGCCATTGAGGAAATTTACGAGCCCTACCTTATGCAGCTTGGCCTTCTCGACCGCACGCCGCGCGGCCGCGTCGCCACCGTCCTAGCCTATAAATATTTCACCATGGACGAGCCACGCCGCCAGCCCGGGCTCTTCTGAATTTCGTGCCCGCGCATAATGTAACCTCTTCGGTCTCCTACTCGCTTCAATGTATGGCCTTGCCTCCGGATTTCTGGCTACGATTCCATCGAGACGAATCAATACAACTCGTTGAGAGGGGGTTCAAGTCTCATGCCATTGTTACAAGTTGTTATGGTTTTGATCGTGGTGGGTATTTTGCTTTGGTTAATCAACCGCTTCATACCGATGCAGGGAACTATTAAATCCATCTTGAACGCGGTTGTGGTTATCGCGGTGGTATTGTGGCTTCTAAACGTCTTTGGACTTCTTAGTTCGTTGTCTCATATCCGTGTCGGTTCCTAACTTACTGATTGGGTCCCCACTGAGCGTCGGATTCAATCTGGACGGCGCCGTGCTTTAAGGCCCAGGCCACAAATCCCTCCGGCGCGTTCTTGACGCCGTAGATGTTGGCCGTCTTCAAACTCCGAATGTCCCTCCAATGGGCACCGCGAAGATCGGTTTTGCGTAAATCGGTGCGTTCCAGGCTCGCCTCGGTGAGATCCGCTTCTGTGAGGTCCGCGCCCCAGAAGTCGGCGTCGTTCATGTCGCAGCGCACGAATCGCACGTTGTGAAAATCGCTTTCGCGGAAATTGGCCGAGTGCAGGTTCGCATCCGTAAAATCAGAATGACGGAAAGCACCATTGCGCGCGTCGACAGCGCTGAAATTTGCACGCAGCAGCCTCGCGCCTTTCAGCCGAACTCCCTGGAGAAACGCGCCCGAAACATCCACTCCCACCAGCGGAACCCGGTCGGCGTTCAATTCTTGCAATGCCTCAACCCTTCCCCCGCTTCCTCCTTTCCCCTGCGCGGTGTTGATTACCTGCCAGGCTTGATAGTGCTTTTGCTTGGTTCTATCGCCCGATTCTGAAAAATAAAAAAGCACCGCCGCCAAGACGCTGAGGCTGCTCAGGTATTCCAGCACTTCCAAGAACTTCCAGTTGCTCAGAAAAAACGCCGCCCATTCCAAGCCCCATTCCATCTTGGAAAACGGCAGCGCCCATGCGCTGGTCACGCCGCGCTTTTTGTCCGCCCATGATCCCGGGCGCTCTCTGGGAGAAAAAACTCTCATTTGGGTGCTCTTGGTTCCAGTTGAGTCCGGCGGCTTGCCCGCGACGCGGGGATTGTATTTCCTGGATACCCCGAATGTCCATCAAGCACCTGCCATCGAACGCGGTTTTCAAATCGTCTACCCGCTTGCGCACGAGCCGCGGGAATTCGGTCTTGCGAAATTGTCGGTTTTTGCGGCAACCGGGGCATACGGTCCCGCATCGAATTCCCCAGCGTTTCACATTCCACGGTTGCGGGCCGTCCTTTGAGCGGGAGCTGCCAAGGCTTGCTTAGTTCTTAGGATCGGCGAGCTTCCACCAACTGAGTTCGGGCGCGGACAACAAAAACCCTATTCGGATCCGTGCGCTTCAAAAACGCAGTTTGAACGCGCGACGCGGATCTTCGTCCAAAAAGGAGACGACAAATGAGTGACGCTACAGGTCTGTTCAATCGCAGGTCTAATCGCCGTAAATTCTTGAAAAATGGAATGATCGCTGCGGGCGCGGCCACCGTCGGTGCGGGAATGCTGACAGGCGGGCTGTCAGCATTCGGCAGTGACCGTGAGGAGGATGCCGATCGAGCTCCCATTACCAAGGGAGATTTTGCCATCCTCACGTTCCTCAGCGCGCTCGAGCAAGTCGAAGAGGATCTCTGGACGCAGTACTCCGAGCTCGGCGGCTCGCAGGACAACGAGGTTTCGGGAGCGAAGGGGGGGAATTCACTGTACACGGCGGCACTGCAAATTCTCGACGGAGACATGGCCCAGTACATCCACGACAACACCGACGATGAAATCAGTCATCATCGCTTCTTGAATAATTATTTGGCTTCGAAGGGCGCTAAGAAGGTGGACTTGAGCCCGTTCGCCCAGCTCAAAGGCAGCACCGCAGATGGCTCAACGGGAGCTACGCGCATTACAAACCTCATGCAACTCACCATTGACACCAGTTTCTGGTCGCGTTACCGCAGCATCACAAATCCCGATTTCGATCCGAATGCGCCGTTCGCGCAAGCCGTCCCGAGCTTGAATGTGAAGCAGCACACGGCGATTCCCAGGTCCAACGCCGACACGGCCAACAGCACCATTAGCGCCGACCCTAACAACAACCCGAATAGCATTTCTACTCACCTCCAGGCCATTGCCTTCACTGCCGGATTCCACTTTGCATTTATCGAACAGGGTGGCAGCAGCCTCTACCCCACGCTGGCTCAGAAGGTGACGAACCTCGAGGTCCTGAGAATCTTGCTGAGCATCGGACCGAGCGAGACGATGCACTTCCAAACCTGGCAGGACAAAGCCGGCAACGCGCTTCCGATTTCCGACACGGACAATGGTCCCGGCGGAACGGGGGCAACTGTCACTTTTTCAACTCTCTCTCAGGCTCAGGGAGAAACCGACCCTGAGTCCCTCAACGGTGATACGTTGCAGGCCAACCTGATCATGCCCGAGCCGACGCACTTCATCGACCCCGCCCTCAAGCCGGTCGCCATCGTTCGCCCAACGTCCACAAAGTTCGGCGGCGCTGTCGCTTCGGTTCAAAGTTTTGCGGATGACGGGCTATTCATCGGCCAGCCGAAACACTTCGTCGACATGCTCCTGGATCTGGCTAATGAAGCGGACAACGCAAGGCGGGAGTTCTAGGCACAACGACGCACAAACCCGGTTTCCGCGCAGGCTCGCCGCGCAAGCGACGAGCCGCGCGGCGGCCCTACGTCAACACCTCGCTGCACAACCAAAATGCCACCCGCCGGAGCACAAATCAGGGCGTTGAGTTTCTGCGCTTCCGGCGAGCGTGGGTAGCAGATTCTGTCGTCTTCCCAAGTCACAAAGCCGCGACGGGTCGAAACGGGCCTACACTGTTGCCGCGTTGAGTGGTAAAAAGAAGGCAGGCGGTTTTCAATCACTCGCGGTCGAGGCATTGAATTGCGAGGACACAATCCATGAGGCACTTTCGAAGTATCGTTACGTTGATTATCCTGGCCGGTGCAATCCCAATGTTTTCGCAATCCGTCGGCCCGGGAATCAAAGATGTGGTTTGGGAGCCGAATGAGCTGCAGCAGGGATCGGTTGCATTTATAACGGTGGATCTAGAACGAGTGCCGGTTCGGGTGACGGGCAAGTGGATTGGAAAGGATCTGACGTTTTTCAAGTCAGACGATCCGAAGATCTGGTATGCGCTGGCGGGTGCGGACCTTGAGACGCAGCCGGGAACCTACGATTTGACCGTTACGGCGGTGATGGCCGGAGGACGGGTCATACACTCGTTGAAGAAGTTGGAGGTCAGCGCGGCCGAGTTTCGGACCGGCACGGCAGATGTGCCGGAAAACTTCGTCGAGCCGGACGCGGCGAGCAAAAGGCAAATTGCGGCGGACGCGATACTAAAAAACCGGGCATTCTCGCATCTCATCGGCGCGCCGCTGTGGTCGGGCGATTTTGTCACGCCGGTGGAGGCAAAGCCGACGGAGACGTTTGGGATGACCCGCATATTTAATGAGGAATTGAGCAGTACCCACCGGGGGACGGACTTTCCGGTAAGCGAAGGCACGCCGGTCGTGGTATCGAACTCGGGGACGGTGGTACTGGCGAAGGAACTCTTCTACGAGGGCAATTGCATAATCGTGGATCATGGGCAGCGGTTCTTTACTATTTATATGCATCTTTCGAAGATAAACGTGAAGGTGGGAGACAAACTTGGGAAGGGCGAGCGGCTAGGACTCTCCGGGCAAACCGGACGCGTGACGGGCCCGCATCTGCATATGGGGGTCAGGTGGAATGGGGCGTATCTAAACCCGACCAAGCTGCTGCGGTTGACTTTGCCGAAGCTAAGCCCGGAGCAACAGAAGACAGGGACGCGTGCGCGCCCAACAGCGCGAACTCGCCCTCCCGCGTAGAATTGCGTCAAACGTGCGTAGCGAAGCCTGGCATTCACGGAGTCGCTGAGCTACTCGTATCGAAGCGCCTGTGTTGGCGCAATCCGGGATGCTCGCCGCGCGGGCACGTAGGCTGCCAGCATGGTCACCAGAAACAGCGCCGGCACGACGATGATATAGGCCACGATGTCTACTCCGCCGACATTGAAGAGCATGGAATTCATGAGCTGCTCGACGGCGAAACCCATCGCCAGCCCGATCGCGGTTCCAATTCCCACCAGCACGAAGCCCTTGCCCATAACGAGGCGCAGCACATCCGAGCTTGCCGCGCCGAGGGCGATACGTATGCCGATCTCGCGGGTTCTGCGACTCACGTTGTACGCCACCAGTCCGTACAAACCGGCGATGGCCAGCAGGAGGCCTACCACCCCCATGGCGCCCACCAGCTGTATCGCAATTCCTGGCCCTTTCACGGCCGCGTTAAGGTAGAAGTCCTCGTAAGCCCTCGTCTGCAACATCGGCAGGTTCGGATCCAGCGTACGGACAACGTCCTTCACGGGTTGCACCAATTGCAGCGGGTCGCCGCTCGAACGCAACATCAGCACCATTCGTGAGACAGGATGCTGTGCCAGCGGCACATAGACGAAATCCATCGACTTTTCGAAACCCGATTGATACGAGATCGTCGTCGCGACGCCAACGATCTCCACCGGCGTCCCACTGCGGCTATCGAGGCGGATGTGTTTGCCCACGGCATCACCTCCCGGCCAATAGTGTTTTGCGAAGTGCTCATTCACGATGGCGACGCGCGGCGCCTCTGCGGTATCGGAGGCCAGGAAGCCTCGGCCACGCAAGATCGGAATGCCTAGCGTCTCGAAGTATCCTTCGTCAACCGTATCCATCATGGAATTAAAATTCTCGCGGTCCGGCGGCATCTGAAAACCGTCCGGCACGAACGCCAGGCCGTAAAACTCGTCCTGTCCCAGCGGAACGTTCTGCGTGAGCGCCTCGCTCTGAACACCGGGCGTTTCCCGCGTACGTTCCGCTAGCAGCTTGTAAAACTGCTTCGTTTGAGCTTCGTTGTACTGCACCAAACGCGGATCGAACTTGACCATGAGCAAATGGTCTTTCGCGAAGCTGGTTCCCTTCAGCAAGCTACGTTGGAAACTCCGGGCCATCAGAAAAGAGGCCGTCAACAGCATCAGCGACGTGGACACCTGCACCACCACCAGCACATTCCGGGCCCACAGGCGCTTGCGTCCCGGCACATCCGCGTCGGCCGACTTGAGCCCGCTCACCAGGTCCACGCGCGTGCTCTGCAGCGCCGGCGCCAGGCCACAAAGGAGAGCGCTCAACACGGACAACGCCAGGCTCGCCAGCAGTATGCGAGTGTCCATCCGGAATGGCACCGCAGCCGGCAACTCGGTCATGAATACTATGCTTTGTTTGCTGTGGAACCATTCTACGACGCCGTAGCCAATGGCGATCCCGGCCAATCCACCTAGGGACGCCAGAATCAGGCTTTCGGTCAACAGCAGCCGGATCAGCCGGAAACGCCCGGCGCCGAGCGCCAAGCGTACGGCGATTTCGCGTGTCCGCGCGCGGGCGCGGCTCAGAAGAAGTCCAGCCACGTTGGTGCAAGCAACCAGTAGCACCGCCAGCGCGAGAATCACGAAGATCACTCCGAATTTCCAATTATCGTCCTCTCGAGTCCGGGCTTCGAACTGGGTATATACCTGCGCGCTTCGGCTGCGATTCACCTTCGGATACTCGCGCTCGAGGTTTTGCGCGAGCATGGCGAGTTCATTCCGCGCTTGCTTGAGCGTCGTGCCCGGTTTCAAGCGCGCCTTTACATTCAACTCGCGATCGTCGCGGTCCTCGAAAAAATTCTTTTGGAGGTTCGTCGACAACACCCGCGCCATCGCCAGCGGGATGTAGAAGTCGGGAATCCCAAATGTCAACATGCCGGGGAAAGCGTCCGGAGTCACGCCAATCACGGTGAAGTCCGTGCCGTTCAGGCGAATCGTCCTGCCCACCACGGATGGGTCGCTGGCGAATTCGTGCCTCCAAAAGTCCGGCCCGAGGATCACCACGGGATTGCGGCCGGGGACCTGGTCTTCGTCCTCGCGAAACCCGCGCCCTAGCCGCGGCTCCACGCCTAGCACGTGGAAGTAGTTGCCGGAAACCATCATTCCACCCTTGATCCGCGGCGTGGCTCCGGGTTCGGCGCTGAATCCGACCGCCTCCATATCCGCGCTGGCGACCACGCCGTCGTAGCTATCCGTTTTGTCGCGGATGTCCAGGTATTCGCGATAGGAAAAATAATCGAAGCTGTTATCGTGCGTCGTGCTTACCAGCGTCACCACGTTGCTCGGATGCGGCACGGGGTAAGGCCGGAAAATAAGCCCATCCACCATGCTGAAAGTGGCCGAGGTCATCCCGATCCCCAGCGCGAGCGTGATCGCCACGAACGCGGTAAGTCCGGACGTGCGGCGCAAGCTCCGCAGAGCGAAGCGCACGTCCTGCAGCAAATTCTCGACTAACAGCAGTCCCCACTCGGCTCGATAGTCTTGTTTGATCGCCTCTACCCCGCCAAACTTCACCATCGCTTGGCGTCGCGCCTCCACGGGCGACAAACCCGCGCGAAGATTTTCGGCGGTTTGCAAAGCGATATGTTCCTGAATCTCTTCGCTCAATCGTTCGTCCTGCGTACGCCTTGTCGCCAAGTTGGCCAGCCGCGCTAGGAACCGTCTCAGAGTTCTCATGACAAATCCTCCGCTTTGGCCTCGAAGAACCGGCCGATTATCGCCGCCGTTTGTTCCCAATCTTGGGTCTCCACCTGCAACTGCTTGCGTCCTTCCTTTGTCAGTCGATAGAAGCGCGCTCTGCGATTATTCTCCGACGCTCCCCACTCGGACGCGATTACGCCTTCCTGCTCCAGCTTCAGCAGCACGGGATACAAAGTCCCTTGATTCACGGCAAGCTGATCTCCGCTGATCTGCTCGATGCGCCGCGCGATTCCATAACCGTGCAGCGATCCCAGCACGTCGAGAGTCTTGAGGACCATCAACGCCAGCGTTCCTTGGGGGACGTCCGTTTTCTGCTTCATAACACCGCCATTTGGGTTTCCAACAGGAAGGATGCCACGCTTCCTTTGGGAAAGCAACAGGTAAATTTGCGAGGGGGCCGCGGCGTGGTCGCTCCTATGGATTCATGAAGATGCTGCCGCCGGGTAAACCGAAAGCGAATTTGTGGGCGAGATGAGCCGCGGGGGCGCAGAGGGAGGTTGAGCACGTCAGTGCTTCTTCACTGCAACGGCGCCGCGCGGAGCTAATCCTGGTACCGAAGGTCGGCGCGCTGATACGTAGCTTTGTTCCGGCAATTAGGACATTCGAGTTCAGAGCCGCCCGGTGGAAACTCAGGTTTGGCCGGCACGAGGAAGGTGGCTAGCCCGCCATCTGGGATGGCGGAGTGAGGGAATTTCGATCCACAGTTGGCGCAGCTCAATACCCAAGACGCCATTTCGGGGTTCCCCGCCGAATCAAAACACACGGTAGGTTATTCCATCTCCCATAAGGAAGTCATAAAGATGGCGCGGTGAGATCCCTGTAAGTTTGTTCGCCCACTTCACGAAGCGGAGCGGCAGGCCAAGGATGATCTGATAAGGAATCGGCGCGAGCCTCTGGAAAGTAGCGAAGGTTCAAGGCCGGGCCGAGCTACCGAATCTTTCTGTCGACCGAGCTTTCAGTTTTGCGGCCTCTTCTTCTCGATTCCTGGGTGATGCATTTGTTTGCAGCGAACGCAGAAGCCGACTCGAGATTTCGGCAATTTCATCGACGGCAGCCTCAAACGGCGCTTCGTTTGCCTTCGACGGTTTGCTAAAACCGCTTATTTTCCTCACGAACTGAAGCGAAGCATTCCGAACCTCTTCCTCAGTAACGGGTGGATCGAAATTGAATAGAATCTTGATGTTTCTGCACATTAACAATCACCTCAAGACGTCAGAACTCCTGATTTGCGACCGCAGAGGACGGTCCTCTCTTATCTGGGCAATGACTGGGAACATGCTCCGAGATTTGCCGCTTCCACCATTTTACAGTGGTCGGAAGCCACATGCGATTCCGAGCAAGTACACGCCGTATTCAATCGCGCTTGGCTTTCTTGTCTTCGCCTTTCAAAATCTGCACGATGGCGATTATGGTGTTCCAATTCCGCGTCGTCGCCCGTACGCCGAACAGTTTGTCGACCTGCCCAAGATAGCCGATCGTTTTCAGGTGGCGACGGTACACCCCGAAGACGAATCGCTTCTTCGACGCGATAACTCGCACGAACCACTTCCCGTGTGGCGGAAGTGCGCATGGAATGAAAGGCAGGCCGCGGTCGGCTTTCGGCAGGATGCTCACGAATCGAACAATATCGGGGCGTGACGGCTCAGCTCTAAAAGGATTTTCCATCTCCATGCGGATAAGATCGCGGCCGTCGCAGAGCATCACTTCCGCCTCGAATGGCAGCTTCCGGAGTAGTTCAGCGCGGAACTTTGCTCGAAGTCCGGGTTTTCGAACGACGAAGGTGCCTGCCGCTCCGACATTCACGACACCATAGTCGCTCAGTTCTTTGGCGAGGATGCTCGGACGAAACGTCCTGTGTCCGCCAACATTGACTCCTCGGAGGAAAACAACAAGTGCCATAGCGGGATTATAGAGTAAAGGCAGCGGTGTGCAGATGCTCGCTTGCCTGCAACGAGCCTGTCAGATGCCGGCGTACCAGGCATAGCCTCCTTCTGGCTCCGCGGAGCCGAGGCCCTTGCCGAATTTTTTCAGATCGTCGGTCACCGTCAGGTGAGTCACGAATTTCACGCTCTTATAGCCGAGCTGGCGTGGGACCCGCAAGCGAAGCGGTCCGCCATTGCCGACTGGAAGTTCGTCACCATTCATCCCATAGGTGACGAAAGTCTGCGGATGCAGCGCATCGGCCATGTCGATGCTTTCCCACCAGTCGGGCTCGATCGAGAAGTAGACAACATGTGTGGCTTGCGGGTGGACCCCCACAAGATCCAGAACCTGCGAGAGAGGTACACCGATCCACTCGGCGATGTACGACCAGCCCTCTTCACACTGCACCATGGTGATCTGGCTGCGAGACGGGTGGCTCTTGAGCTGCGCCAGCGAAAACGCGGCCGGGCGGTCGACCAAACCGTCGACGGTGAGACGCCAGTCAGCGAATCCTTCGGCCTGAAGGCTCTTGAACGCTTCATTTGGGGGCGCGATTTCGTTCGCGAGCGGACGCTTCGAAATCATGCTCCGAGGAAACTCGCGCGCCAACGAGTGCCGCGTGAGCAGCCGCTGAGAAGCGTAGGTGAGCGTTTCGCCGAGGCTGTAAATTCCGCCGTGGTCGGGCGGAATCAGTCCATACTTTTGCGCAATGCGCGCGGCCACTCCCAGGCCCGATACGCCGGCCGTGGCTGCAAGTCCGCCTAGAATCAGTTTGCGCCGCGAGATATCTTTCATGGTGCGCTCCATTTATGTACCGGCCCGATGCGTTCCGGCCCGGCCCGTGATCATCGCTCGCATGCGGCTCCTGAATCCGGCAACACAAATCATCAGGACGTGGACAAGCAGGAAGAGCAAGAGAGCCAGGGAGACGAAGAAGTGAATCGTGCGCGCGGATTGCTGGCCGCCCATCACAGCAACGGATGCCGGGAACGCGGAAACGAACGCGGGCGACATCGCCAAACCCGTCCAGATTACCAAGGGAAACAGAACGAATATCACGAACAGGTAGCTGAGCCGCTGGAGCACGTTGTACGACTAGGCTTCTGCTTCACTCGGCGGCTCGAAGCGCAAATGGCTAGCGATTGATCTCGAGAACGCCCGCCACGAAAGATCCGCACTATCCGGGAGCAAGCTCTTCCGGAAATGCCCTGTAAACCAGCCGGAGATTGCATACAGCAAGCCGGTCAACACCACAACCCATGCAGCTTGAAAGTGTAGATATCGGCTCCAGCCGTTCTGGTCCGGCAGCACGTACCCGTAGCCGGTCGGTACCAATGGTCTTGAGGAAGGGATCGGCAGTTTAAACAGCGGTGTAGTCAGTACGTTGCCGGTTTCGCCCCAATAGAAGCGAGGGTGAGAGATCACTATTTCAGCTCCGCTGACGAGCAGGGCAAGAAAGCACAGCGTGGTGATCCAGTGAGTGACGCGGACGAGGGCAGAGTGCCGCGCAGGTAGTGTCGCGGCTGGGTCGGCCAACGCAGCATTTGGGACGCCAGCTCCCAGCGGCACACGCGCGGATTCCAATTCCGCCATTTCTAGCCTCCTGCTGAGGCTCCGGCTGCTTCCCAAGATAGGCGTCATACTACCACGCCAGTGGGGTCGAAACGGATAAGGAGAACTCGCGAACTGACCACTATTAGTGCGCCCATCCTTCTCGACCGCTCCCGCTTTTCTTGCCCGGTGTGCGACACTTGGGTATAGTCAGGCGCTCCCTGACGTGCCCTCGAGGAGGTCGTAATTCCGATGCCAGGATTGCTGAATAAAATTCTTCCGCACGAAGCCACTTTCTTCGTCATGTTCAGTAAGCAGGCGGAGAACGTGCAAGAAGGCGCGAAAGCCATGGTCGAGATGCTCGAACATTTCGGCGATCCCGCCGCAGGCGCCGAGAAAATCAAGGCCATCGAGCACGCCGGCGACCTCATCACCCACGACATCATGACGCGCCTCAATCAAACATTTATCACTCCCTTCGACCGCGAAGACATTCACGAGCTCGCCAGCACGATTGACGACGTCCTCGACCTCATCGACGCCGTCGCCGCGCGCCTGGTGATGTATCACATCGCCACCGTCAAGCCCGGTGTCGTTGACCTCGCTAAATCCGTCAGCGAAGCCACCGGAAAAATCGTCGGCGCGATTCGCGTGCTGGAAAAGGCGGATCACATCCTCGACTATTGCGTCGAAATCAATCGGCTGGAAAATCAAGCCGACCGCCAGTGCCGCGATCTGCTCGCCGATCTTTTCGACCAGGAAAAAGATCCCATCCAAATCATTAAGTGGAAAGAAATCATCGAGACGCTGGAATTCGCCGCCGATAAGTGCGAAGACGTCGCCAACGTCATCGAAGGCGTCACGCTCAAAAACGCATAGCTTGCTGGCGCCCGTGTCGTGCTCCGTGCGCCTATAGCAACTCCATGAATGCCGCGCCGGGGGCGCAATCGGGAGAAACGCCGCTTGTCGAGTTTCCATCTTCTCTGCCTCATCGTCGTCATCACTCTGGCTTTTGAGTTCACGAATGGCTGGCACGACGCAGCCAGCTCGATCGCCACGATAGTCTCAACGCGCGTTTTGCGCCCCCTCTACGCCGTCGCCTGGGCGGCGTTCTGGAATTTCATCGCCGCGTTTTTCTTCGGCACCGCCGTTGCGAAAACGATGGGCAGCGGCCTGGTCGACCTGAAGCTAGTCAGCGAATCCGTGCTGCTCGCCGGACTGCTTGGCGCTATCGTCTGGAACTACACCACGATTCGCATGGGCCTGCCGGCCAGCTCCTCGCACGCGCTGATGGGCGGGTACGGCGGGGCGGCCATCGCCGCAGCGGGCTTTCGCGCGATTCTGATTCCCGGCTGGATCAAACCCATAATTTTTATTTTCATCGGCCCGCTCATCGGAATGGCCGCCGGACTCGTCGTCACCGTCATCACCAGCTGGATCGTCCATCGCCAGCCGCCGCGCCGCGTCGACAAATGGTTCCGCAGGCTGCAACTCGTCTCCGCCGGCCTGTTCAGCCTGGGCCACGGCACTAACGACGCGCAAAAAGGCATGGGCATCATCACCGCAGCGCTCGTTTCCGGCGGCATCCTCCAGTCGTACGTCGTCCCGTACTGGGTGATCCTCTGCTGCCACTTGGCGATTGCCGGAGGCACGATGGCCGGAGGCTGGCGCGTCGTAAAAACGATGGGCCAGAAAATTACCAAGCTCACTCCGTTCAGCGGTTTCGCCGCCGAAACCGCCGCCGCGCTCACGCTGATCGGCACCGCCCGCGCGGGCATCCCGGTGAGCACCACGCACGTCATCACCGGCGCCATTTCCGGAGTGGGCGCGTCGCGCCGCATCACCGCCGTGCGCTGGGGCGTCACCGAGCGCATCCTCTGGGCCTGGATTCTCACTATCCCCGGCGCTGGAATCATGGGCGCCGCCTTCCACTTCCTCTTCCTCAACTGGCTGCACTGAGCCGATTCACTTGCGCATCCACGGGACGCTCGGGTCTGGGACCATTTCCTGGAGAGGCAGAACTGCAAAGTTTTGTCAATAACCGATAACCTGGAGCATAAAATGAGAACCTCTTTGCACAATCGCTTCGTGCCTCTAGACGTAGCGCCTCGACGTCGTCCGCAACTCTCCCGTTTCCCGCGTACTTGACCGGAGTTTTCGAAGATTCCTTTATTGCGAGTTGGAAGCCCAGATGCGGTGATTTCGCGGGGTGAAAATATGAAATTAACACGTGTGTTTGTTTTTGCAGCAGCCGCGATCCTGATGCAGGGAGCGGTCCAGACTGCATCGGCCGATGGGTCAAATGGCACAATAAATCTTGGCGCCCCCGGCCTGGTAGCCAACGCGTCGGTAACTACCAGCGGAGGAACGAGTGGAACCTGGCAGCTGACCTTCGATGTGGTCAACGGCACGGCCAACATCGTGGACATCAACTCGTTCGCCCTGCAGATTTTCCAAGCTGGCGCTGGCGAGAGTTTTAGTATTACTAGTGCTACGGTGAACGGCAGCTCCTCGTTGGGCGTGTGGCAATTTTTTGCAGACGACAAGCTCAACAACGGCAGCACCCCCGATTGCAACGGAGCTGGTTCCGCCAATGGTTGGGCGTGCGGAGACACGGCATCAGGGGGTTCGTTGAGTCCGTTCGACATCGGCAGCGGCAACACCCTGGAGATCATCCTCTCCGGTACGTTCTCGGATACCAGTCTGCTCGGCACCCTGGATCTGATGGCCAGCGGCTGCACGGATGCGGAAACCTGCAAGATCGACGGCGGCCGCAACGACGAAAACAAGTGGGCTGTTTCAGGCCCCCTGTCGGTGACAACCGTCACGCCGGAACCGGCCAGTCTATTGCTTTTGGGCAGCGGGCTGAGCGTGTTTGGCATGCTCGTGCGGCGACGCAAAGCATAGTAGCGTTGCAATCGCAGTTGCCCTTTCCTCTCGATCCCCTCCCTGATTAGGGGTCCGATGTAGCCAACATCGGACCCCGCCCAGCTAATCCCCAGAAGCCTCTGGTCGGTGGAACTTGGGCGACAAGTAGGACGTGATTTTTCCTTTCTGCTTCGAAACCGTGCGTCGCGGGGGTGGTACCATGTCGCGCGATACACATCGGACGCAACCGAGCCAGCATGGACAATCGACGTCGCGCCGCGAGCGGAATTATCACAGCCATTGCCATCGGCTTTACATTCGCGGCACACACACGCGCGCAGACGCAATCGCATGCGTCGGTTCAAACCGCAATTCAGAAGGGAGCACCCGTGGAGATACACGCAACCGGAACGTTCGATGTGAAGTTGGTCGCGCAGCCGCCGGACGATAAAGCGGAAGGTTCCATGCTCGGCCGCATGACCATCGACAAACAATTCCAGGGCGACCTCGAAGCCACCGCCAAAGGCCAGATGCTCACCGCCGGCACGGACGTCAAAGGCTCGGCCGGTTACGTCGCCATCGAACGCATCACGGGCACGCTCAACGGTCTCGCCGGCAGCTTCATCCTCCAGCACAACGCCACACTCGCGCGTGGCATCCCGCAGCAGTCCATCACCGTAGTCCCGGACTCCGGCACCGGCCAGCTCGTGGGCATCGCCGGCAAAATGACGGTCATCATCGACGCCGGCAAGCATTCCTACGATCTCGAGTACACCCTCCCCAACCCCTAATCGCATGTCGTGTTTTGTTGCGATTAGAACGGGTCGCCGTTGTTTGTTTTCAGTTCGTTGGAGCATGGTCTAATTTCACTTTGTTGCGATTAGGATTGTCTTGATTTGGCGCGGAAGC
>Ga0210394_10003059_pt1 | contig 21722 bp, 20 predicted proteins | sample IncBWC12MmetaG_FD_160121 | JGI IMG/M metagenome (GOLD analysis project Ga0210394, IMG submission 160121) | Forest soil microbial communities from Barre Woods Harvard Forest LTER site, Petersham, Massachusetts, United States - Inc-BW-C-12-M | ecosystem: Environmental > Terrestrial > Soil >...
AATCAGGCCCTCGATGTAGCCGAGGGGCACGCCGTTTTTGAAGAACATTCCGCAAAGATAGTCGCGCACCGGCAACTGATGCTTCAGCGACGGGCCGAAGAGAAAGATGTCGATTCCCCGCCCTGGGCACGCGTACTCGATCGTCGCAAGATCGGGGTGGAGAAAGCCGTACAACTCGCGATACCGCACGGCCGAGGCATCGACAATCGTGTCGGCAATTTTGCATGCCCATGCGCTGCCTAGAATTTCCCGCGGCATCGGAGCCGCCGCGAGCATCTTTGCAATGAGATTCGGCTCCCGCTTCAGAAACGGTCCATCGTGGTAGAAAATTGCCCGTCGCGGAATCCGCAGGTGCGAGCGTGAAGCTTCGCCCGGCACCCATCGGACCGGAATTTCCAGCAGATCGTAGATCTCCGGGGTCATGTGCTCCAACAGCCACTGCAATGTGCCGCGCCCTTTTTCGAACCACCCGCGCCAGTCGGGATAAGCTTCCACCGCCCAATCGTCGCGCGATTGGGGAATCAACCGCGCCAGCGCCGGCGCCAGCCTTTCCGGATGCTCGCAATTGTCCCAATCGATCGAAACGGCGCGTCCGTGGCGCGCCAGCAGACTGCGCACGAACTCATAGCTGAAGTTCGTCGAGATAGCGGTACCGGCGATGCCGGAAATATCGGGATCGGCAAACCCATCTTGATTCGCCGGCAGCCGGTCAGCAAACGAGAGTAGAATCTCGTCGGCGAGGCGCATCACCTTCGGGCTTTGCGGATAGGCGCGCAGAAACAGCGCCGTCTCGTGCAGCCGGATCAGGTCGGCCGGTTCGCGGAACCGCGCCTTCTTCAGCGTTTCGAGCAGCGCGGCCGTCCGCTCCGCGGCGACGGACCCGAATTGTCCCTTCATTGCGGCGAGCCTGTCGAGCGTACGCACTCGCATCAGTGTAGCGTGATGCTATGCTGATCGCTTCCTGCGGTCGCGGCTCGGAATCGGCTTACTGAGCCGCGACCGCAGGGAGCGATCCTCCGATGTTACCCTGAATAAAGTGATGCAAAAGACCAGTAATCCGGCCGAACTTGCGGCCATCGCCAAGCAAATGCGGCGCGAAGTGATTGAAATGATCACCGAAGCCAAGTCGGGTCACCCCGGCGGATCGCTGTCCGCAACCGAAATAGTCGTTACCCTGTTTATGGACGTCCTTAGGCACGATCCCTCGAACCCGAAATGGAAGGATCGAGATCGTTTCATCCTCTCGAAAGGCCACTGCTGCCCCATTCTTTATGCCGTGATGGCCGAATGCGGTTACACGCCGAAGGATCAGCTCAACACGCTGCGCAAGCTCGGGTCGATCTACCAGGGCCATCCCGACGTCCGGTTCATTCCCTCTCTTGAAGCCTCCACGGGATCGCTCGGCGAAGGTCTTTCGCTCGGGCTGGGCATGGCGCTGGCAGCGAAGCTGGATAAGAGCCCCTCGCGCACCTACGTCGTCCTGGGCGACGGCGAAATTCAGGAAGGGCAGGTCTGGGAGTCGGCCATGTTCGGCGCGATGCATCACGTCGACAACATCGTCGCCATCGTCGATCACAATAAGATTCAGCTCGACGGCTTCGTGGCCGATATCATGTCGGTTGAGCCTCTGGCGGAGAAGTGGCGCAGCTTCGGATGGCACGTCCTCGATATCGACGGCCATGACATTCCGACGCTGCAAAAAGCCTTCGCCGACGCCGCGGAGATGAAAGGCAAGCCGACCTGCATCATCGCCGAAACCATCAAAGGCAAGGGCGTGTCCTTCATGGAAAATAACCCGAAATTTCACGGCCAGGCGCCCACCAAAGACGAATGCGCGCTGGCGCTCAAGGAGCTTGCATAATGCCGGCAAAAACAAAGTACGAGCTGAAGCCAGGACCGGCCACGCGCGAATCGTTCGGCAAGGCGCTGGTCGCGTTGGGCGACGCGAATCCCGACGTGGTGGTGCTGGACGCCGACCTCTCGAAATCCACGTACACTGCCGAGTTCGGCAAGAAATACCCAGACCGCTTCTTCGAATGCGGCATCGCCGAAGCCAACATGGTGGGCATCGGCTCCGGTCTGGCGTCGTCGGGAAAAATTCCGTTCGTCTCCAGCTTCTCGGTCTTCGTGATGAACAAGGGCTTCGAGCAGTTGCGCGTCACCGCCGCGTTTCCCAACGTGAACCTGAAAGTCGTCGGCACGCACAGCGGCATCTCCATCGGCGAGGACGGACCTTCGCAGATGAGCATTGAGGATCTGAGCCTCGCCTGCTCTCTCGCCGGCTTCGTTGTTTTGAACCCCGCCGACGACGTTTCGATGAACAAGCTGGTCCACGCCGCGGCCAAGCACTTCGGACCGCTGTTCATCCGCGCCGGCCGCGCGAAGTGCCCGGTAATTTACACGCCCGATCAGAACTTCGAAATCGGCAAAGCGATCGAGCTGGTGGAAGGCTCCGACGTCACCCTGATCGCCACCGGCCTGCTGGTCGCCGAAGCGATCCGCGCGGCGGAGACGCTCGAAGCCGAAGGAATTTCCGCGCGCGTGCTGGACTTCCATACCATCAAGCCTCTGGACCGCGACGCCATCGCCAAGGCAGCGAAGGAAACCGGAGCCATTGTCGTCGCCGAAGAGCATCTCATCGACTGCGGCCTCGGCGTGCGCGTCGCGCAGGTGGTGGCCGAGACGCATCCGGCGATCATGGAATTTATCGGCATGCACAATACCTACGCCGAATCCGCCTCGCCCGACGAGCTTCTCGATAAGTACGGATTCCGTGCGGCCAACGTTGCCACGGCAGCGCGTAAGGCAATCGCGCGGAAGAAGAAATAGTCTGGTGGCGCGAGCTTTAGCTTGCAGCGGTGGCTTTAGCCGCCGACTGAAGTCGGCGCTGCAAGCTAAAGCTTGCGCCACCTAGAAGGAAGCAATAATGAGGGGCAAGCCCGACGACCCGCTCCGCCAAGCCGGCAAAACGCTTCATGACGACGTCGCGCCCCTGCTCGCCGGCGCCGGATTGCAGCTCCAAATCCTGCGCATGGATCATCCACAAACGGCCGCCCAGGTCACCGAAGTGCTCGCCACTCTGGAGGACGCCATGGACCGGGTTCGCAAGTTAAGCCAGCAGCTGGCCCCCTCCCCGTTCACACCGCCCGGCACATAAGAGTAAACTTATTTCGATATGCCCTTTGGAGTTCTCCTCGTGGATGATCACAAAATCATGCGCGACGGTATTAAGGCGATTCTCGGCCGGGCGGAAGATTTCCGCGTGGTGGGGGAAGCAGAAACGGGCACCGACGCCGTGCAGTACGTGAAAACCCACAAGCCCGATATGGTCCTCATGGACATCGGCCTGCCCGGACTGAACGGCGTTGAGACCACCGCCGAAATTCTGCGCCACCACCCCGATTGCCGCGTTGTGATTCTTTCCATGTATGACGACGAGCATTCCGTCGTCAGCGCGGTCCGCGCCGGCGCGCGCGCCTTTATCCTTAAACGAGCCTCCGACACCGATCTGGTCGATGCCCTGCGCATCGTGGCGCGCGGCGGCTCCTATTTAAGCCCCCAGGTTTCCGACCGCCTGCTCACCCGGATCCAGAAAGGCAACCTCGAATCGAAGCCCGCCACCGCCGCGCTCGATATCCTTTCGCCGCGCGAATTGCAGGTGCTGCGCATGGTCGCCGACGGCAAAACCAGCAAGGAAATCGCTGTGATGCTCGACCTGCGGGAACAGACGGTCCGGAGTTATCGCAAAACCATGATGAAGAAACTGGGCGTGAACAACGTCGCCGGACTGACGCAGCTCGCTCTCTCCACCGGACTCACGCAACTTCCGCGCGGTGCCGCCGCCGAATGATCGCTCGACCGTCTCCCTGGGGCTCTCCCATCGCCGTCGCCGACGCGCACGTCCATTTTTTCTCCCATCGATTCTTCGAGCTTCTCGCCGCCCAAAAACCGGGCCTGACATTCGAATCGCTCCACTGGCAGATGCCGCCCGAGCGCCCGGAGGATCTGGCCAACATCTGGGCTCATGAAATGGACCGCCACGGCGTTGCCCGGGCCGCGCTGATCTCCAGCATTCCCGGCGACGAAGAATCGGTGATTAACGCCGTCGCCGCCTTCCCCGACCGCTTCTTCGCCTACGCGATGGTGAACCCATTGAAGTGGCAACCGATGAATGTAGACGCCGCCTGTCTTTTCCCCGCCATGCATCGCTATTCCGTTCAATCGGAAGAAGCCGGGCGGGTCTTCGAATGGGCGCAAGCCAATCACAAAGCCGTGTTCGTCCACTGCGGCGTCCTCAGCGTCGGCGTCCGAAAAAAACTCGGCCTCGAATCGCCCTTCGACATGCGATTCTCCAATCCCATCGATCTCCATGCCGTCGCCATGCGCCACCCATCCGTGCCGATCGTGGTGCCGCATTTCGGCGCCGGATATTTTCGCGAAACCCTGATGCTGGCCGACCTCTGCCCCAACGTCTATCTCGACACCTCCAGTTCCAATCAGTGGACGAAGTATCAGGAATCGCATCTCGATCTGCGCCACGTTTTCCGCCGCGCCCTGGACGCCGTTGGACCGAAGCGCCTGCTGTTCGGAACCGACTCGTCCTTCTTCCCTCGCGGCTGGCATCACCAGATCTTCGACGAACAAGCCCGTGTTCTCTATGAGCTGAACCTGAGCGAGGAAGACGCCCGGGCCATCTTCAGTGAAAATCTCATGAGAATTCTGACCCATTAATCCAACGATTTATACGTGCAGCTCAGAAGTTCATGGCGGAAACGGCCGGTTCTGGTCTATCCGATCCCTCCCGCGCCGCCCACCGCGATCCTGGTCGACGGTTTTCGCTCGTCCGGCAACACGCGCGTTTTTGAAAAAGGATGGAATGAGGAGGCGGCCAGTTTCGCCCCCTTGGCCATCGCCGCCGCTCCCGCGCAGTTGGACGCCCTGCGCGGCACGCCCATTCCGTCGCTGAAGAATGCCGTGATCGCCCTGGTGCGACCGCACGAGCCCCGCCTCACCGAAGAGGATCGAGAACGCCTTTGGCGCGCCTTCCGCGTGCCCGTCTTCGAACAAAGAATCGACGAATCGGGCTGCCTGCTGGCATCCGAATGCGAAGCGCACGACGGCCTGCATATCGAAGCTCGCGAGTTGCCGCCGCGTCCCGGAGAAGTGCTGGAAACAGCTCCCTGCGGCTGCGGCCGCACCACCCCCCGCCTCATCGCCCCGGAGCGCGTAGAAAACCTCCGCAAAGTAGCCGCCTACGCAAGATAGTTCTCTACTGAGCCGCGACCGCAGGGAGCGATCATCGCTATAATCAAGTCAACTGCGGATGTGGCGAAACTGGCAGACGCGCCAGATTTAGGTTCTGGTTCTCGAAAGGGAGTGAAGGTTCAAGTCCTTTCATCCGCACCACAAGAAAATAATAGAGTTAACCCCAATTCGAATTAGGGAGTTTGATTAAGCAATTCTATTTTGGCTGGAACTTGAAGTCGGTGATGCCGATTTCATCGTTGCCGGGGATGTAGAAGCCGAATTTGCCATCCGAGAAGATACGGCCGGTTTCGGTCCAGCTATCGAGCGTTAACCATGTGTCGCCGTTTTTCAGGCGATGAACGACATGGTCGGGGGTTACGTCCACCTGGATGGTGAAGGTCTTCGCGTTCTCCAGGCCGTGCTGGGTTTTTTCGCGATCCTTACTCTTGCCGTTGGTGACTTCCTTGGCCCAGAAGGTTTTCTTGTCGATTTCGAACAGGCCGTAGTTCTTGGGGTCGACGTAATCGACGTACCAGCGGATATGGCCTCCGCGGAAGACGTTCCCGCCTTTTAACAACTGAACGGTGAACTCGTACGTTCCCTTGGCGGGAGGTTTATAGGGCACGAAGTTGCCACCGTGGTGGACCCAGGCTTCGCCGTCGCGCGCCCAGCCGGAGGGGTCTTCCCAATCGGCCATGCCTCCCACTTTCGGAGGGGGAGCGGCGGCGACGCGGGCTGAAGCGAGAGTGAGATCGACCGCGACCTGGCCGCCGGAGGCTACCTGCACGGGCATGGTGCGGTCCGTGAAGCCGGGAGCTTTCGAGGTGAACGAGTAGTTGCCCGGAGGCAAGTCGACCTGATTGCCGTTGAGCTGATGGGTCTGCGCTTCGTTGTCGCGTTTATAAGTGATGACGGCCGCGCCGGGCGAGCGGGTGACGTGGACGGTTCCATTGGCGGCGCCGACGACGGGCGCGGGAGTCGGAGGGGGCGGCGGCTTCACCACCGTGCCGGTGTCCATCTTCGTTAGCTGGAATTCGACGCGGGCGTCGGCGCCCTTCACGACGTCGATGGTCTGGGTGGGCGGAGTGTTGAATCCGTCCTTAAACACGCGCACCTGCACTTTGCCCGGGAGAGTGGGGACACGAAGCTGGCCGCGGGCGGTTTGCTTTTTCTGCTCCTTGTTATTCACGAATACGCGGACGTTGTCTTCGCCGGTGACGACGAGCAACGTGCCGAGGTCGCCCATGCCGGGAGGTCCGGCTTTGTCGGGACGCAGGAAGACAGTGAGCGTGGGGTTGGCGGTGAAGGTTTCCTGAATGCTTTTCTGGGTGGGCCCTTCGCCGACGGCGAGTTGAACTGCGCCGGGCTGGAAGCCTTGCAGATCGACTCCGCCGGGCGAGGTGTCGGCTTGCGGCTGTCCGTTCAGAGCGAGTTTGAGAGGTCCTGCAGAGGTGGCCACGCGCGCGTTATTTCCGAAGCTGGAGACGACGATGGTGAGCAGGCCCTTGGCGGTGGTTCCGGTAATATTGGGCGCTTTCGCGTCGGCGGTTTCAAAGGAGAACGATGCTTCGGCGCCTTTGCCCACGATCTTGACGACGTGCGGACCGGGTTTCACGTTGTCCATGACGAACTGGCCGTCCTGCACAATGCCTGCGTCCTGATCGTCGACGGTGACTTTGCCGCCGTCGACTCCTTCGGCGAGGATCCTCATGGGCTGCGGCGACGGCTCGAGAGTGAGGCTCACCTGCGGCGGCGCGCCGGTGGCGGCCACCGTGACGCCGGTGGCACCGGATTCATAACCGGGAAGAGCCGCGGTGATCTGATAATCGCCGGCGGGCAGAGGGACGGAGCAGGGCGAGGTGCATTTATCCTCGCCGTTGACCTTGACGGCCGCGCCGGGAGGCGTGGTGGCCACCTGCACTTCCATCGTCGCCGCGGCTGTGGGCACCGCCTTGCGCAGGCGCGCCCTGTACAGCAGAAAACCAATACCGGCGACGGCGACGAGCAATCCGAGAATCGCGCCGAAGATGAGCGCTTTTTTCCACGCCACCGGTTTCTGTGGCGGCGGCGTTACCGGTCTCTGTGAAGAAGGAGTCTGGCCGGTGATGGGCGGAGGGCCGACGGGAGGAGTGGGCGGAATGGCCTGCGGTCCAGTTTGCGGAAACGCGCTGGTGGGAAACGTCGGCGGGGGCGAGAACTGGCCCGAAGGCATCGGGGGCGGCGGAGCAGCAGGCGATATTGGCGAAGCCGCGGGCATGGGCGGAGGCGTCGCGATGGGCGGAGGCGTGGGATGCGCGGCGGGGTTGGTCGGCGGAGGAACGGGCGGCGGCGTCATCGCTGGCATTGGCGGCGGCGTTGCCTGAGGCATTGGCGGCGGCATTGGCGGAGGCGCGGCGGGCTGCGACGAAGGCGTCGCGATGGTCGCCTGCTGCTCCTTGAGCTTGGTCCCGCGATTCACCAGATGTTGCTTGATATCGCCCACGACAAGCTGCACTTCGAAATCGTTGGAGTACTGCTTGGCGATTTCGTCGAGACGGTAATAGATTGGCTTCAGTCCCTCCAGGCTGGCCACGAGGCCGACCTGCTGGTCCAGACGCTTCAGTTCTTCAAGAGGATTCAGATTCTCATCGCCCACGTTAGATATCCTACACTTTCCTTGTAACCTTTGTGATAGCCGCCCTGGACGCCACCCCGCTGACCGTACCCACCGGGGGCGTGATGCGCTATACGCTGGAGCTGGCGCGGGCGCTGGCGGCAAACTATGCGGCGGACGAGTACTGGCTGCTCGGCGACCAGCCATTCGACATTTCTTCTATCGGCCTGGTTGCGGCGAATCTTCATAAAGGCGATGGCCCTCGCACGGCCGCCGAGAGGCGCTGGTGGTTGTGGGGGCTGGAACGGGAGATGATGCGCCGCAAGGTGGAATTGTTTCACGGCACGGATTTTTCGGTGCCCTACATTCCCCGGCGGCCGAGCGTGATCACTGTGCACGATCTTTCACCATGGCTTTTCCCGGAAGGGTCGAATCGCGTGCGGAGACGCGTTCCAGTGCTGCTGCGGGCGCGCATTCCCACCATGGTCGTGACGCCGAGCGAAGCGGTGCGGCGCGCGGCGATCGCGCGATTCGGGTTGGATCAGGAGCGCGTGGTGACGGTGCCTCTGGCGGCGTCGAGTCATTTTCGTTTCTTGGAAGCGGCTGCGCCCGCGCGGCCTTATTTCCTGTTTGTCGGGACTCTGGAGCCTCGAAAAAATATTGCGCGATTGATCGAGGCGTGGAGGGAAGTCCGGAAATCGCTGGACGTCGACCTGGTGCTGGCGGGTCGCGCCCGGCACGATTTTTCGCCGCCCGCGCCGGAGCCGGGACTGCGGATTTTGGGCGCGGTCCCGGAGGAGGATTTGCCGGCGCTTTATTCGGGCGCGGTGGCGTGCGTGTATCCGTCGTTGTACGAAGGATTCGGGTTGCCGGTGCTGGAAGCGATGCAGTGCGGCGCGACGGTGATTACGTCGCGGGACCCGGCAATTCTGGAAGTATCGGGCGGCGCGGCGATTCATGTGGAGGCGACCGATGTGCGGGCGCTGGCCGAGGCGATGCGGGCGCGGCCTCGGCGGCGCGAAGAATCGCTGAAGCGCGCGGCGCTGTTTTCCTGGACGGCGACGGCGCGCGGGACAAGGGAGGTCTATGACGTCGCGTCCAGGCTTTTCTCAAAATAAACCGCGAAATAGCGCGCTGTTCCTTACGCCGGAAGAGCCTCGCGCCGGGACTGGCGGAGGAGGGTTGCGGTCGGCGTCGCTGCTGGAGTATCTGCGCAGCAGATACGACGTGACGATGATGAGCTTCACGCTTCCGCGTCATTCGAAGACGTTCGCGGCGAGGGCTTGGAGGAATGGATGGCGGTTCGTTCGCGGCGTGCCTCCGCTGATCGACCGGTTTGCGGGATGCGAGGCGCAGCTTCAGCCGGCGTTAAATGGACGGCGCTATCGCGTCGCCGTGATCGAGCATTTCTGGTGCGCTCCGTACGCCGAGGCGATTCGCCGGCATTGCGATGTTCTGGCGCTGGATCTGCATAACATCGAAAGCGTGCTGGCGGCGACGCACTCCGAAGCGGCGGGCGGCTTGGAAGCGATCGTGCATCGGCGGTTTGCGGAGGCGTACAGGAAACTGGAGCGCGAATGGATCCCGAGGTTCGATGTGGTACTGGCGGCGTCGGAAGAGGACCGCGGGCGGATCGAGCATCGCGAGAATGTCGTGGTTTATCCGAACGCGCTGCCGGTGATTGAGCTGCCTTCGGTCGCGGAAGAGAATTGTATCGTGTTCAGCGGGAACCTGGAATATCATCCCAACATCGAGGCGGTGCGCTGGTTCGCGTCGGCCATCTGGCCTCGGGTGCGGGAGCGGAATCCGGGGCTGACGTGGAGTTTAGTCGGGCGCAATCCGGAGGCGATCGCGCATCTCGTCAAGGGCGATCCTTCGATCCGCGTGATCGGGCCGGTTGACGACGCGGTCGCGGCGATTGCGACGGCTCGGGTTGTAGTCGCGCCGTTGCTCTCCGGCAGCGGGACGCGGTTCAAAATTCTGGAGGCGTGGGCGGCGGGGAGAGCGGTGGTGTCGACGAAGATCGGCGCGGAGGGGCTTGAAGCTGGAGATGGCGAGCACTTGTTGATCGCCGACGATCCACCGGCCTTCGCGGACGCGGTGCAGGGGCTCCTTGACGATCGCGGGCGTGCGCGGACGCTGGCAGAGGCGGGGCGCGCGTTGTATCTGGATCGGTACACGTGGCCGGCGGCGTGGAAGAAGCTTGAGGGGTTGATCTGAAGATCGCTCCCTGCGGTCGCGGCTCGGTAGAGCGAGTGAGCCGCGACCGCAGGGTAGCGAACTAATTGTTTTTGAAGAAGTGCACGACTTTCTTGCCGCCTTCTTCGGTGTAGTAAACGGTCACCTTGCTGGCTTTTTCCACTCCCTTGCCAACATCCTTGCCCGCATCGACCACCGCATGATCGGTGATTTTAAAAGTGGCCTCCGCGCCGTCCGCGGTTTTCACGGCAAGCACTTTGCCGCCGCGGTCGATTTTGGAAACGGTTCCCTCAGTGACTTTCAAGCCGCCTTCGCCGATGCGGTCCATTTCCTGCGCGGTCTTCTCCGTGCCTTTGACGGTGTAATGCACCACCACGGTACCGCCTTCCTTCACGCCGTGCATTCCATCCTTCGCGCCGGCTTCCGTTGCATCCCAGCCGTGAACGGTGGTCTTCTTCACCACGTGGAGCGTATGCTCGGTGCCGTCGGCCGTTTTCACGACCACGGTCTTGGTTCCGGCGTCCACCTTTTTCACGGTGCCCTCCACTGCCGTCACGACGTCGTCTGCGGCGAAAATCGCAATAGCAGTGAAACTCATTCCAAGAAGCAGTTTTTTGGTCATATACAATTATCTTGCCTGATTTTTAGACGCGGCGCGCCAGCAGGACGGTCATGTCGTCCTGTAGTTCGTCGGTGGCGGTCCATTCGCGGACGCTGTCGAGCACGACGTCGACAATCTGCTGGTCGTTCAGATGCGAACTGCGCGCGATGAGATCGATCAAGCGGTCCTCGCCGAACATTTCGCCGTACTCATTTTCAGGCTCGGTAATGCCGTCGGTGAAGCAGACGAGCAGGTCGTTCAACTTCAATTCGAGGCGGCTCTCATCGAACTTCGTGAAGGGGAAGGCGCCGACGACGGTGCCGTTCACATCGAGGCGCTCCGCCACGCCTTCACGGACCAGCAGCGGCGGCAAGTGGCCGGCGTTCGTGTAGGTGAAAATACCCGTGGGTTCGTCGAAAATACCGAAACAGAAGGTCGCGTATTTTTCCGGCGACGTGTAGGCGTAGAGCTGATTGTTGAGGCGCGACACCAGGTGCGAGGTGGAAAGGAGCGGTGGAACAAATGAGCTTCCGCCATCGCCGGCCGTCGCCGCGACCTCCAGCGCGCTTTGCAACTGCGAGCGCAGGGAACTCTGCAACGTCGCCATCAGCAGGGCCGCGGAAATTCCCTTGCCCGCCACATCGCCGATGGCGATGGCGACCTGCGAATCGCGAATGACTTCGTAATCGTAATAATCCCCGGAGCACATGCGCGCCGGATGGCAGACCGCGGTGATCCGCAGGCTGCGCGTCTGCGGCACCACGCGCGGATATAACTGGCTTTGCACTTCGCGCGCGATTTCGACTTCGGATTGGAGGCGCTCCTTCTCTTTGGCGACGACAAGAAGGCGCTCCAGATTTTCCGCCATGCGGTTGAAGGAGTTGCTGAGGTCGGCGAGCTGGTCTTTTCCCTTCACCTCGATGCGATGGGAAAAGTTTCCTTCCATGACTTTCTGGGTCCCTTCGTAGAGGCGATGAACGGCGCCGGTGATAGTGTGGGTCATGGAAATGCCGATCATCGCTGCGATCAATTCGACAATCAGAAACACAATCGCCAGGATGATGACAGTGGTCACGATGAATTGCTGGGTCGGGTCGGTTTTTCGATTGAATACCGCCGCCAGCACCGCTGAAATGCGGGAAGTAATCAGAATCTGGAGTTTGTTCTTTTCGTTATCGGGCTCCATGCCGGGGCGTTCCCACACCGCTGCGGGAATATCCGTGAACGGCGCCAAGTCGAGGTCGAAGCGATTCACCGGCGGCGGCAACGCGCGCGTAGCGGAGCCATGCGCGCCGCGTTTCAGCGCCTTGTCGAGCAGCTCGCGGGAATCCATCACAATCAGATTCGGCGCTAATCCGGCCAGAACCTCACCGGTCAACGGAGCTGTAATCGTTACGTCGCCGGTTTTAGTTTTGCGGTGACTCCAGGCGTAATATTGACCATTGCGAAGAAGCACTCCGCGGGTTTCCTTCCAGCCCTCGCGCGGCGCCGGCAGCGTTCCGTCATCGGGATAACGGATCTGTTTGCCGTTTTCGCGAAGCAGGATTTCAAGACCCGGATTGTGCTCGGCGTAGAACAGCTCCATCATGCGTCGCAGCACCGCCGGACGGTCCGCAGGCGCGGTGCGGACAATGCTCTGCGCCGCCGCGTCCAGCGAATCGATCCGCCGATCCAGTTCGCTGGTGACCAGATAGATCGCCAGGCCGTTGATCAGCATATATCCGCCCAGCGCGGCCAGCGTCGCGATCAGCACAATCGGCACCATAGCGATGAACACGTAGGTGACGATAAGGCGGTTGCGCAGCCTCCAGACGGCCTGTCTTAGCAGCCGTATGGAGAGCCACAGGCCGGTGACAAAAACGCCGGCGGCGGCCAGGAATTTCAGGCCGCTCGAGGTTGTGAAAGAATCCGCTGCGAGAAGCAGCAGCATGAAGATGACAAATGCGATTCCGGCCCGTCCCGTCCAAGATAAGATTTTCTGGAGGTTGGCGCGCACGGGATGCTATACTCTCGACTTGGCGATTTCGGGCACCGGCGCGCCCGGCTGGATGTAGTGTTTGGTCAAGCCCACTTCGAGCAGCGAAAATGCCGTCTCCACGTCGTCGGCAAAGGAGAACAATTCGAGGTCTTTTTCGGCGATCATGCCGTGGCGGACCAGCGCGTCGAAGTTGATAATCTCCTTCCAGAACGTGGTGCCGTAGAGAATCACGGTCATCTTCTTTTCGAGCTTCTGGGTTTGCGCCAGCGTCAGGATTTCGGTCAGTTCGTCGAGCGTTCCGAATCCGCCGGGAAACACCACCAGCGCCTTGGCCAGGTAGGCGAACCAGAATTTGCGCATGAAGAAGTAGTGGAATTCGAAGGACAATTCCGGCGTGATAAACGGATTCGGGCGCTGCTCGAACGGCAGGCCGATGTTGAGGCCGATGGTTTTTCCGCCCGCGTCCTGGGCGCCGCGGTTGGCCGCCTCCATGATTCCGGGACCGCCTCCGCTGCAGACGACAAACCGCCGCCCGCTTTCATGCAGAGCGTCCGACCACTCCGTGATGCGCCGGGCCAGCGCGCGCGCTTCGTTGTAATAACGCCCCAGCGGGCCCATTTCGAGCGTGCGGGCGGAGCCGAAAAACACAATGGTGTCGTGAATTTTCTGCTGGCGGAAATGAGAAAGCGGATAAAGATACTCGCTCAGGATTCGGAGCGAGCGCGCATCGGGCGTGTCCAAGAACTGCTGATTGCGATATGCCAACGCGGACTTATCGTGGCTTTCATGCATGGGATTTGTTTTCGGCGCCGGCCTCCAGTTCGGCCACCCGCTTCTCCAATTGTCTCATTGTGCGCAACAGGACCGGCAGTTTGGGGAACGCGGTGATGGCGCGCAGCCATTCGCGAGCCTCGAATGCGGGCGAGCCGCTCATCACCGCTCCCGCCTCCACATCGCCGCCAATTCCCGATTGGGCGTAGATCACCGCGTTATCGTGAATGGTCAAGTGTCCGGAGATGCCTACCTGTCCGGCCAGCAGAACATTTTTTTCAAGAATGCTCGACCCGGCGAGGCCGGTCTGGGAACAGATGATGTTGTCCTCGCCCACCACGCAGCCGTGTCCGACCTGAACCAGACTGTCGATTTTTGCGCCGCGCTTGACGCGGGTCTCGCCGGTTGATGCGCGATCGATCGAGGTGAGCGTCTGGATCTCCACGTCGTCCTCAATCACGGTAATTCCGCTCTGGACGATTTTGTAATGAGTGCCGTCGGCCTGCTTGGCGAAGCCGTATCCATCGCCGCCGATGACGACATTGTTTTGAAGGATCACGCGATTTCCGACGCGGCAATGTTCGCGCACCGTGACATGAGAATGAGCCAGGAAACGGTCGCCGATCGTGGCGCCTTCATAGATCACCACGTGCGGATAGAGCACCGCGTCGCGTCCGATGGTGACATGGTCCCCGACCACTGCAAATGGCCCGATGGACGCGTTTTCGCCGATTCGAGCAGAAGGGGCCACCGAGGCCAGCGGGTGAACGCCGGGAGCGGGTCGGGGCGGTTGATAGAACAGTTCCAGGGCGCGCGCGAAATCCAGATAGGGATTTTTTGAGATTAGTTGGGCCGGCTGGATGTCTTCGAGAAAGGTCTTGACCAGGATCGCGGCGGCACGCGTATGCTTCGCCTTCGGCGCATATTTGGGATTGTGGAGCGACGTGATTTCCGTGGCGCCGGCGTGTTCCATCCCGGCCACACCCGTGATTTCGATCGAGCCGTCGCCCCGCAGTTCGCAGCCCAGCCTGACCGCGAGATCGGAAAGATTCATACCTTTAGGGTAGTCGCAAAACGTTCAAGATCACAAAATGTGATCTTGAACATGAGAGGCTTGGCCCCGGTTTTGCACTATCCCAGTAATATGCCACTCAAATCAACCAGGAAAGCTCAGAAGCCCGAGGTCATTTCGCTTGATGTGATCGAACGGCGGATTGTCGCGTTGCGCGGACATCGCGTCATGCTCGACAGGGATCTCGCGGCGCTGTACTGCGTCGAGACGCGAACTTTGAATCAGGCCGTCAAACGCAACCTGGATCGCTTTCCGTCGGATTTTATGTTCCGCATGACGCAGAAGGAGGCGGCGCAGCAGATGCCTTCAAGATCACAAACTGTGATCTTGAAGCGGGGCCAGAATGTTAAGCACCTGCCCTACGTATTTACCGAACATGGGGCCGTGATGCTGGCCAATGTGCTGAAGAGCGGGCCGGCTGTCCGCGCCAGTATTCAGGTGGTGCGCGCTTTCGTGAGAATCCGGCAGAGACTGGTTACCTACGAAATCCTAGCGAAGCAGTTGACCAAACTTGCGGGCAAGGTGGGAAAGCACGACATCGAGCTCAAAACGGTTTTCCTGACGCTTCGCGGAATTCTGGCCCCGCCCAGCCGGCCCAAACCGACGATTGGATTCCTCGCCAACCGGAGTTGATTATCCATTGAATTTATCGCGGCACTCGGTCGAGCAAAAATAGTAAACTTCGCCTGCTGAACGTTTTTGAATTGCGGTGGCGGTGGAGATGAATGTCCCGCACACCGGATCCTTTTTCAATTCGCCGCCCGCGGGAACGGAGGGCGAACTCGGCCCCTTTTGAGGGTCCGGAGCCGGATGAAAAAGATCCGAAAATCCCTTCAATACAATTCCGATAATCGAGCGCACTACGGTGATCACCAGCACGCTGGCGATCAGATACGCTAACGCCCGGAGCATATTACGTCTGCCGGGTTACGGCTTCTTCTTGGTGGCAGTGGTGGGCTTTTTGGAGCCGGGCTTGCTGTAATCGGTTTGCAGCGTCTCGCCCATGGAGGTAAGCATCGCCTTCGACGCTTCAGCATTCGGGCCGTCCGGCCTCAGCTCCAGATACTTCTCGAACTCTTCCTTGGTCCCTGCCGGCGGCACGATTTTCCCGTCGGAAGTGGTGGTCGCCTTGCCGATCAGGTAGATGCCGTACTGATAGTGCGCGTCGGCATAGGTCGGATCGGCCTCAATCGCTTTTTTGAACATGGCGCCGGCGGGCTCATTCTGGCCCAGGTTCACCAGGACCGCGCCGCCGTTGAAGTAATACTTGCCGGCGTTCGGCGGGTCGAGCTGCGCGGCCTTGGTCAGTTCCACCAGCGCTTCGTCGGCCTTCTTGGATTGAGCGAGCAACAGGGCGTAATTGTTGTGATACGCGGCGTCGTCGGGCTTCAGCTCGATGGCTTTCTTGTAGGACTCGATTCCCTTATCCAAAAGGGCTTGCTGATCGGCGCCGGTCTTGGCCTTTGCGGCGCCCGCGTAGGCATCGGCCAGATTGCCCCAGACAACGTTCTGATCGGGCGCCATTGTCTTGGCCTTTTCAAGGTTCTCTATGGCAGCGTCGTAATCCTTGGCCTTCTCAGCCGCGTCCGTATCCGCCCCCGCCTTATCCAGCGCCCCCTTGCCCGCGTTGAACGCGTCGTTCAGCGCTTTATTCTTGGCCATGGTGGCGGCGGCGTCCTTCATCTTCTTTTCAAGGGCCGCTTTCTGCTCCGGCGTCATGTCGCGGGTCTGTTCCTTGGTCAGTTCGCCGCCGCTGGCGAGGACCTTCTGCATCTCCGCCTGGCGATCGGCCGCCGAGGACGCCGACTTCTTAAGGTCGAAGCTGATAACTTTCGCGTCGCCCAGACCGCTCTTGACGTTGTCGACCGAGTCCCGCTCCTTACCGTCCACTTCGACCCAGATCTTATACGTGCCGATCGGTAGACCACCGTAATAGTAGTGGCCCTTCTTGTCGGTGTTGACCTTGTAAGTCCCTTTAATGTCCTTGCGGTCCAGGTGAACAATTACTTTCACCAGGGGTTTCCCGTCTTCGCCTTTGACGTCCCCCTCAAAGGCAGTCGTCTGTCCCCAGCAAGTGACAGAAAACATTATAGTTAACGGACCTGCAATGGCGAGCCTGCGCAGCGTGGCGAGCATGGGTCTGGTGAACCTCCAAAATATCAATCGGAATAACTTGATCTCAGCATACTACAGGCGTGTACCGGGGGGAAAGATGTTACTTCCACGGTGCCCAAAAGGGGGTAGTACGAGTGCATCTGGAACCATAGCGCTAAGGTGGTTTATTTGTAGTCATTAAGGTATCTAAAACTCACGTAAACCATTGATTTTGTTACCTCTTCGGTGATAAGCTTAAGACCTGTCGGAGGACCGCTGTGCCCGGGTTAATCTCAGCGCGGTTGGCAGAATTTAAGAATGAAAAAGAAGAACTATTTAAACGCAACCATCGCGGTGATCGCCGCGATGGTGGGAGGGCAAGCTGTCAGTTGGGGCACGCCTTCGGCATGCACCACCGGCGTCACGCACACTTTGACCTCAGAGAACGCAAAAGCCGGACCTGGATGCACGGTTGTGGATGAGTGGTTCCAAAACTTTAGCGCTCCGGCATCCGGCGTGACAACCGGTGACATTTATCTGGAGGGCCAAAACGCCCCAGTGTATGGAGCTTCGACGATCACGCCTTTGCAAATCGATTTTGCGACAACCGGCACTAACACATGGACCGCACAGGCTGGAGAAACTCTAAACGCGACTGCCTTTAACTACGAGGTAAGCGTCGATCCAGCAGTCGCGGGCTATACGGCGCCCATTGCCCCCAATCTCGCATGGGACATCACTGAGGTGCTTGCGAGCATCACAACAAGTAACTTGTTTAGTAGCAGCACGGCGACCCTGGTGGAGAATTTTTGTGCGGGTGCTGGGGCCTTGGGCGCGAACGGCGGTGCGATCATCGGATGCCCGGCGGCGGACGTGGGGAAGATTACCATTGTAGAGAACTCGGCTGGCTACACGGACACCTGTGTGATGGGGGGTGTCACCGTCACCTGCGGCGGCGGCAGTACCTCAGCTGCGCCGTTCATTACGATCGGCCCCGTCGCAGTTGTCCTGGTGCAGGAGAGCATTGCCATAACGAACAATAACAGTAGCAGGACGATTACCGTCTCGCCTTTGCTGAACGAATTCGACGAGTCTGGTGAAGTCCCGGAGCCGTCGACCTTTGCTCTCCTCGGATCCGCATTAGTCGGCGTCGCGGCGCTCCGCTTCCGCAGGCGCAAGCAAACCTAAGGTACTTTGGACACACAACTTGAGTCCCAGGTAATTGACAAGGTACTCTCCTGGTGGTATTATCAGTACCATTCGGAGGAGTATCGCCGCAATCACGTCTCGTGCGTGCGGTGATGCAGGCAGCTATGTTACTGCAAAGATTGTCGGATTCCTTGGGCGTTGCGGCAAGGAGGGTTGTTAGGCCTGCTGCGCTGGTTTGCGTTTTCGCGGGCGGATCGGTATGTTTCGGAGGGCTTGCCACCTGCCTCAACACTCCCGCGACCTCCGGGGTCAGGAGTAATCAGGTCGCTGGAGTGGCGATCGCGGCTGAGGGCCCGGGTGACGATTTTAACACCATGGACAGCACGACTCCAGCCGGATGCGCCGGAACAGACATCCAGTTCCTCAATCTCACGATTGACTCCGCTGCCTCGTCGCCGGTTGGAACCTACATGTCGACACTCGCCAATCAGAGCCTTCTCACAGGTCCGGTGGCCGTTGTTTTTTCGTCGGTTCGGGGCCTCGACAACGGAGCCAAGAACGGAAACGACGATGGAGTCAACGAATGGACCAACAGTGCCACTTCGCCGGGCCCCACGCCCATTACCACCTCCTATGAAGTAGATTCCACGGTCGCGATGTATAGTTTTACGTTGAATCTGCTGGGGGTTCAACTCGGAACGCGCGGTGGAACGCTTTCCGGCGAGTTCGATCTTTGCCTCGGCGCCGCTTTTGTTGGAGGATTCGGAGGCACGTGCGCGGGCACTGCGGAAACTTTCACGCTTTCGCCTGGAATCTACACCTACAATGAAATACTGACTGGTGGATACACCACAGTGGGCGTGGCAAACAATTTCCTTCTGAGGGGAACAGGGACCGGCGCGGGAGTCACCTTTCTCACCTCTTTCGACGAGTCATTCGATTCGCCCGAACCATCCACTTTTGCCCTTCTCGGTTCCGCGTTAGCAGGCCTCGTTGCGTTCCGCCTCCGTAAGTATAAGCAGGCCTAAGACCTTTCTTCTCGTTCCACTCCAAACGGCGCTCTCTTTGCAAGAGCCTGCCTGATAGCAGGCTGCAGGCTGAATAGCCCGCCCTACAAGGCGCAAAAGGCGCTGTTCAGGCCGAAAAACCGACTCCCCAATGAATACAAGACCATAATGGTCCGAGATGGTGTATGCTGATACCAGATGCAACTGAGTGGCAAAAAGAGATCGTCAGCCAAGAACCTGACCGAACTGAAGCCAGGCGAGGCAGGAGTGCTCGATAAGCTCGACCTGCCGGAAGCCGATGCGCAACGGTTGATGGAGATGGGCTTCGTGCCCGGCCACTCCGTAACGCGAGGCCTTTCCGCGCCGGGCGGCGATCCGAGGGTGTTTCGAGTGGACGGCAGCGAGGTCGCCCTGCGACGCGAGACGGCTCGCCGGCTCATTCTGAAATAGGATTATATGGGCGATTGCCACGGCTGCCCCAACAACATCGCGACTCTAGCACCGCCTCCGGGGATGGGAGCGCCGGCGCGAAGCCATATCGTCGCCATTGTCGGGCCGCCGAACTCCGGCAAATCCACCTTATTTAACCGCCTCACCGGCCTGCGCCAGAAAGTAGCGAATTTCCCCGGGGTGACGGTGGAGCATCGCATGGGCAAGGTGAAGCTCGACCAGGGGCGGGATGTTTTCGTGGTCGACCTGCCGGGCGTCTACAGCCTGACGCCGCGAACGGAAGACGAGCGCGTCACGCACGACGTCCTCTCCGGACGGATGAAGGATCTTCCGCGGCCGGACGCGGTTCTGCTGATTCTCGATTCCACCAATCTCAGCCGCCACCTGGTGCTGGCCGCGCCCGTGTTGAGCCTCGGCCTGCCGACTCTGGTCATCCTCAATATGGCCGACGATCTGAAGAGCCGCGGAGGCGAGTTGAACGTTTCGGAGCTGGCGATGCAGCTCGGCTCGCCCGTCGCGCTGATCAGCGCGGCGAAGGGCATGGGTGTCGAAAAGATTTTCCAGTTTTTGAGCGGCACCACGATCGGCGCGGCTCCGAAAGCGCCTCTGATTCAACTGCCGGTGATCCAGGACATTCCGAAGTGCCGCGCCTGGGCGACGAATATCGGCAAGAAAACCGGCTATCATGCGCCCGCGCCTCCTCTCTGGACGCGCCGGCTGGACGCGTTTTTCCTGCATCCGGTCGCCGGGCCGCTGGTGTTCCTGTTCGTGGTGGTGGCCGTTTTTCAGACCATTTTCAACGGCGCGCGGCCGCTGATGGACGGGATCGACGAACTCATCAAAACCTCCGGCATCTGGCTGGGACACCTGTTGCCCAATGAAGCGCTACGGTCGCTGTTAATCGACGGCATCTGGACGGGCGTCGGCTCGGTCATCATCTTTCTGCCGCAAATTCTGTTGCTGTTCCTGTTCATCGGGATTTTAGAAGACTCGGGATATCTGGCGCGCGCGGCGCTGATCGCGGACCGAACCATGGCCCGCTTCGGGCTGCAAGGAAAAAGTTTCATCCCGCTTCTTTCCGCCTATGCCTGCGCGGTTCCGGCGATCATGGCCACGCGCACTATTGAGGACAAGCGCGACCGCATTGCCACTATTCTGATTGCTCCTTTCATGACCTGCTCGGCGCGGCTGCCGGTTTACATTTTGATTATCGGGGCATTCATTCCCGATAAAAATGTCCTGGGCCCCTTTCTGGGCATGCGCGCGGCGGTGCTGCTGGGTCTTTATATACTCGGCTTCGTGGCCGCGATCCTGACCGCGCGCCTCTTAAAATCCACGGTGCTGAAAAGCCGCCGCTCGTCTTTCATGCTGGAAATGCCTCCGTACCGCTGGCCCACCGCGCGCAGCCTGGCTCTGCGCCTGGTGGATCGCTCCAAGGTCTTCCTGATGCGCGCGGGCACGGTGATTCTGGGCGTCGCCATCGTCATCTGGGCTCTTTCGTATTTGCCTCTGCACGAGGGAAAGCCTCCGGCGATTGAGAACAGCTTCGCCTCCGGCATCGGACACTTTGTAGAGCCTGCAATCAAACCTCTCGGCTTCAACTGGAAAATCGGAATCGGGCTAGTGACATCGCTGGCGGCCCGGGAGACGATCGTCAGCACACTGGGAACGATCTACGCTCCGCGCCCGGGCACGGTGGATTACGCGGAAGGACAAGTGGCGATGGGCGGCCAGAATCTCGATGCGAAATCGATCGGAGCGGAGTTCACCCTAGGCCAGTCCATCACGACATTAAATGGAAAAGCGGAAATCCTGCTGACGCCCGGCGTCTTTTTACGCCTGGGACCCAACACGTCGGCTACCCTGGTCGCGGCGGGGCTGGCCGATACCCGTATCCGGCTTGACCGGGGCCACGCGATGATCGAAGTGGATCAGATATTCTCTGAAAATCACCTGGGATTAACGCAGGGTTCGTTCGCAATCGACTTGCTGAAGAAGGGCTCGTACGATTTCGATGCGGCCGGCAAGAACGTGCGGGTGTTCGACGGCGCAGCGGTGGCCACCGGCGGCACCCATCGCGTCGAATTGAATGGCGGACAGGAACTGAATACGTCCGCCACCTCCGACGCGAAGGCGAACGGCTTCGACAAGAAGACTTTTCACGGGGACATCTACGACTGGGGCCGGGACAAAGGCTTGCAGCAGGCCTTGCATCAGGATATGACGCTGGGCGGAGCCGTCGCGCTGCTGGTGTTCTTCGCGTTTGCGATGCAATGCATGTCGACCATCGCCGTGGTGCGCCGCGAAACGGGCGGATGGTTCTGGCCGGGGGTGCAGTTTGCCTATATGACCGGCTTGGCCTATCTCTGCGCGTTTGTGACCAATCACCTGGCCTCACTGTGGGCCTAGCATGATCGCTCCCCGCGGTCGCGGCTCGGTAAGCGGGCCGCGGGCCCAGCTAGTGGCGAAACGGCGCCGCCGAGCGGGAGATGCAACGGCGCTAGACGGCGTACTCGTCGGCTTTTTGTGTCTCCCGCGCTCCAGGCGGGTTACCAACCCGC
>Ga0210394_10003060_pt1 | contig 21710 bp, 19 predicted proteins | sample IncBWC12MmetaG_FD_160121 | JGI IMG/M metagenome (GOLD analysis project Ga0210394, IMG submission 160121) | Forest soil microbial communities from Barre Woods Harvard Forest LTER site, Petersham, Massachusetts, United States - Inc-BW-C-12-M | ecosystem: Environmental > Terrestrial > Soil >...
CCGCCTTTTTTGTGCACAGCTCTGCCCGGGGTCCCGGTGCCGACTTCTTCTGCGGTGCGATTGGCCTATGCTCGCGCCATGTCCAACGCGCTGCCGCTGTTCCATCTTTACGGCGATCCACCGGACGATCAGGCGTTCGACTTCATTCACGTCGAAACCATCTCTTCGCGGTCTTCGATCCACGATTGGACCATCCGCGCGCACCGCCATCGTAACCTGTTTCAGATCCTGCTGATCGAGCGGGGCGGCGGCGAGATGACGTTCGATGCGTCGAATCTCGCCTTTACCGCACCGGCCGCGATTCTCGTTCCAGCGGCGATCGCGCATGGCTTTCGCTTTGACCCCAACGTTACCGACGGCTGGGTGGTGAGCTTCACCGAGGACGCCGCGGGGGCGCTGACCGATCGCGCCGGCGAGGCGCTGGGACGTTTGCGCACGCTCGCCGCTCAACCCATCGTTCCGATCGGCGAAGCGACCGAGCTGACGCGGCTGTCGGCACTGTGCAAGGAACTTTCCGAGGAGCACGGTCTAGCGCGCGAAGGCTATCGGCTGGCGATGCGCGGGCTCCTGGTGCTGATCGCCGTCGGCGTGGCGCGGCTCGCCGCCAGCCACGCCCGCACCGGCAGCGTCACCTTGTATCCGGCCGACGCTACGGTTGCGCAACTGCGCTCGCTGGTCGACGAGTGCTTCCGCACGGAACGTCTACTTGGATTCTACGCCGAAAGGCTCAGCATGACGGTCGATCGCCTCAACGACCACGTCAAGCGCTCGACCGGCGTCACCGCGGGCCACCTCATTCGCCAACGCGTGCTCACCGAAGCCAAGCGCCAGCTCGTTTTTACCACGCAGCCGATCCACGAGATTTCCGAAGAGCTCGCTTTCGCCGATCCGTCGCACTTCGCGCGTTTTTTCCGCAAACAGACCGGAACCACGCCGCACGAATTCCGCGATCAACGGGGAGGGTGAACGCGGAGGTCGTGGACTCGTAAACGCGCAGACGATGTCTGCTTTCGGGGGAGAAGCAGACATCACAAATTGGAGCCGTCATGTTCGCTTTTGACCTAGGCTGTGTGAAAACGCGCGCGGGCGAGGAAGGCGCAGAATTGTTTTCTCTATTGTCTTCTCTCAACAGCGGTCGCCAGTGTTGTTGTTTTTCAAATTGACAAAATCGAGACGAAATTTCTATCCGCAAATTCGATTCCGGAGTTTTCACACAGCCAAGACCCAACTCGGAAGTGGCGGCTGCAACGCAGCAAGTCCATCCATCGGCGTAATCCTCGTCCACAATCGTCCGTTCGGCGATTCGATACCCGCGCGCGCCGACATCCGGATCATCAGCTCGGGATTAACAGACGGTCGGCCGATCTCGCTGGAGTAGGGCTGCAGCCGTTCGTGCATGTGGGCGAGCACGGGCGTCACAAAACCATCGATGCGTCTGAGCAAGTGATCCTTGGCCGTGATGCTTGGAATCAGCGGAATCATTGTTCCGCGACATTCTCAAGCCTTTTTCGACAGCATCGATTAAGAGCGCAAGAAATATTCTCTTACTGTCCTTGGACGATGAAGTTGTAGACCTCGCCGGCCGCGACCTGGCCCGCATAGCGGCTGATCACGGTATCGCCAGACTTGGCCTCAAGCACGTGCCGTCGCCCTTTGACCTCGGTAACGCAGGTGAGATTCATCAGCGCCTCACAGGCGTCGCGGCCATCAACATACAGCGTCAAGGTGCGGCCGGTGTGGTTTTCCATGGCTACTTGCGAGAAGCGCTGGTCGTTAAGGTCATCGCGGCCTTGAGCTTCCAAGGCGGCCTGGATTTTTGGTGCTTGGGCCGAGGCGTCCTGGTCGCTGGGATCGAGTTGCAAGGCGCGGGCGTTTTCCGCACTGGCCTCATCGAGTTTGTCCTCCGCCAGCAAGACCCTGGCGAGCAGGGCATGAGTCAAGGCCTGATGGGGCGCCTGTTCGGTCCCTTTGCGCATGGCCATCTCCGCCTGGTCGAGGACCTTACCCTTCTCGTAGGCTAGGCCGATCATGGTGTAGGTTGCGCCGACATCGTCGTGATTGTCCGGCGGGATGTGGTCCAGGGCGGCCTGAAACATCTCCACTGCGTCCCGGAAGTGGGATGCGGTGAGGTATCCACCGCCGATCTGCCGGGCAAGCGAAGCTGGGTCGGGGCTCAGGTTGATCGACTGCCGATAGGCGGCTTTAGCCCCCTGCAGATCGCCCTTGTCCAGCAAGGTTCCGCCCAATCGGGCGTAGGCGTTCCAATCGCTCGGATCGGTGCGAACTGTCTCCCGCGCCCACCGCTCACGCGCCGCCAAGTCGTTTGTCTCCTTGGCCTTTTCGTACAGGCTGGTGAGGCAAATCTGTACGTAGGCCTGCGTGCCGTCGTCTGAGGGGTTCAGGGCCAGGCTCTCCTCGTATAGCGCCAGCGCCGTCTCGGTGTGCCCGGCAGTCAAGTTGGTGTCGGCGACCGCCGTTGCGATCTGCATAAGGTCGGCGGCGAGTTGAGGTTTGGTATGGTTGGGATCCAGTTGGTAGGCGATGCGGGCTTCGGCCAGGGCGGCATCACTTTGGCCGAGTTTGAAGAGTGCTTCGGTCAGGGCCTGATGGCTGGTGAAGCTCGAAGGCTCCAATGCGATCAACTGCCGGGCAAGAGCCGCCGCCTCGTCGTATCGGCCCGCAGCCATTGCGGCTTCAATGCGATCGACGAGACTGTTGTGCTCCTGCGCTGTAATGCGGGCCGAGACTTTTCCCACATCCTGCCGGTTTTGGCCATTAAGTGCGGCCATTCGCTGTTCTGCCACTTTGGCTTCATCATAACGGCCCAGATTGCCCAGGACTTGGGCTAAGAACTCCCAGGCGTGATCGCTGCGCGGATCCAGTTCGGTGGCACTGCGAAGTTCTGGCTCAGCCTCACCTAGTCGGTTCAAGCGAAAAAGCGCGATGCCGAGCTCTTCATGCGCCAAGGCCATGCCCGGCGACCATGCGATCGCCGACCGAAAATAAGGCTCGGCTTCGGCGTAGCGACCGTTGCTCATCAAGGCATTGCCCGCGTTGTATTGAGCGTAGGCCTGCTCGTAGGGTGTCGGCGGGCGCGGCACGGCTTGCCGGTAGGCCGGGCTGGAGTTCCCCCCATCGTTGCAGGGCCGGCAGTCCGTCGGCGTGTTGCAGATCTGCACGCAGCTGTGGCCCACCACTTGGGCCACAGCGCTTGAGGGGAGAGCAAGGCTGCCGAGGCCCAGGACCGCGCCTGAGACGCTTGCTCGAAAAAGGTTACGCCAACGGAACTGCCGCATCTTGACCTCGGCTCATCCGCCAAGAGCTCAGATTATGCCCCCGCGAGCGGCAGAATTCAACAGCAGCAAAGTGGATGGAACGCGGCGAAGGCCGTGGTCCGTTGCAGTTCGTCTGCTGTCAACCAAGAAACGAAGCTTGCGCTGCTTACCCGCGAGCGTGACGAGTCGTTAGAACAGCTTTCCGCCCCCACCGAGGTTCTCAACGTCATCAGCTCGTCGCCAGGCGAACTGGAGCCGGTATTCCAGGCCATGCTGGCGAACGCAACGCGCATCTGCGAAGCCAAATTTGGTCACCTTTAACTTCATGAAAATGGCGTGTTTCGGATGGTTGCGATGCACAACACGCCGCTGGAATTAGCCGAATTCCTGAAAGAGCAAGGGCCGCACTCCCCGACACCGGGGAGCCCTCTCGATCGCGTTATGCGGACAAAGCAGGTCAGCCACGTCGCGGATATCACTGTCGAAGGTGTTCGCGGCGCGGCAGTTTGCCGAGCAATTCGACATTCATCTCCCGCATTACACTCTGATCAGCTCACCCATACCAATTATTTTTTGCTGTACTTTTTTGCTAATTGGTCAAGTTCTTTGCTATGGAAGAAATCGATGCACTTCATCAAAGTGAGCTTTTGGCCAGAAATGCTCTGATATTCCTTTGCCAGAAATTTTTTGCCAAGCAAGGCAGCTTCCGTATAGGCCTCAAAAGGTAAGCTGCCGAGTTCTAAGTAGCCGCTGGCCGCGGCTGAACTATCCTTCACCACTTCATCAGATTTATAGCCGTCAGCTATGCAGGCGCTCAGAGCAAAGTTTTTGAGATACTGAATCGGAGAATATTCAACGCGAACGTCGGCGGCCTTGGCATCAACAAACTGTGGCGCGACAAGGAAAGCAATTGCAGCAACTACTTTAGAGCCTATATTGAAGCCTCTGTTGCTGGCGGGAAGTAGCAATGGTCTGAACATGTTGAACTATCTCAAAGCGTCAGATGTCTGCCCGGCCCCCATGGGGTGATCCACTTTGAATATTTAGTGCATGACTAGCCGACGCGCTATATGGGGTGGTCGGCGCAGCTAGTCCGGGTTGTGAAGCTGGCCATTGCAGGACCTCTGTTGCGGGCGCTTGCAGTCACTTCCCGCTGGTCGCGCTCTGAAGAATGGCCTACCCGGCATGAAGGTGAGATGGGAGTACGCGCTCGAAAAGGCGGGCCAGCTTGGCCACGAGGCTTATCGTCACGGCAAGCTGGAATGCACTTTTGACGGGTTGGCCGATCAGCAGCGTTTCGCCGAAGTCTGGCGGCGGCACATTGGCAAGACACCGGCGTTTGAGCCCGCCGGCTGACTTCAATTGAAGGAAGGATCGAAGGCTTCGCCCGCCGTGTTAATGACGAGCCCGAAGAGCGTCATGTGCCAGTCAAGCGCGTCTTGAAGCTCGAGAAGATCGTATGGAGGTACCCACCCATGAAAGTAGGGGTAAGACTTTCGGACCTTAAATTCGGTCCAATTCGACATCCCGTCCTGCCCGATGACTTTATTGAGCGCATCAAGGCATTCAAAAAGATATTGAGCGATTTTGATGCCGTTTCGCTAGAGCAAACCGTCGATAACTTCAAACGCGATACCAACCCTGAGAGTGAGCTGCTCATTTGGGAGCGTATCGCTAGCACCTTTCAACTGTACCTTTCGCACAACCCGACTACGAACTCTGCAATTCGGAAGGACATTTTTGCAGTTCTTCTTAGTACCTCTATGGGTACGAAAGAAATTGAGAACATCAAGCATCTGAGCGATCAACAAATCAAGCACCTTGTCCGTTATTACCGAGCCCCAAAGCCGAGCATCGCCGACGAGGTGATCGAATGAGACAGCGAAACGCCAAGCCCGAGCACAGCCTGAACGGGTCCACGCTCTTGTGTAACGTTGGCGGCTGCTCTTTCCGGCCGCCTGCTCGCCGACGAACGTCAGCCTTTGGTGATCGGCAAAGAGGCTCGCTGTTTTTCCGCAGTGCAAAAGGTCGTTCATAGCCCTTAGCGGACATTCCGCGATTGCGGTCTGGAGTCCGCTCTTGGGGGCAAAGCGGTCATTGACCAGTCGTTGCTCATCGAGCTCGATTTTATGAGTACGGGCCCTAATTCAGCAAAAAACCCATCACGGTGTCGGCGTAAGCTTTCGGCTGCTCCATATTGGCGATATGGGCGGCCTCGAGCACCGCGATCGCGGCGCCAGGAATGTGCGCGCGGATGAATTCGTTGCCCTCGAGCGTCGTTGCCGGGTCATGCCGGCCGGCGATGACCAGCGTCGGCGCGGTGATTTTCGCCAAGAGCGAACGACGGTCCATGTCCCGGATCGCTTCGCCGCAGCCGATATAGCCCTCGACATTGGTCGACAGGAACATGTCGCGGATTTTCGCCAATTCCGGTGGGGCGCGGTCGCGAAATTTTTTGGTGAACCAGCGCTCCATATTGGCGTCGACGATCGCCGCCAGTCCTTTCTCGCGCACCAGCTTGATGCGGCCGTCCCACATGGTCTTGTCGGGAAAATAACAAGAGGTATTGGAGAGGATCAGTTTGTCGATGCGGTTTGGCGCGTTGGCGCCGAGCCATTGCCCGACCATGCCGCCCATCGACAATCCGCACCAATTGATCTTCGCAATCCCGAGCGCGTCGAGCACAGCGACGACGTCGCGGCCCAGTCGCGCCATCGTGTAAGGACCCTTGGGCACGCTCGATTTGCCGTGGCCGCGCCGGTCGTAGCGCACCAGGCGGAAGTGGCGGGTCCACGGCGCCACCTGCTCGTCCCACATGTGCAGGTTGGTGCCGAGCGAATTCGACAGAATCAGCACCGGCGCGCCTTCGGGCCCTTCCACTTCAACGTGAATGATGCCGCCGTCGTCGACTTTGATATCCGGCATTCGTATCCTCCCTTACGCTTGGACATTTAGTAGCACCCTTTTCAGCGGCCGCGCGAGGCGGTAAGCGATAGCCGGGTGCTGCCAGGGAGTGACGCCAATGGCGATGACGATGAACGGCGAGGTCCAGCTCGCGGCTGCGCCGGAAACCGTTTGGGAAAAACTTAACGATCCGGCGACGCTGAAAGCCTGCATTCCGGGCTGCGAACAGCTCGACAAACTCTCCGACACCGAAATGCAGGCCGTCGCCACGGTCAAGATCGGGCCGGTCAAGGCCAAGTTCAAAGGCAAGGTCACGCTGTCCGATCTCGATCCGCCGCACGGCTACAAGATTTCCGGGCAAGGCGATGGCGGTGTGGCCGGCTTCGCCAAAGGTGGCGCCACGGTCAAGCTGACGCCAAAGGATGGCGGAACGTTGCTGTCCTACGATGTCGATGCACAAATCGGCGGCAAGCTGGCGCAGCTCGGCCAGCGGCTGGTCAATGGCGCCGCCAAGAAAGTCGCCGACGATTTTTTCGCGAGCTTCGCGGCGGCCGTCAATCCAAAGAGCGCATAAAGCGACAGCCCGCCGAGCGCACCGGCAGGTTATCGAACCGGCCATGCACCCCGCGAAACTCCCTTGACCGCTCCCTAGGCCACGGTTCACAGTAACTGTCGTTCAGGGTACGAAAACCGGCAAAATCGCCCCGTATTCGTAGCGTGATCCGCCTGCGAACCCGGAAATGCCGGCGAATCGCGGCGTTTGACCGGAATTTTCCAGGGAGGAGTCCCATGGCCGCGACCGATACGGCAACCGTCTCGATGACGGTGAACGGCAAGCCCGTCAGTGCCAATGTCGACCCCCGCACGCTGTTGGTGCAATTGCTGCGCGAGCAGCTGCGGCTCACCGGCACGCATGTCGGCTGCGACACCTCGCAATGCGGCGCCTGCGTCGTGCATGTCAACGGCAAGGCGATCAAATCTTGCACCGTGCTCGCTTTGCAGATCGAAGGCGCCGACGTGCTCACCATCGAAGGACTGGCGGCGCCAGACGGACCGTTGCATCCGATGCAGGAAGCGTTCCGCGAGAACCACGGTTTGCAGTGCGGCTTCTGCACGCCGGGCATGATCATGACCGCGGTCGATCTGGTGCGACGCAAAGGCAACGACCTCGACGACCGCACCATTCGCGAGGAGCTTGAAGGCAATATCTGCCGCTGCACCGGCTACCACAATATCGTGAAGGCAATTGCCGCCGGCGCGCGCGCCATGCGCGGCAGCAGTCCCGCGACCAAAGCCGCCGAATAGGGAAGAGCCGAGGAGGAATTGCCGATGGGCAATTTCCTTTCCAGGGAGTGAGTTGCCGGAGGGCAATACCATGAGCGGAACCGGTATCGGCGCCGCGGTGCGCCGCAAGGAAGATCAGCGCTTCATCACCGGCAAAGGCCATTACACCGACGACATCAACCGGCCCTGTCAGGCTTATGCTTATTTCCTCCGCTCGCCGCACGCACACGCCACGCTAAAGTCGATCGACGCCAAAGCGGCGTCCGGCATGCCGGGCGTGGTCGCGGTGCTGACCGGCGCCGAGCTCGCCAACGACAAAATCGGCAATCTGATCTGCGGCTGGATGATCCATTCCAAGGATGGCTCGCCGATGAAAATGGCGGCGCATCCGGCGCTCGCCAACGGCAAAGCCTGCCATGTCGGCGATCCGATCGCGGTGGTGATTGCCGAAACTCTGCCGCAGGCGCGCGATGCCGCGGAGAAAGTCAAAGTCGATTACGCCGTGTTGCCCGCCGTCGCCGGTCCCGCGGCGGCGCAGAAGCCCGGCGCGCCGCAAATTCACGATATCGCGCCGAACAACACCATCTACCAATGGCATCTCGGCGACGCCAAAGCGGTCGATGCCGCGTTCAAATCGGCCAAGCACGTCACCAAGCTCGACATCGTCAACAATCGCCTGGTGCCGAACGCGATCGAGCCGCGCGCCGCGATTGGCGATTACGATTCCGGGACCGGCTCGTTCACGCTGTGGAACACCACGCAAAATCCGCACGTGGCGCGGCTTGTCATCGCCGCCTTCGTCGGCATGGCGCCGGAACATAAGCTGCGCGTCATCGCGCCCGACGTCGGCGGCGGTTTCGGCTCCAAGATTTTCATTTATCCCGAGGAAGTCGTGGCGCTATGGGCGTCGAAGCGCGTCGGGCGGCCGGTAAAATGGGCTTGCGACCGCTCCGAGGCATTCCTCGCCGACGCGCATGGCCGCGATCATGTCACCCATGCCGAGATGGCCTTCGACGCCGACGGCAAGATCACAGCTTTGCGCGCCAAGACCATCGCCAATCTCGGCGCCTACATGTCGACCTTCTCGTCGTCGGTGCCGACCTATCTGTACGCCACGCTGCTTTCGGGCCAGTACGAGATCCCGCAAATCTATTGCGAGGTCGATGCCGTCTACACCAATACCGTTCCGGTCGACGCCTATCGCGGCGCTGGCCGTCCCGAGGCGACCTTTGTCGTCGAGCGGCTCGTTGAGGTCGGCGCGCGGGAAATGGGCCAGGACCCGGCCGAGTTGCGGCGCAAGAATTTCATCAAAACTTTCCCGCACCAGACGCCGGTGATCATGAGCTACGACACCGGCGACTACAACGCCTCGCTCAAGAAAGCGATGGAGCTTGCCGACTACAAAGGCTTCGCCAAACGCAAGCGCGAATCGGCGCGTCACGGCAAACTGCGGGGCGTCGGCTTTTCGACTTATATCGAAGCCTGCGGCATCGCGCCGTCGCAGGCGGTGGGCTCGCTCGGCTGCGGCGTGGGTTTATGGGAATCCGCCGAAGTGCGGGTCAATCCGACCGGCTCGGTCGAAGTCCTCACCGGCTGCCACGCCCACGGCCAGGGTCACGAGACCACCTTCGCCCAGGTCGTGTCGGAGCGGCTCGGCATTTCGATCGACAATGTCTCGATCGTGCATGGCGATACCGACAAAGTGCAGTTCGGCATGGGCACCTACGGCTCACGCTCGGGCGCTGTCGGCATGTCGGCGCTGGTCAAGGCGCTCGATAAGGTCGAGGCCAAGGCAAAGAAGGTCGCCGCGCATCTCCTCGAAGCCGCCGAGGGCGACATCGAGTTCAAGGACGGAAAATTCAGCGTCGCCGGCACCGACAAGTCGGCGGCCTGGGGCGATGTTTCGCTCAACGCCTATATCGCGCACAAATTCTCCGGCGCCGAGCTGGAGCCCGGCCTGAAGGAAGGCGCGTTCTACGATCCGACCAACTTCACCTTCCCGGCCGGCTGCCATATCTGCGAAGTCGAGGTCGATACCGAAACCGGCAATACCGAGATCGTGGCCTGGACTGCGGTCGACGATTTCGGCGTGGTGATCAACCCGATGATCGTCGAGGGCCAGGTCCACGGCGGCATCGCGCAAGGCATCGGCCAGGCGCTGTGCGAGGGCGCGGTGTACGACAAGGACGGCCAGCTCGTGACCGGCTCGTTCATGGACTATTGCATGCCGCGCGCCGATCACCTGCCGATGCTGCAGGTCGACACCACGGTGACAAAATGCCCGTCGAATCCGCTGGGCATCAAGGGCTGCGGCGAGGCCGGCGCCATCGCCGCGCCGGCTGCCGTCATCAACGCCATCACCGACGCGATCGGCACCGAGAATCTCGCTATGCCCGCCACACCGGCGACGGTGTGGGCGGCAATTCAGAAATCAGGCATGCCGCGCGCGGCATAATAGGAGACTGCGATGTACGCCTTCACCTTCCATCGTCCGCAAACAGTGCGCCAGGCCGCCGGCCTTTTGACCAAGAACGAAGACGCCAAATTGCTCGCCGGCGGCCAGACGCTCTTGCCGACGATGAAACTGCGTCTCGCCGGGCCGCCGCAGATTGTCGACATGACGCTCATTGAGGGGCTCTCCGGGATCGAGCTCTCCGGCCGCACGCTCGCCGTCGGCGCGATGACGACCCACAATGACGTCAATACCTCGCCGGTGGTGGCGCAGGCTGCGCCGGTGCTGGCCAAGCTTGCGGGCATGATCGGCGATCCCGCGGTCCGCCATCGCGGCACGATCGGCGGCTCGGTCGCCAACAACGATCCCAACGCCGATTATCCGGCCGCCTGTCTCGGTCTCGGCGCCACCATCGTCACCAACAAGCGCCGCATCAAAGCCGACGATTTCTTCACCGGCATGTTCTCGACCGCGCTCGAGCCGACCGAGATCATCACCAAGGTGATTTTCCCGCTGCCGAAAAAGGCCGCCTATCAGAAATTCCGCAATCAGGCGTCGCGTTTCGCGCTGGTCGGTGTGTTCGTGTCGAAGCGCGGCAGCGAAATCCGCGTCGCCGTCACCGGCGCCGGTTCGAACGGCGTGTTCCGCGTCAAAGCGTTCGAAGAGGCGCTGAAAAAGCGGTTCTCGCCGAAATCGCTGGAAGGCATGACCATTCCGTCGACCGGCATGAACGCCGATATCCACGGCAGCGCCGAATACCGCGCGCACCTCGTCGCCGTGCTCGCCCGCCGCGCCGTCGCCGAGGCGATCGGGAAGCCGGCGGCCTAACAATTCCCGTTGTCATGCCCCGCGTCGGCGGGGCATCCAGTATTCACCGATTTTCTCGTGAATACTGGATCATCCGCTATCGCGGATGACGACAGGTGGGGCGACAAAACCTGCGGCGATGACTACATTGGCCCCATGAACAAAACTTCGCCGCGCCCGCTGCCTGCTTCGATCGAGGCCACGGTCGATCTCCTTGCCGAGGCCGATTATCTGGCCGACCGCTCGCTCGGCACCGTACTTTATCTCGCGCTTAAAATGAGCCGGCCGATTTTCCTCGAAGGCGAGGCCGGCGTCGGCAAGACCGAGATCGCCAAGGTGCTGTCGGCGACGCTCGGCCGCCGGCTGATCCGGCTGCAATGCTACGAGGGCCTCGACATCGCCGCCGCGGTCTACGAGTGGAATTATGCTGCGCAGATGATCGCCATCCGCGTCGCCGAGGCCGAAGGCGAGCACGACCGCAACCGGCTCGAGCACGACGTGTTCTCCGAGCGGTTTCTGATCAGGCGTCCGCTGTTGCAGGCGCTCGAGCCCGACACTGCCGGCGCGCCGGTGCTCTTGATCGACGAGATCGACCGCACCGACGAGGCATTCGAGGCTTATTTGCTCGAAGTCTTAGCCGACTTCCAGATCACGATCCCGGAAATGGGCACGGTGAAGGCCGAGCATCCGCCGGTCGTGGTCATCACCTCGAACCGCACGCGCGAAGTGCACGACGCGCTCAAGCGGCGCTGCCTTTATCATTGGATCGGCTACCCGAACGCCGAACGCGAGCTGGCGATCGTGCGCGCCAAGGTGCCGGGCGTCAGCAAAAAATTATCCGATCAGGTGGTCGCCTTCGTGCAGGCGCTGCGCAAGCAGGATTTGTTCAAATCGCCTGGCGTCGCCGAGACGCTCGATTGGGCAGCGGCGTTGTCCGAACTCGATGTCGTCGCGCTCGATCCGGCCACCGTCTCCGATACGCTCGGCGTGCTGCTCAAATACCAGGACGACATCGCGCGGCTCGAAGGCTCGAAGGTCAAGGAGTTGCTTGACGAAGTGAAGTCGGAGCTGCGCGCGGCGGAGTAGAAGTGAAGTCGGAGCTAAGCGCGGCGGAGTAATTGAAGCCATGACAGAGCAGTCGGGCCGTCTCGCCGAGAACATTCTCTACTTCGCCCGGGCTTTGCGCGCGGCCGGCATTCCGGTCGGACCTGGCGCCGTGCTTGACGCGCTCGAAGCTTTGCAAACCGCCGGCGTCGGCACGCGCGAGGACTTTTACTGGACGCTGCACGCGGTGTTCGTGAAACGGCACGAACATTCGATCCTGTTCGACCAGGCGTTTCGCATCTTCTTTCGCCGCCGCGGCTATGTCGATCAGCTGTTAGCGATGATGCTGCCGCAGGCACCGGCGGCGCCGCAAGCGCCGCAGGCCGGCGCGACGCGCGTCCATGAGGCGCTGTTCTCGGGCCTTGACGACAAGCTGAAAAAAGAGCGCGAGATCGAGCTTGACGCCCGCATGACGGTGTCCGATCGCGAGGTGCTGCAACGCAAGGATTTTGCGCAAATGACGAGCGCCGAGATCGCCGCGGCGAAGGAGACGATGAAACGGCTCGTCCTGCCGCTCGCCGAAGTGCGCACGCGGCGTTTGGCGCCGCACCCACGCGGCCATCTGATCGATATCCGCCGCACTTTGCGCGCCAGCATGAAAGGCGGCGGCGATTTCATCGATTTGCGCTTCATCGGCCCGAAGACCAAGCCGCCGCCCATTGTCGCGCTGCTCGACATATCCGGCTCCATGAGTCAGTACAGCCGCATATTCCTGCATTTCCTGCATGCGCTGACAGACGCGCGAAAGCGCGTCAGCACGTTTTTGTTCGGCACGCGGCTCTCCAATGTGACGCGCAGTTTGCGCGAACGCGATCCGGACGATGCGCTCGCGGCGTGCTCGGCGGCCGTGCCTGACTGGTCGGGCGGCACGCGGATCGCGTCGTCGCTGCGCACCTTCAACAAGCTGTGGGCGCGCCGCGTGCTCACCCAAGGGGCGATCGTGCTCCTCATCACCGACGGGCTGGAGCGCGACGCCGACGATACGCTCGCCTTCGAAATCGACCGGCTGCACCGCTCGTGCCGGCGGCTCGTCTGGCTTAATCCGCTCCTGCGCTTCGAGGGTTTTGAGGCGCGCGCCCGCGGCATCAAGACCATGCTGCCGCACGTCGATGAATTCCGGCCGATCCACAATCTCGAATCGATGGCCGGGCTTGTGACGGCGCTGCGCAAGGGCGGCGACCGCGCCGGCGATCCCAAAGCGTGGATGCAAAGCGTGGCGTGATGCACTATATTTGATCGGATATAGCGCTTGGACGGAGGTCTATCATGCTCTCGACCGACAACGACATTCTCAAAGCCGCCGAGGACTGGCGCAAAAGCGGCCGCGCGGTGGCGCTGGCGACGGTGGTCGAAACCTGGGGTTCGGCGCCGCGTCCGGTCGGCTCAAATCTCGTGATCGACCAGGAGGGAAATTTCCTCGGTTCGGTCTCGGGCGGTTGCGTCGAAGGCGCCGTCGTCACCGAGGCGCTCGATGTGATCGAAAGCGGCAAGCCCAAAATGCTGGAATTCGGCGTCGCCGACGAGACCGCCTGGAAGGTCGGGCTGTCCTGCGGCGGCACCATTCGGGTATTTGTGGAGAAAGTAGAGTAGCGTCGCACATCATGAAACTCGACATCCTCAGCGGGCTGAATGCCGAGCGGCAGGCGCGCCGCGCGGCGATCGTCGTCACCAATGTGGAGAATGGCCGGCAGCGCTTGGTCAAGTCAGCCGACGTCGCCAAGGATCCGCTGCGGCCGGTGTTGGCCGAACATCTGCGCACCAGCAAGAGCGGCATGGAACAGACCGCGGAAGGCCGCGTCTTCCTCACCGTCTATGTGCCGGCGCCGCAGCTCGTCATCACCGGCGCCGTTCACATCAGCCAGGCGCTGGCGCCGATCGGAAAGCTGCTCGGCTACGACGTCACCATCCTCGATCCGCGCACCGCGTTTGCCTCGGCTGAGCGCTTTCCGGACGTGAAAGTGATCGCCGAGTGGCCGGACCAGGCGCTGCCGCCGCTCAATGTCGACCGTTATACGGCATTCGTCGCGCTCACCCACGACCCGAAAATCGACGATCCGGCGTTGCTTCATGCGCTCGCGCGCGACTGTTTCTATATCGGCGCGCTCGGATCGCGGAAAACGCATGCGCGCCGCATCGAGCGGCTCAAAGCGCAAGGCGTCAGTGACGCCGCTCTCGCCCGTATCCACGCGCCGATCGGGCTCGATATCGGCGCGGTGTCGCCGGCCGAGATCGCCGTCGCCATCATGGCGCAAATCACCGAGCGGCTGCGCGAAGAGGTTGACTCCCTCCCAATCCCTCCCCCGCTTGCGGGGGAGGGTAGGGTGGGGGCTACGGCCGCGTCATGAAGTTCGGTGCGGTGGCGCCAAAGGACGCGCTCGGCGCGACCGCCGTGCACACCATCCGGCACAGCGGGCTGGTGCTCAAGAAGGGCACGCCGATCGGCGCCGCCGAAGTTGCGGCGCTCGAAGCTGCCGGCATCACCGACATTGTCGTGTCGCGGCTCGAGCCGGGTGACGTGTCCGAAGACGTGGCGGCGGCGGAGATTGCGCAGGCCGTGGCGGGGGAGGGCGTGCATGTCGATCGCGCCTTCACCGGGCGCGCCAACCTGTTTGCGCAAACCTCAGGCGTGCTCGTTGTCGACAAGGACGCGATCGACCGGCTCAACCGGATCGACGAGGCGATCACCTTGGCGACGTTGCCGGCTTACAAGCCGGTGGTCGCCGGCGAGATGATCGCGACGGTAAAAATCATTCCGTTCGCGGTCGCCGGCGCCGCGCGCGATGCGGCGCTTGCCGGCGTGGCCAAACCGCTGCTGCGCGTTGCGCCCTATCGCATCCGAAAAGTGGGCGTGGTGTCGACCGTGCTGCCCGGCCTCGCGACCAAAGTCATCGAAAAGACGCTCAAGATCACCGCCGAGCGGCTGGCGCCCGCCGGCGCCTCGATCGTCGCCGAACGCCGCGTGCCGCATGAGCGCGCGGCGCTCGCTCATGCATTGGATGAAGTTCTTAAAGCAGGTTCCGAGCTTGCCATCGTATTCGGCGCGTCGGCCATCGCCGATCGCCGCGATGTCATCCCGGCGGCGTTGGAGGAGATCGGTGGCCGCATCGAGCGTTTCGGCATGCCGGTCGATCCCGGCAATCTGTTGATGATCGGCACGGCCGGCACGCGTGCGGTCATCGGCGCGCCCGGCTGCGCCCGCAGCCCGAAGGAAAACGGTTTCGATTGGGTGCTCATGCGGTTACTGGCTGGTCTCCCGGTGCCGCGCGAGGATATCACCGGGCTCGGCGTCGGCGGCCTGCTCATGGAAATCGTCACCCGGCCGCAGCCGCGCGAGGAGCCGATACCCGAAAAGGGCCGCGCCATTGCCGCGATCGTGCTTGGCGCCGGCCGTTCGAGCCGCATGGGCGGACCGAACAAGCTGTTGGCCGAGATCGGCGGCCGGCCGCTGATACGGATCGTCGTCGAGGAGGCGCTCGCCTCGCGCGCGCGACCCGTAATCATGGTCACCGGTCATCAGCGCGAGCGGGTCGAGGCGGCGCTCGCCGGCTTGCCGGTGACATTCGTGCACAATCCGCATTTCGCCGAGGGCTTAGGCACCTCGCTCAAGACCGGCATCGCCGCGCTGCCGGCGGCAGTGGACGGCGCCATCGTCTGTCTCGGCGACATGCCGCAGGTCGACGCCGGCCTGATCGACCGCCTGATCGGCGCGTTCGATCCCGACAAGGGCGCGCTGGTCGTGGTGCCGACCATCGACGGCAAGCGCGGCAATCCGGTGGTGTGGTCGCGCCGCTTCTTCTCCGACCTCATGGCGGTCGAAGGCGACATCGGCGCGCGTTACCTGATCGGCCGCTATCCCGAGGCCGTGGCCGAGGTGCCGCTCACCGGCGCCGCAGCCCTCACCGATGTCGATACGCCGGAAGCGCTTCAGGCGGTACGGGCGGAGCTGGAGAAGACTTAAGGCCAATTCGTCATCGGGCCGCGCCTTGCGCGGACCCGTTGGCTCGGCTCCGGAATGACATTCACCAACTCGAAACCCTTCCGGGCTAGCTTCTTCCGGTTGCTCTGGGGAGGGGATTCATGTTGGCGATTGCGCGGAGTTTTGCGCTCGGGATCGCGCTCTCGGTTGCCGGGATCGGCGCCGCGAACGCGGCGGGCGCGCTCGCCGTCGGCGTCTGCGGCGCCTATGGCTACGGTTTCGATTACAGCAACGTGGCCGATGCCCGCGCCGCGGCGCTGAGCAAATGCAGCGGCGGCCATTGCCAGGTCGTCGGCGTCGTCCGCAAGGGCTGCGCGGCGATGGCGGTCGACGCCAAGAATCCCTGCGGCTCTTACGGCTGGGCGCTCAATTCGCACCTCGGCAAGGCCGAGAACGCCTCGATGCGGCGCTGCGCGCAGTTCGGCGGCCGCGAATGCGTGGTGCGCGCCTGGGCCTGCGACGAGAAGGGCTAAGCTCGCTTTCTCAATATTTGGCGCTGACGCCAAGGCGCAGATAGGGGCCGCTGCGCCGGTCGGAATCCATCGACCAGCCGCTTGCCGCCGACCATTCCATTCCGCTGAAATGCAATCCGGTCAGGTGAGCGCCGAATTCCAGCTGTTCGAATTCTGCGCACCACAGCATCGCCGTTTCCGGGCCGACAAACATGGCGTCGAACACGCGGTAGCCGAGCGCCCCGCGTAAATATCCGGTCGGGCCGATCGAGACGAGCGAGCCGCTGACGGCGGCCATGATATTCGCAGTGGGCTGATACCAAACGTCGGTTGCGACTTGGCCGCCGGCATAAAGCCCATGCAGCCGGCTGCCCGGATCGAACGGTGTCAGCCTATAGTCCTGCACCACCGGGCCGGCGAACACACTGACGGTGAGGCCGCCGCGTACGAACCGCCAGCCCGGCATGACCGCGCCGGACAGCATGGTGCCGTCGACTGCGGTGTTTAGGTCGCCCGAATTGTAGGTGTAGCGTCCGCCGTTTACGAGCAGCTTGAGCGTGAAGCCGTCGGCGTCAAGGCCGGCGGGCGACCACAACGTTCCACCATAGAGAAAGGCGCCGTAGCGCCACAAATCGGTGCCGCCGAACAAGAGAAAAGAGGGGCTATTGGACGAAGCGGCTTCCGCTCGGCCCGACATACCGCACAACAGCATCATCGCGACGGCCACCGCCATCGCGCCCACAACTCTCAGCACTGACACCGAGGCCCCCAACTACCCCGCGAGCAACCCTAGGTTAAAGCGGTTGTGCGGCTTGCCAAGATGGAGCGGCCCTCACGGCGGACAGGGCTGTGGAAAACTCGGCTCGCGCAGCGGCTCGGGAGGCCGCCGATCTGCCCTGCAAGAATGCGGTATGTCGTCGAGCAGCCCCACGCTATACCTCTGACATTGGCCGGGAATCGAACGATGACGGTTTCAACTACGACCCGATCGGCCGCCATGGCGGCCGAGCGCACAGCCGAGCTGTCGCGCCGGCGGCTCGCGATCGGCTTTATGAATTGGGCGCACGCGCTCGATCACTTCGTCATCCTGATTTATCCCATGGTGGTCATCGAGCTCGAGGTTGTGTACGGCCGCTCTTATTCGAGCCTGATCTGGCTCTCGACCGCTTCCTTCGTGGCCTTCGGCCTGTTCTCGCTGCCGGCCGGCTGGCTCGGCGATCGCTGGAGCCGCCGCAACCTGATGTTCGCGTTCTATGTCGGCTGTGGAGTGTCGCTGATCGCCGCGGCTTTTGCGCCGTCGCTCTACGCGCTCGGCTTTGCGCTGTTTTCGCTCGGCGTGTTCGCCGCCATCTATCATCCGGTCGGCACGGCGATGATCATCGAGAAGGCCACCCAGCGCGGCCGCACGCTCGCCTTTAACGGCGTCTGCGGCAATCTCGGCGTCTCGCTTGCGGCCGGGATAACGGCGACGCTGACGGCGGCGTTGTCCTGGCGCGGCGCCTTTCTCGTTCCGGGCGTGATCTGCATCGCGACCGGCGCGGTCTATCTGTGGCTTGTTCCGGAGGAGAAGGAGGGCCACGCGGCCTCGCGCTCGAAGGCGCCCGACGTTGCGTTGTCGCCGGTTCTCGCCGCGACGATATTCGGACTTTTCGTCGTGGTCGCGTTGAGCGCCGGCCTTGTGTTCAACACCATCTCGGTCTCGCTGCCGAAGATCGTCGACGAGCGTGTCGGCAACGACATCTCGCTCCTCGCCGTCGGCGGTTTGACGACGGCGGTCTTCCTGTGCGGCGCGCTCGCCCAAATCACAGTCGGCCGGCTGGTCGAGCGCTTTCCTCTGCACATCTTGTTCGCCGTGCTCGCCGTCATGCAGTTCGGCGGCGTGGTTTGGGCGGCCTACGCCGGCGGCGTAACGCTGTTGTTTGCGCTGGCGTTCACGATGGCGGCGATCTACGGCCAGATCACAGTGAACGATCTCGTCATCGCGCGCTACACGGCCGATGCCTGGCGCGGCCGCGTCTATGCGGTGCGCTATTTCCTCACCTTCATGATTTCCGGGGTCGCGGTGTCGATGATCGCCGTGCTGTATGGCCGAGGCGGCTTCGGCCTCGTGCTCGGCGCGACCGCAATCATTGCGCTCGGCTTCCTCATCGCCGTGCTGGTGATCGCGCTGATCGCCAATGGCGTGGAAAGGGCGCGCCTGCCGCAGCCGGCGGAGTAAACAATCCGTAGGGGCGGGCCCCTTGTGGGCGCCCGCGGCACGGGCGACCACGAGGGTCGCCCCTACGATTACCCCGCAGGATGGCGCGCGGCGAGCGCCATGCCGATCATCGCCGTGCCGCCGAACAGCATGTTGATGCCGACCAGGAGCCCGAGCGCCCAGGTCGCGGTTCCCGGCAGTCCGGCGAAAATGATGCCGGCGAGAATGAGATCGACGATGCCGCTCGCCAGCATCCAGCCCCAGCGGCCCGAAAGCTGATTGCGGTGCTCAATGGCATACATCAGCGTGGCGATGCCCTCGACCACGAAGAAGGCGATCAGAACGAGCGTCAGCGACAGCGTGCCGTTGATCGGCCAGAGAATCAGGACAATGCCCGCCGCGAGGGCGATGATCGCGGACAGCAGCGCCCACCAGAAGCCGGGCGCATTGCGCATCCAGAACGTCGTGACCAGGCCGACGCCGCCCGAGATCAGGAACAGCCAGCCGATGACGAGAGTAAAAGCGAGCGTCGCAACGACCGGCACGATGATCGCCACGGCGCCGAGAACGACCAACATGATGCCCTCGAACAGGAACAGGCCCCAATGGGCGTGGATTGCGCTAGCCACTTCGCGTCCGAAGGCTTCACTGCCGGTCGGTTGGTTCATCGTCATGATGTGCTCCCTGGAAATCGGCCGCCGCTCGAATACGGCTCGCGGCGCCTTGCTTATTAACGCTCTGGTACGAGTTTCGACCGATAGCATTGCACAAAAGCCGGCCTTGCATAACCGCTAGGGAGCGCCTATTTGGGTTATGCGACGTCGAGCTTCGCGGCTCCGTCGCAGGACGGCCACGGTTACGATTTAGGCGACGCCGGATGTACGCGCGCCTTGTCGCAACAAGTGGCCGTTAGCTTTTGGCCGTTAGCATTATTAACGTCATGCCGCTGTCACCGACAGATGCTAATGCTTTCCGCAAGTGGCGTTGGGACGCGTGTCGGTATTGTTCCTTCGCCACAGCGGCCACGGTGAGACCAGGCGACGCCGGATGAACGCGCGCCCTCGCTCGTGGTCGTTTCCATTCCTGCAGCTTTCAGCCGAGTTCGGCCAGCAATGTCTTTGCCGCCTGCAGATCCGGTCGCTCGAAACCTTCGGTGAATACGCTGTAGATCGTTGCGAGGAGATCGTGCGCCTCGTCGCGGCGGCCTGTTTCCCCCAATAACCTCGCCAAGCTGGTCGCTGCGCGCAATTCGAAGGCGCGGCCCGACTGCCGAATAGCGATCGTCAACGCTTGCCTGAAGGCCTGCTCTGCTTCGGCGGTGTTGCCGCGGGACTGCGTCAGCAACACCTCGCCGCGCAATCGAGCTATCTCCGCCTCATAAAATCGATTGTGTTGCTGGTTCATTTCGGTCGTCGCCCGATCGAGTGTCCCGATTGCGGCATCGAAATGCCCCGCCAGCATCTGTTGCTCGGCGATCAGCGTCAGCACGAGCGGCTGAAGGACGGCGACCGGCGCTTCATCCGCGGCTTTCAGCATCTGTTCGATCCCAGCCTCGCGATCGGTTTCTTTGGACGTCAACCAACCGCGCTGGAACCGTGCATAGGTCAGCGGCCAAGGAAACTTGTTGCGTTCGGCAAGCGGATAGAGCTCATCCGCGATTGCCCGGCACGCGTCTACATCGTTGAGCAATAGGTAAGTGAGGCCACCCATGTTCAGCCCATGGGCCAACGAGAAGGCGTGGCCCAAATTACGAGCATCCTCGATACATTGCCGCGCCATTCGTTGCGCCTGATCGGGGAAGCCCAATCCCCAAAGGCTGACGGCATGAAAGCTGAGTGCACAAACGCGGCTATCATGACCGCCGAAATAGTAGGCGTGATCGCGATGACGCTCGCGGTCATAGAGACGGATGACCTCTTGCGCGGACTCTTTCAGCGCGGCGAAATCCGGTACCCGTAGCAGTCCGGGGGTTCGCGCGTGATAAGCCTCCACCAGCAGGTCGGAGTCATTGAGCTCGCGTGCGATGGTGAGCAGGTGTTCGGCCCGCTGCAACGCCTCCGCCGCCTGGCCGGTCATCGTTTTGTAGAACCAGACCCCCCAGGTGGCGAGGAATCTCTCGCGTCCGCGGTCCGGTAGGGTTTGGCTCAGTGCTAGGGCGCGTTCATAGTTGAGCGCCGGTTCCCTAGCCGTCGGGCCCATGGCGATCTGTTGCGCCAGGCCAAGTCCGAGTCGAGCGGTAAGCTCCAAGCCGTCCCGTTGCGGGGATTCCGGCATCGCCGTGACGAGACGCAGTGCGTTGGAATAGTGCGCGATCGATTCCTTCATGGCGAAGCGGCGCAAATCGCGGTCGGCCGCTTGCCGCCAATATTGGATGGCTTTTTCGCTTTGCCCCGCGCGCTCGAACTGTTGAGCGACCAGTTCCGGCGTGGTCTTGACGATATCCGGAAATCGCTTCTCCAACACCAGCGCGATTGCGGCGTGCAGCTGCTGGCGCCGCGCCCGCAGCATCGCGGAATAGGCGGCATCCTGCACCAGCGCGTGCTTGAAGGAATAAGTCGCGTTCGGCGGCGTGCCGCGCAGCGACAACAGTTCCGCTTCGGTCAATCGGATCAGCGCGTCTTGCAGCACCACGTCCGGAAAGCCGGCGACCGCGGCCAGGACTTCATAGGAGAACTCGCGGCCGATGGCGGCGCCGATCTGCAACACTTCGCGCGCCGAGCCGAGGCGGTCGACGCGCGCCATCAGCGAGCCTTGCAGCGTGGTCGGAATGGCTAGCGCTTGCCCCGGCTGATCGAGGAGGTAGCGGCCGCCGGTCTCCTGCAGCTGCTCGCTTTCGAGCACCGCCTTGGTCAGTTCTTCGACGAACAGCGGCACGCCGTCGGTCCGTTCGACGATCTGATCGAGAAGCTCCTGCGGCAGCGCCTTGCCGCCGGTGATGTGGCCGACGAGCGTGGCCCGTTCGCGCTGCGACAGCCGGTTGAGCGTCACCATCGTGACATGAGATTGCCCGGTCCACGACGGCTGGTAGTCCGGCCGGAACGTGATGACGAGAAGGATCGGTAGGGATTGCAGGCGCTCGATGGTCAGCGTCAATAATTCGAGCGACGTCGGATCGGCCCAATGCACGTCTTCGAATAAAATCAGCACCGGCCCGGGCCGCGTCAGCGCCTCGAGCTGTTCAATGAGCGCGTTGAGGAGTCTCCGGCGCTTGCGCTGCGGATCCATGTCGGCCGCGTCCGGGGAACGGCCGTCGGTCAGG
>Ga0210394_10003061_pt1 | contig 21709 bp, 20 predicted proteins | sample IncBWC12MmetaG_FD_160121 | JGI IMG/M metagenome (GOLD analysis project Ga0210394, IMG submission 160121) | Forest soil microbial communities from Barre Woods Harvard Forest LTER site, Petersham, Massachusetts, United States - Inc-BW-C-12-M | ecosystem: Environmental > Terrestrial > Soil >...
AAATGCGTGCGCTTGGCTTCGAGGTCACCGAGAAGATCGGCAAGACCGGTGTGGTCGCTATTTACAGGAATGGCGACGGCCCCACCATCATGGTGCGCACCGAACTCGACGCGTTGCCGATGGAGGAGAAAACCGGCCTTTCCTATGCAAGCCGCGACAAGACCAACTGGAACGGGCAGGACACTTTTGTCGCCCATAGCTGCGGCCACGACATTCACATGGCGAGCTGGGTGGGTGCGGCGAAGACACTGCTGGGCTTGAAGGATCAATGGCACGGCACGCTGATGTTCATCGCCCAGCCCGCCGAAGAAACGGTGTCGGGCGCCAAGGCCATGCTCGCCGATGGTTTGTTCACGCGATTCAAAAAGCCGGATTTCGGGTTTGCCTTGCATGACGGCGCCTTCGCGTACGGCAGCATCACCTATCGCATCGGCATCGGCTCGTCGAATTCCGACAGCCTCCAAATTACGTTCCACGGCCGTGGCGGCCACGGCGCGGCGCCGCAGCGAACCGTCGATCCCGTGATGATCGCGGCGCGCTTCGTCGTGGACTTGCAAAGCGTAATCAGCCGCGAAAAGGATCCGACCGAATTCGGTGTGGTCAGCATCGGAGCTATTCACGGCGGCACCGCCGAAAACATCATTCCGGATGACGTGCTGCTGCGCGGAACCATCCGCACCTTCAAGCCGGAGGTGCGCGCCAAGATGCTGGCGGGGATCGAGCGGACTGCCAAGGCCGCGGCCGCGATGTCGGATGCGCCCGCGCCCGACATCAAGATCACCGAAGGCGCCAAGGCCGTGATGAACGATCCCGCCGTGGTCGAGACTGCTGCGAAAGTGCTGAAAATAGCCTTCGGCGACGATTTCAGAACGTCACCGCCGGGGACACCGAGCGAGGATTTTTCCGAGTTCGTCAACGCCGGCGTGCCCTCGATGTTTTTCAACATCGGCGTCTATGAGCCGGAACGCGTCGCCGCGGCATACAACGGGACCGGCCCGCAATTGCCGTCCAATCATTCGCCGCAGTTTGCACCTGTGCCGAAACCCACCATCGAAACCGGTGTTGAAGCGATGACGCTCGCTGTGCTGAGCGCCTTCGATCAGTATGCCAAAGGAAAATGAAAGCGGGAAGCCGCGGCGCTGCTGAGAGGATAAATAGCGCGTCATGTCCGTCTCCGGTTCGCCGACCCATCCGCTGGACTATCCGATCTGGAATGCGCTGACATCCACGCAAAGCCGGCTTGCGGAAGGTGGCGCGCGGGCGCGACGCTATCCTCCGGCGATTGCTCCCTTTGCGGCGATGGTTGACATGTCTCCGCCAAGTTTCGCGGCGCTTGGCGAGCTGATGTCCAGAACCGACCATGCCGTGCTGTTCACGACCGAACCCGTGACCGCTCCGGCGGAGTTCAAGGTCTTGCTTGCGGCGACAGGCGAGCAAATGATCGGCGCGCCGGTCGAACCTTCGGTACAAACAGCCGAAATCATCACGCTCGGCGCCGCCGACGCGCCCGCGATGATGGAATTGACGAAACTCACCAGGCCCGGCCCTTTCACCCCGCGAACGCATGAATTGGGCACCTTTCTTGGTATCAGAATAGACGGACAGTTGGTTGCGATGGCGGGTGAGCGAATGAAGCCTGCCAATTACACCGAGATGACGGCGGTCTGCGTGCATCCCAATTGCCGCGGCCGCGGCTACGCGCAGATGCTGCTGGGCGCGGTGTCCCGCCAGATCTCGGCGCGCGGAGAAATCCCGTTCCTGCACGTCTTGTCCGACAACGCCGCGGCCATCGCGCTGTACCGGCGGCAAGGAATGGAAATTCGGCGTCGTATCTGGGTAACGGTATTGGGACGGGCCGTTTGAGTCGCCGGCCCGATATCCACAGCATCGAGAACTGCGACGCCGTAGTGTGGCAAGCGGCAGGCTCAGGTTATACTGTTCGCCGCCGAACGCCTCATGTGAGCCGAGCGAACAGAGCAAAATGACAAAACCGATCACCATCTACGGCATCAAGAATTGCGACACCATGAAGAAAGCCCGCGCCTGGCTCGACGCCCACGGCGTGGCCTACGATTTTCACGACTACAAGAGCGAAGGCATCGCCAAGGACAAGCTCAAGCATTGGAGCGACGAACTCGGATGGGAAACCCTGCTCAATCGCGCCGGCACCACGTTTCGCAAATTGCCCGACGGCGACAAGGAAGGCCTGAACGAGCGCAAGGCGTTGGCGCTGATGCTGGCGCAGCCCTCGATGATCAAGCGGCCGGTGCTCGATCTCGCCGGCAAATTGCTCGTCGGCTTCAAGCCGGAGATTTATGCCAGGGAAGTCGCGACTTGCGGCGCCCGTCGCGCGAAGAGTTAGAGCGTTTTCGCCGGCTCGTCGAAAACCGTATCGGGATTGTTAGCTGAACTCGATCTGGTCGCCGGCCGGAATGCGGCCCGGTGCGCGGTGGAATAGATCCCGATCGATCACGGCGCGGCGCTTTGTCGCCGGCAGCGACTTATTTCCCCGCATCAGATTCTTGATCTCGAATCCACCGTCCTCAGAGATGGTCTTCAACGACGCGATTACATGCGTGACGCCGTTGCCTTCCGAGAATGGCAGCAACAGCCGCTCATAGGCGACGATCCGGCCGAAGCTGTCGTCGACGCTGGCGATGGTGTAGACGGGAAGGGCGCGATTTAGGCACTCGTGGTAGATCGGCATGATCAGAGGAGCCAGTCTGGTCCCGAGATATTCGTCGAGATATCGACCCTTGCCGCTATTGCCATAAGCGATGGACATGCGCATGCCGTCGCTTTCGATGATCAAACGCGGGGGCTTGGCATCTTCGACCTTCAGAAATACCAGATCGGGAAGTTCTTCCTCGATCCGCGCAGGTTGATATTCCTCGATGCGCGGCAACGATTGCGCGCGGGCGTAAAGCCGCAGCCACGTGTTCAGCAGATCACGCTGCTTGATCGATTTGATGATCGTCGGGTTGGCGCTTTCGAAATCCAAGGCTGCGATCCCCAATGCGAAACAATCGACCATCGATCCAGAGACGGAAATTTTTCATGAAAACCCGCGGTTGCAGCGAAACACCGTTAACGACTGCTTTCCGCGCTGCCCGGCCAGCCTCTTGAAAGCGGCCTGCAGCAAGCCGCTGCATCCGGTCCTTTTGACCGCTTTCGCCATTCGACTAATGGCGAAGGCGGTCGATGCGCGCCTGCGGATTTGGTCAGCTTTCCGCCTTGCGTAAGGTGGGCCGTTGGCGGCATATTCCGGCCCGGAGGCGGCGGGACCGAGGCGAATTCCAAGACGCCTGAAGAGGACCTGCCGGTGAGAAAAGATCGGCCAACCGCGATGGGGCGTCGCGGCGATGGCTGATGGGGGAAAATTTGATTGGCTGATGAGTTCATTCTCGAAACCCACGGATTAACCAAGGAATTCGCGGGTTTCTTCGCCGTTCGCGACGTTGGCCTTCGGGTCCGCCGCGGCAGCATCCACGCGTTGATCGGCCCGAACGGTGCCGGCAAGACGACGTGCTTCAATCTCCTGACCAAGTTCCTCAAGCCGTCGGCGGGTCAAATCCTTTACAAGGGCCAGGACATTACCTCACTGGCGCCGGCCGATGTGGCGCGCCTCGGCCTGGTACGCTCGTTCCAGATCTCGGCGGTATTTCCGCACTTGACGGCGCTGGAGAATGTGCGGCTCGCGCTGCAGCGCCAGCACGGGCAGTCGTTCGACTTCTGGCGTTCCAAATCCGTGCTCGACCGCTTCAACGGCCGTGCCCACGAGTTGCTCAACGATGTCGGGCTGAGCGAGTTTGCGAAGACGCCCGCAGTCGAGATGCCTTACGGTCGCAAACGTGCGCTCGAAATTGCCACCACATTGGCGCTCGATCCCGAGATGATGCTGCTCGATGAGCCGATGGCAGGTATGGGGCACGAGGACATCGACAAGATCGCGGCGCTGATCAAGCGCATCGCAGCGAAGCACACCATCCTGATGGTCGAACACAATCTCAGCGTCGTGGCCAATCTGTCCGACATCATCACCGTGCTGACGCGCGGTCATGTGCTGGCGGAGGGCACTTATACTGATCTGTCCCGGGATGAGCGGGTGAAGGAAGCCTATCTGGGGGCGGGCCATGGCTGATTCGAAAATGGCCGATGCCGCCACGATGAGTTCCGCAATTGTGCCGGGCGCACCGGTGCTCTCGGTTCAGAATCTCGAAGCCTGGTACGGCGAGTCCCACATCCTGCACGGAATCAATTTCGACGTGAAAGCCGGCGAGGTCGTCACCCTGCTCGGACGCAACGGCGCCGGCAAGACCACGACCCTGAAGTCGGTGATGGGGATCATCGGCAAGCGCACCGGCTCGATCCGCTTCGACGGTCAGGACATCACCCGCGCCTCGTCGGACAGGATTGCGCGCATGGGCGTCGCCTTCTGTCCGGAGGAGCGCGGGATTTTCGCCAGCCTCGACGTTCGCGAAAACCTGCTGTTGCCGCCGACGGTGCGCAGCGGCGGCCTGTCGCTGGACCAGATCTTCGAGCTGTTTCCAAATCTCAAGGAGCGGCTGAACAGCCAGGGCACCAAATTGTCGGGCGGCGAGCAGCAGATGCTGGCGATCGCGCGAATCCTGCGTACCGGCGCGCGGTTCCTGATGCTGGATGAGCCGACCGAAGGCCTCGCGCCGGTCATCATCCAGCAGATCGGTCACACCATCAAGCGTCTCAAGAGCGAAGGTTTCACCATACTTCTGGTCGAGCAGAACTTCCGGTTCGCCGCAACGGTGGCCGACCGCTACTACATTGTCGAGCATGGCAAGATCATCGACGGTTTCGCCAACGCCGAACTGCAGGGCAATATGGACAAGCTTCACACCTATCTCGGCGTCTGAAGAAGAGCGGGAAGGATCCACCAGAAGGGACCACCATGAAAAAAACAATCATCACATCGTTGCTGCTGGGCACGGCGCTCAGCCTCGCGGCCGGAAGTTTCGCCAATGCCCAGGACAAGACCGTCAGGATTGGCGCGTTGTCCGACCAATCCGGGCTATACGCCGATCTTGGCGGGCCCGGTTCGACGCTGGCTGCCCAGATGGCGCTCGAGGATTCGGGTCTTGTCGCCAAGGGCTGGAAGATCGACATCATCTCCGGCGACCACCAGAACAAACCCGATATTGGCACCGCGATTGCGAGGCAGTGGTTCGACGTCGACAAGGTCGACGTCATCGTCGATGTGCCGAATTCCGGCGTGGCGCTTGCGGTCAACAATGTCGTCAAGGAAAAGAACGGCGTCTACATCAATTCGGGCGCTGCGACCTCGGATCTCACCAATGCGCAGTGCTCGCCCAATACCGTGCACTGGACCTATGACACCTACATGCTCGCCCACTCCACCGGGCAGGCGCTGGTGAAGGCCGGCGGCGATACCTGGTTCTTCCTCACCGCCGATTACGCTTTCGGCGCAGCGCTCGAGCGCGACACCACCGCGGTCGTTGTGGCCAATGGCGGCAAGGTGGTCGGTGGCGTCAAGCACCCCCTCAATACCGCCGACTTCTCATCGTTCCTGCTGCAGGCGCAGTCGTCGAAAGCCAAGATCATCGGGCTTGCCAATGCCGGTGGCGACACCACCAATAGCATCAAGCAGGCGGCCGAATTCGGCATCGTCAAGAGCGGGCAAAAGCTCGCGGCGCTCTTGCTGTTCATCACCGACGTCAAGGCCATCGGCCTTGAAACCGCGCAAGGGTTGAATTTCACCGAGACCTTCTATTGGGACATGAACGACCAGACCCGCGCGTTCTCCAAGAAATTCGCCGCGCGGATGAAGAATGGTGCACCTCCGACCATGGTCCAGGCCGGCGTCTATTCGGGCCTCGCTCACTACTTCAAGGCGCTGGACGCGCTCGGCGGCAATCCGCACGACGGCATCAAGGTCGTGGAAAAAATGAAATCGATGCCGACCGACGATCCGTTGTTTGGCAAGGGCGAGATCCAGCCCAACGGCCGCACCATCCATTCGGCCTACCTGTTCGAAGTGAAGAAGCCCTCGGAATCCAAGGCCCCCTGGGATTTCTACAAGCTGGTCGGCACGGTTCCGGGCAACCAGGCGTTCACGCCGCTGTCGGAAAGCAAGTGCGCGCTGCTGAAGAAGTAACGGCGAGCCCCGTCGGCCGCGGGCCGGCGGGGCTAACCTTTGCGCTATAACGAGATTGAGCCTGAAAGATCGATCGATATGCAAGCTCTCTACGCACAGCTCCTGGTGGGATTGATCAACGGCTCGTTCTACGCGCTGCTCAGCCTTGGGCTCGCCGTGATCTTCGGGATGCTCAACATCATCAATTTCGCTCACGGCGCGCTCTATATGATGGGCGCGTTCTGCGCGTATTTCCTGCTCAACGTGGCAGGCATCGGATACTGGCCTGCGCTGATCATCGCACCCATTGCAGTGGGAATCTTCGGGATGATCCTCGAGCGGACCATGCTGCAATGGCTTTCCGGTCTCGATCATCTCTACGGGCTGCTGTTGACCTTCGGCATCGCGTTGATCGTCCAGGGCGTGTTCCAGAATTATTTCGGGTCCTCCGGTTTGCCCTATGCGATCCCCGATGAATTGAAGGGCGGCATGAATCTCGGCTTCATGTTCTTACCGATCTATCGGGGCTGGGTGGTCGTGTTCTCGCTCGCCGTGTGCTTGGTCACCTGGTACCTGATCGAGCGAACCCGGCTTGGCGCCTACCTGCGCGCCGCCACCGAGAACCCGACGCTGGTGCGCGCTTTCGGCATCAACGTGCCGCGGATGATCACGCTCACCTACGGGCTCGGCGTCGGGCTTGCTGCGCTCGCCGGCGTGCTGTCGGCGCCGATCAACCAGGTGCGCCCGCTGATGGGCGAAAATGTTATCATCGTGGTGTTCGCGGTCGTGGTGATCGGCGGCATGGGTTCCATCATGGGATCGATCATCACAGGCTTTGCGCTGGGCGTGATCGAGGGAATGACCAAGTACTTTTATCCCGAGGCGTCCAACACCGTGGTATTTGTCCTGATGGTGCTGGTGCTGTTGGTTAAGCCGACGGGACTGACGGGACGGGCGGCCTGACATGACGGCGATGACCGACGATTCACTTCCGGCGACCCCACGCGCTGTCCGCGACGAGATGATCGCGTTCGGCGCCATGACGGCGCTGCTCCTGATCGTGCCGTTGACCGGCATCTATCCGTTCTTCGTGATGCAGGCACTTTGCTTTGCGCTGCTCGCCTGCGCCTTCAACCTCTTGATCGGCTATGGCGGATTGCTGTCGTTCGGCCACGCGATGTTTCTGGGAACCGCGGGCTATGTTACCGCCCACGCCTTGAAGGTTTGGGGGCTTACGCCCGAGCTTGGCATTCTGGTTGGCACCGCGGCAGCCGCAGGGCTTGGCGTCATCACTGGCCTTGTCGCGATTCGGCGTCAGGGCATCTACTTCGCCATGATCACGCTGGCGCTGTCGCAGCTGTTGTACTTCATCTATCTGCAGACGCCGTTCACCCATGGCGAGGACGGCATCCAGGGCATTCCGCAGGGCTATCTGTTCGGAATCTTCAATCTCGCCAACCCGACGATGCTTTACTACGTCGTCCTCGCCGGCTTCCTGTTCGGTTTCCTCGTCATTTTCCGCACGATCAACTCGCCGTTCGGCGAGGTGCTGAAGGCGATCCGCGAGAATGAGCCGCGCGCGATATCGCTCGGCTACAAGACGGATCAGTACAAGCTGCTCGCCTATATCCTGTCGGGAACGCTGGCGGGATTTGCCGGCTCGCTGAAGGTATTTGTCGCGCAAAATGCCTCGTTGACGGACGTCGAGGTCGCGATGTCCGGGCAAATCGTGCTGATGACGCTGGTCGGCGGTCTCGGCACCGTGTTTGGCCCGGTGTTTGGCGCTTTTGTCGTCGTCGCCATGCAGCAATACCTGTCTGGGCTCGGGCAATGGGTGACGGTGATCCAGGGTGCGGTCTTCGTGGTGTGCGTGCTGACGTTCCGCCGCGGCGTGATCGGCGAAATCGCGCATTTTTTCCGGCGCTCGCTCTAGCATTCGGTTTGCAGCACTTCCTTGCTGGAACCGGTGTAGGAGGCTTCCGGACAGGCTTTCGTCCGAAATGCGCGAAACCTGCTGGTTTCCGCGACGTTTTCAGGCCACACAAAGCGGTGGATGATCTGGTCCCGGCCTACGCCTGCCGGGCGCTTTACCGGAAAAATGATTTATGACAACTGTGTGACAGGCCACCTTGGCCGGCCAATTCCACGATAATGGACATCCCCTATGCTGATGCGTTGGTTTCGCGCCTTTCTTCCCAAGGAGGAGCGTTTTTTCGACCTGTTCGCACGGCATTCCCAAGCCGTCCTGGAGGGGGCGCTGGCCTTGCAGGGCATGCTGCGGGGCGGTGAGGAAACGCCGGTATTCTGCCAGCGCGTCAACCAGTTCGAGAATGACGCCGACAATATCACGCGCGAGGTGCTGACCGCGGTGCGCCGGACGTTCATCACGCCGTTCGACCGCGGCGACATCAAGAACCTGATCACCGCGATGGATGACGCCATCGACCAGATGCAGCAGACCGCGAAAGCCGTGGTGCTGTTCGAGGTCCGCACCTTCGAGCCGCCGATGCGCGAAATGGGAACGCTCGTGGTCGAGTGCGCCAATCTCGTTGGCCGCGCGCTGCCATTGCTGCAATCGATCGGCAGCAATGTCGCGATGCTGACGGCGATCACCGAGGAGCTCACCAAGCTGGAGGGGCGCGTCGACGATCTCCACGACATTGGCCTGAAGGAGCTTTTCCTCAAGCACCGCGACGCCAACGCGATGGACTTCATCGTCGGCGCAGAGATATACGATCATCTGGAGAAGGTCGCCGATCGGTTCGACGACGTGGCGAACGAGATCAACTCGATCGTGATCGAACAGGTATAGGGCAGGGCCGCGCAGTGGATGCCACGCTTGGTCTTCCGGTTCTGGTCGGATTAATCGCCGTCGCGCTGCTGTTCGACTTCCTCAATGGATTGCATGACGCCGCCAACTCGATCGCGACGATCGTTTCGACCCGCGTGCTGCGGCCGCAATACGCGGTGTTCTGGGCGGCATTTTTCAATTTCGTCGCCTTCCTGGTGTTCGGGCTTAACGTTGCCCAGACCATCGGTACCGGCATCATCGAGCCGAGCGTCATCGATGTGCAGGTGATCTTTGCAGCCCTTGTCGGGGCGATCGTCTGGAACCTGATCACATGGGGATTGGGAATTCCCTCCTCGAGCTCGCACGCCTTGATCGGGGGGCTGGTCGGGGGCGGCATGGCCAAGGCCGGACTTTCGGCCGCGGTCTGGAGCGGCCTGTCCAAGACCTTGGTCGCGATCGTGCTGTCGCCGCTGGTTGGATTTCTGCTGGCGCTGGCCCTGGTCGCGATCGTGTCGTGGGCTTCGGTGCGCTCGACGCCGTTCGCGGTCGATCGCGCTTTCCGGATCCTGCAGTTTGTTTCCGCTTCGCTTTATTCGCTCGGCCACGGCGGCAATGACGCGCAAAAGACCATGGGCATCATTGCCGTGCTGTTGTACTCGCAGGGCAAGCTCGGGGCGGAGTTTTCGGTGCCGTTCTGGGTGGTGCTGGCGTGCCAGGCGGCAATGGCGCTGGGCACCCTGATGGGCGGCTGGCGGATCGTCCGCACCATGGGCTTGCGGATCACCAAGCTGACGCCGATGCAGGGATTTTGCGCGGAGACCGGCGGCGCCGCGACGCTGTTCATCGCCACCTGGCTCGGGGTTCCCGTATCGACCACCCACACCATCACCGGCGCCATTGGCGGCGTCGGCGCCGCGCGGCGGGTCTCGGCGGTGCGCTGGAACGTGGCGAGTTCGATCGTCTATGCCTGGGTGATCACAATTCCGGCCTCGGCCGGCGTCGCGGCTCTGGCCTATTGGTCCGTGCTGTTGTTGCGTTTTTAACCCCCGACTGGAGTAAAGCCGCGCAATCCATATATGGGTTGGCGCCGAACTCCTTGATCCGGCCCGGTTTCCCTGCCAAACGCTGGAGCCTGATGTCCGATCTCGCACTTACTGCCGAATCACAATCCCGCTCGCCACTCGCCACCGAGGTGGCGCGCCGGCGGACCTTTGCGATCATCTCGCACCCTGACGCCGGCAAGACCACGCTGACCGAAAAGCTCTTGCTGTTCGGCGGCGCCATCAATCTCGCCGGCCAGGTCAAGGCCAAGGGCGAGCGCCGTAACACCCGGTCCGACTGGATGAAGATCGAGCGCGAGCGCGGCATTTCCGTCGTGACCTCGGTGATGACGTTCGAATTCGACGGGCTCGTTTTCAACCTGCTCGACACACCGGGCCACGAGGACTTCTCGGAGGACACCTACCGCACGCTGACCGCGGTCGATTCCGCCGTCATGGTGATCGACGCCGCCAAGGGCATCGAGGCACGGACGCGAAAACTGTTCGAGGTCTGCCGGCTGCGCGACATTCCCATCATCACCTTCATCAACAAGATGGACCGCGAGAGCCGCGACACCTTCGAGCTGCTGGACGAAATCGAAAAGACGCTGGCGCTCGACACCACCCCGATGACCTGGCCGGTCGGCCGTGGCCGCGATTTCCTCGGCACCTACGATCTCTCAAGCGGCGGCGTACGTCTCCTCGAAGGCGGCGGCGCCAAGACCGGCGCGGCGCAACAAATCGACATTGCCGAACTCGCGGGCCGCAATGCCAATCTCGATGTCGGCACGATCAAGGAAGAACTGGCGCTGGTGTCGGAAGCCTGCAAGCCGTTCGAACTTGAGGCATTTCGCGAGGGCCATCTGACCCCGGTCTATTTCGGCAGCGCGCTGCGCAATTTCGGCGTCGGCGACCTCCTGGAGGGCCTGGGGCGTTTCGCGCCGCCGCCGCGCGCGCAGGAAAGCAATCTGCGCAAGGTGGAAGCGGCCGAGCCGCGCATGAGCGCCTTCGTGTTCAAGATCCAGGCCAATATGGATCCGAACCATCGCGACCGCATCGCATTCGCGCGGCTGTGCTCGGGCAAGCTCAACCGCGGCATGAAGGCGAAACTGGTGCGCACCGGCAAGAACATGTCGCTCTCCAGCCCGCAATTCTTTTTCGCGCAGGATCGTGCGCTGGCCGATGAGGCCTTTGCCGGCGACGTCGTCGGCATCCCCAATCACGGCACCTTGCGGATCGGCGATACCCTCACCGAAGGCGAAGACCTCACATTTGTGGGCGTTCCAAGTTTTGCGCCTGAAATCGTCCGCCGGGTGCGGCTCACCGACGCGATGAAGGCGAAGAAGCTGAAAGAGGCGCTGCAGCAGATGTCGGAGGAGGGCGTCGTGCAGGTGTTCCGCCCGCACGACGGCGCGCCCGCGCTGGTCGGCGTGGTCGGTCCGCTGCAGCTCGACGTGTTGAAGGCGCGGCTGGATGCCGAATACGCGCTTCCGGTGGAATTCGAAGTGTCCGAATTCCAGCTGGCGCGCTGGATTTCGTCCGACGACCGCAAGAAGCTCGATGCCTTCATTGCCGCCAACGGTTCCGGCGTTGCCGATGACGTCGACGGCGATCCGGTGTTCCTCGCCAAGAATGAATTCTATCTCGGCTACACCCGGGAACGCGCGGAGGGCATCGTCTTCTCCAGCATCAAGGATGTGAAGAAGAAAGGGTGAGAGGAGGGCGCAATTAGCCGCCACCGCTCGACGTCCCCCGCGAAAGCGGGGGAACCCAGTACGCCGCGGCTTCTCGGTTCTATCATCGGCGTCTCGGGAATACTGGGTCGCCCGGTCAAGCCGGGCGCTGACACCGCGATATCGGCGGAACTATCCCTTTCGAACGCGCGGATGTGAACGAGGTCCGGCTTGATACGGCTCGGCGAGCCCATCATTTTGCTGGTGCCACACTGAATGGGCTGCCTGAGGCTCTTACATGCTCCGTCGCACCGCTATCTGTCTCATCATCGCCATCGCCGGATTGGCCGTCGCCGGCGCTGCGGACGCAGGGCGGCGGCATCAGATCGATGCCACCCCGTTCTCGCACGCGCCCTGCAGCGTATTGTCTCACCGGCCGTGCACACCGTATTTCTGCAGCGTGTTCAATCACGGCCCCTGCATTCCCGAGATCGATTATCCCTATGGCGAGAACCTGCAGCTGACGGTCGAGAGCGCGCCCTCGCAGGACGAGGCCGCCAAATACCAAAAGCCCGACCACGATCTCGATAATATCGGCGACCTCTTTGCAGCCCTGCGGTCGTGCTGGACGCCGCCATCGGCGGATGCCGCGAAACAGGGTATGCAGATGACGGTGCGCTTCAGCTTCAAGCGCAGCGGCGACATGATCGGACCCCCGCGCGTGACCTACGCCACGGCGGGGGTGCCTGCCGACATCCGCGACACTTATCTCAAGACGATCAACGCTTCGCTCGACGCCTGCGTGCCGCTGAAATTCACCGGTGACCTCGCCGGCGCGCTGGCCGGGCGGCCGATCGCGATCCGCTATGTCGATAATCGCGAACTCGACAAGCAGAAGGCGACGCCTTGAGGGGTCTCTCGGCATTGCCGGGCTTGACCCGGCAATCCATCCTGTTCGGATCATTGTCCGCTGTCGCTGACGATGGATACGCGGGCCAAGCCCGCCTATGACAGCGGGACCGACGGTCCACCTGGAGCAATGACCCGCCATTTTAACGCATTGCCGTCTGCGCCCCGAAAATGTTACCCGAAGCCCCACGAGAGCCGGCATGGGGAGGAGAACACATGGGACTGGCGGTGATGATCCTGGGGCTCGTCCTGTTCCTCGGCGTCCACACCTTGCCCGCGCAACGCGAGCTGCGCGCGCGCGCCATCGCCTCGTTGGGCGAGGGCGGCTACAAAATCGGTTATGCGGTGGTGTCGCTGTTCGGTCTGGTGCTGATCGTCTGGGGTTTTGCCCACTACCGCGCGACTGAATGGATCGACGTCTGGCATCCGCCAAAGGCGCTCAAGCACCTCACGGTGGCCTTGATGCTGCCGGCCGTCATCCTCGTGGTGGCGGCCTTCATCCGCGGCCGTATCTACACCACGCTGAAGCATCCAATGCTCGCGGGCGTCAAGCTGTGGGCGGCGGCGCATTTGCTCGCCAACGGCGATCTCGGCGCCATCATCCTGTTCGGCTCGTTCCTGGGATGGGCGGTGTTCGACCGCATCTCGTTCAAGCATCGAACCGACGCCGGCGGGCCACCGATTCCGGTCGGTGGTTGGGGCAACGACCTGATTGCCGTGGCGGTCGGCATCGTCGCCTATATGGCGCTGGCGTTTGCATTTCATCCCGTCGTGATCGGCGTTCCCGTCTTCGGAGTCTAGAACATGTCAGTCCAGTCCGCGACCAAGCGCAAGACCGCACCGGATATTCGCGCCCGCAAGAATGGCGAGCCAATCGTGATGCTGACCTCGTATCACGCCCATACCGCAGCCCTCGTCGATCGCTATTGCGACGTCATCCTGGTCGGCGATTCCCTCGGCAATGTGATGCACGGCTTCGAGACCACGGTGCCGGTGACGCTCGACATGATGATCCTGCAGGGGCATGCGGTGATGCGCGGCTCGCAGCATGCGCTGGTCGTGGTCGACATGCCCTTTGGCTCCTACGAAGCCTCGAAGGAGCAGGCGTTTCACTCGGCAGTGAGAATCCTGAAAGAAACCCATTGCGGCGCCATCAAGCTCGAAGGCGGCGCGCGGATGGCCGAGACCATCGCGTTTCTTGTCGAGCGCGGCGTTCCCGTGATGGGCCATATCGGATTGACACCGCAGTCGATCAATACGCTCGGCTCGTTTCGCGCCCAGGGCCGCGAGGAGGGCAGCTGGGAGCCGATCGAGAACGATGCCCGCGCGGTCGCGCAGGCCGGCGCCTTTTCGGTCGTGGTCGAGGCGGTCGCGGAGCCGTTGGCGCGCAAGATCACGGAGACCATCGCGATTCCTACCATTGGCATCGGCGCCAGCGCGGCCTGCGACGGCCAGGTGCTGGTGCTCGAGGACATGCTGGGGTTGTCCCCGCGGGCACCGAAATTCGTCCGCCGCTATGGTAACCTCGGTCCGATGATCGAGGCCGCAATCGAGGGCTATGCGGCCGACGTGCGCTCGCGTGCTTTTCCCGGCCCCGAACATGTCTACGGCATGAAGTCGAAGAGCTGACGGCAACAACGGCCGTCGCACCAAACGTCGAGACAAGCGGTGGCGCGAGGGCTGTGCTACGGTGAAGGCCGCCCGGTCCACAACCCAAGCGGCGCATTGTTAACGCTTTGATTGGGCTAGCTTTGCCTTGCCACCGCCATATGGCTAGGGTATCGCCGCGCACGCGGGATCAGGTTTGTGGCAGCGCTTTGTCGAGTGTGGCCTGTCGGGATGGGATATCTCTAAGTGTCTGAATTATTTGACGAAGTCGACGAGGAGGTCCGCCGCGATCAGCTCAAGAAGCTGTGGGACCGGTATTCGATCCATATCGTCGCCGGGGCGCTGCTGATCATTGCCGCGGTCGGCGGCTGGCGCGGTTATCAATATTTGGAAGCACAGAAGGCGGCCGAGGCCGGTCGCGCCTTCGATGCCGCCGTCGATCTCTCCGAGCAGAACAAGCATGCCGAGGCGGAAGCTGCTTTCAACAAACTGGCTGGGACCGCGCCATCAGGCTATCGCATGCTTGCGCGGCTACGTGCGGCGGCGGAATTAGCCACCCGGGATCCGCAGGCAGGCGCCAAGATATACGACGAGATTGCCGCCGATCGCAGCGTCGGGCCGGTGGAGCGGGATCTGGCCAAGATCCGCGCCGCCGCTTTGCTGTTGGAGAGCGCGAGCTATCCCAGCATGCTGCAGCGCCTTGAGCGTGCGACCAAGCCGGATTCGACCTTTCGCCACACCGCGCGTGAATTACTGGCGCTGTCGGCCTGGCGCGCCAACGACACCGCGGCTGCACGGCAGTGGCTGGATATGATTGCCAATGACGGCGAAACGCCGGCAGGCCTGCGTTCGCGCGCCGAAGCGCTGCAGGCGTTGCTGCCACCGGTCGCAAAGAGCTGACGGCAGAAAACCAGTTGAACGAGGCATCGACCATGCGCCGCTTGCAACGTCTGATCGCAGCTTCCGTCCTCATCGCGCTGGGGGGCGCGCTGGCGGGCTGCTCCAGCAGTTTCAGCAGCTGGGATCCAATGGACATGCTCGACTGGATCGACACCAAGAAGAAGTTGCCCGGCGAACGCAAGCCCGTATTCCCCGATGGCGTGCCGGGCCTCGAGCAGGGCGTACCCAAATCGCTTTACAAGGGCGCTTCGCAAGAGCAGATCGATCAACAGAATGCGCAGGCCGCCGCGGCCGCCGCCGCGCCGCCTCCTCAGGACACAAAGTCCAAACGCGCCGCCAAATCCAGGAGCAAGTCACAAGACACCGCCAGCACGGACGCCGCCGCGACGCCTGAAGAGGATAGTACAGCGGCCGCGCCGCAGGCTCCCAAGCCCAAGAAAATCGCGCGCCAGCGTACTACGGCGCCGCCGCCCGATCAGCCGGCCGACGCGCAACCGGCGCCGCAGGCTCAGCCGGCCCAACAGTCCGCTGCGCCGTTCCCGGCGCCGCTGCCGGGCGGTTCGTTCTCGCGCTGATTTCAGTCTCCCCTCTCGTCGGTACGCGCGTCACAAAGGGCATTTTCCGGCATAGTCGAGTCCGGATATTCGCAATTCGTGCTCTACTTCATCCGTCCGCGCGCCTGGATCGCTTATGCCCTTTACGATCGCCATTATCGGCCGGCCCAATGTCGGAAAATCGACGCTGTTCAATCGGCTGGTCGGGCAGAAGCTTGCGCTGGTTGACGACGAACCCGGCGTGACCCGCGACCGCCGGGAGGGCGCGGCGCGCCTTGGCGATCTCGAATTCACCGTCATCGACACCGCGGGCCTCGATGAGGGTGCAAAGGGGTCGCTGACCGCGCGGATGCAGGAGCAGACCGAAACCGCCATTGGGCTAGCGGACGCCTTGATGTTTGTGATCGACGCGCGTGCGGGGCTGACGCCCAACGATCGCGCTTTTGCCGATTTCGCGCGCCGCGCCGACAAGCCGGTGATTCTGGTCGCCAACAAGAGCGAGGGCAAACAGGGCGATGCCGGGGCGATGGAAGCCTACGCGCTGGGCCTCGGCGAGCCGATCCAGATTTCGGCCGAGCATGGCGAGGGCCTCAGCGATCTCTACGACGCACTGCGCGGATTGATGCCGGAGCCCGCGGACGAGGGCGAAGCGTTCGACGATGACGACATCATCGAAACGGATGAGGATATCGCCAGGCGGCCGATACGCGTGGCCATCGTCGGCCGCCCCAATGCCGGCAAATCCACCCTGATCAATCACCTGCTCGGCGAGGAGCGGCTTCTGACCAGTGCCGAGGCCGGCACCACCCGCGATTCCATCTCGGTGGAAATCAACTGGAAGGGCCGCGATTTCCGGGTGTTCGATACCGCCGGTTTGCGGCGGCGCTCGCGGATCGAGGAAAAGCTGGAGAAGCTTTCGGTGGCGGATGCGCTGCGCGCGGTGCGCTTCGCCGAGGTCGTGGTGCTGATGATGGACGCGCAGAACAAGTTCGAGGAACAGGACCTGCGCATCGCCGACCTGATCGAGCGCGAGGGCCGGGCGCTGGTGATCGCGGTCAACAAATGGGATTTGATGGGGTCCCAGCCGGGCCTGATTTCGGCGTTGCGTACCGACGTCGACCATCTGTTGCCGCAGGTCAAGGGCGCGCCCGTCGTCGCGGTGTCCGGCCTGATGGGCGAGGGCATCGATCGGCTGATGAGCGCCATCGAAGGGGCCTACGCGGTGTGGAACCGGCGGGTGCCGACGGCGGCGCTCAATCGCTGGTTCGAGCAGGCGGTGGACGCCAACCCGCCGCCCGCGGTCTCGGGCCGGCGGCTGAAATTGAACTACGTGACGCAAGCCAAGGCGCGGCCGCCGAGTTTCGTGTTGTTCTGCTCACGCGCGGACGCCGTGCCGCAATCCTATCTGCGCTATCTCGTGAACTCCCTGCGTGAGTTTTTCGAACTTCCGGGCACACCGGTGCGGATTTCGCTGCGCGAGAAGGCCAATCCTTTCGCGCACAAACGCAAGCGGCCTTCATGAGCGAAGGGACGCAAGCAGTCGAAGTCGCACGCGCAACGCCGCCGGTGCGCGGCGCCGCGGTAGCGTTCATCTTCATCACCATCCTGCTCGACATGTTTGCGCTCGGCCTCATCATGCCGATCCTGCCAAAACTCGTGGAGAGCTTCGTCGACAACGACACCGCGAGCGCGGCCCGCATCTTCGGTCTGTTCGGCACGGTTTGGGCGCTGATGCAGTTTGTGTTCTCACCGATCCTCGGCGGCCTTTCGGACCGGTTCGGCCGAAGGCCCGTGGTGCTGTTGTCGAACTTTGGGCTTGCGCTGGACTATGTCCTGATGGCGCTGGCGCCGTCCCTGATTTGGCTTTTCGTCGGCCGGGTGATTTCGGGGATTACTTCGGCGAGCGTTTCAATCGCCTTTGCGTACATCGCGGACTTGACGCCTCCGGAGCGGCGCGCCGCGGTGTTCGGCAAGATCGGCGCCGCCTTCGGCGCCGGATTCATCCTGGGCCCCGCGATCGGCGGCTTGCTCGGCGGCATCGATCCCCGGCTTCCGTTTTGGGCGGCGGCGGCCCTGGGCTTCGCCAATACCCTCTACGGCTTGCTGATCCTCCCCGAATCGCTGCCGCCCGATCGCCGCTCCCCGTTCCGCTGGAAAAGCGCGAATCCGATCGGCGCGCTGCATCTGTTGCGATCCGACCCGGTTCTTGCGGGCCTGTCGGTGGTGAATTTCGTTGCCCAACTCGCGCATGTGGTGCTGCCGTCCACCTTCGTGCTTTATGCGACCTACCGATATGGCTGGGATGCAACTACCGTCGGCCTGACGCTCGCAATGGTCGGTATCTGTGCGATGGCGGTGCAGGGACTTGCCATCGGGCCGATCGTCCGGCGTTTGGGCGAGCGCCGGGCGCTGGTGCTCGGACTTGGCTGTGGCGCTGCCGGTTTTCTGATTTTGGGCACGGCGCCGACCGGCCCGCTCTCCTGGCTTGGCATTCCCGTGATGGCATTGTGGGGCGTGTCGGGGGCGGCGCTCCAGGCGCTGACGACGCAACTGGTCACGCCGGAGCAACAGGGCCAGTTGCAGGGCGCCACGACCAGCGTGCAAAGCGTGTCCCAGCTCCTCGGGCCATTCCTGTTTACGCTGACATTCGCCTATTTCATCGGCGCGCAGGCGCCGGTGGAATTGCCGGGCGCGCCGTTCCTGCTTGCGTCGGCGCTGTTGCTGTTGGCGCTCGCGATCGCGGTGCGCACGCTCTCGCGCCGCACGGCACGGCTGTCAGCGTAACGCATCCGAAGTCAGCCTGAACTTCTGGATGCGCTTTCCATTGTCGACCTCGGCGGTGTAGACGTTACCTTTGGCGTCAACCGCGAGCGCGTGGACCCAGTGAAACTGCCCGGCGTTGCGGCCGCCTCGTCCGAAGCTGCCGACCACCATGCCGTCCGCGCGGTCGATGATCCGGATCTCGTTGTTCTCGCCGTCGGCGCTCAGGAGATAGCTCTGCCTGGGATCGGGCCAGATCGCAACGTCCCACACCGCGCCATTGCCGAGCGTGTTCTTTTCGTAGAACCACTCCTTGACGAAAGTGCCATCCTTCCGGAACACCTGGATGCGGTCATTGATACGGTCGCAGACATAGACCAGGCCGTCATTGGCGATCTTCACGCAATGCACGGGATTGGCGAATTGCTGCGGCGCCGGCGCCTTCGGGTCATAGGGCGGTTGCTTTTCGTCGCTGGGCGGATTGCCGTAGGCGCCCCAGTGCCGCTTGTAGGCCCCTGAGGTGGCGTCGAACACGATGACGCGGCGATTGCCGTAACCGTCGGCGACATAGATTTCGTTCGCATCCTTGTCGATGGCAGTTTCGGCGGGCTTGCCGAGTTGGGTGGTATCGTTGCTTCCCTTGCCTGGCGCGATCTTGCCGATCTGCATCACGAATTTGCCGTCGAGCGTGAATTTCAGAATGGCGTTGTCGTTTTCGGCGTTGCCGCCGATCCAGACGAAACCTCTCTCGTCCACTTCGATGCCGTGCTCGCGCCCGACCCATTCATAGCCTTCGCCGGGTCCGCCCCAGGCGCGCAACAGATTGCCGTCGGCGTCGAATTCCAGCACCGGCGGCGCCGGGACGCAGCATTTGGAGCGTGGCGGTGTCAACGTTGCGCCCTTCTCGTCGTCGGTCAGCGAACGCGGGCGGTGGATCATCCAGATATGGCCCTGTGAATCGACCGTGATGCCGCCGACCTGACCGATAATCCAGTTGTTCGGAAGCGGCTTTGGCCAGAACGGCTCCACTGCGAAGATCGGAATCTCGCCGGCGCGCGTCGGTGTCGACGCGGCGATCAGGATCGTGGCTGAGATGCAAACCGCGGCGGCCCTGGAAAGATTGGCGATCATACGAATCAAGTGGTCGCGGATCTTGATCGGCGTCATGGCATTCCCCCGTGCATTTGCTTCATGTCTTTTCGAGTGAGGCGCACTCAATCGGTCTGTCAGAGATGAGTCAACCGAGCGGATGGTTTGCGGACCCAGCGGAGATTTTGGCCGTCATGGCCGGGCTTGTCCCGGCCATCCACGTCTTTTCTCCCGCGCGCGCCGAAGACGTGGATGCCCGGGACAAGCCCGGGCATGACGAAGAAATCGTCATCTACGCCTCGGGGCTTCCGAATATCGTTACGCCGGCGGGCGAAAGCTCATCAGCGTGCGGGATTTGTAATCGTAGAATTTGCCAGTCTCGGTCCACGACGGCAGGCACATCGGCACGATGAATTCCGCGGCCTGTTCGGGTGTGTCCAGCGTCAGCGGATCCTCGCCGGGGAATACCGTGGCGCGCATGCGCGTGCGGATCGGGCCGGGGCTGAACAGGTTGACGCGAAGGGGTGTGGACGCGGTTTCGTTGGCCCACACCCGTGCCAGCGCTTCCAGCGCCGCTTTCGAAGCCGCGTAAGGGCCGAGATAGGCCGAGGCCTTGTTGGAAGCCGCCGACGTTACGAACACCGCGCGGCCGGCGTCGGATTGCTTCAGCAGCGGCTCCATGCAGCGGATCAATTGAAAATTGGCCGACACGTTGATCGCCATCACCTCGTTCCACGACTTCAAGTCGATATGGCCGAGCGGCGAGGAGGGACCGGCGAGCCCGGCATTGCCGACGAGAATATCGAGCTTGCCATGACGTTCGTGCAGCGCCGCCCCGAGGCGGGCGATGCCGTCGAAATCGGTCAGGTTGAGCGGCACCAACGTGGCGGTGCCGCCGTCCTTTCGGATCTCGTCGTCGAGCTCCTCAAGGCCGCCTTGCGTTCGCGCCACCGCCACGACATGCGCGCCCGCTCTGGCGAGCGCGCGCGCGGCGGCATAGCCGATGCCGCGCGAGGCGCCGGTGACGAGGGCGATACGGGAGGCGAGGGGGAGGGTCATGGAAACAGCTCTATCCGTGGTCGTCCCTGCGAAAGCAGGGACCCATACGCCGTGAAGCTTATGATCGGAGAAGGCGCTCGTGTCTAATGTTGTCTAGACAATGAAGGCCGGTTGTTATGTCGTCCCTGCTTTCGCATGCGAAAGCGGGGACGACAAAGTCAGCTCGCTTCCGCCAGCAGGGACAATTGCCGTGGCTGCGGCTCGACCATGGTCTGGTCGGTGAGATTTGTCGGATAGGCGCCGGTAAAACAATGGTCGGAGAATTTCGGATTCAGAGGATCGCGGCCGGGCTCGCCCATGGCGCGGTACATGCCGTCGATCGACAGGAAGGCGAGAGAATCGGCGCCGATGATTTCGCGCATCTGCGCGAGATTGTGGGTCGCAGCCAATAGGCCGCCGCGGTCAGGCAGGTCGATGCCGTAATAATCGGGGTGAATGATCGGCGGTGACGCGAGGCGGAAGTGCACTTCGCTCGCACCCGCGTCGCGCATCATGCGGACGATTTTCTTCGAGGTGGTGCCGCGCACCAGTGAATCGTCGATCAGGATGATGCGCTTGCCCTCGATCGCCGCGCGATTGGCCGAATGTTTCATGCGCACGCCGAGCTCGCGCACGCTCTGCGTCGGCTGGATGAAGGTGCGGCCGACATAGTGATTACGGATGATGCCGAGTTCGAACGGCACCCCGGATTGCCTGCTGTAGCCGAGCGCGGCCGGCACGCCGGAATCCGGCACCGGCACCACCACATCGACATCGACATGGCTTTCGCGCGCGAGCTGCGCGCCGAACGCCTTTCGAACTTCGTACACCGAGCGGCCGCCGACGATCGAATCCGGCCGCGAGAAATAGATGTATTCGAAGATGCAGGGCCGCGGCGGCTTTGGCGGAAACGGTTTGTGGCTTTGGGCGCCGCGCTCGTCGAACACGATGATTTCGCCGGGCTCGACGTCGCGGACATATTTCGCGCCGATGATGTCGAGCGCGCAGGTCTCCGACGCCAGGATCGGACAGCCGTCGAGTTCGCCCAGCACCAAAGGTCGGATGCCGAGCGGGTCACGCGCGCCAAGCAGCTTCTTGTTGGTCAGCGACACCAGCGAATAGGCGCCTTCGATTGCACGCAGCGCCTCGATGAAGCGGTCGATGAAGCGGCTGCGTTTGGATTGCGCGACCAGATGCAGGATCACTTCGGTATCGGTGGT
>Ga0210394_10003062_pt1 | contig 21698 bp, 21 predicted proteins | sample IncBWC12MmetaG_FD_160121 | JGI IMG/M metagenome (GOLD analysis project Ga0210394, IMG submission 160121) | Forest soil microbial communities from Barre Woods Harvard Forest LTER site, Petersham, Massachusetts, United States - Inc-BW-C-12-M | ecosystem: Environmental > Terrestrial > Soil >...
ACCCTCGGCTCGACCTTCATTCCGCCAGGCTTCCATGCCGGCGGCTTGCGCTATCACGGCATGGCGCCGATGATTTCGCATATCCACGATCTCGGCCTGATCGAGGCGCGCGCCTATCACCAAAAGACCTGCTTCGACGCCGGCGTGCAGTTCGCCCGCTGCGAAGGCATCGTGCCGGCGCCGGAGGCGACGCATGCGGTGCGCTGCGCCATCGATGAGGCGCTGCGCTGCAAGAAGAAAGGAAAGTCCGAAGTCATCCTGTTCAACATGTCCGGCCACGGCCATTTCGACATGGGCGCCTATATCGCCTATTTCGAAGGCAAGCTGGTCGACCAGGAGTACGACGAAGGCGAGCTCGCCATGGCGCTCGCCGGCCTGCCCAGCGTCGCGGCGTAATTCGTCATTGCGAGCGAAGCGAAGCAATCCAGTGCCGACATCTCAGAGCTGGATTGCTTCGTCGCTTCGCTCCTCGCAATGACGGATAAGGAAACATCCACCATGATCGAGCCATACAACGCCGTCGGCCTCATTCCGACCTTCTACGGCATTCGCCGGCGCGACGACATCAAGCACAATATCGAGCATCTCAAGAGCCTGACCAAGGCGGCGTTCTGGCTGTCCAATCTCGACATCCCGGTGCGGCTCCTCGCCATTCCCGAAGGCGCGCTGATGGGCTTCAACGACGAGGTGCTCGACGTCGACCACGCCGATTACGCGCGCACCTGCTGCATCGATATTCCGGGCCCCGAGACCGACGAGATCGGCAAGCTCGCCCGCGAGTGGAACGTCTTCATCATGGCGCAGGCCAAGGCGCGGCATAAGGACTGGAAGGACCGCTTCTTCAATATCGGCTTCATCGTCGATCCCGACGGCAAGATCATCCTGCAGCACTACAAGATTTCCGCGCTGCTGCCGGTCGAGCGCTCGGTGTCGCCCCATGACATTTACGACTGGTGGATCGAGAAATACGGCCGCACGCTCGACGCGTTCTGGCCGGTCGCCGATACCAAGATCGGCCGGCTCGGCATCATGATGGCGATGGAAGGCAATTATCCGGAGAACGGCCGGGGGCTGGCCATGAACGGCGCCGAGGTGGTGTATCGCGCCTCGATGCCGGCGCCGTTCACCGAGAACGACGTGTTCGAGATTTCCAATCGCGCCCGCGCGCTCGAGAACAACATGTATATCGTGGCGCCGAATATCGGCAGCTATCATCTCACGCCCGAGGGCCACCATTTCGGCATCGATGCCGGCGGCGGCCAGTCGATGATCGTCGATTACCGCGGCCAATTGGTCGGCAAGCAGCGCGACACCAACGGCTCGACCTTCGTGGCCGGCGTCATCAATATCGAGGCGCTGCGCCACCACCGCGAGTCGGCGCAGGTGACCAATTGGATGAAAGACATCCGCGCCGAGCTCGCGCAAATCATCTACGAGAAGCCGATCTATCCGAAGAACCGCTACTTGAAGAAAATCCCGCCAAAGCACGCGCAATACAAGACCGACGTCATCGACAAGCAGGTCGCGCTCATGCAAAAGCGCGGCATCTGGAAGAAGCCGTCGCGTTGAAGCGGGCGCCATGCCATTTGCCCTGAATTTTTATCACGACCAAGTCGGCACAAGCGGATCGACTGCGTCGGCATTGGCGGCCGCCCATCGCTTGCTCTACGTGCGGCACGGCCGCGTCGAGATTAACGGCCAAGTGCTAAGCGCCGATGCTGCGATCTATTGCGACAGCATCGTCATGCTGAAATCGGCCGGCGAATGGAGCCAGATCTGGCGCTGGGAGCTTGCACCGCCGAATGCGGCGCCGTTGCTCCACGACGGCGAGGGCGTGCTGTCGAGCTTGCGCATGTCGCGGGTCATCACCAGCCTGGCCATGCCCGAAGGCACGCGGTGGCTATTTCGTCTCGACCAAATCACTACGGCGGCCGGCCGCATCGCCGATCGCCATCAGCATCCAGGGCCCGGAATCCGCTGTCTGCTGGAGGGCACGTTCAACGTCCAGCAGGACGCCGAGTCGCATCGCGATCTGGCGCCGGGCGAGGCGTGGTGGGAGACCGGCTCGGACACCGTAGTCGCCTGGAGCTCGCGGCAGATGGCGGCGCGATTTCTGCGCGGCATGGTGCTGCCGGTCGAATGGGAAGGCAAAGTGACCGGCACCTGGCTCTCCGGTCACACTCCACCGCGGGGCAACTGGAAACTTTACCTCGACCGGGTGATTGTCGTTTGAGGGTAGTGTCCCAGTTTGAAAATACCATCCTACGAGTAGCTGTCAGGGCTCTCCTGTCCTCACATAGACACGCGTAATGTCACGAGCCTCAGCCCAGAGCTGGGCATCTTCTATGGCACGCTTGCAATCGGCCCGCTCTGTTCCGGCTGGCACTCGGAAGGTAGCTATGGGTTGGCGGCGCAAGCCAGCCAAAGCGGGTTCGGGGGTTGGCTCAAGCTCCACAAGAACCCAGTCTTTGTCCTCCGGCGGCTCTTGGCCACCTTTCCAGACCATTACCCACGCCATCGCGATTTGCTCATTTCTGTCGAAGGATACTCCATCCAGACTACGGCGAAATTTCAAACTGAGGCATTACCCGTTTGAGCGGGCGCTGGCGGCGGACCGGCAAAGGTCGTAATATTGCACTTAAATGAATCAAGCCTTCCGATGGAGGAAGCGCCGTGAACATCGAAGCCCGCCAGATTGATCGTAGCGCCAAGACCAAGCTGCAGATCATCGATTGCGACATCCATCCCAAAGCCTCGGTCGAGGATTATCGGCCCTATCTGAGCAATCGCTGGTGGGATTATGCGCAGACCTACGGCGCGCGCTCGCATCACGGCTATGTCAAAGGCTTTCCCTATCCGAAGGCGCAGCCGCAGGCGTCGCGTCGCGATTCCTGGCCGCCGGACGGCGGGCTGCCGGCGAGCAATTACGAGTTCATGCGGAGGCAGCACCTCGATTTCTACGGCATCGAATATGGCGTGATGAATCCGCTGTCGCCGTCGGGGCAGGGCGAACAGAACGACGAATACAGCGCCGCGCTGGCGTTCGCCTGCAACGAATTCCAGCTCAACCATTGGAACGCGCTCGACCCTCGGCTCAAGTGCTCGCTGGTCGTGCCTTACGAGGACCCCGAAGCCTCGCGCCAGGAAATCCGCCGCCGCTCAGGCGACCGCCGCTTCGCTCATGTGCTGATGCTCACGCGCACCGCCGAGCTGATGGGCCGCCGCCGCTATTGGCCGATCTATGAGGCGGCCTGCGAGGCGGGGCTGCCGGTCGGCGTGCACGTTTTCGGCTATAGCGGCCGCGCCGCCAGCAATACCGGCTGGCCGTCGTTCTACATCGAGGAAATGACCGAGCACTCCAACGCCTGCCAGGCCCAGGTCACCAGCATGATCATGGAGGGCGTGTTCGAGGCTTTCCCGCAGCTCAAGATGGTGTTCATCGAAGGCGGTTTTGGCTGGATGCCCTCGCTCGGCCATCGCCTCGACCGCAACTGGAAGCGCATGCGCTCAGGCCTGCCGCATCTGACGCGGGCGCCGTCGGAATATCTGCACGACCATTTCTGGGTCACCACCCAGCCGATGGAAGAGCCGGAAAACCCGGCGCACCTCGTCGACATCATGGCGGCGATCGGTTTCGACCGCATCCTGTTCTCGTCGGACTACCCGCACTGGGATTTCGACGACCCGTTCGTGGTCGTGCCGGCGAGCCTGGGCGACGAGCGCCGCAAGCAGATTTATTCCGCCAATGCGCGGGCGCTTTACGGGTTTGCTTGAGCCGGCGCGGGCTTTAAGTTCGGCCCTCAATCCCTAAATGTAGCGGCGTTATCCGCTGAAATATCCCATGCCTTGCGCTCATCGGCTGGTATGATGCCGGCGCGGGGTGTATCCCTGCGGATAACGAGCCATTTCTGCCAGGAGCGAGGCATGTCGGTATCTCACAGCGCCAAGACGGCGGACGAAGGCCTGTTTTCCGCCGCGCTGGCCGACAGCGATCCGGAGATCGCCGATGCCATTGCGCTCGAGCTCGGCCGCCAGCGCGACGAGATCGAGCTGATCGCGTCGGAGAACATCGTCAGCCGCGCCGTTCTCGAAGCGCAAGGGTCGGTGCTGACCAACAAGTACGCCGAAGGCCTGCCGGGCAAGCGCTATTACGGCGGCTGCCAGTTCGTCGACATCGCGGAGCGGCTGGCGATCGAGCGGGTGACCCGGCTGTTCGGGTGTGCCTACGCCAACGTGCAGCCGCATTCCGGCGCCTCGGCCAATGCCGAAGTGTTCATGGCGCTGATGCAGCCCGGCGACACCTTCATGGGGCTCAACCTCGCCGCCGGCGGCCATCTCACCCACGGCTCGCCGGTCAACATGTCGGGCCGCTGGTTCAAGGTCGTGCCTTATGGCGTGCGCCGCGACGATCATCTCATCGACATGGAGGAGGTCGAACGGCTCGCCAAAGAGCACCGGCCCAAAGTCATCATCGCCGGTGGCTCGGCCTATCCGCGCATCATCGACTTCCGCCGCTTCCGCGAGATCGCCGACGCGGTCGGCGCCTATCTGATGGTCGACATGGCGCATTTCGCCGGCCTGGTGGCCGGCGGCGCCCATCCGAGCCCGTTTCCCCACGCCCATGTCGTGACCACGACGACCCACAAGACGCTACGCGGGCCGCGCGGCGGCACCATCCTGACCAACGACGAGGAACTGGCGAAAAAGCTCAATTCCGCGGTGTTTCCGGGGATGCAGGGCGGGCCGCTGATGCATGTCATCGCCGCCAAGGCGGTGGCGTTCGGCGAGGCGCTGCGGCCGTCCTTCAGGCTTTACGCGAAGAACGTGGTCGAGAACGCGAAGGCCCTTGCCGAAACGCTGAAAACTCGCGGCCTCGATATCGTCTCCGGCGGCACCGATACCCACCTCATGCTGGTCGATCTGCGCAAAAAGCGCCTGACCGGCAAAGTGGCGGAAGCCGCCCTCGAGCGCGCTCACATCACCTGCAACAAAAACGGCATTCCGTACGACCCGGAAAAGCCCACTGTGACGTCGGGCGTGCGGCTCGGCACGCCGGCCGGCACCACGCGCGGCTTTGGCATCGCAGAATTCCGTCAGATCGGCGATTTGATCGCCGAGGTGCTCGACGCGCTGTCGCAAAAGGGTGCCGAGCAGGATGCTGCCGCCGAAGCCAGCGTGCGCGAAAAAGTTCGCCGCCTGGTCGGCCGGTTCCCGATCTACGAGGGGTGAGGGATGCGTTGCCCGAGTTGCGGCAGCCTCGATACCCAGGTGAAGGATTCGCGGCCGACCGAGGATTCCTCCGTCATCCGCCGCCGCCGCGTCTGCCTGACCTGCAATTTCCGCTTCACCACCTTCGAGCGGGTGCAGTTGCGCGAACTGATCGTCATCAAGCGCAACGGCCGGCGCGTGCCGTTCGATCGCGATAAATTGCTGCGTTCGGTGCAGATCGCCTGCCGCAAGCGCCCGGTCGATCCCGAGCGCATCGACCAGATGGTGTCGAAGATCGTGCGCGAACTCGAAAGCATGGGCGAAAGCGAGGTCTCGTCGGAGGCGATCGGCGAAACCGTGATGGCGCATTTGCGCGAGCTCGACGACGTCGCCTATGTGCGCTTCGCCTCGGTCTATCGCAATTTCCGCGAGGCCAAGGATTTCGAGACCGCACTGGCCGAATTGTCGGGGGACGAGGCGGCGGAGATCGCGCGCAAGTGAGCGCCGCAGCCGATCGGCGCTTCATGGACTTGCGCTTCATGGACTCGGCGCTCTCTCTCGGCCGGCGCGGACTGGGCAAAACTTGGCCGAACCCGGCCGTGGGCGCGGTGATCGTCAAGGACGGCGTCATTGTCGGCCGCGGCTGGACCCAGCCCGGCGGCCGGCCCCATGCTGAGGTCGAAGCCTTGCGGCGCGCCGGCAAGGCGGCGCGCGGCGCGACGCTCTACGTCACGCTGGAGCCCTGCTCGCACCACGGCAAGACGCCGCCCTGCGCCGACGCCGTCATCGCGGCCGGCGTTACGCGCGTGGTATCGGCGCTCGAAGATCCCAATCCCGAAGTCGCGGGCCAGGGCCACGCGCGGCTGCGCGCCGCGGGCATTGCGGTCGAAGTCGGTGTCGGCGCCGAGGAAGCCCGGCGCGACCACGCCGGCCATATCCGGCGCATGCGCGAGGGCCGTCCTCACGTCATGCTCAAGCTTGCGATCTCCGCCGACGGCAAAGCCGGTGCGGCCGGGCGTAAGCCTGTCGCCATCACCGGCGAGGCGGTGCGCGAGCGCGTTCACCTGCTTCGCGCCCAGAGCGATGCCATCATGGTCGGCATCGGCACCGTGCTGGCAGACGATCCGATGCTGACGTGCCGCTTGCCCAGCATGGCCAAGGATTCACCGGTGCGGATCGTGGCCGACAGCATGCTGCGCCTGCCGGTCCACTCGCGCCTGGTGCGTAGCGCACACGAAACGCCGGTCTGGGCGCTCACCGGCCTTGGCGCTCCCCAAGATTCCGAGTTCGCCCTGCTGCCGCTCGGCGTCGAGGTGTTGCGGTCACCACAAAGCGCCGGCCGCCTCGACCTCAAAGACGGGCTCGAATGTCTTGCCGCCAAGGGCATCACCCGGCTGATGGTCGAAGGCGGCCCGACGCTCGCCGCCGCATTCATCGCCGCCGATTTGGTCGATGAAGCGGTGTTGTTTCACTCGCCAAAAAACGTCGGTTCGGATGGCGTCGATGCGCTTGCAACGGGTGCGATGGAAGCGCTGACTCGAAGACTGAAGCAGGTCAGCAGCGAGCCGGTCGGCGCCGATCGCCAAGTCAATTATATGCGCGGGTAGTTCGATGTTTACGGGTATTGTCAGTGACTTAGGCGAGGTTCTTGATGTCGAGGAAAAAGCCGAGGGGCTGCGCCGTCTCAATATCGCCTGTGGCTATGACCCCGATAGCATCGATATCGGGGCCTCGATCGCCTGTTCGGGCATCTGCCTGACAGTGGTCGGGCGGGGGCGAACCGGCAACCGGTCCTCATTTGCCGTCGATGCCGCTGCCGAGACGCTGCGCATGACCACCACCGCAACTTGGCGGCGCGGCACAAAACTCAACCTCGAGCGATCGCTTCGGCTCGGCGACGAGCTCGGCGGCCACATGGTCAGCGGCCATGTCGACGGCATCGCCGAGCTCATCGCGCGCGACGATTTTCTCGACAGCGCGGAACTGACGCTGCGCGTGCCGGCGGAGCTTGCGCGCTTCATCGCGTCCAAGGGTTCCGTCGCGCTCGAAGGCGTGTCGCTCACGGTCAACAAAGTCGAAGCCGACACGTTTTCCGTCCTGATCATCCCGCACACCTTGCAGGTCACGACATTCGGTGCGCTGCGCCCCGGCGCGCGGCTCAATCTCGAAGTCGACCAGATGGCGCGCTATGCGGCGCGGCTCCTGGAGTCCATGCCGCCTGCGCGTTGACGATTTTAGCCGTGCTTGTTCGCGCGCTGCCGGCTTGGTACGACCACGCGCGAAGAGGAGCAGGCGATGGCCGGGCCGCGGCGAGGCAAGCGTGGCGACAACGTCCGCAAGAGCGCGCGCATTCTCATCGTCGAGGCGCGCTATTACGACGACATTGCCGATGCGCTCTTGGCCGGCGCCATGAAAGCGCTGCAGGAAGCCGGCGCCGAGGTCGATTGCATCAGCGTGCCGGGATCGCTGGAGATACCCGGCGCCATTGCCATCGCCATCGATGCCGCGCGCTCACGGCGCCAGCCCTATGATGGCGCGGTCGCGCTCGGCTGCGTCATCCGCGGCGATACCATCCACTTCGAGATCGTGTCGCATCAATCCGCAGGCGGCTTGATGGAGCTTTCGATCGCGAAAGCTTTTCCCATCGGCAACGGCATCGTCACCGTCGACACCGAGGCCCAGGCCTGGGCGCGCGCCCGCGCGGAGGAGCAGGACAAAGGCGGGGACGCCGCGCGCGCGGCGCTGGCGCTCATCGCGATCAAGCAGCGGTTCGGGAAGCGTTGAGATGGTAGCCGCCGAACCCAACGAGGCGCGCAAGGCCAATAAGCGTGGCGCGGCGCGGCTTGCCGCCGTGCAAGCGCTTTATCAGATGGACCTTGCCGGCACCGGGCTGAACGAGATCATGGCCGAGTTCGAAAGCCATTGGCTCGGCGGCGAGGTCGAGGGCGCGCAATACCGGCCGGCGGAAGCCGCGTATTTTCGCGACATCGTCGGCGGCGTGGTGCGCGAGCAAGGCAAGCTCGACCCGCAGATCGACGCGGCGCTGACCCGCGGCTGGCCGCTCAAGCGCATCGAGGCGGTGCTGCGCGCGGTGCTGCGCGCCGGCGCCTACGAGCTCGCCTGCCGCGCCGACGTGCCGGCAAGAGTGGTAATGTCGGAATATGTCGACGTCGCCGGTGCCTTCGTCGACGACGAGGAAACCGGCATGGTCAATGCCGTACTCGATCAGCTCGCCCACCAACTGCGCGCGGCGGAGTTCGACCGCGCTTAGACACTGAGACGGTGCGTCGCGCGATGCCAAACTCACCAGAATCCGCCGAGGATCGCTTGATCGCGCGCTATTTCCGGCCGCTGGCCAAGCACCCCGGCGCCCTCGGCCTGGTCGATGACGCCGCCGTGATTACGCCGCCGCCGGGATGCGACGTCGTGCTTACTACCGACGGCGTCATTGCCGGCGTGCACGTCTTTCCCGACGACCGGCCGGAAAACATTGGCCGCAAGGCGCTGCGGATGAATCTGTCCGATCTCGCCGCCAAAGGCGCAACCCCGATCGGCTTTCTGTTGTCGCTGGCCCTGCCTTCGGCAATTGACGAAGCATGGCTCGCGGCTTTTGCCGGCGGCCTTGGCGAAGATGCCGAGCGCTACGGCTGTCCGTTGCTCGGCGGCGACACCGACCGCACGCCCGGCCCGACGTCGGTGTCGATCGCAGCCTTCGGCGCAGTGCCGCACGGCAAAATGGTGCAGCGCTCGACCGCCAAACCGGGCGACGCCATCGTCGTGACCGGCACCATCGGCGACGCGGCCCTCGGCGTGCTGCTGCGGCGCGACGAAGGCCTCGCCAAACGGTGGCGGTTGTCGGAGGCAATGAACGCGCACCTCAAGCAGCGTTATCTCTTGCCCGAGCCGCGCAATGTGCTGGCCATTGCGGTCCTGCAGAACGCATCTGCGGCGATCGATGTTTCCGACGGCCTCGCCGGCGATCTTGCAAAACTCTGCCGCGCCTCCGGCGTTGCCGCCGAGATCGATGTCGCGCGCGTGCCGCTGTCCGATGCAGTCCGCGCCGCGGTCGCTGCCGATCCCGCGGTGATGGAAACGGCGCTCAGCGGCGGCGATGACTACGAGATCGTGCTGACGCTGGCGCCGGACAAACTCGCGGCATTCCGCGCGGCGGCGCATCAAGCCGGCGTCGCCGTGACCGAAATCGGCCGAACGGCGGCCGGGGAGGGCGCCCGCTTCCTCCACGAGGGTAAGACGCTTAACTTCGCGCGGCCGTCTTACAGCCATTTCTGACGGGTTCGAAGTCACGGAAAGTACTGGAATTCCTTGACGAATTTATTTTCCGTGGGCATATAAAATTGGTGAGAATTACATAGGATCCCAGAAAGCGACAGTTGACGCTGGCCGAGCGTGGCCTGGATTTTGAGCATGCTGAAACAGTGTTTTCCGGAGCCACGCCCACGCTTTTGGACGACCGAGAGGACTATGGCGAGCAACGCTTCCAGACCTATGGATTGCTTGGTCGCAGGCTGGTGATGGTGGTGTGGACCCCGCGTAGCGCGGATCACCACGTCATCTCAATGAGGAAATGCCATGCCCGTGAAAAAGCGCGCTATGCGACGCGGCTGGGTTGACCCGGACGACGCTCCGGAATGGAGCCAAGCGCAGTTTGATCGCGCCGAGGTCGCGCTTGGCGGCAAGATTGTTAGCCCTGCTCAGGGAACGATAACGCGCGCTCGCGGCCGGCCGAAGAAGGCTGATGCGAAAGTTCATATTCATATCCGGCTGTCGCCCCTTGTGTTGGGACATTTTCGGGCAACCGGACAGGGTTGGCAGACGCGGATCGATGAGGTGCTACGCAGGTGGGTTGAGCGGCACCGGAAGGACATCCAAACGCAAACGAAACGCCGTCGCGTTGCATAACTGATGCCGACGCGTCGCTTGCTCGGGTAAGCGATGAACGAGCTATAGTGTACGCTGGAGAAACGCCCATGCATGACACGACGGCCATAGCCGCGCCCCAGACTGCCGCGCCAAAACCTTACGTCGGCAAGAACGCCAATCCGCGCTACGCCGAGCTTTACCGGCACTATCCGACCATCGACTATCTGCGCCGCGGCGCGCGCCGCCGGCTGCCGCATTTTTCCTTTGAATATTCCGATGGCGGCTCGGGCAAGGACGACGCCGGCATCAAGCGCAATTGGGCGGGGCTCGATGCGGTGGAACTGGTGCCGCGCTATGGCGTGATGCCGTCGCTGCCGCCGTGCGAGGTCGAGCTGTTCGGCCGCCGCTATGCCGCGCCGATCGGCGTCGCGCCCATGGGGGGACCTGCGATCGTGTGGCCGGGCGCGGATGAATATCTCGCCCGCGCCGCGCAACGCGCCCGCATTCCCTACACGCTCGGAACGGTCGGCTGCTCGACCATCGAGCGCATCGCCGAGCTAGCGCCCGACGTGTTCTGGTTCCAGCTTTATCGCGCCGCCAGGAACGATCACGCCATCGGCTTCGATTTGGTGCGGCGCGCGCAAGCCGCCGGCTGTCATGCGCTCGTCCTCACGCTCGACGTGCCGGTGCGCACCACGCGCGCCCGCGAAGTGGTGGTCGGCCTCGGCGGCGCGTTCAATCCCGACCTCCAGATGATGCTGCAGATGCTGATGTCGCCGGCTTGGACCCGGGCGCTGTGGCAGAACGGCATTCCGCGTTTCTCAAATCTGCGCGCTTATGTCGGCGACAACGCCTCGATCAACGACATGGTCGCGTTCGCGCGCCGCGAAATGGGCGGCGCCTTCACCTGGGAGGAGGTCGCCAAATATCGCGAACGCTGGAAAGGCACGCTGATCGTCAAGGGCATCATGCATCCGCAGGACGCCGAGAAAGCGGTGTCGCTCGGCGTCGACGGCATGTTCGTTTCAAATCACGGCGGCCGCCAGATCGAGGCGCTGCCGGCGCCGATCGACGTGCTGCCGGCCATCGTCAAACAGGTCGGCAAGCGCGCCACGGTTATGTACGATTCGGGCATCCGCAGCGGCACCGACGTGGTGCGCGCTTACGCGCTTGGCGCCGCCGCGGCGTTCGCCGGCAAAGCCTTCTTGTGGGGCCTCGGTGCGCTCGGCGAGGAGGGCGCCACCCATGTCATCGACATTCTCATGGAGGAGACCCAGGCCGCGCTTGGACAATTGGGGGCGCTGACGCCGGACGAGGCGCGCGCGGTGGTGATCCGCCACAACGGGGCCTTGCACTTCTGACCTGCGCCCCCGGCAGTAGCGCCGCATCCCTTGGGCCGCTAGAAGGACCGACTCCACCGGGAGCCTGCCATGGCGGCCGTCGCCGAACCTGCGTTCGACCTCATCGATGACCGGCTTGCCGCGCGCAATGCCGTGATCCTGGCCGTGGCCCAGGCGCTGGCCGGCGGCAACAACACCGTCATTGTGGCGACCACCGGCATCATCGGCTCGATGCTGGCGCCCGATCCGGGGCTCGCGACCTTGCCGATCAGCGTCATGGTCGCGGGCATGTGGATGGGGACGATCCCTGTCGGCATGCTGGCGAAGGCTTACGGCCGGCGCTTTGCCGTGCAGACAGGGTCGGCCTTCGGCGTGCTGTCGGGGCTGATCTCGTGTGCGGCGGTGCTGCACGGCTCGTTCTGGCTGTTGCTGGTCGGTACTTTGTGCGGCGGCCTCTACGCCGCGGCGCATCAATCCTATCGCTTCGCCGCCACCGATACGGCGAGCCCGCAGTTTCGGCCCAAGGCCGTCGCCTGGGTGCTGGCCGGCGGCATTTTCGCCGCCGTGATCGGCTCGCAGCTCGTCATCTTCACCAAGGATGCGTGGCCGCCTTATCTGTTCGCGGGCACGTTCCTGGCGCAGTCGGCTTGCGCGGCGCTGGCCGCGATCGTGCTGGCGCAACTCAAAATTCCCCGGCCGCCGGTGTCGCATTCGCTGATCGACGGGCGGCCGCTGAGCGAAATCGTCGTGCAGCCGAAGTTCATGATCGCAGTCGTCTGCGGCCTGGCCAGCTATTCGATGATGAACATGGAAATGACGTCGGCGCCGCTGGCCATGGTCATGTGCAACCACACCGTCGGCGAGGCGGCGCTGGGCATCCAATGGCATGTCATCGGCATGTACGCGCCGAGTTTCATCACCGGTTCGCTGATCGCTCGCTTCGGCGTTCGCGCCATGATGGCGATCGGACTGACATTGATCCTGGTCGCCGCCACCATCAGCCTCGCCGGTCTTGGGCTGTGGAATTTCTGGATCGGGCTGGCGCTGCTCGGCGTCGGCTGGAATTTTGCCTTCATCAGCGCCACCACGCTGATCACCGAGTGCCACGACCCGCACGAGCGCAACAAAGTGCAGGCGTTCAACGACTTTCTGGTGTTCGGCGCGATGGCGATCGCGTCGTTCTCGTCCGGCGCGCTGTTGTCGCGCTATGGCTGGAGCACCGTGAACGAAGTGGTGTTCCCGGTCATTCTCGTTGCGGCGCTGCTGTTGGCCTGGGGATCGTTGGTGCGAAGGCCCAAGCCGGTGTGATAACCTTCGCCGGTATTTTTGGGCGAAAGGACAGCCAATGGCCACGAAACTGCGCAAGGCTAAGCGGGCGGCACCGGCTTCTCGAACGGTGCGGAAGACTTCGTCGAGCAACAAGACTTCGCGATCGTCGAGCAAAATGTCGGCGCGCCGTCGCCTCGCGGCCGCAAAGGCCAAGCCCAAACCCAAAGCGAAGGCCGCGCCGCGCAAGCAGACCTTCGTGGCGAGCCACCTCAATCCAAACGCTTTCGAAGGCGGATTGCGCTCTTACGCCAAATACCGCGACCTCGGCATGGCCGCCGCGACCAACGGCTTGGCGCAGGCGCACGTCATCAAGATGATCCCGCCCTGCGACCCGGCGGTGGTGTCGAAGCGGCACTATCACGACGTCGAATTTCAGATGATCTACGTGCTCAAAGGCTGGATCAAAGGCGAGTACGACGGCGCCGGCGAGGTCACCATGGTCGAAGGCTCGTGCTGGCTGCAGCCGCCGAAGATCAAGCACACGGTGCTGGATTATTCGCACGATTGCGAATTGCTCGAGATCATCCTGCCGGCGGAATTCGACACCGTCGAGCTGGAGTGACCGGGAAGCCGCCATGGCATCGTCCTCGCTCATGCGCGACCTGCCGATAAAAGACCTAGCGATTCTTGGCGAGCTCGAGCGCAAGGTGCTGTGGCTGGCGACGTGGACCATCCATCACGCCAACCATTTACGCGGCAATAGCGACGGCCTGAAGGTTGGCGGCCACCAGGCATCGTCGGCCTCGCTCGCCACCATCATGACCGCGCTCTACTTCCACAGCTTGCGGCCGCAGGACCGCGTCGCGGTCAAGCCGCATGCGGCGCCGAATTTTCACGCCATCCAATATCTGCTTGGCCGCCAGACGCGTGCAAAACTCGAAGATTTTCGCGGCTACAAGGGCGCGCAATCCTACCCGTCGCGCACCAAGGATACCGACGACGTCGATTTCTCTACCGGCTCGGTGGGCCTGGGCGTGGCGCAGACGCTGTTCTCGTCGCTGGCGCAGGATTACGTGCGCGCCCACGGCTGGGGCCAAATAGTTGATGGAAAGCCGCGGCCCGAGGGCCGCATGATCGCGCTCCTTGGCGACGCCGAGCTCGACGAGGGCAACATCTTCGAGGCCATCCTCGAAGGCTGGAAGCAGGGCCTGCGCAATTGCTGGTGGATCGTCGATTACAACCGCCAAAGCCTCGACGCCGTGGTGCGCGAAGGCTTATGGGAGCGTTACCAAAACCTGTTCCGCAATTTCGGCTGGGACGTGGTCGTGCTCAAATACGGCGCGCTCCAGCAAGCCGCGTTTGCCGAGCCGGGCGGCGAGGTGTTGCGCCAATGGATCGATCATTGTCCGAACCAGCTCTACTCCGCGCTGGTGTTCCGGGGCGGCGCGGCCTGGCGCAAGCGTCTCAACGATGAGATCGGCGACCAGGGGCCGGTGACGCGGCTCATAGAACAGCGCAGCGACGATGAGCTGGCGCGGCTGATGAACAATCTCGGCGGCCACGATCTGGCGTCGATCATCGACGCGTTCGACGCCGTCGATCACGATCGCCCGGTTTGCTTCATCGCCTATACGATCAAGGGCTACGGCTTGCCGTTTGCCGGGCATAAGGACAATCACGCCGGGCTGATGACTCCGGCGCAGACGGAAACGTTCCAGCGCTTGATGAATATCCGACCCGGCCACGAATGGGATCCGTTCGAGGGCTTGAGCCAGCCGGCGGAAGACATTCAAGCGTTTCTGGATGGCGTGCTGTTTGCCAGCGGCGGCGAGCGCCGCCTGCAGGCGGCGCGTATCGCAGTGCCGGCCGAACTGCCGGTGCCGTTCCAACCGAAAACGTCGACGCAGACCGGCTTCGGCGCGCTGCTCAATGAGATTGCGCGCGACGACACGCCGCTCGCCGCGCGCATCGTCACCACGTCGCCCGATGTGACGGTGTCGACAAGCCTCGGCTCATGGGTCAATCGCCGCGGCCTGTTCGCGCGCGAGGCTTTGGCCGACACGTTCAAGAGCGAGCGTATTCCATCGACCTTCAGTTGGGAGTTCTCGCCGACCGGCCAGCATATCGAGCTCGGCATCGCCGAGATGAATTTGTTCATCGCGCTGTCCGCGCTCGGCCTGTCGCACGCCATCAACGGCGAGCGGCTCATCCCGATCGGAACGCTCTACGATCCCTTCATCGCCCGCGGCCTCGATGCGCTCAATTACGCCTGCTATCAGGACGCCCGCTTCATCCTGGTGGCGACGCCGTCGGGCATCACGCTGGCGCCGGAAGGCGGCGCGCATCAGTCGATCGCCGAGCCGCTGATCGGCATCGCGCAAGACGGCCTTGCCGCGTTCGAGCCGGCCTTCGTCGATGAGCTCGCCGCTATCCTCGCCTTCTCGTTCGACTACATTCAGCGCGACGCCCAAAAGGATGCCGAGGGCGAACCCTCGGAGCGCACCTGGCTGCGCGACGAGACCGGTGGCTCGATCTATCTGCGCCTGTCCACGCGTCCGATCGAGCAGATCGAGCGCGCGATGACGCCCGCTTTGCGCCAGGCGATTGTCGACGGCGCCTATTGGCTGCGCGAGCCCGGCCCGAACTGCCAGGTCGTCGTCGCCTATACGGGTGCGGTCGCACCCGAAGCCATCCAGGCCATCGGCCTGATGGCGGAAGATCGCCGCGACGTCGGGCTCTTGGCCATCACCTCGGCGGACCGTCTCAATGCCGGCTGGACCGCGGCGTGCCGCGCGCGCGAGCGTGGTCTGGTTCACGCCCGCTCGCACATCGAGCGCCTGTTCGCCGGCTTGCCGCGGCATTGCGGCATCGTCAGCGTGCTCGACGGCCATCCGGCGACCTTGGCTTGGCTGGGCGCGGTCCAAGGCCACCGCGTGCGGCCGCTCGGCGTCGAGCATTTCGGCCAGACCGGCTCGATCGAAGAGCTCTATGCCCATTACGGCATCGACGCCCACGCCATCATCGTCGCCGCCGAGACCATCGCGCCGGGGCGTCCGATACGGCATCTCGGGGTTGTTTGATCGCGAGGCGTAATTTGTAGGGTGGGCAAAAGCGCGCCGCGCTGTGCCCGCGTCAGCGTCGACGCAAATTGCAAGTCAGCACGAACGAGAAAATGGTTCGGCGTTGGATAGCCTTTGCCCGGACCGCCAATCAGCGGCGAAGTAGTTCCACGAACTGCTCAACAGTGAGGCCAGCATCGGCGATGATGCGGCGGAGCGTGCCGAGCCGGACCTGCTTGTGATCGGGAACCACGACCCTGGCGTAAGGCCGGTCGCGACGAAGCATCATGTGGCTGCCGGCTTGGCGACGAAACACGAACCCAACGCGCTCCAGAGCGGCGCGGACGTCCCGTCCGGACAGATCGGTGGGAAGCTTGGCCACGTGGTGCCGCGGGCAACGTCCCCCCTCACGCTGCCTCGACCTCGACGAACTCCTTGCCTGCCTCGGTGGGCACGGGGTCGCCAGCGTCGCGGCAGTCCTCGACATAAAGCGCGATAGCTTCCTGGATATTTTTCAGCGCTTCGGCACGCGTGTCGCCCTGGCTCACGCATCCTGGCAACGCCGGCACGCTGGCCACATAGCCACCATCCTCTTCCCGCTCCAAAACGACCGTGTAGCGCATCGAAATCTCCCGATGGATGGTACGCCTGCTCGCAGCAAGACTGGCAGGCGCGCGCGTATGACAGCATCATACCCGAATTGCTCGGCCGATGCAGCCACCTCCTCAAACAGCAAGCCCTACCATCCGGCGCAAGCCGGCTCATTGTGTCCTGACAGCCGCATCGCCGCCCGCGCCATCATCGCCGCCGCCGAGACCATCGCGCCGGGGCGCCCGATCCGTTATCTCGGAGTTGTTTGATCTGTAGGATGGGTAGAGCCAACGGGTCCGGCCCGAAGCGGGGCAGCCCCATCGCGCGAGCGATGGGGACCCCGGGCCGGCCCGATGACAGGCTCCGCGAAACCCATCACCTTTGTGAAATGCCGCCGCCGCAGCGATGGGCTTCACTTCGTTCAACCCATCCTACGGGCTGAGCGCGCGCCGCTTCCAGCCAATTGCGACAGCCGAAATTCAGTTCCCGTTGTTGCCCAGCGGGGTCAGCTCCGGGGGCCTGTCATTGCCGCTATTGCCAAAAAAGTTATTGCCGCTGTGAAAACCGCCGAACGGCCCCGTCTGGCCATGTTCAATGCTGAAGTGGAACCCCGAACTATTCGACTCGGACGGATGTGCGCTCTGGCTGGTGGTGGCCGGATGGTTCGGATCCGTATAGTTGAAGTTATAGTTGCCGTTTGCATCGGGCGAAATCGTTTGCTGACTAAATGCCCACCCGGAGGCGGTCGTCGCAGCGATGATGGCCGCCGCCATCATCGCAACCGCAGCGAACCGAAGCCGCACAAATCGAACCATGATGATCCCCATGTCGGCGCCCCCGAAGCACCGGCGCCAAGCTAACGCCGCAACCCGCTTCGGGTCAAGGCAACTCCGGCAATCCGTGGAATATGAGTGCTGCAAATTTGGGCGTGGGCGGATGACAGGCTCAACCCATCCTACGGGCTGAAGAAACCATGTCGCAGCAACTCGGCGCCCGCGGTAATGACCGCGATCAACACCAGCTTCTCGAATGTCTCAGGTGCAATTTTATCGCGCATATGTTGTCCGGCGTACATGCCGAGCACGACTGGCAACATCGCAGCCGTCGAGACTGCAACGTCAAGCCAATTGAACTGGCGGCTGGCGGTCAGAAGGATTGCCAGCAAGCCTGCGGAAACGACGAGATACAGCGACGCTTCCTTTGTGAAGGCCTTTCCGCGTAGTCCCTTTGCCAGCAGGAATATGAAAACAAGCGGTCCCGGCATCGCAGCGATGGCTCCCAGAATCCCGCCGAAAAATCCGAATGTGATGCCTGCTGGCAAAGCCAAGCGAGACTGAAGCTGCAGCTTCGGCGCGAGCAGCGTGACGCCGCCGACACCGATAACCACGAGGCCTGAGATAATCTCTGCAACGTTCGCATCGAGCGCCAACAGGACGCGAACGCCAAGGAAGAGACCGGGAATCATGCCGAGAATCACCGGTATCAATTGCATGAAGCATTGTCCGGTCTTGCCGCCCTCCAGCGCCTGCGGCACGTTGCTGAAGATCAGAGGCATGCTCAGCAGCATGACCGCCGATTTGACGTCGATGAACAGCGACAGCAGCGGCAGCGCGACGATTGGCATGCCGACCCCGATTATTCCCTTCAGGAGGCCGGCGACGATCAGGCTGCAAAACACGGCAGCAATGATGCTTGCCGGCTCGGCATAAAGGGTGCGGATCAACATGACGCATTCTTGGCCGCGGGGTTCGCAATTGTCTCGCGCGAACAGTTTGGCCCATGCCGAACTGGCTTCGATTGATAAGCTTGCGGTATCGGCGCTAGGGTTAAGGATGGTCGCGGCGGCAAATCTGGTGGAAGTGGCCGCTCTCGTGGGTGACACTGCGCGAGCGACGATGCTGAACGCCCTTATGGGCGGCCAGTGGCTGACGGCCACTGAGCTTGCGTACTGCGCCAATGTCTCTCGCTCGACGGCGAGCGGCCATCTGAGCAAGCTGGTTACCGCGCGGCTTTTGACTGTCACGCGCAAGCGCCGCTTCAGCTATTATCGGATCGCGTCGCCGCTGGTCGCGACAATGCTGGAGAGCATGAAGGTCGTCGCCGCCATAGAGGTGCCACCCCGCCATCGGCCGCGGTCGGCAAACGACGATGCACTTCGTTTTGCCCGAAGTTGCTACGATCACCTCGCTGGCCAGGTCGGAGTCGCCGTTACCGATGCGCTTGTGGCCATGGGGCACATCGTGCTCACCGATGAGGGCGGTGAGGTCACGTCTTCGGGCGGGCGTTTCCTTGCCGCGTTCGGCGCTGATCTAAGCCCGCGGACGCGGCGGATTTTCTGCCAGCCTTGTCTAGACTGGAGCGAGCGTCGTTATCACCTCAAGGGACTCGTCGGCGCTCGGATTCTGGACCGTCTATTGGAGCTCGGCTGGCTCAAATGCGTGTCGGGCAGCCGTGCACTCCAACTCACGTCGTCTGGCAGGGCGGGCTTGTCCGAAATCTTCCAGATCGAGATCAACAGCCCGATGTCCGCGTCGCTCCAAAAAGATCGAATTGCCGCGGCGCAGCGAAATGATGCGATGGGCCAATAGCGGACTCATGCACCGCAACAAAAGAGTTGCGGAAAACCTTCGCCTATCAGCATGAGGTGTCGCTCCCCCGGTCGCTCGGAACACCGTGACGTCGGTCACAGACCTGCAGGCTAGGGCGTGATATCGTCGCCACATTTTACGGGCCGACGAGGTGATCGAGTGAAACTTCCCCGCAGAACTTTTCTGCATCTGGCAGCGGGGGCCGCCGCGCTGCCAACGATCGCGCGCGTCGCAATTGCGCAAAGCTATCCAACGCGGCCGGTGCGCTTGATCGTGGGCTTTGCGCCAGGTGGCACGCTCGATACTCTAGCTCGCGTCACCGGGCAGTGGCTCTCGGACCGGCTCGGCCAGCCATTGATCATCGAGAACCGGCCTGGCGCCAACGGGAATATTGCCACCGAAGTCGTCGTGAGATCACCGCCAGACGGTTATACAATCCTCCTCGTTGGCACTTCCAATACGATCAACGCCTCGGTCTACGACAATCTCAGCTTCAATTTCATCCGCGACATCGCGCCGATCGCGAGCATCAGTCGCAACCCACTGGTCATGGAGGTCAATCCATCGTTTCCTGCGAGGGCCGTTCCCGAGTTCATTGCCTATGCCAAGGCCAACCCAGCTAAGATCAATATGGCGTCTGCGGGTAGCGGCAGCCCGCAACATGTGGCGGGTGAACTCTTCAATATGATGGCAGGCATCAAAATGGTTCACGTGCCATACCGCGGCGAGGCGCTCGCAATGCCCGATCTCCTCGGTGGTCAGGTGCAAGTGATGTTCAGCACGATGGTTTCGTCGATCGAACTCATCAGAGCTGGCAAGCTCCGCCCATTGGCAGTGACCTCCGCAACGCGTCAAGCAGTGTTGCCGGACATCCCGGCGGTAGGCGAATTTCTAGCGGGCTACGAGGCGAGTGGTTGGGGTGGAATCGGCGCGCCGAGCAACACTCCCAAAGACATCATCGATAAGCTCAACAATGAGATCAATGCCGGACTTGCCGATTCAGCGATCAAGGCGCGGCTCTTCGACTTAGGCCTCGCGGTGCTTATCAACTCGCCCGCTGATTTTCGCAAGTTCATTGCCGAGGACACCGAGAAGTGGGCAAAAGTGGTCCGGTTCGCGAGCATCAAGGCGGACTGATCGAGTCACTTTTAGCAGGGATTCCATACCAACGGCAGTAGCGGAGGCTCAACAGATGTCAACGCAAGGGTATGTGCTCGGTGCCACTGAGGGCGAGCAGCTCATTCGGAGTGGGGCGCAAGCAATTCCAGGAGGCACCGCAACGCCAACTGGTGGGAGCGTTGTTATCAAGGTCGATCCCACAAGGGACTCAAAGAGCATGTCCTTGGGAACGCAGCAGGTGCCGATCGGTGTCGGCATTCGAGTCCATCGGCATCACGGAGCCGATGAGGTTTTGTTCGTCCTGGATGGCACCGGCTTCGGCATAATTGGCGATACCCGCACGGCCATTGCAAAGGGCTCGGCAATTTATATTCCCAAAGGCGTTTGGCATGGAATTGAGAACCCGGACAGTGAACTTGTACTGCTTTGGGTCGTGACACCCCCTGGACTGGAAGAACTTTTTCGTGAGATCGGCAGCGCTCCTGGAGCACCGCCGAAGCGGCTCACGCTGGGACAACTGAACGAGATTGCCCAAAAACACCAGCAGGAGTTCAAGTGACGGGCCGACCAAATTTCGAAGTTCGTCGGCGCTGAGGCACGGCCGAAGGACTCCAGCGAGTTCCGGTCCCGGGCGAGGATGCTATCGGCGCTGCGCCTCCCTTCTTTTAAGGGAGGAGTTTTCTTGGCAATGCTTTTTAGCTTGGCTTTTCTTGGCGTAGGCAAAGCTCGGGTGCGCAGCCGCATCGCGAGGACGAACAGACTCGTCATCGCCGGGCTTGACCCTCTGCTCGTCACCACCGGGCTTGACCCGGTGGTCCATGCCGAATGGCCGAGTGCAATTTGGACCAACGAGTGTTCCGCGAAGCTCTATGGATCGCCGGGTCAAGCCCGGCGATGACGACGAGAAGGGTGCAAGACCATGAAGGCTAGACCGACGCGAAGCTTTCCGGGGCGGCTCACGCTCGAAGAGTGGCTGGCGCGCCCGTTGCGTGTGCGCACCGATTTGGTCTGGCGGGCGCAGTGCGACTTGTTGGGATCGTTCCGCTTCTGCGCCAACAAGCGCTGCCGCCGAGAGCGCACATGCTGCGGCGACGACCCGGGGGCGTGCCGTCAGCGGCTTTGGTGTCTCGGGAAGGTGAAACACAAGACGCTGCGGCAGGAATGGAGCCGGCTCGAGCGCCTGAAATCGCTGTAACGCCGCGTGCGGCCAAGCCGGTGCCGCCGAGGCCATTGCGCCAGGGCGGCCGATCCGGCATCTCGGGGTTGTGTAGCGCCGGCTCGCCGCCGTTGCACGGCATGGGCGTTTTGGGTTATGTCCGCCCCGAATTGTGCCGGTCGCGTGCCTCATGGCGCGCGCCGCTCTTTCTTCTTTCCGGGCCAACTGCGCTGTCTGGCCCCTTAACGACAACCGGGGTCGATTCAATGCAAACCTTGTGGCTCATCGTTCTGTGCGGCGTTCTGGCCATCGCTTACGCGATCTGGGCCACGCGCTCGGTGCTCTCGGCCGACGCCGGCAACGAGAAAATGCAGGAAATCGCCGCGGCCATCCGCGAGGGCGCGCAGGCTTACCTGAAGCGGCAATATTCGACCATCGCCGTCGTCGGCGTCGTCATCTTCCTGATCGTCGGTTATTTCCTCGGCTG
>Ga0210394_10003063_pt1 | contig 21696 bp, 22 predicted proteins | sample IncBWC12MmetaG_FD_160121 | JGI IMG/M metagenome (GOLD analysis project Ga0210394, IMG submission 160121) | Forest soil microbial communities from Barre Woods Harvard Forest LTER site, Petersham, Massachusetts, United States - Inc-BW-C-12-M | ecosystem: Environmental > Terrestrial > Soil >...
CGCTGTGCGCGCTGGTTCCGGCGGAGTTGCGGCTGCGGTTGCAGGAGCTGCCCGGCTGCAGGCGCCTCGGCAGCGAGCCTGACGACCTGCCGCAATGGAAGCACCTCGCGCAGCTGCTGTTCACCCGCAACGACTGGCGACGGCAGCTCGGCGCACATCGGCTCGGTGCGGAATTTGCCGACCGCAGCGCCTGTGAGCGCCTGCGCGATCTCATCGGAGAATTGCGCCGGCTGCCCGCCGCGGCCGGGGCGGCGCTCCAGGAGGTGAAGCGCGCGCCCGCCGCGCAGCTGAGCGGCGACGAGGCGGCAGCCATCGAGGCGCTGTCACGGGTGCTGGCGCGTGCGGCGGCGGAGCTGCACACCGAGTTCGCGCAGGCGCAGCGGGTCGACTACACCTATGTGACGGGAGCGGCGCGTGCCGCCCTCATGGAGTCCGGCGAGCCGACCGATCTGGCGCTGCGCACCGGGCTGAAGCTGCGGCACATCCTCGTCGATGAGTTCCAGGACACCTCGCTGGCGCAGTTCGACCTGCTGCAGACGCTCACCGCCGGCTGGGAGGAGGGCGACGGGCGCACGCTGTTCGTGGTGGGCGATCCCATGCAGTCGATATACCGCTTCCGCGAGGCCGAAGTGGGCTTGTTCATCAAGGCGCGCAGCGCGCCCATCGGGCGCATCGCGCTTACACCGCTGCGCCTGCTACGCAACTTCCGCACCGTCCCCGCGCTGGTGGAATTCGTCAACGAGGTCTTTCCGCAGATCTTCGCGCCGCTGGACGACGTGCGCGCGGGCGGGGTGAGCTACCGTGCGAGCATCGCGGCGCACCCGGCCGAACCGGCGCTCGCCGGGATCGCGCCGCTATCCCTGAGTCTCTTCCCCGATGACCGCATGGCCGAGGCGCACGCCGTCGCCGCGCGCATCGCCGCGCTGCGGCGTTGCGACCCGGAGGGCGAGGTGGCGGTGCTGGTGGTGGCGCACGCGCACGCGGTGCCGGTGATCGCCGCGCTCGAGTCGCAGCAGCTGCCGGTGCTCGCCGTCGACCTCGTGCCCTTGCGCGAGCGCATGATCGTGCGCGATCTGGTGCAGCTGACGCAGGCGCTGTGCGATCTCGCCGACCGCGCCGCATGGCTCGCGGTGCTGCGCGCCCCGTGGTGCGGGGCGCGCCTCACGACGCTGACCGCGCTGTCGGGTCCGAACGACCGCGAGCTGCTGTTCGTGGCGCTCGGCAATCCCGAGCGCCTGGCGCGCTGCGACCCGTCGGACCTGCCGCGCCTGGCGCGGCTGCACGCGGTGCTGCGCGACGCGCTGGCGACGCGTGCGGCGCTACCGGTGACCGACTGGCTGGAGCGCACCTGGATGCGCCTCGGGGCGAGCGATGCCTACGCCGCAGCGGAGCTTGCGGATGCACGGGCGTTCCTGGCTGCGCTCGCCGAGCGTGCCGCAACTGCCGGGTGGCGCGGCGCCGAGGATCTGCCTGCGCTGCTCGAGCACCTGCACAGCGCCCCGCGGGCCGGCAGCCACCCGGTGCAGGTGATGACGATCCACCGTGCCAAGGGACTCGAGTTCGATCACGTGCTGGTGCCCGCGCTCGAGCGAGTGACGCGCGGCGCGGAGCGCCGGCTGCTGCGCTGGATCGATCTGCCGGGTGAGGGGGACACGAGCGATCTGCTCATCGCGCCGACGCCACCGGTGGGCGCGAGGGAGGAGGGCGACCTCAACCGCTACGTGAAGCACCTGATCCACGAGCGCGACACCAACGAGCGCGCCCGGCTGATGTACGTCGCCGCCACCCGCGCGCGGCGCACACTGTGGCTGTCCGGGTCTCCGGGAACTGCGGCCGACGGCACCGTGAAGCCCGACCGTCGCAGTCCGCTCGCGATGCTATGGCCGGCGCTCGGCGGGCGCTTCGCAACTCTCGCGGCCGCGCAGCCGCAGCCGGGCATGCCGGCCGCGCGTCCGCCACCGCTGCTGCGGCTGCTGCCCGGATGGCGGCCGGCGGAGGTGCCGGCGGCGGTGCCGGTGGCGCAACTGCCCGCCGCCTACCTCGCCACCGAGCCGCCGGAATTCAGCTGGGTGCGCGAGACGCAGCGGCACATCGGCACGGTGGTGCACGGCTGGCTCGCGCGGCTGGCTCAGGAGATGCGGCTGCCGTCGGCGGCGGCGATCGACGCGGAGCGCCCGCGCCTCCTCGCGCAGCTGCGCCGCCTGGGCGTCCCCGAGCGCGAGCAGCCGCGCGCGCTCGACAGGGTGCTCGCCGCCGTCCGCGGGACGCTGGACGACCCGCGCGGTCGCTGGATTCTCGCGACCGGGCACCGCGAGGCGCACAGCGAGTGGGAGCTGAGCGGCCTGAGCGCCGGGCGGCTGCGCAGCGTCAAGATCGACCGCTGCTTCCTCGATGCAGACGGCACGCGCTGGGTCATCGACTTCAAGACCAGCACTCACGAAGGCGCGGGCCTGGAGGCGTTTCTCGATCAGGAGCTCGAGCGCTATCGCCCGCAGCTCGAAGGCTACGCGACCCTGGCGCGCGCGCTCGGCCCGCAGCCGGTACGCGCCGCGCTGTACTTTCCGCTCCTCGGTGCGTTTCGCGAGCTGGCCTGAGACGGCTGCCGGATCGGCCGCCGTCGTGCTCAGCGCCGCGCGCTGCGGATCGGGGCGCCGGATACCCGGACGCGCACCGCTGCGATCTCCTCGAGGTACAGCGTGCGGATGTCATTGGCGATCACTGCCGGCTGCAGATAGGCGAGGGTGTAGATCTCGCGCACCTCCCCACCCGCATCGATCAGGAACATCTTCAGCATGTGGTGCACGGTTCTGCGCGCCGACCCATCCGCCGCGCGCTCGATGCTCACGTCCTGACCGAAATCCTCGAGCACCGGCAGCAGCTGCCGCACCGAGGCGGCCGTCAGCACCTGCCACTCGGGCGTCGAGCTGCCTGCGACCATGTCGCGATAACGCCCGATGGCTTCGGGGGTATCCGTGCCTGGATCGAGGCTGACACTGGCGAAGCGCACGCGCGGCGCGAGGGCTGCATCCGCCCGGATGACGCGGCGCACCTCGCTGAGAGTGCGGTACGCAAACGGACAACCCAGCGGGTCGGCGCAGTAGGTGTAGAAGAAAGTCAGCAGCGTGATCTTGGCGGTGGTCACTGCCGCAAGGTGCGTCGCACGCCCGGACGGGTCGAGGAGAACCGCATCCCTGACGGGCTGGATTCTCTGCAGGGCGTAACTGCCGGGAGCGGGCGGCGTGAACTCGAGGCGCGGGGGGCTCGCCACGCCCGGATCAACCGCCGCCGGTGCGCCTGCAGACAGCGTCAGGGCAACAGAGACAGCGGCGGCAATGCGCCAGGACAAATAGCTCACGGATCGCGGCCGAGCAGTGCGACCTGCTGCCCGGGTCTGGCGGTGAATTTCATGTGGTGCGGTCGCCCGAGCTTCTCCCGGGTGAAGTCGATCTGGAACGCGTCCGTCAGAGCGTGGCCGTCCCAGTGGAAGGCGTGCAGCATCTGCTCGTTGTCCGCGCCCGCCTTGTCCCACTTCGACAGCAGGCTGCTGGTGATGTAGACCCGCTTCCCGTCCCAGCTCTGCGAGATCATGTTGATCTGGCGGCCGGTGTGTCGCTGATAGGTCTCGCGCGGGTGCTCCGGATCGCTGAGGTCGAAGTAATGGGTGGTCCCGTCCATGAACGTGTTGACCCACAGCCCCTTGCCGTTGGCCGTGATCGAGATATCTACCGGCAGAGGGATCTTGGACGGATCGCCGATGGCTGCCACGTCCCTGGCCGTCCAGGCGCCCTGCGCGTCCTGTTTGAACAGCCAGATTCTGGAGGTGAGCGCGGTGGCCGTGACGGCCCAGTTCTGCCCCGGCGCCAGTGCCCAGCGCACCTCGAGCGGCGCGCCGGGGACGCTGAGAATCTGCGCGGGTTGCATGCTCTTGAGGTTCCACACCACGGCGGTCGCACCGAAGTGCTTCATCGCCTCCGGGTCCTTCACGACCTCCCCGAGCGGGCGCATGTAGTTGTTCCAGCCTGCGAAGCTCGAGGTGAGCAGCACGTTCCGCGCCGGATTCACCGCGATGTCGTAACCGTATCCGTCTCCCTTGACGGCCCCGATGGTGTCGGTCGGCATGGGATATTTGGCGACGAACGCGCCCTTGTTGTTGTAGAGGGCGAGCCCGGTCAGGCCGCCTTTGTCGGCGGTGTTGGACAGATTGCCGATGAGCATCCGACCTGGCAGCGCGTAGAATGTGTGCGGCCCGATGAACCCGGTTCGTTCCGGCAGATCGGCGATCGTCTTCACGAGCTGCGGCGCGCCCGGGTGGCTGCCGACGTCGAACACGTAGATGCGGCTGTCGTCGAGGCCCCCCGCCCACAGATACTTGCGATCATCGGTGAAGCCCATGTGATGCGCTTCGCCGCGGCGACCGACCGACACCGAGCCGATCACGGTGCCGTAGGACTTTGAGGCCGGATTCACATCGATCGTGACGAGTTTGTCCGAGCCGTCGCCGAGTCCCTCGACCCCGAGCGTCCACACGTGCAGGTAGTCCTCCTGCCCCTTGATCAGGTTGCTGATGTACGGCGAGTTGCAGGTCTCATCGGCGCGGGCGATGCCACCCAGCGTTAGCAGGAGCAACGCGCCGAGCCAGGCGCCGGAACGGAAGGGTGACGGGTGCTTCATGACACACCTCGGAAGCCTGTTATCGGCGTTATTATACCGCGGTGGCATGAGAGCGGCGCTCGCGGCATGCGCCGGCGAGCGGGCCGGTCAGAAAGTCCCGGCCATGGAAAACGACCGCCGGCCGGAGGCGTCCGGGGAACCGAACAGGCGGATGTTGTTGACGATCTCCGGAGCTGCGCCCTTGCGCGGCGCGATGAACCCCTCGAGCTCGAAGCCCGGCTGCGGCGTGAGGCGCAGCGTGCCTTCCACGGCGAGCGGGCCATCGAGGTCGCGCACCTTGCCCGTCGGCGGGTCGCCGTCGCCGTCGAAACTCACCACATAACTGCCGAGTGCGGTGTTGTTGCCGCTGCGGTCCTCGAGGTCGTGTGCCTCGATGCGTCCCTGCAGCTGCCGGAGGATGCCGTGCTGGAGCTGCGCGAGCGCAACCTCGAGGTGCGCCCGTCCGTGGAGCGTGGCAGGCACACCGGGGATGAGCCCCGCATCGAGCGGCACATCCGCGAGCACGTTGCGGAGCGTGATCCGGCCGCCGAAGGCAAGCTCCACCTCCCCGCGGGCCGTCGCCGCAGCGTGTGCGAGCGTCACGTGAGCCGCGAGCCTGCCGGTCGCCAGCCGCAGCGGATGCAGCTGCCAGCTCAGGTCGCCCAGCGGGCGCCCGTCGACGGTGAGATCTGCGCAACTGCCGCTCCACACCGTGCCATCGATGCTCGCGCAGGCACCGGCGGCGGCGCTGCCTTGCGGAACCACCCAGGCGGCGGGAATGCGGGCGATGACGATGACGGCGAAGGCCACTGCCCCCAGCAGTACCAGCCAGACGCCGCGCTTCACTTCAACCCGCGTGCAGGACGAGCGCGGCGTTCACCAGCCCTGGCGCGCCGGCCTTCTCGATGGTGGCCGAGTCCACCACCACTCCATTCTGTTGCGCGAGACGCGCCAGCCACGCCACCAGGGAATCGAAGGGAGCTTTCTCCAGACGGACCGTGAGACTGCCCATGGTGCCTGGCTCGCTGCCGGCCAGCGCGCCGGCGAGTCCCGACTCGCGCGCCGAGCGATCCACGATCACCAGCAGGGATTCGCCGCTCGCGGCCGGCGGCGGTGCCGCGGCGGCCAGCTCCGGCACCACGCCCTGCATCCACACCAGATCGGCCGCTTTGCGCGCCAGACGCTGCTGCGTGTGTGACACGCTGCGGTCGAGCGGCACGAGGATGCCGAAGATGATGATGGCGAGCACCGCCGCACCCCCGGCGAATACCAGCCGCCGCTCGCGCCCGGAGAGTGCGGCGAAGGCCTCCAGCGACAGCGTCGGGGGGAGCTTCAGTGCCATGGTCAGCTACCGTTGGCGCGCACCTGGATGCGCCCCTCGTAGCCGGAGCCCTGGTTGGTGCCCCCGGTGAGATCGGCCTGCCAGCCGTTGCTGCGCAGGGACTGGCTCAACCGATCGAGACTGCTGGCATCGGGTGCCGACAGCTTCATCTCGAGCGAGCCGGAGTGAAAATTCAGCGCCTGCACGCTGGTGCCGGGCGCGCTGTCGCGCGCCTGCGCGAGTGCCTGCAGCGCCGGCAGCAGTCCCCCGCCGGCGCCGCGCGCGGCGACCAGCCGCTGCTCCATGCGATGGCGCGCATCGAGGGCGCTCACTTCCCCGGGCATGGCCTGGTGGAAGGTGTCGCGGATCGAGGCATCCACCTGACGCTCGCGCTTCTTCAGCAGCTGCAGCTCGGTGGTCTTGCCGACCACGTGCAGCGCCACCAGACCAGCGAGCAGCATGGCGGCGACGCGCCACGCCTTGAAGCCGATGGCGCGCGTCGAGGTCGTCGTGTACGACCCCTGCAGCAGGTTGATGGCGGAGGTGCCGGGCAGCTGCTGCGCGAACAGCGCCAGCGGTCCGCCCGTGAGCAGCTGGACCTTGATGCCGTCGAACCGCGGACGCGCCGCTTCCACCTGTGCGGAATGGCGCTGCCACTCGGCAGCTCCGGTGTAAAGGATGAGTCCGCGCGCACCGGCACTGGCGTCGGCACCCGACTGCGCAATCTCGAGCCCCTCGGCGAGCGCATCCGCGGGCAGCGTGACCGGCGAGCCGCCAGGCGGGCGCACCGACACCGCGTCCTCCTCGAGCAGCGCGACCGACTGGCCGGGGTTGTGCGGCAGCAGGTCGCTATCGGCGTAGACGACTTCCGGCTCGAGGCCGGCCGTGCGCAGCGTCGCGAGCCACTCATCGAGGAGTGCCCGTGCCACCACGGCCACCGGTGTGCGCAGTGAGTCGCCGGCGCGCCGGCCGATGGCGAAGTGCAGATCGTCGATGTCGTCGGCGAGATGCTCCTCCAGCGCGAAGGGCACGAGCTGCTGCAGCTTGGCGCCGCCCTTCGCCGGAACGTCGGGCTCGGTCAGCAGCACGTCGGCACCCGGCACCAGCACGCACAGCCGCCGTCCGGTGGCGCGCGGCACGGCGAGCGACAGCGGCCCGCCGTGCGGCAGACCGGTGGGTGTGCCGCGGGCATCGGCCACGAGCCAGGTCGCCGCCTGCTCGGCGGTGCGCGGCAGGCGCAGCAGCAGCCAGTCAGACATAAGCGGATGGTGTCATCAAATGGCGCCGGGCGGGCGTCGATTGCGTCACTGTGCGGTCCCTCAATCTGCCGTGAAGCTGCGCTGGATCGGGCGCACCGCGCCGGTCGTGTCCTGGAAGAGAAGACTGTACAAGTTGAATTCCGCGCTGCCAATGGTGACGAAGCTCGTCAGACGGAAGTAGTTCGAGGTCTGGCCGAATTTCTGCGGCGTCCTGCCGCTCCAGCCGTTCTTGGGAAAGGCGGCCTGGTAGCTCTGCACGGTCGGGAAGCAGCCGGTGGTCGCCGTGCGGTTCTTGCCGAGCGCCTCGGGGTCGGAGCTGAAGTCGGTGTGCCCGGACCCGAGGAAGGCATCGAGCACCACGCCCGAGGCCGAGCAGATGTTGATCTGTGTGCCCTGCGGCAGCGCGGTGACGTAAGGTGCGAGTTTAAGGTACCGGTCGCGTCCGAAGCCCGGCAGCGCGAGCAGCTCGCTGGCGCTGGTGATGTAGCGGTTGGCGGTCCGATAGGGCGGGGTCTGCCCCATGTAGACGCTGTCCTCTGCGCCGTCGGGGTTCTGCGGCACGATGTCCGCATCGATCCAGTCGACCAGATATCCCGTCCACTTCGGCTCGAGCCCCAGCATCTCCAGCAGCTGCGTGAAGGCGAGGACATACACCGGGTCGGGAGTGCCGTCCTTCTGCACCAGGTTGTTGAGGTTGAACCGCCCCTGCAGATCCTCGAGCGAAGCCTCCAGCATCACCCCGGGCACCACCTCGATGGGCCCGAGCGGCTTGTCCCAGCCCTGGCCCGGGTAGATGTGCGTGGGATCGCTCTGCCGGATCTGGCGCAGCCCGTACGCGGCGAGCGCCTCGGCGCCCTGCTGGATGAGCATCGACTGATCGAAGGCGTAGGTCGCCGTGCCGCGCCGCGCGGTCATGGCGTTCTCGTAGGCGATCGCGGCCGCGAGGATGGTGCCGAGCGCCACCAGCAGGATCGCCACCAGCAAGGCGATGCCGCGCTGCGCTCGCCGCCCGCAGCGGCGCCGCTGCCGCTGCGCACGCGTCGGCACAGTGAGCGCGCGTGCCGTCATGCGGCGATCTCGATGATGCGTACGATCTTGCCCCAGTCCTCGGTGTCGATAGTGATCTCGACCGCGAGCGGTCGCTCGCGCAGCATCAGCTCGAGCGACGATCCGATCAGCACCGTGGAGGTGGCCGGCGGCCACTGGTCCTGCCACTGGCGATTCACGTCCAGGTAGCGGATGGTGAAGGTCTTGACGTGCGAGAGCAGGTTGCGCCGGGCGGTGGTGCTCGCCAGGGTCGGATCGAGCACGTTCCAGTACTCGCGCCGCAGCGTGCCGTTCTCGAGGAAGTACGCCACCCGCTGCAGGCCGGCGCGCTGCAGGCCGGCGGGGTTGGCCCAGCCATCGCGTGTCAGCGCGACGATCGGCTGTGTGCCGGGCAGGGCGCCCTGCAGTGCCGGCTGCGCCGGCTCCTCGCCCACCGCCTGCCGTACCGGGCGCGGCGCGAGCTGCGCGAAATCCTGCTCGAGAAGCCGCACGGCCGTCTGCAGCTCGAGCAGCTGAGTCTGGGCCGCCTTGACCGACTCGCGACCGGTCAGGCCCTGCTGAATCGCGCCGTATCCTATGGCGAACATGAGCGCGGCGATGAACAGCGCCACGAGCACCTCGAGCAGCGTGAAGCCCTGATCGCGGCGCCTCATTGCTGCGAGTCCGGCGTGCCGCCGTCCGGGTCCGACGGCGGCACGACGAGTGGCGCGGTGCCCGGCGACTGCGCGCCCTGGCCGGGACTGCCGATTCCGCCGAGTGAGTCGGAGCCGCCCCCGAGCGTGCTGCCGCCGAGTGTGCCGCCACTGCCGAGCGTGCCGCTGCCTCCGAGCGTGCTCGAGCCCCCGAGGGTCGAACCCGAACCTCCGCGGGTCAGGGAGTTCCCCGGGGCGGAGCCGATGGTGCCAGGCTGTCCGTTGCCCGGGGCGCCGAGCGCCGCCTGTCCCGGCAGCATCTGCGCGCCCCAGTCGGGCAGATAGCCGTTGGGAATCCCGACCGCATCGCCCTGGATGCCGCTGACCGTAGTGAACCAGCCGTTGTCATCGCCCGCCTTGACCTCAGCGGGCCGCACCTTCACGTCGATGCGCACCACCCCTGGAATCTGGCTCGCGGTGACTTCCTGGCGCCAGTGCCACTTGCGGCCCGCGAAGTCGACATCCCCGGTGCTGTTGCCGGTGGGAGTCTGCTGGCCCGAGAGGCGCAGCCCGGCGATGCGATTGAGTGCCACCCACTGCGCGAAGGTCTTGTCGCGCAGGTACGAGACCGTTTCTGCGGAGGAGTTGAGCGCGCCGAGCACCGCCGCCATGCCGATGGTCACGATGGCGAGCGCGACCAGCACCTCGATCAGCGTGAAGCCGCAGCGCGCGCGCCGTCTCACGGCTTCTGCTCCACCATCGGCTGCTCGACGATGACGCCCTTGTCGTCCGGCGCGAGCGTGACGCTGCGCACGCCGGCGTCGCGCTCGAGCGTCGCGGCGAACGCCGACAGATCGCCGTTGGAGAAGATCATCACCTGCGGGGTCTTGTCCGTGGCGTTCTTCGGCCGGCTGAGCACCACCGGGCGCGCATCGACCATGAGCTTCACCCCGAGCCCGTCCGGCAGCTTGCGTGCCGCGAGCACCTCGTCCTCGAACACGCTGCGCCAGGCGGCGCGGCGCGGATCGTAAGCGAGAAATTCATAGCCGTCGTCCTGGAAGAGAATGCCGTACTCGCGCGTCTGCAGCTCCGCCTGCTCGCGCGCGTAGGTGAAGAGCGCGAGCAGCCGGTCGCTTTCCTTTTCCAGATCACGATCGCGGCCGGTGAGGCTGATCGACAGCAGCATTCCCGCCGAGACCAGGGCGATGATCGCGACCACCACGAGAATCTCGATCAGCGTGAAGCCGCGCACCGCGCGCGGGGCGCCGGCGCGGCTTGCCGCGCCGCTAGTCGCCGATATTCCAGTTCCCGATGTCGGCATCGATGCCTTCACCGCCCGGCGCGCCGTCCGCTCCGAGGCTGAAGAGGTCGTATTCCCTGCCATGCGTGCCGGGGTTGGCGTACTGGTAATCATTGCCCCAGGGGTCCTTGCTCACCCGCTGCAGATAGCCGCCGGGCTTCCAGTGCCGGATCGAGGGATCGGTCGGCTGCGTCACGAGTGCAGTCAGACCCTGCTCGGTCGTCGGGTACTTGGAGTTGTCGAGGCGGAACATGGTGAGAGCGGTCTCCAGGCTCTGGATGTCCTGCTTCGCCTTGGCAACGCGCGCCTCGTCCACCTTGCTGATGACCGTGGGCACGATGACCGCGGCGAGCAGCCCGATGATGACCACCACGACCATGATCTCGATGAGGGTAAAGCCGCCCGCACGCCGCCTGTGGCGCGCTCTGCTAACCTCGTGAGCGATGTCGGCCATGGATGTGGTCCTGAAGGTGGCGATGCGGGCGCCGATTAAGGAAAAAACGGGCTGGGATCATAACAAAAGGGGGTCGTGAGGCTTTGTGAACCGCGTGCACGTCGGGCTCAAGTCTCTGAATTGCGACGGCCCCTGGGGACTGGCACTGGCCGCCGCCTGCCTGCTGCTGGTGCTGCCGGCGCTCGGCGGCGGGGCGCTGGAGCGGGGGCTGCGTTACGACCGTGCCGGGCTTGCCGCGGGGCAATGGTGGCGCCTGCTTACCGCGCACCTGGTTCACCTCGATCTGCGGCATGCCGTGCTCAACGCTCTGGGACTGGCTCTCATGTGGGCGCTGTTTGCGCGCGACTACTCCCCGCGCCAATGGCTCCTCATCGTGCTGGGCGCCGTCGCGGCCATTGACGCGGGGCTGTGGTTCGCCGATTCGACCGTAGCGTGGTACGTCGGTTCCTCGGGAGCGCTGCACGGAGTCATGGCGGCCGGGGCGCTGGCGCACCTGCGCACGGGGGAACGCGACGGCTGGATCCTCGGCGGGCTGCTGCTGCTCAAACTCGTCTATGAGCAGTGGGTCGGGGCGTTGCCCCTCTCCGGCAGCGACCCGGTCGTCGTCGATGCGCACCTCTTTGGCGTGCTGGGCGGCGCGGCGGCGGCGGCCGGATTAAGGCCATGCCCGCTGCAGTTATAATTTCCCCGCCCGAGCCTTGCAGGAGTGCCCATGTCGTTCGTGTTCGTGTTCGCGGGCCAGGGCTCGCAATCGGTGGGCATGCTGGCCGCGCTGGCGGCGGCCGAGCCCACCGTACGGGCGACTTTCGATGCAGCCTCGCGTGTCCTCGGCTACGACCTGTGGAAGCTGGTCAGCGAAGGACCGGAGGGCGAGCTCAATGCGACCGAGCGCACGCAGCCGGCCATGCTCGCCGCCGGCGTCGCCACCTGGCGGGTGTGGGGCGAGCGCGGCGGCGCGCAGCCGGCGGGGGTATCGGGGCACAGCCTCGGCGAGTTCACCGCGCTCGTGTGCGCCGGAGCGCTCGAATTCGGCGCAGCCATCGACCTGGTGCGCTTTCGCGGCGAGGCGATGCAGGCGGCAGCGCCCGCCGGCGGCGGCGCCATGGCGGCGATCCTCGGGCTCGAAGACGAGGCCGTGCTCGCGGTGTGCCGCGAAGCGGCACGCGGCGGCGTGGTGGAGCCGGTCAACTACAACTCCCCGGGCCAGGTCGTGATCGCCGGAGATACGGCCGCGGTGCAGCGGGCGATCGAGGCGGCGCGCACCCGCGGCGCGAAGCGCGCCGTGACGCTGCCGGTGAGCGTACCGGCGCACTCGAGCCTCATGCGTCCGGCCGGTGAGCGATTCGCGCGGCGGCTCGATGCGATCGAGGTGCGCTCGCCGCACACGCGCTACGTGAGCGCGGTCGACGCTCTGCCACACCAGGATCCGCAGGAAATCCGCGCACTGCTCGTGCGGCAGCTGTCGAGCCCGGTGCGCTGGACGCAGACGCTGCACGCGCTGTGCACCGCCGACGTCGCGCAGGTCATCGAGTGCAGTCCCGGGCGGGTGCTCACCGGGCTCAACCGCCGCATCGAGCGCCGTTCCGGGCTGAGCTTCCTGGCGCTCGAGGATCCGGCATCCATGGCAACGGCACTCGCGGCAACTGCGGAGGGCTAGACATGCTGGAGAATCAGGTCGCACTGGTGACAGGCGCCTCGCGCGGCATCGGCCAGGCGATCGCCCTGGCGTTGGGCGGGGCGGGGGCGCGGGTGATCGGCACCTCGACCAGCGAAGCGGGCGCGGCGCGCTTCGGCGAGGCGCTTGCGTCGCACGGATGCAACGGCCGCGGAACGGTGCTCGATGTGGGGGCTGCCGCTTCCATCGACGCCCTCATGGCGCAGCTGGAAGCGGCGGGCGAGTTGCCCACCATCCTGGTGAACAACGCCGCCATCACCCGCGATACGCTGCTGCTGCGCATGAAAGCGGAGGACTGGGACGCGGTGATCGCCACCAACCTTACCGGCCCCTTCCGGCTGTCCAAGGCCTGCGTGCGTCACATGATGAAGGAGCGCCGCGGCCGGATCGTGAATCTCACCTCCGTCGTGGGCGTGACCGGCAACCCCGGCCAGGCCAATTACGCCGCGGCGAAAGCCGGCTTGCTCGGCTTCACCAAGTCACTCGCGCGCGAGCTCGCCTCGCGCGCCATCACGGTGAATGCGGTGGCCCCGGGCTTCATCGACACCGACATGACACGTGCGCTCACCGAAGCGCAGCGCACGGCGCTGCTGCAGCAGATCCCCGTCGGCAGACTCGGCTCGCCCGCAGATGTCGCCGCGGCCGTGCTGTTCCTCGTGTCACCCGCGGCTGCCTACGTCACCGGGCAGACACTGCATGTGAACGGCGGCATGCACATGGGTTAAGCGCGGGCGTTGGCAGCGCGCCACAGGCGCGCCCGCGGCACGCCCCGCACGCGCGCTGCAGTCGGCCGGATTCACCAGTAAAAACAATCACTCGCAGTCGCCGAGCCCGAGTGGCAGCCCGGGGGGTGTTCCCCTACAATACCGCGCCCGCTGCCCCCGCAAGCGCGAGCGGGCGCGAGCCTATTTTAAAAGCCTACACAAGGATTAACCGCTAATGAGCACAGTTGAGCAGCAGGTCAAAGCCATCGTTGCCGAACAGCTGGGCGTCAAACAGGAGCAGGTCACCAACGATGCATCGTTCGTCGATGACCTGGGAGCCGATTCGCTCGACACCGTCGAGCTGGTCATGGCCCTCGAAGAGGAGTTCGAGATCGAGATTCCGGATGAGGACGCCGAGAAGATCACAACCGTTCACCAGGCGATCGATTACATCAACGAGCGCCGCAGCAAGTCCTGACGCGACGTCAGGGGCGCCTACAGGAAGCGCGTGAGCAAGCGCCGTGTCGTCATAACAGGGCTGGGCATCGTGTCTCCGGTCGGGAGCACGGTCCAGTCGGCCTGGGACGCCATCCTGCGTGGCGAGAGCGGCATCGGCCCGGTGACGCGCTTCGACGTCTCCGCCTTCCCGGTGCGCATTGGCGGCCAGGTGCGCGCCTTCGACGTCAGCCAGTACATCGCGCCGAAAGAGGCGCGCCGCATGGACGAATTCATGCATTACGGCGTAGCGGCCGGGGTGCAGGCGGTCAATGACTCCGGCATCGACTTCTCCAAGAGCGACCCGAGCCGCTGCGGCGCGGTGTGCGGCGCGGGCATCGGCGGGCTCTGGACCATCGAAACCGAATACAGCGAATACCTCAAGGCGATGAGCCCGCGCAAGATCTCGCCGTTCTTCGTGCCGGCTACCATCATCAACATGATCGCCGGCCACCTTTCGATCCGCTACGGGCTGAAGGGGCCGAACCTCGGCGTGGTGACCGCATGCACCACCTCGACCCACGCCATCGGACTCGGCATGCGCACCATCCAGTACGGCGACGCCGACGTGATCGTCGCCGGCGGCGGCGAGATGGCGACCACGCGCTGCGGGCTCGGCAGCTTCGGCCAGGCGAAGGCGCTGTCGACGCGCAACGACGCGCCCGCCGAAGCCAGCCGGCCCTGGGACAAGGACCGGGACGGCTTCGTGCTGAGCGACGGCGGCGGGGCGGTGCTGCTCGAGGAGCTCGAGCACGCGCGGCGGCGCGGCGCCCACATCTACGCCGAGCTGGTCGGCTTCGGCATGAGCGGCGATGCCCATCACATCACCGCTCCGCCCGAGGACGGCGAGGGCGCGCGGCTCGCGATGGTGAACGCCTTGCGTGATGCAGCGCTCGATCCCGGCGCCATCCACTACATCAATGCCCACGCCACCTCGACGCCGCTCGGCGACAAGTCCGAGACCGTGGCCCTGAAGCGCGCCTTCGGCGAGCACGCACGCAAGCTCGCAGTGAGCTCCACCAAGTCGATGACCGGCCACCTGCTCGGGGCGGCCGGCGTCGTCGAGGCGATCTTCTCGGTGCTGGCGATACGCGACGGCGTCGCGCCTCCGACCATCAACTACCGCACGCCCGACCCGGAGTGCGATCTCGACTACGTGCCGAACACCGCGCGGCGCATGAAGATCGACGTGAGCCTGTCCAATTCCTTCGGCTTTGGCGGCACCAACGGCTCGTTGATCTTCCGGCGCTTCAACGCCTGAGTCGCGCCACCCTCCGCAGGTCCCGCCACGCGCACGCCCCTCGTCCGCGAGCTTGCTGTTCCCCCTGCGGTGCTGCGCCGCCTGGCGGCGCGAGACCCTGCGCGCTACCCGCTGCTGCTCGACAGTGCGGCGCACGGCCCCTTGAGCGGTGCGAGCGTGCTGCTCGCCGAGCCCGAAGCGGCCTTGTGGCTCGGGGCCGACGGGCAACTGCGGGCGGAAGGGTTGACCCCGCGCGCCCCGGGCTTTCTCGCCGCGCTCGAGCAGTGGTGGCTCGCCGAGCGGTGCGCCCCGGACGCCTCCGCCGTCCCCGGGCTGCCGTTCGCCGGCGGCTGGGCACTCTTCCTCGGCTACGAGCTGGCGCAGGAGGTCGAGCCACGCCTCGAGCTTCCGCGCACTCCGCTGCCCTGGCAGGCGTTCGCGCTGCGAACCCGCTGCGCACTGATTCATGAGCTCGGCGGCGAGCGCGTTCTGGCCGTGGCGGAGCCGGGCGCCGACGCAGCGCTCGCGCGGCTCATCGCCGACGCTGAAGCGGCGGCCGACGCGGCCGGCACCCTCGACACGCTGGAGCTTGCGGGTGTGTGCGAGGAGGCCCCCGATGCCTACCTCGCACGCGTGCAGCGGGCCAAGGAGTACGTGGCCGCCGGGGATATCTACCAGGCCAACCTGTCACGGCCGTGGGAAGTCACGCTGCGAAGCGGCGGGCAGGGCGCTTTCGCCCACAGCGCCTGTGTCGCGGCGCTCTACCAACGGCTGTGCGCAGCCAATCCGGCGCCATTTGCGGCCCTGGCGCAATGGGGAGGCATTGCCATCCTCAGCTCCTCTCCCGAGCGGCTCGTGCGGGTGCAGGGGCGGCGCATCGATACCCGGCCGATCGCCGGTACCCGCCCGCGCAGCCGCCGTCCCGAAGCCGAGCGGCATGAGATGCGCGAGCTTGCCGCCCACCCCAAGGAGCGCGCCGAGCACATCATGCTGATCGATCTGGAGCGCAACGATCTCGGGCGCGTCTGTGAAGCCGGCAGTGTGCAGGTCGATGAGCTCATGACCATCGAGTCCTACCAGCACGTGCACCACATCGTTTCGAATGTGAGCGGCCGGCTGCGTGAGGACGTCACGCCGATCGCTGCGCTGCGCGCGGTGTTTCCGGGCGGCACCATCACCGGGTGTCCTAAATTCCGTTGCATGCAGATCATCGCCGAGCTCGAGGGCGCGGGGCGCGGAGCCTATACCGGCTCGCTCGGTTACCTGACGCGCGACGGCAGACTCGATGTGAACATCCTGATCCGCACCATGACGCTCAGCGGGCAACAGCTGCAGTTTCGCGCCGGCGCGGGTATCGTGGCGGACTCCGATCCGCAACGCGAGCTCGAGGAGACCCGCGCCAAGGCGCGCGGGCTGCTCGCGGCGCTGGGAGCGGCCGGTGACGGCTGACCCGGTGGCGGCCGGCGCGCTGCCCGAGCTCGCGTGGATCGACGGGCGCGTCGCCACCGAGGTGTCGCTGCTCGAGCGCGGTCTTCACTACGGCGACGGCCTGTTCGAGACCATCGCCTGCCTCGGCGGCCGGCCGCGTCTGCTCGGCCTGCACCTCAAGCGTCTCGCGGGGGGCTGTGCGCGTCTTGGCATCGGGCCGCCGGATTTCGCACAGCTCGCGGACGAAGTCCGCCAGCTCGCGGCCGGCGCGCCCCGCGCCATCGTCAAGGTGCTGGTGACGCGCGGCCGTGCACTGGCGCGCGGCTACCGGCCGACCGGGTACGAGCACCCGAGCCGTATCCTGCTGCGCTACGCGTGGCCAGTCGAGGAAGCGCGGCTGATGAGCGAAGGGGTGCGGGTGCGCGTGGCCGCGCTGCGCCTCGGCGAGAACCCGGCACTCGCCGGCCTCAAGCACTGCAATCGTCTCGAGCAGGTGGTGGCGCGGCGCGAGTGGCACGACCCGGACATCCACGAGGCACTGCTGTTCTCGAGCTCCGGGGCGCTGGTCTCGGGCATCATGAGCAACGTGTTCCTGGTGCGCGGCGAGCGCTTGCTCACCCCGCGCGTCGACCGCTGCGGCGTGGCCGGTGTCATGCGCGAGCTGGTGCTCACGGTCGCCCCTGCCGCCGGCATTGCCTGCGAGGAGTGCGTGCTCGGCGAGTCCGAGCTCACCAGCGCGCGTGAGCTGTTTCTCACCAACGCGCTCACCGGCATCCGCCCGGTGCGCGAGCTCGAAGGCCAGCCGCTCACCGCCGGTGCGCTCACCCGCCGCCTGCAGGCGCAGCTCGCGCCGCTGCTCAGCGCGGCGGCGGCAGGCGGGGCGGCGCAACCACCCGCGGCCGATCTTGGCTGAAGGAGTGTAATGGCTCGCAAGCGGGGCCGGGTGCTGCTCGCCGCGCTGGCCGCTTGCCTCGTGCTCGGCGCGCTGGCGGCCGCCGGGTGCTACGCCTGGCTGGAGCGCGAATACCACGCGCCGGGGCCGGGTGCGGCCAGCTCGCGCATCGACATCGAGTCCGGCGTCAGCCTGCGCAACGTGCTGGCGCGGCTCGAGGCCGTCGGCAGCGTTCGCAATGCGCGCGCGGTGGAATGGTACCTGCGGCTGCAGCGGCGCTCGCCGCGGGTGCTGGCCGGTGCCTACGAGATTCCCGCGCACGCCAGCGCCGCGCAGATTCTGGCGCTGTTCGAGAGCGGCAAGGTGATTCTCGAGCAGGTGACGGTCGTCGAGGGGGCGACGTTCGCCGAGTTCCTCGCGGTGCTCGCGCAGCAGCCGCGCGTGGCGCACACGCTGCAGGGCCGCACGCCGTCGCAGATCATGGTGGCGCTCGGCCACCCGGGCGAGGCGGGCGAAGGCGAATTCTTTCCGGACACTTATCTCTTCGCTGCCGGCACCTCGGACCTCGCCATCCTCGCCCGCGCCTACGATGCCATGCAGCGCGCGCTGGCGGTGGCGTGGGAAGGGCGCAGCGCCGGGTTGCCGCTCGCCAGCCCTTACCAGGCACTGATCCTCGCCTCCCTCGTGGAGAAGGAGGCGGCGCTGAAGAGTGAGCGCGCGCTGATCGCGGGGGTTTTCGTGAACCGCCTGCGCTCAGGTATGCGGCTGCAATCGGACCCCACCGTGATCTACGGTCTCGGCGAGAGCTACGACGGCAGCATCCACTCGCGCGATCTGGCGCGCGATACACCCTTCAATACCTACACACGCGAGGGACTGCCTCCGACCCCGATCGCGTTGCCCGGCCGCGAAGCGCTGCTGGCCGCCGTACAGCCGGCGCCGACCGCTGCGCTGTATTTCGTGGCCAGCGGGCTCGGCGACGGCGCGCACCATTTCTCAGCCACGCTCGAGGAGCATAATTCCGCGGTGCAGACCTACCTCACGCGCCTGCGCCGCGCGCAGCGCGCCGCGCAGCAACCTCGTGACGCCCGGGGCGATGCGGCGGTCCCCGCCGTCGCACCGGATACGGCCGCCGCCCAGGGGCACCACCCGTGAGGCGCGGCCTGTTCATCACTCTCGAAGGCATCGAAGGCGCCGGCAAAACGACGGTGGCGCGCTTCATCTGCACCGAGCTCGAGCGCGCCGCGGTGGCAGTGCGGCCGACCCGCGAACCGGGCGGCACGCCGCTCGCTGAGCGCGTGCGGCAAATCGTGCTCGAGCGCAGCGCCGAGCCGCTCTCGGCGGTCACCGAGACGCTGCTCATGTTCGCCGCGCGCGCGCTGCATGTCGCCAACCTCATCACGCCTGCGCTTGAGCGCGGCGAGTGGGTCGTCTGCGACCGCTTCACCGACGCCACGCGCGCCTACCAGGGTAGCGGCCGCGGCGTCGACGGCGCACTGATCGAGGCGCTGGCGCACGCGGTGCATCCGCAGCTTGCGCCCGACTGTACGCTGCTGCTCGATCTGCCGGTGGCGGTGGGCCTGTCGCGGGCGCACACACGCCGGCCGGGCACGGCACCCGCCGATCGCTTCGAGACGGAAACGCTCGAGTTCTTCGAGCGGGTGCGGGCGGGCTACCGCGCGCTCGCGCGCGCCGAGCCGCGGCGCTTCCGCATCATCGATGCAGCGGCACCGCTCGCGCGTGTCGAGGAGCAGATCGCCGCCGTGGTGGCGGAGCTGCGCGCCAGGGCGGCGCACTCATGAGCTCGGACGGCAACACCACGCCCGCCGCCGCCCGGCCCGAGCCCGGCGCATTCGCTCCGCTGCCGGCGTGGCTTGCTCCGCAGGCGCATTCGCTGGCGGCGGCACTGGCCGCCGACCGCATGCCGCACGCGCTTCTCATCCACGAAGCGCCGGGCGCCGGCGGGGACTCGCTGGCGATCTGGACCGCGCAACTGGTGCTGTGCCAGCGCCCCGGGCCGCCGTGCGGTGCGTGCGTCTCCTGCCGCCGCGTGGCGGCATTACAGCATCCCGATCTGACGCTCCTGCGCCCGCTCGAGGACTCGCAGCAGCTGCGCATCGAGCAGGTGCGCGAGCTGTCCATGGAGCTCGCGCTGACGAGCCACGGCGGGGGCTACAAGGTGGCGCTGGTCAGCCCGGCCGATGCACTCAACCGCTTCGCGGCGAATGCGCTGCTGAAGACGCTCGAGGAGCCCTCCGCCCGCACGCTGCTGGTGCTGGTGGCGGTCAGCCCGGCGCGACTGCCGGCCACCGTGCTCAGCCGCTGCCAGCGGCTGCATATTCCCGCGCCGGCGCGCGCCGCGGCGCTCGCATGGCTTACCATGGTGCGTGGGCCGGGACCCTGGGAGGGCGCACTCGACGCCCTCGGAGACGCGCCGCTGCTGGCGGCCCAGGCCGATCCGGCGTTGGTGGCGCAGACCTGGACGGATGCGCGCCGCACGCTCGATGCGCTGGTCCAGGGAGCGGCCGACCCGGTGTCCGCGGCGGAAGTCTGGGCCCGCTCGGAGCTGGCGTTGCGGCTCAGGTGCTTTGAGAATTGGCTCACAGAACGCATCCGCCGCGCCGGCCAGGAGGCGGGCTTTTTCGCGGAATTGCGGCCTGCCCCCTACTTGTCAGGGGCGGCGGCGTTCTTGAATATACGCGAGCTTTTCGGGCTCGTTGACGAGGTGCGGGAGCTGCGAGCCACGCTCGACGCACCGCTCAACCGGGGGTTGGCGCTCGAGGCTCTGTTCAGGCGACTGACGCCCCCGTAAACGGGGCGCTGCGGGGGGACAAGGATGAATGCACGGCCGGCACATTTGGGTGGGGAACGGAACTTGCGAGCGAGCGGAAACAAGCCGGGGCTGCTGACCTTGACCATCAAGGACAAGAGCGCCTTGTATCTCGCCTACATGCCGTTCGTGAAGAACGGCGGGCTGTTCATTCCCACCAACAGCAACTATCGGCTGGGCGATGAAGTCTTCATGCTGCTGAATCTCATGGGCGAGGACGAGAAGCTGCCGGTCGCCGGGCGCGTCATCTGGGTCACCCCCAAGGGCGCACAGGGCAACCAGGGCAAGCGCACCGCGGGAATCGGCGTGCAGTTCAGCGACCAGGATCGCGGCCAGACGCAGAAGAAGATCGAGACCTACCTGGCCGGGGCGCTCTCCGGCGACAAGGCCACGCATACCATGTAGCGCTGCGGTGCGAGCCGCATGGCGCAGTCAGGGTTTGTCGGCGGCGCCGCCGCGCGTCAGCGGCAGCCCGGTGTTGCTCAGCCCTCCCTTGAGTACGTAGGCATCAAGACCGCGCTCCACCAGGATGTATGCGGCCGCGGAGCTGCGTCGGCCGGTGTCGCAGTAGACGATGTACGGTCGGTTGCGATCGAGCGTCGAGAGCCTGAGGCGCACCAGGTACAGCGGTACGTTGATCGAGCCTTCGATGGCGAGGTTCTGGTGCTCGCTCGGCAGACGCACGTCGAGCCAGCGCGCGCCGCGATCAACGACCAGCGTGCGCGCCGCCTCCGGGGTGACCCACTGCAGCAGCGGCTCGTTCATCAGCTCGCGGAAATCCTGCTTGTTGAGGCGCATCAGCACCCCGTCGGTGAGCATGGTGACGGTGGCGTTGCGCTTCGCCTCGGCGATCAGCGCCTCTTCGCCGAAGGTATCGCCGACGCCGAGCTCGGCGAGCTTGATGCCCTCGCGGCTCAAGGGAGTCTCGCGCGTGACCACGCACTTGCCGTTGACGATGATGTAGAAGTAGTCGCCCTCGCCACCCTGCTTGATCACGACCTCGCCGGCCTTGCAGGGCACGCGCTGCAGGCGCTGGAAGATCGCCTGGATGTTCGCCGGCGGAATGCGGTGAAAGGCGTTGGTCTGCAGCAGCGTCGTCATCCAGTCGTCGGAGCCGGCGCTCTGCAGCTGCGCCTGCAGCTCCTCCACCTCGTAGCTGCCGGTCTGATCCCAGGTGATCATGACGTCCAGCAGGTCGCTGTCGATCGACAGATAACTGATCTCGTCGACGGCACGCACCGTCACGCGCCGCGGCACGTGCGGGGAGAGGGGATTGCGCGCCTCGGGCGTGCCGCCTTTCACCACGCTCAGGTTGTGCTCGCCGTCGTCGATCTCGATGGCGCCGCTCACCAGCCACACGGTGCGCTTGTCGCTGTCGCCCTTACTGAAGAGCGCGCGGCCGGCCGACAGCGTACGCACGCTCACTTTCTTCGCGAGCGCCGCGAGGTTGTCGCGCTTCATCGCGTCGAGCGGCGCGAAAGTGCGCAGCAACTGAGCTGAGGCTGCCTGGTCGTCGGACATCGGTTCCTGAACGCTGTACGTCGCGGCGTGATGCCCGTCTGATGGTAGCACAGCGCCTTGCGGCCACTTGCGGGACGTCACGCTTTTTGAGCCCCGCGCAGGGTCTGCCAGCCATCGTCGGGGCGGAAACGTGAACCGTAGCGTGTTGCCAGCTCCTCGAGGCGCGCCATCACGGCGTCGACACCGCGCGCGCGCGCGTAGCTGAGCGGACCGCCGCGAAACGGCGCGAATCCGGTGCCAAAGATCAC
>Ga0210394_10003064_pt1 | contig 21693 bp, 23 predicted proteins | sample IncBWC12MmetaG_FD_160121 | JGI IMG/M metagenome (GOLD analysis project Ga0210394, IMG submission 160121) | Forest soil microbial communities from Barre Woods Harvard Forest LTER site, Petersham, Massachusetts, United States - Inc-BW-C-12-M | ecosystem: Environmental > Terrestrial > Soil >...
CCGTGCGCCGTGCGCCCATCACCGTATTGCTACGGCAACTGCGCACGCGACTTGCATGTGTTAAGCACGCCGCCAGCGTTCGTTCTGAGCCAGGATCAAACTCTCGTTTGAAGCCTGTCGCTTGGCGAAAAAAAATGCCTTGGTTTGCACCAAGGCCAGCCTACCAAGCAAAATTGTTAGTCGCTCAAATTAACTCAACCCATTCAGGGCTCGAAGCCCGAATGGGGTCGAACAGATTCTGGCACATCGTATCGGTTGTCAAAGAGCGTTTGTTTGCCTCCCTGTCCAGCAGAGTGGCTACCAACAACTAGGAAAGATTAGCAGACTGGTCGAAAATGTCAACAGCGGATTGCGGACGAAAACTTCTTTTCCACACGATTCCTCAGAGCGCAATGCATCGCCATGGAGAAGCAGGCAGTTACGGGACGATTGTTGGGCAGTCAGACGTTGCTTCCGGGGCACGGGTGCCGCGGATAATTTTGGCGGCAAGACCGTCGGAGGCGGAAAAAACAAGATAGGTCCTGCGAGAATAAGGACGGAATACTGAGTTACCTTTCCTTCGTGAATGTCCAGCGGTCGGTCGAGGGCGTGGGCACTGGAGGAAATCCCCGGAACTAAAGACGTCCCGCCAATCAACTGACTATCTCGACCGCATTGGCTGCGGCTGCTACGATACGCACGAGATTGAGGTGCATCCATGAGAAATCATAAATTGCGTGTTGCAGCACTTGTAGCGGTGTTTCTGTTCGTTGTGGGCCTCGCAGCCGTTCCGAAGGCGAAGCAAACAGCGCATGTTTCCGTTCCGACCGTCGCGCCACGCGCCGAGGATGTCAGCAGCATCGAAAACATCGTTCAGGCAAGCTACGAAACCATTTCTGGCGGAGTGGGAGTGCCGAGGCAGTGGAGCCGCGACCGAAGCCTCTACGATCCGAATGTGCGCTTCGTGTATACCAGCGTAAATCCGGAAACCAAGACAATCTCGGTGCATTCCGAATCGCACCAGGACTTTGTGGACGGTTCGGACGCTTTCCTGGTGAAGGACGGCTTTGAAGAGCGCGAGCTGAAGCATGTGACGAAGCGTTTCGGAAACGTCGCCACGGTGCTCAGCAGCTATGAAGGAAAAGTGACTACCGGCAAAGTGCTCACGCGTGGAGTGAACATTTTTCAGCTGTACTTCGATGGCAAGCGCTGGTGGATTCTCTCCATGGTTTGGGATCAGGAGCGGCCTGACAATATGCTTCCCCCGGAGTTGCAACCCTAAGCGCACTGAAACCAGAAATGACCAGGAGCTCCAAAACCAATCGGTCGCTCGCCGCTCGCATTTTCTCGAGAGGAATGGTGCGCCCGGGAGAGCGGATTGGCGTGGCGGTTTCGGGCGGTGCGGATTCGGTGGCGTTGCTGCTGCTGATGCTGGAACTGCGCGAGTCGCTGGGGATTGTCGTGTGCGTGGCGCACCTCAATCACAGGTTGAGGGCGAAGGATTCAGATTCGGACGAAAAATTTGTGGCGAAGCTGGCGAACGCGCATGGACTGGAATTTTTTGTGAAGCGCGAAGATGTGGGGGCCAAGGCAAAACGCGAGCGGGCTAATTTGGAAGACGCTGGTCGACGTGCCCGCGGGGCGTTTTTCTCGGAGTTGGTAAGTAGCGGGCGAGTTTCGAGGATGGCGGTGGCGCATACCGCGGACGATCAAGCGGAAACCGTGCTCGCGCATATTATGAGGGGCACGGGGTTGGCGGGGTTGGCGGGGATTCATGCGGAAGCGGGCGCGGTGTTCCGGCCGCTGCTGAAGGTACGTAGGGCGGAACTGCGGGCGTATTTGCGCGCGAAACGGCAAACCTGGCGCGAGGACAAAACCAACAAGGACATGGAAAGGACACGCGCACGGATCCGGAACGAGTTGATGCCACTTCTGGAAAAGCGATTCCAGGGCGCAACGGTGGAACACTTGTGCCAGTTGGCGGAACTTGCCCGCGAAGATGAGTTGCATCTGGAGGCGCAAGCGACGTTGTGGGAAAAATCGTTCGTCCGGCAGCACACGGGTAAAAACGACACGGCGCAGTTACCACTGCTGGAATTCTCGGAGCAATCGCGGGCGATGAAAACGCGGGTAATTCGGAGAATTGTGGAGAGACTGAAGACCCGCGCGGGTCAACTTTCGTCATTACATGTGGAATCGGTGCTGGCGCTGGCGGAGGATAATGAGAGTGGAAAACTGTTGCCCCTGCCTGGTGGCGTCGAGGTACTTCGAGAGAGGAGTTCGCTGCGGTTCCGGCGGGCGGGCTCGCGGGGACGTAATGGCAGGGTGGCGACCGGAAGCTATGCGTACGAGGTACATCTGGGCCCAAGCGGGACGGAGTTGCGCTTGATGGAACATGAGTGCCGCTTGCACTTCAGGGTGATTGACTGGGTTGCACAAGGGCGAGAAACTAAGGATGTAAGCAATGTTACGTCCGCGCTGCTGGATCGTGAACTTTTGAGCGGTCCGCTGGTGGTGCGGAACTGGCAGCCCGGCGACGCGATGCAACCCATGGGACACCAAAAGCGGCACACGCTAGCGCGCCTTTGGAACGAAGCGGGCGTGAGCCGCTGGGAAAAAGCAGTCTGGCCGGTGCTAACGAGTAATGGCCAGGTAGCTTGGGCACGCGGGTTGAAGGTCGCGGCAGAGTTCGCGGTGAGCGAACGGACGCGGTCAGGAGTAGTGATAACGTTGGAAGAGAAATCGTGACCGTGGGGCGCTCGGAACAATACACCGCAGGACGGATTGCGACGCAGGTAAAGGCCCTCGGCCGAAAAATCACCGCGGGATGCCAGGGGCGGCGGCTGGATGTAGTGGTCACCATGGATCGCGGGTTTATGTTCGCGGCGGATCTGATTCGGGCGATCGACGCTCCAGTGGCAATTCACTTCCTGCGCGAGAATGTGCGGGACGTAGAACAAGCCGGCCGGGCACGGCGGGAAGTATTCTTCAGCAGCCGAGAGGCGATGGCGGCGGGAGCGGACGAATCGAAGTTCAAGGGCCGCGATGTTCTGCTGGTGGATATAGTGCTGGACAGCGGCGTAACGCAGGATTTCGTGCTGCGGCGGTTGGGAGAAGGAAAGCCCCGATCGCTGCGACTGGCAGTGTTGCTGGACAAAACTTCGCAGCGGAAGGTGGAACTGGAGCCGGATTACTTTGGCTTCCGGACGACATCTAACGTAATGTGGACTGGATACGGGTTATCTGCATCTAATAGTTTAGGCGGGAATGGCAAGCACTTAGCCGTAGTGGCACGGGGCAAGTCCAGGGCGAAAAAAGCGCGGAAGACAAAGAAGAAGTAAGTGAGCGGCGCTGGCGAATATCTTGGATTTATGAGGCTTGGGGAAAGAGCGAGGCAACTGTGAATTCGAACTCCACGGCAAAGACAATTTTATTCTGGATCTCGATCGTGTTTCTGGGCGTGATGCTCTGGCGATTGGTGTCGGCAAACGGACAATCGGCTAGAGAAGAAACACCGAGCTACAGCGAGTTCATGGCCAAGGTAGATGAAGGCGATGTGAAGGAAGTAACGATGTACCTCTCGCCAAACAGCTATGAATTGCAAGGCGAATACGCACATACGCCAACGCCTTCAAAATTCCGTATCACCATTCCGAAAGAGAATGCGCCGGACGTCACCAAAACTTTGCGCGATAAAGCGGTAAAGCTGAGCGTGAAGGAAGTGCGGAGCGGAGATTGGGTTCTAATTTTGCTGAATGCTCTTCCGCTGCTCTTGCTGGCGGGCTTTGTGTTTTTCTTGATGCGGCAGATGCAGGCGGGGGGAAACAAAGCGTTGAGCTTCGGGAAATCGCGGGCGCGGCTGCTTTCCGCGCAGCAGAAGAAGGCTACTTTCAAGGATGTGGCCGGAAGCGATGAGGCCAAGGAAGAGCTTCAGGAAATTATCGAGTTTTTGAAGGATCCGCAAAAGTTCCAGAAGCTGGGTGGACGCATTCCCAAGGGAGTGTTGCTTGTCGGCCCTCCAGGAACGGGAAAGACTTTGCTGGCGCGGGCGATTGCCGGCGAGGCGAATGTGCCGTTCTTCTCGATTTCGGGTTCGGATTTCGTGGAAATGTTCGTAGGCGTTGGCGCGAGCCGCGTGCGGGATTTGTTCGAGCAGGGTAAGAAGAATGCGCCATGCATCATCTTCATCGACGAAATTGATGCTGTGGGACGCCACCGCGGCGCGGGCCTGGGCGGCGGACACGATGAGCGCGAACAGACGTTGAATGCTTTGCTGGTGGAGATGGACGGGTTTGAGTCGAACGAAGGAGTGATCCTGATTGCGGCGACGAACCGGCCGGATGTGCTCGATCCGGCTTTGCTGAGACCCGGACGCTTCGACCGGCGAGTGGTTGTTGCTCGGCCGGACGTGAAGGGTCGCGAAGAAATTCTGCGGGTGCATACGCGCAAGGTGCCTTTGTCCGATGATGTGGACATGTCCATCATTGCACGCGGGACGCCTGGGTTTTCCGGCGCGGACCTGGCAAATTTGGTGAACGAAGCGGCGTTGTGGGCTGCGCGGCAAAATCGCAAGTTCGTGTTAATGGGCGATTTCGAAATGGCCAAGGACAAAGTGCTGATGGGCGTGGAGCGCAAGTCTTTGATCCTTTCGGATGAAGAGAAGAAAAACACGGCGTATCACGAGGCGGGCCACGCAATGGTGGCGGCGTTGACGCCGGGCGCCGATCCGGTACACAAGGTGACGATTATCCCGCGCGGAATGGCGCTGGGATTGACCATGCAGTTGCCGGAAGCGGACAAGCACACATATACGAAGGAATATCTCGAGGGCATGCTGGCCGTGTTGATGGGCGGGCGGACTGCCGAAGAGATTTTCCTGGGACACATTACGACAGGCGCGGGGAACGACATCGAACGCGCCACGGATATTGCGCGGAATATGGTTTGCGAGTGGGGCATGAGCGATCTCGGCCCGTTGGCATTTGGCAAGAAGGAAGAGGCCATTTTCCTTGGACGTGAAATCGCGCAACATCGCGATTTCAGCGAAGACACAGCGTTGCAGATTGATCGCGAGGTAAAGCGCATCGTCAGCAGTGGGTACGAGAGCGCGCGGAATATCCTGTTGAACAATCGGGAAACGCTGGATCGCATCGCGCAGGCTTTGCTGGAGCGCGAAGTGATTGACGCGAACGAAGTGAAATTGCTGATGGAAAACAAGCCGCTGCCGGAGAAGCCGCGGACTCCGCCCCCCCTGCCACCACAGGGTGCACCGAGCACGGATCCGAAGGTGGTGCGGCCGGAGTTGCGGCCTGCGCCGGGATTTACGCGGGGAGATTCGCCGGCGAAGGCGTAAGGCAGAGACCAGCGATCAGGAACTCACTTACGAAAAGGGCCCAGCTATGCTGGGCCCTTTTCTTTTTTGTGGGCGCCTCGCGCCGTCGACGAACGTACGTGGTAGGATGCGAAATTATGAGCAGGCTGGAAGAAATTATAGATGGCCGCACAGATGCTGTGTTTGAGTATCTCGCGGAGGGTAATTCCGCGAACAGTGCCGACAAAGATGGCGTTTCTTTGGTGCAGTGGTGCGCGTATTACGGCGACGTCAGCGCGATAAAGTTCTTGCTGACGAATGGCGCGACGCTTGCTTCGCTTGGAGACGATCTGGGGCTGAGCGGGGCTTGTTTCCATGGGCACTGGCGGCTTTGCAAGTTTCTGATTGAACGGGGGGCGGATGTGAACCGGCCGTCGGCGGATACGGGAGAAACGCCGCTGCATTCGGCGCTGTGCAAGACGGATCGAGCGAAGTACAACCTGGTGCTGAGGGTTCTGCTGGCGCATGGCGCAAATCCGAATTGCGTGACCAAGAAAGATGTGGAAACCGGCGGGTTCATGCGCGATTGCCGGACGAAAGGCGAGACGCCGCTGCATCGCGCGGCGGCATTTGGGGATGAGGAGGCAATTCAATTGTTGCTGGATGCTGGTGCGGTGATTGACGCCAAGGATATGAATGGAGAATCGCCGCTGAGTTGGGCGAGTTGGTATCTGCGCCCGGCACCCATACTGAGAAAAGTTTGTTACGGAGATCATCGCATTCACCCTCAGCACACCACGATGGCGGCCAATCTGTTGGGCAAACCGCACAGCTGATTCGGTCGCATCGGATTCGCCCCGTGGTGTCCGGGCGAGAGGTGATTGCGGCGGCAGACTGGCGTAAAATAGGGGCTATGGGATTGAAAGACGGCGAAAACCTGAATATCACTTGCCCTTGCTGCCAGGCGAAACTGGTGGTGGACCCGATCTTTGGCGCTGTGTTGTCGCACGAGGCGCCGGTGAAGCCCGGACCGAACGTGGACCTGACCAAGGCTACGAATATCCTGGAAGTGCAGAGGAAGCAGCGCGAGGATAAGTTCGCGGATTCCTGGTTTCAGGAGACGAACAAGGAAGATATTCTGGCGAAGAAATTTGAAGAGGGGATGAAGAAGGCCAAAGATGCGCCTGCCGGAAAGCCGATTCGCGATTTTGATCTGGACTGACGAGCCAAAGATATCCGGGGCGAGCTGCGGCCGCTTCTGTAGCCGAAAGTCAGTTCCTGCGTGAATAGAGACGGTAGTTTCCCTTTCGTGAGTTACACTTTCCTTTCTCATGTTTCCGCGGGAAACTTACCGGTTGAAGTTGAAGTCACGGACGCTGGTGCTTGGAAAGCGCACGCTGGTGATGGGTGTGCTGAATGTGACGCCGGATAGTTTTTCGGATGGCGGGAAGTTTTTTTCGGTGGAGCAGGCGGTTAACGGCGCTCTGGAGGTGGAGCGGGATGGGGCGGACCTGCTGGATATTGGCGCAGAGTCCACGCGGCCTGGGTCGGAGGGGGTTTCGGCGGAAGAGGAATTACGCAGATTGCTGCCGCTGCTGGAGGCTTTGCGCGGACGGGTGAAGATTCCGATTTCGGTGGATACGCAGAAGGCGGGAGTCGCGGAGCTGGCGCTCGGAGCCGGCGCGGGGTTGATCAACGATATTTCGGGGTTGAAGCATGACGCGCGGATAGCGGAAGTGGCGGCGCGCCACAAGGTACCGCTGATCCTGATGCATAGTCGCGGGACGCCACTGACGATGCAGAAGATGCCTTTTGCGAAGGACGTCATGAAGGATGTGAAGGCGGGATTGCGGGAATCGGTGGAGAAGGCGCGGCGCGCGGGCGTGGCGAAACCGCAGATCGTGATTGATCCCGGAATTGGATTTGGGAAGAGCCATGCGCAGAATTACGAGTTGATCGCAAAATTGACGGAGTTGGCGAAGCTTGGTTTCCCGCTGTTAGTGGGAACCTCGCGGAAGGGATTTTTGAGGGCGACGCTGGCGGATGCGGAAGGAAAGCCCGCGTCGGCGGAGCAGCGCATTTGGGGAACGGCAGGGACGGTTACCGCGAGCATTTTGAATGGGGCGCATATTGTGCGCGTGCATGATGTGAAGGAGATGGTGCAGGTGGCGAGGGTGGCGGATTGCCTGTTTGGTGTGAGGCGGAAGTAGCTGATTCTCACATCTTGCGGACATGGGGTGCAGCCTTCGCGGCTCTGGCTAAAGCAGTGCTGCACCCCCTGCCGGAAAACCCGGGAAGAGTTGCGCTGGGCTGACTGGTTGCCACGATCCCTCCGCTTTGTGGCGGTCTTCGCGCGGCGCGAAGGCCGCCCACTCCGATCGGGATGACACTTACGCGAAAACATCCAGATCAGATGGGTTTTAGCCCACGGCTACGGATGTCGCGTTTGGATTGATCGCGGAGCATGATGATGCGGACGAAAATGAGCATTCCGATGATGATGCCGATTCCGCCGGTTAACAGACAGCGCAGAACTACGCTGCCGAATATTTCGGTAGTGCCGGTGCCCACGGCGGCTCTGGCGGTTCCTCTCCAGCCCTGCAAATTGCTGCAGCCGATCAGGTAAACGCCTTCCGTCGGAGCGACAAATTCGTAAATCGAGCGGCCACTTATGCCGGGCAGCGAATAGCTGAAATTCACGCGTGGCCGCGTGATGACTACAGGCGCGCTCCAATTGATCGCACTGACCTGACATTCCACGGTGGCCTGCGATTGCGACGACAAGGGATGCGCGGGATCCGAAAGGAGTTCCAGAAATATCGTGTATTTCAGATTTTTGTGAAGCTCCGCTTGCAGCGTTTCGGGAATAGTGGCGCGGGCCATGGTATCCGCGATGGTTTTGATGCCTTTGTAAAAGAACAATCCCGAGAAAAGGATTCCGGCAAGGAGGAATGGAGCGGCGATGGCTGCGTACCAGAGGCTCGGGTGAATGCGTTCGGTGGCTTGTGGCGTGGCAGTGGGAGGAAGCATGTTGCGGGCAGCATATCGCAAAACACGGATATGCGGATGCGGCCCGGTTAGGGCTGCTATAATTCGCGCGCTTAGGATGAGATTTCGCAATTCGAACGTGGGAGCTGAAATGCGACTTAGCTGGATTTTTGTTTGGTCTTTTTTGTTGTGCTTGTTTGGCGGTGCGCTAGTGGCTTCCGCGCAGCTTCCTTCGGTTAAGACGGATCCGCTGCACCCAGCGCAAATGATTCAGGGATCGGGAGCATGTTCGGCGACGGAGCCTTCGTCTTGCGCCCAGGCGGCGGCGAAAATCACGCCTATTGTGCTGGGAGAATCGCCACTGGAAGATAATTTGCGGCGGCTGACGGATGAGATCGGCGGGCGGGTGAGCGGCTCGGCCGAATATGCGAAGGCGGTGCAGTGGGGCATCGCGGGATTTCGTGTGGCGGGTGTGGATGTGCACACCGAGAAGTTCACGCTGCCGGCGGCGTGGAGCGAGGGGGCTTCGCGGCTGGAACTGAGCGGGCCGGAAACTTTTCACGTGTCATTTGTTTCGGGCGCGTTGTCACCGGCGACGCCGGAGGGAGGAATCGAAGCGCCGCTGGTGAAGGTGGGTTACGGGACGGAGGCGGAGTTCGCAAAAACCGGCGTGGCGGTGAAAGGCTCGATCCTGGTCGTGAACGGCGACATTGGTTCGACCTGGGCGGATTTGTTCAACGAGTATTTGCGGCCGCCAAGCATCATCGAGCGGGCGATTCGGGGCGGGGCTTTGGCGATTCTGTGGACCGGCGAGCGCGAGCGAAAGTTGTTATACCGACACACGAATACCAGCGATGGAAAAGCAGAGAGGATTCCGCAAGCGATACTGGCGCGCGAGGATGCGTTGCGGCTGCAACGCGCGGTGGACCTGTACCCAGGAAAAATGCGCGCGCGGCTGACGCTGCCGAACAAAATCAGCGGGCCGGTTGAACAGGAAAATGTGATTGGGGAAATTCGCGGGTACGAAAAGCCGGATGAGATTGTGGTGCTGGCTGCGCATCTGGATTCGTGGGAATTGGGAACTGGCGCGCTGGACAACGGCTGCAACGCGGCGCTGGTGATCGAAGCGGCGCGGGCGATCAAAGCCAGCGGATTACTGCCACGGAGGACGATTCGCTTCATTTTATTTGGCGGCGAAGAGCAAGGGATGATTGGCTCCTACGGATACGTGCGGGCTCATCGCGCGGAATTGGATAAATACCGCGGCGTGGTGATCTTTGATACCGGAATCGGACGGGTGACGGGATTTTCGCTGGGCGGACGAGCGGACATCGATAGCGCGCTGCAGGAAATTCAAAAATTTTTTGCAGGATGGGGCGTGAACCACAACACTACCGACGCAATGACTGGAACGGATCACTTCGACTTTATGCTGGAAGGAGTGCCCACGCTGGTCGCCAATCAGGAGATTGCCAATTATTTGTTCAACTATCACGCCGCGTCGGATACGTTCGACAAGGTGGATATCCGCGAGTTGAAATTGAATACGGTGCAGGCGGCGGTGATGGCGTGGGGGATCGCGGATAGGGCGCAGCCGCTTGGGGAGCGACTGAGTCGCTCGGAGGTGGAGGAAATGCTCAAGCGAACAGGACTCGATGAGCAGTTGAAGACCGAGGGTTACTGGGAAGGCTGGCAGAGTGGAGCACGGGGGCGACAGCCGTAGACGTGCGCGGAGAAAGATGCACGGGATGCATCTAACGAAGAGTGCGTGCGAAACCCAAGAGGGCGGCCTAAAGCCGCCCCTACAAAAGATAGGAAAGAGCAACGGAATAGGCGTAGCGGCTATACTTGAGTTGTGAAGACAGATTCGACAAAAAGTACCATTGTGCCCACTACTCGCGCGCGGAAGATATTGGCTCTGGACTATGGGCGGGCGCGGATTGGGATTGCGATTGCCGATGTGGCGGCGCGGATTGCGGAGCCGCTTACCACGCTGGAGCGGATCAATCGCAACGAGGATATGCGGCGGTTGCGCGAATTGGCCCGCGATGCTGGAGTGAAGCTGATTGTGGTCGGGCTGCCGCTGAAGCTGGATGGCTCGCACGGAGAGATGGCCGCGGAAGCGACTGGCTTTGCTGAACGCGTGCGGAAACAACTTGGCTTGCCGGTGGAAATGGTGGACGAGCGGCTAACTAGCTGGGAGGCCGAGCGTATTCTGGAGGAAGAACTGGGGCGGCGCATTACCCACCAAGAGACGCCGGGCGGTCGCAAACGAATGGCGCGGCCGGAGGACGGCAAATACAGCGTCGACGCCGTTGCAGCCATGGTGATCTTGAGGGAATATCTTTCGCGGGAGAGCGGCGGGTAGGAGCAGCTACAAAGTGAGATTCGTCCCCATTTTACTTTTGCTGGTGATCCTGGCGGCCGCTGCTGCCGGCGGATATTTCTGGTATTGCATGGAGAAACCTTACGGAACGATCCCGTCGGACGGTGTGTTTGTGGAAATTCCGCATGGGGCGTCGACACGCGCGGTTGGGCATCTTTTGCATAAAAATGGGATAGTGCGGAATTCGGCGGCATTCGAGATTTATGCGCGGCGGCGCCCGAAACGCCCGTTGCAGGCTGGCGAGTATTTTTTTGACCACGCGATCAGCGGGAAGGAAGTGTTCGAAAAGCTGGCGAACGGGGATGTGTACCAGCAGCCCTTCACGGTGAAAGAGGCGGAAACGATCTTCGAGATTGCGCACGATTTGCAGGCCGCGAAATACATGAACGCGGAGGAGTTCCTGAAGGCGGCCAAGGATCCGGCGTTGATACAGGATATTGCGCCGGGAGCGCAAACGCTGGAAGGATTTTTGTTTCCGGCAACGTACAATCTCCCACGGCATGCCAGCGCCGCGGAATTGACGGCGATGATGACGCGGAAATTCCGCGAGGCGATTGAGCAGATTTCACCGAGTGCGCTGATTTTGGATCCGAGCAAACCGAATGAGACGCTGTTGCGGAAAGTGACTCTGGCATCGTTGGTGGAACGCGAGACACCGAAACGTGACGAGCGGCCGCTGGTGGCTGGAGTGTTCACAAACCGACTGACTAAAGGAATGCTACTGCAGTGCGACCCCACGGTGATCTATGCACTGGAAGAAATCGGGAAGTATCGCGGAACATTGTCACTGAAGGATTTGCATTACGATTCGCCGTACAACACCTATTTGCATACCGGCTTGCCTCCGGGACCCATCGGGAACCCGGGAGAGGCATCGCTGCGCGCGGCGTTTGCGCCAGCGGAGACGGAGTATCTTTATTTCGTGGCGAATACGCGCGGCGGACATTTTTTTGCCGCGACACTGGGCGAACACATCAAGAATGTTGCGAAGTATCACCGGCTTCTGAATGGCCAAGGCGAAGAGCCTTCGGTTGAAGAAGCGAATCGGCTGCCAGCGGGCAGCTCCGCGCACAAAGGCAGACTGTGACCGACGAGCAGAAGACCAAAAAAGCGCTGATCGTAGAGACGGCTCGTGAGCTGGGGCTGCAAAGCTGGAGTTCCGCGGAGATCGACCAGTTGCGGCGGCGCTTGATTGCGGAGCACGGCGAGGCTGGCAAAACCGGCAATGAATACATTGCCGACGTATTGAAAAGCGCGGGCTGGAAGGTGCAGACCAGCGAGCGCGAAGAGGCCGAGGATCGTTTTGAAGAGGAGTTCGAAGACATTTTGCACTTCAAGACGCTACAGGACGCCGAGGTGAGTTTGACGCGACTGGATGAATTGCTGCGACGATTCCAGGCGCACGAGGAAAAAGCAGCGGTAGAACGGGTGCTGGAGATCGCGCGGCTGGGGAAACGCCGGGCGGAAATGATTTCGCTGAACCGCAAAGTGGAAGCTCGCAAGCGCGAAGAGAAAAAAGAAATCGGCGAGTGGTTCCGGATCTGGCTGGAGAATCCGGACGCGTTTTTCGAGTGGCTGGAGGTTCGCAAAGCTACGCCGGATTTCCGCGACAGGTTTGGCGAGATCGAGGCGGAAGAATGAACGCGACGCCGGGACAAACCGTGCCGGAGCTGCCGCCGTTTTCGCTAGACGTGCAGGCGATGGACCTGGGCAGCGAAACGAAAGCAGCTGGCCTAGAGTTGATCGAAACGGAAAGCCGTGAGCCACTTCGTGGAGCGAAGGCGGCGGAGATTTGGGCGGCGGCAATACCGGCGCTGGCTGGCGAGGATTTCTGGGTGCTGGATTTTTTCAGCCATTTGGAGCGCGTGCGGGAGTTTTGCGCGACACGGGAGATTGTGTTTCGCGAGACTGCCAGCCGATGTCTGGTGGTGCCGCAACCTTCGGCGGAGGATTTACGGGCGCTGGTCGAGCGCTTTGCACCAGAGACGTTTGGGTTGCGCGCGGGAGACGCCGCTCGGGAAACAGATGTTGCGCTGGAGGAAGAGCTTTCGCATCGCGGGCTGGATGCGTACCAGCCGGCGTACATGCGCTATACGTTTTGTGCGATTTGCGAACCAGATGATGGGTGGGTGACGGTGTTGAGCGAGAAGTTGTGGGCCAGCGAGATTATCCGGCGCGTCCGGCCTGCGTTGCAGACGTTCGATGTTTATATTGCGCGGCCGCAGTAAGAAGGTTTCGGTACGTTGGTCAGGTCATTGTTTCCGAAGAAAGCCCCAAGAGAAAAACCGCACCCTGAAAACCGCGGGGTGCGGCACCCAAGTCGGAGCCGATCTGAAGATCGGCCACTACAACTGAGCGAGCACTTCGGCGTGCGACGTGATACGGCCGATCATTATTGGTTGACGCCGCTTAGGAAACCGCCCAGGTGGCCGGTAATGGTGATACAGAGAACGCCGAGTAGTTCCAACACCAGTAGCCACGACTGCGGATTTGTTTCGCTCTTTTGACGCGAGCGAAAGTGCGAGAACCAGATGGTGAGTATGAGGATGGTGGACGCCGCTGCGGCCAGCATGTGGTAGAGAAGAATTCCCTTTATCCGTTGGCCCTCCAGTTGAAATCGCCAGGCTAGCAAGCCGGTAACGATCGCGGGTATGGTGCCAATCGCCGCGAGAGTGAAGTTCCAATAGGCTACAGTGGAGAACTCGGATCGGTGCGTCCAACGCGCCAGCAGATCGAAGGCAACCGCGGAGAGGCACAGCGCGATTGGGAAATGGATGAGGACCACGTGCTGCGCGTGTTTAGCGAGCAGCACGGTCCGCAAGTCAAAAGGATTAAGCGCGGCCATCATTGCACGATCACTTTGGCGGTCATTTTCGGGTGGATGGAGCAGAAGTAGGAATAGGTTCCGGGCTTAGTGAAGGTGTAGGAAAAAGAATCGTCAGTGTCGAGGGCTTTGGATTTGAAGGTGGTTTTGTCATCGCTGACGACAGTGTGCGGGATGTCATCGCGGTTGATCCAGCGGACCATCGTGCCCGCCGCGATGGTTAGATCCTTTGGAGCAAAGGTGAAGTTGTCAATTTTCACCTCGGAGCCCGTCGAGGGCGCGGTTTGTGCGTGAATGGTTGAGACTTTCCCGAGGACCGCGAGACCAAATAAAGCGATTGCAGCGACGGTGATGCGTAGTTCCAGTTTCCCTTTCATGTTTTTTCTCCTTTTTTAAGAATTAATTCGATTCCTGCGTGGCTGGCTAAAGCCAGGCACCTACACGAGATTGCTGTCGACTATGCCGAGAGCGTGTTTGCCTCGGATGAAATTCACGTCGGTGATGCCGAGGATGCTTCTTAGTTGTTCGGCGGGAACCTTCATGGGACCGGGGGAATCCGCTTGGCCGGGATGGGGCTGCGGAAACGCGGTGGAAGCAGCAGTGTGGAAGGTAATATTGCCTTCGACCTTTTGCATGGTCTGGTGAATGTGGCCGTTCAGAACGGTAACGGAGCCGAATTTCTTCATGTAGCTAAGCGCTTGCGCGCCGTCGTCCGTGCCCCAGCCCCATTGCGGGTAAACGCTCCAGAGAGGGATGTGCGCGAAGACAACAATTGGCGTGCTTTTGGAGAGGTGCTTGACGTCGGCTTCGAGCCACTCCAACTGCTCGTTGCCGAGTGAACCGAGTCCGCCTGCCTTCAGATTCATCACGTTGACCAGGCCGACGAAATGAACGCCCTTCTGATCGAAGCTGTACCAGCCGGAGCCTTTGGCATTTTTGCCGTAGCGATCGAGAAACTGCTTGCCATCGTCGCCGATGAAATCGTGTTCGCCGGGAACATAGTGAACGTCCTTGGCGACACAGGACTTGAGAATCTGATCGACAGCGTCGAACTCTTCCGGCTTGGAAAGATGACTGACATCGCCGGTGTGCAGAAGGAATTGCGGAGCCACAGGCAGCGCATTGATTTTCTGGACCGCCGTGTTGAGTGTTCCCACGACATCTGGATTGGCGGCTTTGTTGAAGCCCATGTGGCTGTCGCTGATCTGGACAAAGCTGAAGTCACTCTTGGCGTGACCTGCCGGGAGATCGCTGAGACGGCTAAGGCTGTAGGACTTCAAGACTCCGCCACTCAGTACGCAGAGTGCGCCGGTGCCAGCCCAGGCCATACATTTGAGGAAGCCGCGGCGGTCAACGCCATCTTGATTGTGGTCGTGAAGAAGAAGATCGTTGTCTTTAGGTTTCATGGGTACACGTCCTTTCGGCAAAAAGTGAGCGATTGGTCGAGAGCGGCGCCTGCCCGAGAGAGAGAAACCGGCGCCGCCCTCAAGTTGCTTCGATAGGGAGACCATGGTGGGGCAGGTTTTATTCCCCGGTTCGTGAGAAAGTGGGGACGGCTTTATTCACGATAAATAAGGGTCCGAAGGGAATAAAATCGAAGGCTCCAGAGTTACGTCAGTGGGAGAACCCTGGAGAGAAGGACCGGTAGTGCCCGAGAGAGAAGAGCGAGCCCGCTTTGAGGAGTGGGTGATGCCACATTTCGACGCAGCCTTCAACCTGGCGCGTTGGATATTGCGCAGCCGCGCGGATGCGGAGGACGTGACGCAGGAGGCGATGCTGCGGGCGTATCGATTTTTCGGGAATTTTCGGGCGGGAGATGCGCGCGCGTGGCTGCTGCAGATTGTGCGCAACTGCTGCTACACCTGGTTACAGAAGAACCGGCCAACCGAGGATGTATCGGAGATTAGCGAGGAATACTTGAAGGACGATCGCGGAACACCGGAAACGCTGGCGATTGCCGCGCACGAACGCGAGCAACTGGCGCAAGCGCTAGAAAAATTGCCAACAGCGTTCCGAGAAATTCTGGTGCTGCGGGAACTGGAAGGATGTTCGTATAAAGAGATTGCGGCTATTACCGCGAAACCCATTGGAACGGTGATGTCCGCGCTGGCAAGGTCCAGGCAGCAATTGCGCAATGCGTTGACGAAGCCGGTTGGGAAGGAGGCAGGCCTTGAGTTGTGAGCAGCGCACGGAACATTTGCCCGCGTACCTGGATGGCGAGCTGGACGCCGCGGGAACGCTGCAGTTTGAGCGCCACATGAAGGGATGCGAGGAGTGTGCCGCGGCATTGGTTGCCGAGCGGAAGTTGCAGAAATCGTTGCAGAGCGCGGGGCTGTATGAGAACGCGCCGAAAGCGTTGCGACAGAGGGTAGTGTCCAGCTTGCCTGCGTTGCCGGAGGCATCCGTTAGAAAGACGGGCGAATGGCGTTGGGCGGCGCTGGTGGCGGCGTGTCTGATGGGGGCATTTTTGGTGTGGCAACTATTCTCGGATCTTGGGGGACGTTCGAGGCAATCGGTGGTTGCTGCTGAGGTAGTGGATGCGCACTTGCGTTCGCTTCAGCCCGGGCATCAAGCCGATGTGATTTCCACGGACCAGCACACCGTGAAGCCATGGTTTGACGGAAAGTTGGAAATTGCGCCGCCAGTGAAAGATTTCACGGCCGAGGGATTTCCTTTGATAGGCGGACGATTGGACGTGATTCACGGGAGGACTGTGGCGGCGCTGGTGTACGGGCGCCGAAAGCATGTGGTGAATGTTTTTGTTTGGAAGGCTGGGGATGACGAGGGGCTGTCTGGAGCCGGGGAGCAGCAGGGTTATCACTGGGTGGCTTGGCAGAAGGATGGATTGAATTTTGTGGGCGTTTCGGATGTGGCGGCGGAGGATTTGGCGGCGCTAAGAGATTTGTTTTTGAAGTGATAGGTGTCGGGATTAACGGAGAGCCCCAAGAGGGCGGCCTAAAGCCGCCCCTACAAGACCTTAAGAGAAAAACCCGCACCTTTAAGGGCGAAGGGTGCGGCACCCGAGGAACGATCCAAAACAATTTGCGGTTTGACGGGGTTGGCGGCGGTTGCTAAATTGGTTTTTAGCCAATGAAAATGCACCGTTCGCGAATTAAGGCTTTCTGGAAAGTTCTGCCTGTGATGGCACTGGCGAGCCTGGTTTTGGGCTGCGCCGGGGCCAAGGTAAAGCACACCACCGTGGTGGCACCCACTGCGCGGCCGGTAGTGAAGGACGCCGCGCAGGAAGAATTGCTCGAGCGGTACAACTCCTTTGCGCGTAATCTGAAATCGGTGAACGCCACGGTGGAATTGAAGCCAACAGCAGGAACGAAATACAGTGGCGTGATCGACGAATATCACGAGGTGAAGGCGTTCTTGCTGGCTTCACGACCGTGGAACATTCGCATGATCGGACAGGTGCCGGTGGTTGGAAAGACCGTGTTCGACATGGCCAGCGACGGAAAGAATTTTGAGGTTTCGATTCCGCCGAAGAATAAATTCTTGACTGGTCCAGTGACGCTGGAACGGGTCAGCAACAAACCAATCGAGAATTTGCGGCCGCAGCATTTGCTGGACGCGCTTTTGTGGCCAGAGGTTCGAAAAGAAGAACCGGTGCTGCTGGAAGAGTTCAATGACGAGACGACGCGATATTACGTGTTGACGGTACTGAGAGGGGGGTACAAGACGGAGATTTTGAGGAAGATCTGGTTCGATCGCGTGGACTTGCGCGTGGTGCGACTGGAATCTTATGGGCCGAAAGGTGCGCTGCTGGCGGACGTTCGCTACGCGGATTGGCAGCCGGTGGAGACGGAGGCCGGAGCGGCGGCCAGCGTGAATGAATTTCCGCGAAAGATTCGCATCGAACGGCCGCATGATGAATACACACTAGAGATGACGGTCACGAAGATTTCGATGAATGAAGCGATGGAAGCGAGCAGGTTCCAGCTGGAAGCGCCAGCGGGGGCGGAATTAGTGACACTCGGTGAAGGTACCGGAGAGGCCAAGCAATGATGGGGCATCTGGTGGTGCGCAATTTGTTTCACCGGCCGGGACGCACGTTGATTGGCGTGGCGGCCGTGGCAGTGGAAGTGATGCTCGTGGTGGTTATTGTGGGGTTAACCTCCGGCATGCTGGAGGAAACGGCCAAGCGCATTGAGGGCATTGGCGCGGACATCATGCTGCAATCGCCTTCGGCGCAGATTTTCCTGGCGTTCAGCGGATCGCCGATGCCGATCAAGATTGCCGACAAATTGCGCGAGATGAAGTACGTAAAAGCGGTAGCGCCGGCGCTGCTGCAATTCAATTCCAGCGGCAGCATCGACATTCTTTATGGCATCGATAGGGAGTCCTTCAAAGACGTTTCCGGCGGACTGGTGTTTCAACAAGGACGGGACATGGAGGGGCCGGACGATTTGTTGGTCGACGACTGGGCGGCCAAGGCTAAACATTTGAGTGTGGGCGATACCTACGCGCTCTTAAATCACAAGTGGAATGTGGTCGGAATTGTGGAGCACGGCAAGGGCGCGCGCCTGTTTGTGCCTATCAGCACGCTGCAGGAGTTGGTTGGTGCGCGCGATAAGGCGTCGATCTTTCTCGTGAAATGCACGCGACCGGAACATACCCAGGATGTGATTGACGAGATGAAAGCGACTTTTCCGGGATACCCGGTCCGGCCGCTGAAAGATTTCATGACACTGATGACGTCAACGAATATTCCGGCGCTGCGGACGTTTATAAATGCCATGGTTGCGCTGGCGGTTTCGATCGGGCTGCTGGTGATTTTCCTAACCATGTATACGACTGTCCTGGAGCGCACCAAGGACATCGGCGTGCTAAAAGCGTTGGGAGCGGGCAAGGGGCTAATTGTGAGGGCGCTCCTGGCAGAGACCACGTTATTGTGCATCCTGGGAATTGCGGGGGGGATCGGTTTGAGCTATATCGTACGCGCGACGTTTCTGACAATTTTCCCGACGCTATCGATTTTGATCACGCCGGAGTGGGTGATTCGCGCGGCGATTATCGCACTGGTGGGAGCGGTTATTGGGGCCAGCTATCCCGCGTGGATCGCCAGCAGGAAAGATCCTGTGGAAGCACTAACTTACGAAAAATAACGGACGACGGTATTTACGGAGAAACTAGCGAGAGATGGCAATCACAGTTAGAATACAGGCGCTTGCGAACGCCACCGCGGAACCCGAGCTGAAAACTTTGGAGCCGATTCTAAAGACCGAGAATCTGTGGAAGCTGTATCACACCGGGAAGGTGGAAGTTCCGGCGCTGCGCGGGGTGAATTTCGACGTACTGCCGGGCGAATCGGTGGCGGTGATGGGACCGTCGGGTTGCGGAAAATCTTCCCTCTTGTATGTGATTGGCGGGCTGGCGCAGGCTTCACGCGGAAAAGTGCTGGTGGACGGGAACGACCTTGCGGAAATGACCGACGCGGAGCGCACCAAGCTGCGACGTAGCAAAATTGGGTTCGTGTTCCAGCGGTTTAATCTTTTGCCGACGCTCAACGCAAAGGGCAACATTGCCATTGCGCAATACATTCATGGGGACGGGTACGACCCGCACCGCTTTGATGTTGTAACCAAGATGCTGGGACTTGATGGACGCCTGGAGCACCGGCCCGCGGAAATGTCTGGGGGAGAGCAGCAACGCGTGGCCATCGCACGGGCGATCATCAACGAGCCGAAGATTTTGTTGGCGGATGAGCCCACCGGCAACCTGGACACCAAGAATTCGGAAATCGTGCTCGAGATGCTTCGCCGTCTAAACAAGGATCTGGGGCAAACCATCGTGATGATCACACACAACCCGGAAGCCACTGCGTATTTCGATCGCGTGGTACACATGCGGGATGGCGTGATTGTGGATGGCATTCCGGCGGATTGACATGGCGAGCCTGGGACGAATACTTTCGCGTACATTTTTCTGGTCGTATGAACGCGGGTCGTGGCAGTACGACGTCGCGGTGATACTGATTTTGATATTTGTGTTGTTAACGCCGCGGCGGTGGTTTCGCGACTTGCCGCTGGTGGGGATGCCGAGTGGTACGGCTCCAGTGGTTTTTGTTACGTCAAGTGGAGAGACCGAAGTGTACCGGGTGGATGCGCGTGCAATAGCGCCACCGGAACGGACACCGGCGCTGCAGAGCGAGTTGCACAATGCGTTGCAGAAATCGCGTAAGGAATTGAGCGATGGACGCTTTGCAATCGGATCGATCGAGGCCGTGCGCGATGATCAGGGAATTGTGATCGCCTACCGAGTGGAAATCCGGCATTAGAACGTATGATTGAGACTGTGGGACGCCCCCGGAAGGAGGACGTGTGTCCGTGGTTCGCAAAGGCGCCCGCCTCAGAAGGCGGCCGCTACACCGGCTAAGGCTTGTGCTAGTCTTTTAAGAGTTTTCGAGGCTAAGGGTTGGGCACAGGGGACGCTTTGAGACGATTTTCATTGGCATGGTGCTTGGTTGGCCTTTTGTCGGCCAGTGTTTGGAGTCCGGGAGGCGGAGGAAAAGACCGCCAGAGCGGCAAGGTCACGCTGGATACGGTGATGGCCATGATGGACAAGTCCGCGAAAGACTTTCACAGCCTAACCGCCGATATCGAACACGTGAAATATACCGCTGTGGTGAAAGATACCTCCACCGAAACCGGGCAAATCTTTGTGCGCAAGGATGAAAAGCTGCGCATCGATTTCCAGAAGCCGGACCCGCGAACAATCCTGCGCAACGGCGACAATTTGTACATCTACACGCCGAAGATTGGAACCGTGGAAGAGTTCAACATCGGAAAAAACCGGGCGATGGCGGACCAATATCTGGCGCTGGGTTTTGGCACCAAGAGCGAAAGTTTGCGGAAGAACTACCAGGTGTCGTTGACCGGCGAAGAAGAGTTGGACGGACGGAAAATGGCAGTCATCGAACTGATACCCAACGCCGACGATGTGCGGAAGCAGATTACGAAGATCCAGATGTGGGTGGACGAGGCTTCGTGGCTGCCGGTGCAGCAGAAGTTTTTCGAGGCGGGGTCGGGCGACTATTTTATGTCGCGGTATAAGAGCGTGATGAAGAATTTGAAGATTGCAGATAGCAAGTTTAAGGCGGATTGGCCTAAGGGCACGAAGGTTGACAAGCCGCGGGGATAAGCGGTTGGATTTCGCCGACTAGACAGGCGCTCTGTGTGAATGAGCCGCGTTACTTTTGATTGATTGCCGTGATCCCTCCACTGCGTGCCGCAAACGGCGCGGCACTCCGGTCGGGATGACAGCGTCGGGAAGAAAGTCCAAGAGCAACCCAAGAGAATAACTAGACTGGCTGTGTTACATAGCCCAGGAAAAAGCAGAGACCAGCCTGAAGGCTGGCCACTACAGAAGAGAAGAGTCGATACACGTTTTTGATCTTGCGGACATGGGGTGCAGCAGTGCTGCTCCCCTACCGAAACCCAAACGAGAACTGAGCACTCCGACGTCAAATTTGCGAGCTAGGCGGAGGCGGATTCGCGGTCGAGGAGTTTTTGCTTGCGTTGCAGGCCCCAGCGGTAGCCTGCCAGTTGGCCGTCGGTACGAATTACGCGATGGCACGGGACGACGATCGAGACGGGGTTGGTGGCGCAGGCGCGAGCCACGGCGCGGACTGCTTCGGGTTTGCCCATGGCGCGGGCAACTTGCCTGTAGGTGCGCGTGGTGCCGCGCGGAATTTTCTGCAGCTCTTGCCAAACGCGACGCTGGAATGCGGTGGCTTGCACATCCAGCGGAAGGTCCACGCTTGGCGCCTCGCCTTCGATGCGGTGAAGAATTTCGGCGAGCCACGGCTCCTGATTGGCGCCAGAGCGGGAAATTTCCGCGCGCGGATATTCCTTATGGAGCGCGTCGATTAACGTACGATCCGAGTCCCCAAGATAAACCGCGGAGACCCCGCGTTCGGTGCCCGCGACCAATACCTTTCCTAGCGATGATTTGGCAAGCGTGTAACCGATGTGCATACCCGCTGCTCCTTTCCGGTATGACGCAGGGGTCATACCTAACTGCGCGTTGGTTTTTTCGTAAAGACGGCTGGAGGAACCGAAGCCACAGGCGTACAGCGCATCGGTGATGCGCACGCCTTGGCGTAGCATTTTCTTGAAGCGCTCAAGGCGTGCGGCTTGCGCAAACTCGCGCGGGGCGAGCCCAGTAGCGCGGCGAAAGACGCGGCGCAGTTTCGCTGGC